>Ga0209274_10000948_pt1 | contig 15519 bp, 16 predicted proteins | sample HubBroMetageREF1_FD_188343 | JGI IMG/M metagenome (GOLD analysis project Ga0209274, IMG submission 188343) | Reference soil microbial communities from the Hubbard Brook experimental Forest, New Hampshire, USA - Hubbard Brook CCASE Soil... | ecosystem: Environmental > Terrestrial > Soil >...
CGATGCTAGGAGCGATCAATCTCTCTCGTGCCGTGTCCGACCCGAACCTTTCACGAGAGATTCTCCAGCAGACGCGGGATCAGTTAATCAGTTTGAACAGACCCGCGAAACCGCACTAGGCGGCTGATTCATCTCGGACAAAGGTCCAGCTACGGTCAGGAAACTTCTACGGGGCCGCCCGCGTTCCATCGCCCGTGGCAGAAACTCCGAACAATCTCGGCAACTGTACTGATCTGAATTCGCTCTGCTACAATTCAATCACAGAGCAGGGACAGATGTTCTGGATCGCGGCTGTACGAGGGCGGTATGGAAGCCAGTTTGACGTGCTGTCCATGCTGTCCATTTCTCCCGGAATTTCGATAGATCCGGTGGAAACAGTTGAAACCGGCGAAACGGTTGACAGCGAGAATAGACAGCAAACATGCGGGTTTGACGCTAACCGTATGAAAAGCGAGTGGGGACGTAGTTCAGTTGGTTAGAACGCTGCCCTAACATCCTACTAAGACAACATCTTCATTAATTTCAATCGGTTAGCAGAATATCCCTCTGGTCGCACTGTCACCAAGTGCGGTAGGTTCGCCAGGGGATGTCTTTCCCCTGTTGATTGCTTGTTGTGGCGTCCCTCTCGGGCCTCACTACGGTCATCACCAGCGCCACTGCGATTCCGGTCTCAAACTCTCGATTTGCAAGTCAAATTAACTGGAGCACTTCACGTTTGATGGCGGAGGCTGGGTCCGTGATCATAGGGATTCTCCGGGGAAATTGTAGCGGATCCGAGCTGGCCGCCCAAATCGCGAACTTTAGCCTAATCGCAGGGCTTGTGGCGCGGGACCTCCTAGCGAGCGTGCGACGCAGCTTCTTCGATCAGAGCTGCAACCTCCTTCGGGTGCGAGACGTAGACTGAGTGACTTGCGCCTGAAACTTCGACCTTGTGGCCGCCAGCCCGGGTGGCATACCAACGTTCAAGGCCGGGGTTGATCGTTCTGTCGCTTCCGGCTACCAACATCCAGCTTGGTTTACTTCTCCATGCAGGCGTGGTGATGACTCCTTTGAAATTCTCGGCCTTGTTCATCACCTGCGATCGCGCCACGAATGCGGCTTGCTCCGCCGGCAGATCGGCTGCAAAGTATTCGTGGAATTGGGCCGGGTCGAGGTACGTGAAGCCATCGGCTGTCTTCTTTATCGCGTTCGACTTACTGAGGTCGCTAGGGAATCGCTTTCCGTCGTCGGACTCATTCTCCCCCGCGTCGGGCATGTGGGCCGCGATATATACCAACTCGACGACGGACGGATCCGTGCCCGCTTCAGTTATCACGGCTCCGCCATAGCTGTGAGCGGCGAGAATGCACGGTCCATCTTGCAGGGCAAGGACGCGCTTGGTTGCGGCGACGTCATCTTGGAAGGATGTCTCTGGCTCTTCCACCAAGCTGACGTTGTAACCGTCTTTGACGAGAATGCCGTAGACGCCTCTCCAGCCAGAGCCGTCTGCCCACGCACCATGAACCAGTACCACGTTTTTCACTGGACTGTTCTGCGCCTGGACGGTTGTTACTACCGCTGCAAGCGATAGCAGGTAAACAAAACTGATTTTGAGTGCGCTTTGAAACATGTAGATTCTCCCTAGATATTGAATTTAGATCACGTGATAAGTTCCCGTTTACCGCGTGATGAGATGAAACCCATCGGCCAGAAATGGAATCAGATCGTGGAACTGGTACGACGAAGTGGGAAAACCATGCAGCAGGACGGTGGTCGGTCTCGACGGACTACCAGCCTCGCGGTAGAAACCTTAAGGCTTCCTACATCGGTAGTCTTGAAGTGCATTCCGCTTTTCCTCATCTCCTTGATTTGCCCCCCTACAACCAGTGCCTCTGCGAATCGTGGTCGCATCGTATTCGTTCAACGCGGAAGCTCTTCGCCGGTCTGCTCCCGCACCATGTACTCGGCGTACCAATCGGGCCAATTCTGATCTGCTGCGCCGATGCGCTTCTCGTGCTCGCCATGAGCGGCGGCGGCGCGCCGAAGCGCGCTCGCCAAGTCGCTTGCGGACCCGAACGAAGTTGCGCCAGAGTCGACGCGTCCGGGAAGTCGGGCCGTAACCTCCTGGAGCAGCCAGACGTTGCCGTCTGGATCGCTGAAAGAGGCGCGCGAGCGGTAGGTGCGACGTTCGGGATCCAGACCGTCACCCCGGCCTTCGGGGCCGAAGTGAAAGAACTCGCCGACCTCGATGCCGGCGGCAACCAACTGGCTCCGCGCGACCACGACATCAGAAACGATCAGGTATGACTTGGCCGAACCGGGCGCCGCCGATGTGAGCGTCTTGCCAAATTGAACCGAGCACCAGGAGCCAGGCGGCGTTAACTGAACCACGGCGGGCGGAGTCACGTCCAGTCGCCACCCAAGCTTCTTGTAGAACTCCTTGGCGCGGTCCACATCCGAGACGGGGATGACAACGACCTCGAGTTTCATGTCGTTACTATGATTTTCTTGTGTCGGATTTGCCATGTCCTTTCCTCCTAACGCTGCGGCTCGTTGGCTCCGGCTCGTAGCTCTGCTGAGTCAAAATAGGAGAGCCGCTACCCTCGAAGCTCTCCTCCTGCTTTACAAACAGTTAGCTAGCTTTGGCCAAGTTCAATCCGACTTCGCCACGCCTGATTGCAGCGATCTGAAGCCCGCACGGACCTCTTCTGAAAACAGTTGCGGCTGCTCCCACGCCGCGTAGTGGCCGCCTTTGTCGACCTTGTTGTAATAAATAAGTTTGTGATATGCCCGCTCCGTCCAACTTCGCGGGGCTTCATAGTTCTCGCCGGGAAAGACGCTCACAGCAGCTGGGATGGAGACATTGGCCGCGTTATAAAGATTGAGGTGAAGTTCCCAATAGTAACGGGCTGCAGAGACCGCCGTGTTCGTCAACCAGTAGAGTGTGAAGTCATCGAGTACATCGTCTCGTGTCATGTCACCCGCGGAGTATCCATTAATCGGGCGCCCAAGCACCGCCGAGGTGATCGGTGCTGCCGGCTGGCCATAACCGTCACCATGATCAAAGAGCCAAGCTGCCAGGCAGACGGGCGAATCCGCCAATCCGTACAGCGTTTGCGGGCGAGTCGCCATCATTTGTGCGTAAGCACGTTTCTTTGTAAATAGATTGGTCAGCTGCTCGTAAGCACGTCTTTCGTCGGCGGATAGGCCGGATGACGGGGGATCGCCACACTGGAGCGCCTTCGCGATGTCGGGTGGAATAGTCCCAGGGAAATTGGTGTGAATTCCCAGCAACTCCGGAGGCGCCTGTTTGGCCATCACAGTGCAGACGCCCGCGCCCAAATCGCCGCCTTGCGCCACAAACTGTGCGTATCCAAGGCGCTTCATCAGCACGGCCCAGGCACTTGCAGTGCGCTCGGGACCCCAGCCGGAAGTGGTGGGCCTTGCCGAAAACCCGAACCCCGGTAGCGACGGAATCACCAGATGGAAGGCGTCCGATGCGCTCCCGCCATGTGCCGTAGGATTGGTAAGTGGATCGATAATCTTCAGCCTGCTCGATGACTGAGCCGGGCCATCCGTGCGTGACGATGAGCGGCAACGCATTTTCGTGTTTTGAACGGACGTGAATGAAGTGAATGTCCAGTCCATCGATCTCGGTGATGAACTGCGGCAGGGCGTTCAATTTCGCCTCGCACTTGCGCCAATCGTAGTCTGCGCCCCAATAGCGAGTAAGTTCCTGAATTGTCGCCAGGGGCACGCCTTGCGATTCATCCGTGACCGTCTCCCGATCAGGCCACCTAGTCGAGTTGATGCGCCTGCGCAATTCGGCAAGCTCCGCTTCGGGAACATTCACGCTAAACGAACGAATACCGGAGGTATTTCTGCCCGTCTCTTGTTTGATTCCAGCGATGCCGTTCGTCATAGCTTTATCTCTCCTGCAAAAACCGCGAGGATCTAGCAAGCCCACGGAAACGGTTGCCGCTGTTACGCTGCAAAAGCGGCGGCGGGTAAATCCTAGTGTTGTTGACGTACGAATAGTCTCACGGGGGGCGTCGGCGTCAGCTGCCCGCTTGCTGTTTCGTGGTGTAGCACTGGTTTCGGTCATAGCCACCTCATTACTTAGTAGTTTCGGATTTGTTTGACTTGTGCCGCAGTTGATTTTGTATGCGGTCATCGCCTCATTCCTTCCTTTCTGTCGTGGTCCTCGGAATTAGGGTGCGTAACGGGTGAAGACATAGTCGCTGTTTTTGGCAGGCTCGTGACAGGAAAAACAGGTTTTGTGGGTCGCCTCGTCGGCAGGTTTGCCATTGTTGAATTGGGCGAAGCCCCAGCCGCCAGTCGAAGCGTATTTTGTGGAATCCTTCACCATGAACTGAACGTTGGTTGGGGGACCGGCCACGAAAGATCCGTCCACCAGTTTCTCGACTTGCTCCGGAGAGAGGTGCGTCTCTGTTCCTCCGCGAACGCGAAAGGCATTTGTAATTGCCTCTGATGTAACTTGTTGCCAGGCTAGCCGGGCAATGATTGTGCCATCAGGGAACGGGAGCTTTCCTTCCCGGTAGGCCTTCATGGCGGTATCGTTGCCCAGTTTGGCGCGAAGGTCGTTGAGCGGATCTCCGACGCGGGCCACGGAGATCAACCTCCAATCGCGGTATCCTGGAGGAACTCTCACTCCGTACACCGGGGCAACCTCTTCATCGGAATGGCCGGATGCCGAAGTCGTGAAGGCGACAGCACCGGCAACCATTACAACGGCGACACAAAAAAAAGCAATCCTTTTCATCGGGTTCCTCCTTTATCGACATTCTTGTTGGTAAGCGGGCAACTGTCCGAAATTTGCGCTGCGGCTCTCAACGTTACGGCGCGGGCGCGTAATTCGTGAAGACAAAGTCGCGATCTTTCGCCGGCGCGTGGCAGGGGAAGCAGGTCTCGTGCAGCGCCTTGTCGCCCGGCTTTTCGTTCGTAAAGTCAGCGAACCCCCAGCCGCCCGTCGCGGCGTATTTCTTTGAGTCCTTGACCATGAACTGAACATTCACGGGCGACCCCACAACGAAGGAGTGAGTGCCGGGGAATGGACCGTCCAGGACCTTGTCATTGTCTGCCGACGGAACGCGAGTCCAATGAAGCGCTGCAATGATGGCGCCATCGGGGAACGGACGCGTCCCTTCCTTGAAGGCCTTGATCGCTATATCGTTTCCGACTTGAGCGCGCAATTGCTCGCCCTTGCCGGCGAACTGGAGTTGCTTCACGGCGATCAATTGCCAATCGCGGTATCCCGGGGGGATCGTGACTCCATAGATCGGAGAAGCCTCTTCAGCTGCATGGCCAGACGCCGGGTTGAATGAGGCAACCACTGCGGCCAGTCCTGCAATTGCAACCAGCGAAAAGATAATTCGTTTCATAGTTGCTCCGTTTCAAAACTGTTCGTGTGCTGCTCTACAGAAACAAAGAATGCAGAATTTTACTGCGCAGCGCAATTCCACCTTGGTAGTGGTAGTTGCTTCAGGATGCCACGCAAATGAGAACCACTACCTAGGTAGCGGTCACGACCTTCGTCTAATGGCGCGACTGCCGCCCTCGCGAGAATATCGTGTCGTTCCGCATTTGCATCTCGCAAAGCGATGCATATAAGCGAACAACTTCTGACCATGGAGGGTTTCAATGATCAATACATCGAAAGCCAGCAATATCACGGTAAGCGCCAAAGGCAGGGCCGCCCTGATCGGCATTGCGTTTGCGCTGAGCGCGCTCTCGCTCTCGGCACAGACTGCCAAGGAAATCAAAGGAGCGACGCCGCTGGTGGCAATCCAGAATGAGGCTCCCGCGCAACTGATTGTCGATCCACCAATCCCCGAACAACTGGCCCTGGGCCGCGTATTCATTCAGTATCGGACGGAAAACCTGCGCATTCTACCGGTGTTCGGTAAAGCCGCTTTGGAAGTGTCGCCGCGAGTGGGTCATCTGTACTATTTCCTGGACGACCAATCCTGGCCCACGGTCGACAGCAGCGGCGAAACGGTGGTCTTCGTGGGGCTGCAGCCCGGCCCGCACAAAGTGCGCCTCGAATTGGCGGACACAATTCACAGGCCGATCGCCGGTTGCAGCAAAGTCGTGGAGTTCGTAGTTCCCGCTCCGCAGCAGAAATAACTGCACGCGAGAAGTGAAGATGACAAACGCAGGAATGCCACGCATCAGCCAAGCATGGTCTCGCCGTTTCGAAGGAGGGTGGATCGATATGTCAACCTTAACGATCGTTCCGAGTAACATCACCGTGCCGACGCAGTTTCTCCAGGTGAAGAACGAAACGTACGCGTACCGCCGCTTCGGTGGCGGCTCCGCGCATCCTCTAGTCTGTCTGCAACACTTCACGGGGAATCTCGACAATTGGGATCCCGCGGTCACCGATATCCTCGCGTCCGGACGAGAGGTCATTCTGTTCGACAACGCCGGCATCGGACGCTCAAGCGGAAACGTCCCCGAGACAGTTCAGGAAATGGCGGCGAATGCGCTGGCTTTCCTGGATGCGCTCGGCCTCGAACGAGTGGATTTGCTTGGGTTTTCCCTCGGTGGGATGGTCGCGCAAGAAATCGCTCTGGCACGACCATCCCTTGTGCGCAAAATGCTGCTCGTTGCCACGGCTCCAGAGGGTGGTGAGGAAATCATGCGGATGGAAAAACCGCAGGTGAGAACAATCTTCGCTTCCAATCTCTCATCATCGCAAAGGCTGGGGACGCTTTTCTTCGCGCCGAGCGCGTCGAGTCAAGCGGCAGGCGAGGCTTTCATAGCAAGACTGGCACAACGCAGCCAAGATCGTGAACCAGCATCGGGCCCCGAGGTTGCAAAGGCCCAGATCGCCGCTTTTCGCGCCTGGGAGAGCTTCACCGGCGAGCGCTTCGCTAAACTTCGCAAAATTAGCCAGCCGTGCCTCGTGGTGAACGGAGTGTTCGACATCTTGATCCCAGTCAGAAATTCGTATCTGCTGAGCGAGCACCTGCCGAACGCCGTGCTACTCACTTATCCCGACTCCGGGCACGGGTGCTTGTTTCAGTTTCACGAGTCCTTCACGAGGCAGACAGCCGCCTTCCTTGCGTCAGACTCGCAGTTCGCACCATATTGAGTAACCAGATTGCCAGGCAAGGAGAGTGTCATGAACATGGTGACGACAGCAACACCAACGCCGACTGACAATAGAAAATTAATGCACTTCAAGACTGCCGACATTGCGGGACTCAAGATCTTCTACCGTGAGGCCGGGGATCCGTCGAAGCAGACAATCGTCCTGCTGCACGGCTTTCCCTCGTCCTCGTACTCGTTCCACGACCTCATCCCGCGTTTGGCGGATCGGTTTCATGTCATCGCGCCGGACTATCCTGGGATGGGTTATAGCGAGGCGCCGGCCCCAGCTGTTCTGCGACCAACCTTCGACGATGTGACCATGGCCATTGAGGCGTTCATCGCCCAGTGCGCGCCCGGGCCAGTCATCTTATATATGCACGACATTGGCGGTCCGATCGGGATGCGGATGGCGACGGCTCATCCCGAGCGAATCGCCGGCCTGGTTTTTCAGAACTTCACCATTGCGGTAGAGGGCTGGAACGCCGACCGCTTGAAAGTGTACGAACGCCTCGGCGGTCCTGAAACCCCAGAGACTTTGGCCGAGACCGAGCAATTTGCCACGGTGGACCGCTCCCTCTTTCTCCACAAGAGGGGAGCGCACCGGCCCGAGGCCCTGAACCCGGACTACTGGGCGATTGATGGTTATGCCTTCTCGATCCCGGCCACTCGGGCCTTCATGTCAAGGTTGTTTATGAACGTCACGGCAAACATCCCGCACTATGCGGAATGGAACGCCTATCTTAAAGAGCGGCAGCCGAAGTCGCTCATCGTGTGGGGACGAAATGACCCTGTCTTTTCGTCAGCGGCTCCAGAAATCATCAAGCAGGCCGTGCCGGCGGCCGAACTGCGCTATTTCGACGGCGGACACTTCGTCCTCGACGAGTACGCCGACGCGATCGCCGACGCGATCATCGAGACGTTTTCCCACGAACACGGATCACCTGATACGGAACAGGTTCGACCGAGAATGCACGCAAGCAGCTGAGCCGAAACTCATCGAACCAAGGACAATGACAATGAACAAACTCGCGCAGCAGGCAATCGATGCCCACGGTGGCCTTGAACGTTGGAACCGCTTCCGCACGCTTTCAGCTCACCTGATCGATGGCGGCGCACTCTGGGCCGCTAAGGGCAAGACGGGAGTCCTGGCTGACGTGACCGTGACGGTTGACCTCCGCGACGAGAAGGCGTCGCACTGGCCGTTCGGTTCTCCGGATCGAAGGTCGCGCTTCGAGCCGCACCGGGTCGCGCTCGAAGACGCGAACGGCAGGGTCCTTGAAGAGCTCCTTCAACCCCGCTCCTCATTCAATGGACACGCTGCGCTCTGGAGCGATTTGCAGGTCGCCTATTTCGCCGGATACGCGATGTGGACCTATCTGAGTATTCCGTTTCTCCTTGCCAGACCCGGCGTTGAGTCAGAAGAAGTCGAGCCGTGGCAAGAGGCAGGCGAAACGTGGCGTCGCCTGAAAGTCCGCTTCCCCTCCGATATCGCAACCCACAGCACAGAGCAGGCACTCTATCTCGACCAGCAAGGATTGTTGAGGAGACTCGACTACAACGTCGAAATCGATGGCACCGCCGGAGCCGCACACTACGTCTACGATCACAAAGAGTTTTGTGGCATCGTCTTCCCGACAAAAAGGCGCGTCTTCCGACGACAACCGGATGGACGACCCGCTCCCGAACCGCTAATTATCTCCATCGACCTCGATCGGATTGTCCTCAGCTAGCGCGCCGACGGAGTGCACCTGTCTTACGACTCGATGGCCAGTCTCATTGGTCCATACGGGAGTGACGCGGCACTCGTGGTCGCCAGAGATCTCGACGCAGAGGTCGAGTCTGATGAAGGCGACCGCGCACTGATGAAAGAGAATACAAAAGGCTCGGATCGGCGCTCTGGAGTAGCGGTCGGGTCTTTCGCCCTTGCAACTTTCCGTGACCTTGCAGCGTCGAGAAACTGGATCTCAAGTTGCGGATCAATGATGGGGAGGGTTGTCGGATCAAGCTACCGTGCGGCGGATTCCGTCCGAACGGTTGTTACTAGGTTGATGTTGCCGTGTGTGGCTTTGGAATAGGGACATTGCGAGTGCGCGGCGTCTACGATCTTCTGTACGAGTACGTGATCAATACCAGGCAGGCTGACCTTGAGGCGACTTTGAATGAAATGACTGCCATTGGTTATGCCGAGATCCACCTCGGCGTCTATGGCGACTTCTGGCGGAAGATCAACCTTCATTGCGTGCGCCACGATCTTGACGCCGGCAAATAACAAGCCGGCCAAGCTGCGGCGAATGGCTGTTCCGGGTTAGTACCAGTACCAGAAGTTCCTGGAACCGAAAGCTTGACATCGAGGCGTCCATCAGAAAGCCGGGACGCTCCTCCTTCACGCCCGCCCGTGGTGTGCGTTTTGGCTGTGTACAATACTTTTTCGATAGCGGCAATGCTCATGATGCATTCTCCTTCGGAGCGTCGTTGGATGTCCGTTTCTTCTAAGGGACTCGTGTGATTAAGCCATAGGCGCAGTGACGCGTCCATACGACGAACGTATCGACCAATACCAAGGTATGGGTTGGACATTGCGCACGGACTGATGCATCCTAGCTGTCACGCGACGCCGTTCGACATCCTGTGGGGGGATGTTTATGAATCGGTTCGAGACTCCAATTTCTTTTGCCGATTCTGAGTGCGCCAAAGCTCGTTGTGCCAGCGCCCTCAGCAGGAACAACGGTCGCGCAGCAATTGACGGTGCCATGGCAGGTGCGCAAAACTCGGCTATCTTGCGCACGCTAGCGCTCCTGGCAACATTTTTCGTATATACCGCCGGTCGAATCGTCGCGCTCGACCCCACAAGTCGCATCTCGCAATACGGCCACAGTGTTTGGAGAGTGCAGGACGGGTATTTCGGGGGTAAGGCATGGGCGGTCACACAGACGACAGACGGCTACATCTGGGTGGGAACAGATGCCGGACTCTTCAGGTTTGATGGCGTGCGTTTTGTTCGATGGAGCGCCCAAGCCGGCGAAGAATTGCCTTCTAATCGCATCGTATCGCTGCTGGGTGCGCGAGATGGAAGCCTGTGGATAGGAATGGATACAGGCTTGGCTCACCTTGTCAGCAACCGATTGATCCTGTTCGAGAAGAATGAGCGATGGCCAATTTCGTACATCCTGGAAGATAGAGACGCGAACATCTGGATCGACCGTTATCGTCCTCAGGACAGAACCCACCCGCTGTGCCAGGTCGTCGGTACTATACTCCGCTGCTACGGACGCAAAGAAGGGGTTGAGGCAAACGGCGGAGGCGCGCTTGCGCAAGACAGTTCGGGTAATCTTTGGGTGGGAAGCAACACAACTCTCACCAGATGGCGCCGACCGGGAGACTCGACAGTTTACCGGCCAAAGTCGTTGCAATCCAACGCGGGAAGTAGCGGCGTCATGGCGCTTTTGCCGGCGGCCGATGGATCTCTCTGGGTGGGAATGTCTCCTGGCCGAGGCGCGGGCTTGCAGCACATGGTGGAAGGCGCCCTCAAACCATTTCGTGCGCCAAATTTGAATGGCGAGACCCTCGACGTGCTTGATCTCCACGCCGATCATCAGAACGGTATCTGGGTTGGAACAAGTCAGGGTCTTTACCGAATCTGTGGTATGGATGTCGATCACTATGCAAGTGACGAGGGCTTATCGAGCGACTATGTAAACGGGATATTTGAGGACCGCGAAGGCAACGTCTGGATCGCTACGCCGCAAGGACTCGACATGTTTCGTGACCTTCCTGTGAAGAGTATTTCTAAACGGGAGGGGTTGAGCTCGGATACAGTCCAGTCAGTTGCCGCGTCACGGGATGGCACTGTCTGGATAGGAACGAACCGTCTGCAAGTTCTTCGACATGAAGAAGTGTCTTTGGAACCAGGAAAAGCACTACCCGGAGACCAGGTTACCTCTATCCTCGAGGACCATGCCGGTCGCTTGTGGGCTGGCATGAACAACACGTTATTCGTTTATGAACGCGGAGGGTTTCGCCAAATCAGAAGACAGAATGGCACCGCGCTTGGAATGGTGTCGGGGATCGCTGAAGATTCGGAGCATAATGTCTGGGTTGAGGCTTTTGTGGGAACGGGAGGAACGCTCTTTCAAATCCAAGACTTGAAGGTCCGGCAAGAATTCTCAGAGCCGGAAGTGCCATTAGCCAGAAGGATTGTGGCCGATCCTCAAGGCGGAATCTGGTTGGGTCTGGCGAATGGCGATTTGGCTCGCTATCGCACCAGCCGAGTTGATACTTTTACTTTCGGCAATCACCCGAACTCTCACGTTTGGGCCATGACTGCGGCATCCGACGGCTCCATACTAGGAGCAACCGGGTTTGGCGTTCTTGGTTGGAAGGATGGGAAACAACAGATCCTTACGGTTCGGAACGGCCTGCCCTGCAATAACATTGGCGCACTCATTTCGGACGATGCGGCTAACCTCTGGCTCCATACACTATGTGGCCTCATAGAAATCCCGAAAGATCAAATTCAGTTCTGGTGGGATCACCCCGAAGCACGGTTGCAGCTAAGAGTGTTCGACGCGTTCGACGGAGCGCGAGCCGGATTGGCCTCCTTCACCAACAGCGCCAAAACCCCCGACGGACGACTGTGGTTCGCAAATGGCAGCGTGGTGCAGATGGTCGATCCAGCCCACATCCAAGTGAACACTCTTCCGCCCCCGGTGGACATCAATGGCCTTGTGGCAGACCACAAGACGTACTCACTGGATCCAGCAATTCGTCTTCCTCCGCTGACGCGGGATGTCGAAATTGACTACGCGGCTCTGAGCTATGTGGTTCCGCAAAAGGTTCTATTTCGTTACAGGCTTGAGGGGCACGATCCGGGCTGGCAGGAACCAGGAACGAGGCGTCAGGCTTTCTATAGCGATCTGCGCCCCGGCCACTACCACTTCCGCGTGATCGCATGCAATAACGACGGCGTGTGGAACGAGGCGGGTGCCGCGCTGGATTTTTCCATTCTTCCCGCGTACTACCAAACGGCTTGGTTCCGAGCAATCTGCGGGGCCGCATTTCTGCTCTTGCTGTGGGCCATCTATCAGTTCCGGGTTCAGCAGCTGCAGCGGCAGTTCGCGATCGGTTTTGAAGCGCGCGTTAACGAGCGCACGCGTATCGCGCGCGAACTGCACGATACGCTGCTGCAGAGCCTGCACGGACTTATGTTTCAGTTTCAGGGGGCCCGCAACCTTCTGCCTCGAAGACCGGATGACGCAATGCGATCCCTGGACGACGCGATCGGTGAGACAAAAAAGGCACTTGCCGAAAGCCGGGACGCGATTCAAGGTTTACGTTTGGAGCCGATGGCAACGGGTAACCTTGCGGACTTGCTTATGTCGGCGAGTCGGGAGCTGGCAACCTCTGCGGCAGACCCAGTACCGCCGGTTTTCGATTTGATCGAGGAAGGTGATCAGCAAAGGCTGTCTCGGGCGACCAGCAGCGAGATCTGCCGAATCGCACTCGAAATTCTGAGGAATGCCTATCGGCATGCGCACGCTCGTCGAATCGAGGCGGAGATTCGGTACGGTGATGACGTTCTTCGTCTGCGAATTCGAGATGATGGAAGAGGCATCGATCCGAATGTGTTAAAAGAGGGTGGACGACTGGGGCATTGGGGGCTCCGAGGGACTCGTGAACGTGCCGAGCGAATCGGAGCTCGTGTGGATTTCTGGAGCGAACTCGGCGAGGGCACCGAAGTCGAGCTGGCCATTCCGGCTGCGGTTGCTTACGAAAACACCCGTGATAGCTATCGAGCGAAATTACTTCGAAAGGTGACGAGTCGTGCACACCGCTCATAACCTAATCCGGATCCTTACAGTGGACGACCACCCTGTCTTACGCAAGGGGCTCGCAGCCCTAATTAATCCTGAACCCGACTTGAAGTTGGTCGCAGAAGCATCGAATGGGAAAGAAGCCATCGAGGCATTTCGATCTTACCTGCCAGATGTAACTTTAATGGATCTGCAAATGCCAGGGATGGATGGGATTCAAGCCATCAACGTCATTTGTGGTGAGTTTCCAGACGCGAGAATCATCGTTTTGACGACCTACACGGGCGACGTCCAGGTAGTGAGCGCCCTCAAAGCTGGTGCAAGAGGCTACATCCTTAAGGGACACGTGCTCGACGAACTTCTGGACACGATCCGCGCTGTGCATGCGGGAAAGAAGCGGATCCCTCCCGATATCGCCGCCGAGCTGGCTGATCATGCTACCGATGATTCCCTGACGGAACGTGAAATCGACGTCTTAAGGTTGATTGCAGCCGGCAACGCAAATAAACAGATTGCTGATGAGCTTTCGATTAGCGAAGCGACTGTCAAGAGCCGCATTACAAATATATTGTCTAAGCTTGGTGCCAACGATCGAGCCCACGCCGTAACCATTGGGCTGAAGCGCGGCATCATCGAGCTGGATTCTACTCAAAAGTAAGAAAAAACTTCCGACTTTGAGGTCTTTCGCTCTCCTCGCCATTCCTTTTACGATCTGGAGGGAGGGATCTTGCAAAGACTTTATTCGACGTTTGCCAACGGTTGGCCAGGGGTCGGTCTTCTGCTGCAGCGCATTGTAGCTGCAATCATGCTCGTTCGCTTCTGTGTTATCCAGCTCACAGACTCGTCTTTTTCCGCATCTATGGTGCCGCACATCATTGGTGGATGCGCCGCTATGCTTTTTCTCATCGGCCTCTGGACGCCAGTAGCAGGAACATTGATCGCCGTCACCGAATTGTGGATCGCGGTAACGCACCTCGGAAACCCGTGGATTTCGATTATGTTAGCAACCATCGGCGGAACTTCAGCAATGCTCGGCCCAGGCGCCCTCTCTGTGGATGCTCGCCTTTATGGGAGAAGACACCTGCAGGTGTAGAAACAATGACATCTTCTCACCATCCAAAAGGGGTGGCTTCTGACTAGACCATGGTTGATGGAAAAATTCGACCATCTACCGTTGTAAGTAAAGTGCCGGTTGCTGCACACTCACTCCACGCTTCAAGACCGGTCAACGAACGGACCTTGGCCGTTGCACTGTTATCGGTTGCCACAATTTCTTGGGGTACCCGCGAACGAATGCAAGAAAGGAGTTGAGTGATGAGCTCAGCCGTAATCGGACTTCCTGCCGCAAGCTTCAGGAATGCAACGCACACGGTCGGTCGAGACCTAGGTTTCTGCCCAGCATCGAACCTCGCGCCAATCGTCTTCGTTGTCGACGACGACATTTCGCTGCGGGAGTCGCTGGAGGTGCTGGCCGGCCGCGAAGGGTGGCACGTGGAGACATTCGCATCCCCGCATGAGTTTCTTGCCCGTGCGCGGGCGAGTGTTCCAAGCTGCCTGATCTTTGCTGTCTCTCTATCGCATATCAACGGCCTCGAAGTGCAAAGGCAGATCGCGCGAGAACGCGCGGAGACGCCGATTATCGTCGTTTCCAAGTACGGAGATGTCCCGACAACCGTACAAGCCATCAAGGCCGGAGCCGTCGATTTCCTCGTGAAACCCTTCAACCACGACGTCTTGCTGGGTGCAGTCCGCCTAAGCCTCGAACGCGGCCGTGTGGCGCTTGATCGCGAAATGCAGTTGCGGGATCTTCGACATTGCTATGTGTCCCTCACTGCTCGCGAACGGCAAGTCATGGCACTAGTGGTCTCGGGCTTGTTGAACAAACAGGTCGGCGGAGAGCTGGGGATCAGCGAATTCACCGTAAAAGCACACCGCGGGCGGGTCATGCAAAAGATGAAAGCGAACTCTCTCGCCGACTTGGTGAGGATGGCTGCCAGACTCCGCCCTGCGCCTCAGGCAGTTCATCAGGCGTGACAACACGTAGCCCTTGCCCTGACCGGATGCGTCTTTTGCGGCGGACTGGCGACAGCTTTCCGTGACCTCAGCAGATGGTATCCATAAACACCTGCAACCGATCCAGTTGCGTCGTGGCTGGAACCGGTGTGGTGAATGCGAGTGCGATGGTGACTCTGCCTCCGATTGCACCCGACGGATAGAGATAGGGGGCACATTGGGCACGACGTCCGGGCACTGGACGCTATCATCGGTGGAGGCATCGCCCAAGACAGTCCGGGTGTCAAGCAGCCGCCGAATTTGAGGATTTCGTACAGTCCGAACCGGGAAAATGAAGGTGGTCTTCCGTGTTCTGCGAGAAGCTGTTAGGATATTTCTGTGCTAAACATTTGCTACGATTTTATTGGCGGTTCCGTCCAGGTTGGCTATGATCTGGGCCGCCCGGAGCTGTCTGTGCAAATGGATTTTCACATGGCACAGGTGCAGAGAAATGCCGAAATTTGGAGGCGGTTTGGGGGCGGTTCGGACAGGAATCGCGCTCTTTTGGGCAACAAAGGCAATTCCGTGCACGGTATGCAAATCGCGCAAAGCCGTATAAACA
>Ga0209274_10000949_pt1 | contig 15506 bp, 13 predicted proteins | sample HubBroMetageREF1_FD_188343 | JGI IMG/M metagenome (GOLD analysis project Ga0209274, IMG submission 188343) | Reference soil microbial communities from the Hubbard Brook experimental Forest, New Hampshire, USA - Hubbard Brook CCASE Soil... | ecosystem: Environmental > Terrestrial > Soil >...
TCCGAGTGCTCCGGGACTCTCTGCCCGCTATGGCCAGACCATCGTCAACGGCTATGTAGTCTATGTGGCTCACGGTATCGAGTTCCTCAACGAGGGCTTTCTCATTCGCGATACGCCCTTGCATTTCGCCTACCCTGTCTACAACACGCCCGCGTTCTACACGCAGTTTTCCAAACAGATCGGTCAGCTTCGTCCGTTCTTCCGTTATCAGTATGTAAACGCCAACCCAAACAATTTGATCTACAACGACGTCGGCCTGCGCTACGGGCCATCCTTCGGCGCGCGCTACGATTTGAACGACTTCGTAGCCTTCAAAGCTCAGTTGGATCACACCCACCGCGGTGGCGCGCCTGACCTCAACGCATTGCAACTGCAGTTTGCGTTTACTTTCTGAGACAGGAGAGAGCATCAGGTACCGAGCATGATCCTCAAGTCCATCGCACTGCTGCTCCTCCTCGGACTGGCCATATTCTCGCTTCCTCCGCCCGTAGCCGCGCAGGCCAGCGACATAGCTGTCATCGTCAACTCGGCAAATCCCGCCACCAATGTCAGCATGGGAGAATTGCGCAGGATATTCAGCGGCGCGAAACGCTCGTGGCCAGGCGGACAGCCCATCAAGCTCATCGGTCGCGGCCCGGGATGCCCCGAACGGTTCCTCCTGTTGAAGCTTCTCGCCATGTCGGAAAGCGAATACAAGCAATACTGGACCGCCCAGGTTTTCCGTGGCGAGGCCGACGCCGAACCCCTGATCGTTCCTTCGGTCGGCATGCAGAAAGAAGCCCTGAAAGCCTTTCCCGGGGGCATCAGTCTGGTAATTCTCCGCGACCTCAAGCCTGAGATGAAAGTGCTCAAGGTCGATAACCTATTGCCGGGCGCGCCGGCCTACCCGCTCCACTAAGAATTTGCCAGTGACTCAGTCGAATTAACGCTCGTTTTGTCATTCCGAATCGGGCTGAAAGCCCGGTGGGGAACCTGCTGTTCGCCGTCCTCTGCAAGATAAATCAAACCAAGATATGTACATTTTCGTACGTATACAAATACGCCAACATCATCAGACACACCCACCGAGCCGGCCTTCATCGCTCCCGAAAGCACATTACGGACGCCCACCAGAATGCCCTTTTCCGGGGCCGGAAACGGCCGTGTCAGCGACGATCGACCCTCAAGTCGGGGAAAGCCCTCCATCCGCGGCAAAACCAAGCCTCCTGCGGCCTGCCAGGGCCCTCCGACGACTTTTCAATCACTTACACGAAGACTCAACGACTTACGGAAAGACGGATTACGGAGAATAGAGAATGCGGCGTGGGTTGCTAGTGACGAGACTGCGGCGTTGAGTAACGCAAATATCCCAGCCCCACTCGCAAGTGATGACTGAGAGAATCCGGCACGCACACGGCGAAGCAAATCCCGAGCAGTCCCTGAGCGAGGCCGAGAGCGTAAAGATTGCGGTAGCGCCGGAACAGCAGACACGCGACCGCCCCCCAAACCAGAGTCGCAGCCGCCAGCCACACATTCGGCAGATGCGCCGCCGCGAACAACACCGCAGCCAGGCCAACGGCTGCGTTCTCATTCGCCAGCAGCCGCGTCAGGCGCGGCATGAACAAGCCATTCAGCAGGAACTGCTGATAGAGCGTCCACAGAACGTAGCCGGCAATGTGCTTGAAGTCGCCTTTATACAGCGGGTGCAACGTGCCGATGTGCTTCGCCATCAGCAGACTCACGACGGCGAGGACGATCGCAGCAGGAAGGATCCAGAGCGATGGCACCAGCCCTCGCCAACTCATGCCAAGGTCTTGAAGACTCGGCCGCCGCGCCAGCACGATCCCGAGAGTCACCGCCAGCGCGACCGGAGAAAGGATGTGCTGCGGAAACTCCGGCATCCACAGCACGAACATAATCAGCCCGAAGCCGACCATCAATTCGATCAGATCGCGAGCCGAACCGGGCGCTGGACGGGCGGACATGGAGAAAGTATTACATGGGCGTCCTCGCTGCGCTTCACCCAACCCGATTGTCATCCTGAGCGCGGCGATAGCCGGGCGAGGGACCTAACGTCGGCCGGCGCTAGTGATGGAGTGGATGGGAGTGGCAACGCATTGCGCAGTGAAGGTGCCCCTCGCATCTGCACAACCGATGCCCAGGCTTCACAAGGCCCCTCAGGAGCGCGTGGCGCGCTCCTTCAAGATGACCTCGCCCCGTTTAATACGCAAAGGCCTAACACCCAGGACCCAATTCCTAAGATCGCGGAGCTCCGCCATCCCTACACCAGCAGTTCCGGCGTGGCTTCCAGCAGGCTGCGCGTGTAGGCGTGCGCCGGACGCTCGGTAATCTGCGCCGTGTCTCCAACCTCCACGATTTTTCCCCGGTACATCACCGCAATGCGGGTCGAGAGATAGCGCACCACCGGCATGGAATGCGAAATGAACAAATAAGTCAGGCCGAAGTCGCGCTGCAGTTGCGCCAGCAGATTGACGATCTGCGCGCCGACGCTTACGTCGAGCGCCGAGACCGGCTCGTCGCATACCATAAATTTCGGCCGCAGCGCCAGCGCTCGGGCAATTCCAATGCGCTGCCGCTGTCCCCCGGAAAACTCGTGCGGATAGCGCATCCGCGCCGATTCGTCGAGCCCCACCGCCCGCAGCAGTTCCCCGACCCGGGCGGGAATGTCGAGCTTGGCCCGACTGCCCTCGCCCGCATTTCGACGGATGATCTGCCGATGAATGACCAGCGGCTCGGCAATGATGTCTTCCACCCGAAAACGCGGGTCGAGCGAGGCGAACGGATCCTGAAAAATAATCTGCAGATCGCGGCGCAGCCTCCGCATTTCGCCACGGCCGGCCGCCAACAGATCGCGCCCATCGTAGCGCACGGCGCCAGAGGTCGGCTCGATCAGGCGCAGGATCAGGCGACCCAGCGTGCTCTTGCCCGAACCGGATTCCCCCACTAGCCCCAGCGTCTCACCCGCATGAATGTCGAGTGAAACGTCATCCACCGCACGCACTTCTCCGCGCGACTTCCCGCCAAATGCCGTTTCGCCATGCGGGAAAACTTTCGTCAGATTGCGAATTTCGAGAAGCGGCATCGACTATCCTTCGACGATCATCCTTTCATGATCAACTGCTGGATGCGTTTTATCAGTAGACTCAGCCGTTGCTGGCTGGCGGCATCCGGCAATAAGTGTCCGGGCAGGGCGTCGAGAAAATCGCGATTCGATAGTAACGCTCCAAATTCGCGGCTCAAGTATTGTTGCAGGTCCGCCGGAGCAACGCGAACCTCTTCGGCAAGTTCGGCGCGACCGTCAATAACTGTCACAATGTCCTCCAGATCGTGGCTCATGCGGAAATCATTCTTGCCGCGTCCATGGAGCGCTTCCAGCTTGGTCGCAAGGAAGTAAGGGGCGGTGATGAGCTGAATCTGATGTTCGCCGATCCGGATTCGTTGCGCATTTTCGAGGGCGGCAGCATACCAGACGTTGCTAAAGCCGAGAATGGAAGAGTCGGTCGGCATCAGATCGAGAACCAGTTCTCCGCTCACCCAGCGGCAAATCGGGTCGCCTCTTTATGAGGCTGATGAAAGCCGAGTTCGCGCAGGCGGCTCTCCAGGGCCGTGAATTCGGCATACGACGCGATGGCAATAATTGCATCCACGTCGAGGGTTGGCCGAACCGGAGCGGCAGCGGGATCGGTCAATAGCAGTCCAGTGATGCAGCCGCCGACGAACGCGATTTGGTCGAGCAGTGGAGTTAGCTTCTTGGCAGCGTCCGCTAGACGCGCAAGATTCGGATTTGACTGAGCAATCATCGGGAATCAATTCTTGCGGTCAGCTCACGAATCGCAATCTCGCGCTCGCGTGCGCGTCCTTCGCGAATCGCGTCCACCAGGGCCAAAAGTTCGTAGAGCTTTGGGTCGCGCAACGCTGCCTGTGGGACATTCTTGTAGAGAGGCGAAAACGCAATGCCGCGGAACGGACCAGCCGCGTGGGGCCAAACGGGTGGCAGCGGAAAGTCCTTTGGAAAGTGATGGTCGAGTGGAGGAGCAGCTTCCGCGGTGGGAATTCCGCGGGTAGGTCCGCCACGCTCGACCGGGAAGGCATACTTCACGCCGTGAATCAGGAATTCCTTGAGGTTGTTATTATTCGGCCAGAGCCACACTCGCGGCAGATCCTCACTAAATCCGGGAGGAGGAGGAACCGTCGGCGCGCTCAACAGACGTGCCGACTCGGCCCTTTCAACCGAGCGGAACACTTGTGAGGCGCTCATGAACAAATCCTTGCTGAGATCAGCGTACGTCCACCTTTTGCTCCCGTCACGATTGGCAACGAGCTTCAAGACTACGACCACATCCTGCGGGTGAAGAGGCATAGCATTCCATATTCCAGAATATGGAATGATATGCCATGTAGCAACTTATTGCAATTATTACAGTGTGTTCCATATTTCGGAATATGGAACGAATCCTACCCCGCCGCGATCATCGGCACCGCCGCCAGTGCGGCCAGCAGACCAACAAACTTCCAGAGACTGAAGTGTTCTTTCAGCACCAACCGCGCCAGCACCACGGTCACGGCCGGGTATAGGGAAGTGATGACAACGGCTTGGTCCAACCGCCCGTGCTGGCTGGCGAAAATGAACAGGGCGCTGGCAGTGATGTCGAAGAATCCGGCCAGCATACCGAGCGCGACGCGCGGACGGTCGAGCCTGAGCGGGGCGCAGGTCGCAACCACTGCGATGGTCGTGGTGGCGAGCGACCCGATTCGCGCGATGGCGGCGATCCACGCCGGAGAGCCGCTGGCCTGGTGGACACACAGGTAGAAGCCTGCGAATCCGACTCCGGCGAGCGCTGCCATGGCCACGCCTGCCGGGCGGCTCGAGGCGTTCGCCTTGTTTGACCCGTCTTGGTCTGATCCGTCTTGGTTTAGCGGTTCTTCGTGGGTCGCTTCTTTGCCGGATGTTCCTTCATGCGATTCTTCGTGCGATGGTTCCGGGCGCGTGATCAGCCAGATGGCCAGGATGGCCAGCCCGAAGCCGCCCACGGTCCAGCGGCTGGGCGAGCCTTCGAGAGCAATATCGACCATGGTGGGGATGGCCGCGCCCAGCAAGGCCGCGATCGGCGCCGTCAGCCCCATCTGTCCCGAGGCCAGGGCGCGATAGAAAATGGCCAGCGAGAATCCTCCAATCGCTCCTGCCATCAGCGCCCACACGATGCTCGTGACCGAGGGAAACGCCCCGTGCTGTGCGAATGCGATGGCCAGCATCAGCGCGAACGCGCAGAGATGCGAAAACGCCGTCAGCACAAAAGCGTTGCCGCGGCGCGACCCGTAGCCTCCCGCAAAGTCAGCCACGCCCCACAGAAATACCGCGGTCACGCTGTAAATCGCGGGCGCAAATTGGGAGAGCGGGGTCATGAGCGAGGCCCCGACGAGGGTAACACGCTGCGGACCCAGGGACCGGGGCGGATTGTGCGGCAGCTTTACGACATTCAAAGCGGCGCGCGCCGGGGCGGCAGTGCACAAAATGAAGCCCGCCATAGCTAAACTGACCGTGGACGATATGGCGACGCCTTGCGGCGTATATCGCTTCGTTGCGCCCTTGAGTTGGGTAGGTTCCAGCCTTTCGCGCGCTTTCTGCCCGGGCTTTCCGCCCGCGCCTGCTCGTGGATGGGGTTCGTGGATGGGGTCGGAGAAGCGACGCTGGCCGCCAGCTCGCTATCCGTGAGGGGGAAGTGGCGGAACGTCCTTCCCCATAACCCCACAGACCATCCGACTACGATTTGTGAGTCGTTCGCCATCAGGTGAAATCTGTACCTTCGGGAAACAAATCGGGCATTCTTGGGTCTACAGACCTAGGGGGGGGACCGATGACACCTAACGAACGCGAGCGTATGGCTATCCTCTGTGAACGAATCGCCAAAGAGCAAAACCTTGCCAAGTTCAAACAATACGTTCGAGAACTCAACGAGCTACTGGGTCGGAAAGAGCAGCGTCTGGAAAACGCAGGCTCAGGAGTGCCCGCCGCGCAGCGGCCGCGTGATAGAATTTCTGCACGTTCCAAGCGCCCTGGTTCTAGGACTTCGTGAGAGCTCACCTCTGATCGAACGAACATGATCGAACGGGCGAGATCAAACTAGCGTGACCAGACCAGCATGATCGAACTGGCAGCGTCGATTCTTTCGGCTGATTTTGCCCGGCTGGGCGAGCAGGTGCGCGCCGCCGGCGAAGGCGGCGCGGGTGTCATTCACGTCGACATCATGGATGGCCACTTCGTCCCGAACCTGACGTTAGGTCCGCCGGTGGTGAAGTCGCTGCGCAAGGCAACGAAGTTGCCGCTCGACTGCCACCTGATGATCGAGAATCCGGACGAATTTATTCCCGCATTTGCCGACGCGGGCGCCGACTGGATGTCCGTGCACCAGGAAGCCTGCCGGCACTTGAACCGTACGCTGCATCTGATCAAGAGCCACAACTGCCTGGCGGGAGTGGTAATTAATCCGGCGACGCCGGTCGAGACACTCGTGGAAGTGCTCGACATTGTCGACTATGTGCTGGTGATGTCGGTAAATCCGGGGTTTGGGGCGCAGAAGTTTATTCCGTCCACGCTGCACAAAATGCGGCGGCTAGCCCAGATCCGCGGCCAGCGCGGGCTGACTTACCGCATCGAAGTGGATGGCGGCGTGGGGCTCGAGACCGTCGCCGATGTGGTGCAGGCGGGCGCGGAAATTCTGGTCGCGGGCAACGCCGTGTTCGGGAATGGTGATCCAAGCAAGAATGCGCAAGCGCTGCTGAAGGCGGCGACGGAAGCCGCGCTGCTGAAAGTTTAGCCGCACGCGGTAGTAAGGCAAGAGCCGAGCTGCGCTCGGCGGACAGCCAGGCGGCTGCCCACATGAATCCGGACGGCTTTGGGCTGTCCTGACAGAAGCACTTCGAGGTATCAATGTCACGTCGAATTCCGTTGATGATCGTGCTCGGCATACTGCTGGTGATCACCATTGCCTGCACCAACAAGAAGTCGGTGAACCCGCTGGCCAATCTCGGGTCGAAGCAGCCGGATAAGGTCCTGTTCGACAAGGCCATGGATGCCATGCGGCACAACCGTTTCGACGTGGCCCGCCTCACCCTGCAGACCCTGATCAACACTTATCCGGATTCCGAGTTCATCGCCCGCGCGAAACTGGCCGAGTGCGATTCCTGGTATGCCGAAGGTGGCACGGCTGCCCTGGCGCAGTCGGAACAGTGTTACGGCGATTTCGAGATTTTCTTCCCCAACATGGCGGAAGCGGCTGAAGCGCAACTGAAGATCGCCAACATCCATTATCAGCAGATGGAAAAATCCGACCGTGACTATACCCACGCCAAGCGCGCCGAAGACGAATATCGCAAGATGATTCTGCAGTATCCCGAGAGCAAGCTGGTGCCCGAGGCCAAGCTGCGGCTGCTCGAAGTGCAGGAAGTGCTGGGTGAACGCGAGTTTGAGATTGGACGCTTCTATTATCTGCGCCAGTCGTATCCGGCGTCGATTGCGCGGCTGCAATCGCTGGTGGAGAAATATCCGTTATACAGTCGCGCCGATGAGGCGCTCTATCTGCTGGGTCAGGATTACGAAGGCCAGATTGCGCGTCTGCGACTCACGCCGACCTGCGACGTGAAGGGCCAGCCGCGAGGCTGCGTACTCGAGAAAATCAAAGGGGCATACATGGCGGATATGACCAAACATGCCTCCGAAGAATACTCGAGGATCCTGACCCGCTATCCGCTGATGGATCGCTCGGATGACGCCAAGGCTCGCCTCACCGCTCTGCATCAGCCGATTCCGCGGCCCACCAGAGGGGATGTCGCGCGCAACCGCGCCGAACTGGCCAGCCGTGGTGAGTCGACCACCATTCAGCATGTGATGCAGATCGTGAAGAAAGGGCCGGACGTGTCCAATGCAGCCCGTGTGGGCGATCCCCCGCTGATCGACCCTGACCCGATTGCTGCGACCGGGGTCGTTCAGGGAGAGACGAGGGCTGCGCTGGGGCTGCCCGACAAGGGCTCGAGCTCTGGAGTCGTGGGAGTGGACATCCTCAACCCCGGACCCCCGGCAGCGCCGGCTTCGACCGGCGGTCTGCCGTTTGGGCGGCTGCCCGCCCCGGCCACCGCGCCCACCGGGCCTGATCCCAATGAGCTGAAACCGAATGCTCCCGCCGATCCCAACGAACTGAAGCCGACTGACAGCGCCAGCGATCAGGCGTTGCCCCCGCCTCCGCAGGTCAACGAAATCCAGCAGGGACAGGCGCAGGGTCTGTCTGCCGCGTCTTCTTCGTCTTCCTCTTCTGTTACGGCCGGCTCCGACGATTCGGCTCCCGCCAGCGACAAGGATCTTTCCAGCAGCAAGAAGAAAAAAAAGAAGGGATTGAAGAAGCTGATTCCGTTCTGAAGAGAATGCAGAGCGTGTGTGGGGCGGACACTCCTGTCCGCCGCCTTTGACTTTGCTTTTTGATCTTGAAGCGAAACCCAACCGCCTCTCCGAAACTAAAGCAAGATCAACTGCAAAAGCGGCGGACAGGAGTGTCCGCCCCACATGCCTACGCAGTAGGTGTTGACCGCTGGTAACGTGTTACTTCCCTTCGGGATCATTGACTTAGGTTGTGGCTCGGGTTACCTTCGGGCTATCTCCCCTCAGCAGAGGAAACTTTGGCCCGGAAGATACTGCTCGCAGACGACAGCGTAACCGCCCAGAATATGGGACGGAAGATCCTCGCCGATGCGGGATACGAAGTCATCACTGTCAATAACGGTTCTGCGGCGCTGAAGAAGATCGCCGAACAGAAGCCTGACCTGATCGTGCTCGACGTCTACATGCCCGGCTACAGCGGGCTCGAAGTGTGCCAGCGTCTTAAGGATGCGCAGGAGACTTCGCGGGTGCCGGTGCTGCTGACGGTAGGCAAACTGGAACCCTTCAAGCCGGAAGAAGCCAAGCGCGCGCGCGCCGATGGCTTCATCGTCAAGCCCTTTGAAGCCAGCGAGTTGCTGAGCGCCCTGAGCAAGCTGGAAGACAAGATTGTGCCGCGCCCGGAATCGAAGCCGGGCCGCTTTGCCCGCGCCAATGCCGCGATGGACGAAGGCCGTTACGACCGGACCGTCGCGGTAGAGGAAGATTCAGGATGGAAGAACCGGATCGCATTCCCCAAGAAAAAGGCGGAGCCCGCTCCCGAGGAAAACGACGATACCGCGTTCTACAACCCCATCAACAAAGACTTGCGCACCGTGGTCGAGCGCAAGCTGGAGGAGAAGCCGCAGGAAGCCAAGGCAGAGGAAACCCTTGTCGACCTGGGCGCTCTCGCCCCCGAAGGCTTGCCTAAAGATGTGACGCCAGAAGAGATTGCCGCGCTGGCCGCTGCCGCTGCCCAGGTGAAGGGCAAGATTGCCGAAGCCAACGTAACAGAAGAAAAGTTGGCAGAAGAAAAGTTTACTGAAAGCCGGATGGTCGAGCCTGCGCCGGTAGCGGTTCCGGCGGAACAATCAACGCCGGCACCTGAACCCACCAAGGCTACGCCCGAACTCCCGCAGGAAGTTGCAACGGCAACGGCGGCGACTTTCGCGGAGCGGAAGCCCGAAGAGAAGATCGAAGCGAAGATCGATGAGAAGATCGAAGCGCCTGGAGAAAAATCTGCTGCCGTGCGGCCGGAAGCGGCCAGCATCGCCGCCCCCAGCCACGCCGATCTGATGGCCGCGATTGCCGGCTTGGAGCCGGAACCAGTCGGCTCGCTGGAAACCAGCTCAGGATACCCAGCTCCTGGAAACAATTCAGGCGGTGCATCGTGGTTGCAGGGTGCAGCCGACCAGGCTGACGAGCCCGTAACCATGGCGGTAGCGGCAGGAATGACGGAGTCCGTTGCGGCAGCATCGCGATGGACGGCAGTCGCCGTGACGCTCGCCCCGGAAGAAGCCACGATTTCTCTTGAACAGGAAATGCAGAAGGCCTACGCGGCGTTTGCCGCGGCTGAGGGCGGTCACGCGGGATCAGGCGCGACCATCCCCGAGACGCAGGCCGAGGCTTCGCAGGCCCAGCCTTCGCAAGCCCAGCCCGTGCCGTCGGCGTCAGCAGTTGAAACTTCTTCTTGGACCGCAGCCGCGCCGTCGTCGGCCACGCCGGCAGACGCGGCGGTGTCGGAACCTGTGGCTGCGGTTCCCGCGACTTCCGTGCAGGAAGTGGAACAGACTTTAAGCCCGGCAGCCAGCGTTGCGAGCGATGCCATTAGCGCCGCGGTGCAGGAACTGGAAGCGAAAGCGGCGGCATACGCCGAGCAGATGAAACCAGCTCCAGCCGCGCCCCAGCCTGCTCCGGTGAAGGATTTCGTAATCGCGGGCCCGCTTGCGCCGGAAGCTCCTCAGACCGCCGCAGGCAGCGGCGCGCCCAGCACCTCAACCAGCATCGAAGCCAGCGCCGGAACCAACGCTGAACCGAGTGCGGTGGTAGCAGCAGCGCCGGCGCCGGAAATTCCGCAAGTCGAATCGCTCAGGCTAGAAGCGGTGCAACCTGCGGCCGAAGAAACGAACCAACGAAAAGAACAACTCAGCCAGCAGGAAATCGAAGAGCCTGAGCTGGTCGAGACGAAGATCGAAGCGACGATCGAAGAACCAAGGATCGAAGAAACAAAGAGTGAAGTAGCAAGAAGTGAGCAGACCAAGATCGAAGAAGCAAAGAGCACAGAAGCGAAGATCGAAGAACGAAAGACGGAAGAATCCAAGATCGAAGAAGTAAAGACTGAGGACGCCAAGATCGAGGAAATGAAGAGCGAGGTTGCGGTATCGGTTCTTGCCGCCACTGCTGCCGCTGCAACTGAACCAACGTCCGCAGGCAGCGCGGCGGCGCCCGAGAATCCGCCCACGCCGGTTAGCGAAGTTCCGGCGGACCCAGCTACAGCAAGCCCAGTTTCTTCCCCGATGATTTCTTCGGAGATTGTTTCCGCGGACGTGTTTTCCGACATTGTTTCTTCACACATGGCAGCGGCAGGGTTTTATGAACCGTCTGCGGGAGGCATAGGAGATATGGCGAAAAAAGAATCCGAAATTGCGGCGAACACAGCCGCGGCTTGGGCCAACTGGCGGCGTATTCGCGAGACCGACCCCAAGGCGGCGGCGCCCTCAGGGCCAGAGAAAGAAGAACCGGGCGCGTCCGCTCCTCAGGATGCGGCGGCTATGGCGGTTGCCGCTGGCGCTGAGAAGGCTCCCGAGGAAGGTCGCGCTCCGGAGTCTGATCCGGATGACATTGCCAGCATCGTCGACAGCGTGCTCGCCGACTTGCGCCCCAAGATCGTCGAAGAGATCTCGCGCAAAATGGGCAAGAAAAAGTAATCAGCTCCAGCAGCAGATCTTCTAAAATCTCGATCCTTGGTAGTGGGTCGGTTTAACGAACATACATTCATTTGTCATTCCGAACCGGGCTGAAAGCGCGGTGAGGAACCCGCTTTTCTTCAGTCAAACATCGGATTCCCTTCGGCTCTGCTCAGGGCAGGCTCTCGCGCATAAATTCACGCTTCGGAATGACAGCTTCCAAACGGAGCGCCCCCGATGCTTCCGCGCTCGTGCCATTTCTTCCCAGGGATGATACCCTTGCCCACGGATGAACCTGACCCCTGGCACCAAACTTGGGCCGTATGAAATCGTTTCTCTTTTGGGCGCCGGCGGTATGGGCGAGGTCTACCGCGCCCGTGACTCCCGCCTCAAGCGTGAAGTAGCCATCAAGGTCCTGCCGCAGGCGCTTTCTCTGGATGCTGACCGGCTCCGCCGTTTTGAGCAGGAGGCCCTGGCCACTGCTGCCCTGAATCATCCCAACATTCTCGCGGTGTTCGACATTGGCACGCATGAAGGCGCGCCTTACGTCGTCTCCGAGTTGCTCGAGGGTGAGACTCTGCGCGAGCGCCTGCGCGGCGGATCGATCGCCATGCGCAAGACGCTCGACTACGCGCTGCAGATTGCGCACGGCCTGGCCGCAGCCCACGAAAAAGGAATTATTCATCGCGACCTGAAACCGGAGAATCTGTTCATCACCAAAGATGGGCGCGTTAAAATTCTCGACTTCGGCCTGGCCAAACTGACCCAGCCCGAAGGCGGCATGCACACTTCGCTGGCTACCGCCACACAAGCCACCGAAGCCGGCGTGGTGATGGGCACTGCAGGCTATATGTCACCCGAGCAAGTACGCGGCGTGACCGTGGATGCACGCTCCGACATTTTCAGTTTCGGCGCGATTCTCTACGAAATGCTTTCCGGCAGACGCGCCTTTCACGGGGAAACCGCCGCTGACACCATGAGCGCGATCCTGAAAGAAGACCCTCCCGACTTCAACGAAACCAATCGCAATGTGTCCCCCGCGCTGGAGCGCATTGTGCAGCACTGCCTGGAGAAAAATCCTGAGTCGCGTTTTCATTCCGCCAGCGACATCGCGTTCGACCTCGAACATCTTTCAGGAACTTCCGGAGCATCGGCCAGAGTTTCATCGATCACAGCTGCACCTCCGCGCCGCAAGCTGCTCCTCGCACTCGCGGCCGGTCTCGCGATCGCCGCCGTCATGCTCGGTCTGGGCTGGATGCTGGGCCGAGGCAGCGCCGCCGCACCCCAGGCCAAGTACCAGCAAATCACCTTCCGCACCGGCTCCATCGGCAACGCGCGGTTCTCGCCCGACGGCAGCGTGGTCTACAGCGCATCGTGGGATGGCGGCGACAACCAGCTCTACATGTCGCGCATGGACGATCCCGGCGCGCGCGAGCTGGCGCTGAAAGATGCCGAACTGCTTGCCATCTCGAAGACCGGAGAACTCGCGATTCGCCTCAACACCGTGCGCTATGGCGGCTACGCCCGCACCGGTACGCTGGCGCGGGTACCACTGAGCGGCGGAACGCCGCGCGAAGTGCTGGAGAATGTGCAGGACGCCGATTTTTCCGCAAACGGCGATGCTCTCGCCGTAGTTCGCTATCTCCCGGAAAATAGCCACTGGCGCCTGGAGTATCCCATCGGCAAGGCGCTGTTCGACAGTATCAACTGGATCAGCGACCCGAAGATTTCGCCAGACGGAAAGTGGATCGCATTCTCCGACCACGAAAATCCCGGCGGCGATGACGAAGGTTCCATTGCCGTCATCGGCGCGGACGGCAACGCAAAGGAAAAAATACTTTCCTCAGGCTGGGTGTCGATCCAGGGCGTTCTCTGGTCCCCGGCGGCCGATGAGGTCTGGTTCACCGCCAGCAATAGCGGCAGCGCCCTGAATCCCATGGCGGTTACGCTCTCCGGCAAGCTGCGGCCTATCACCAACGTCCCCGGCGGCGTTTGGATGCAGGACTTGCGCAATGGAGCCGCGCTGGTGATCACGCATCAGCAGCGCATTGGGATACGCGGCATGGCGCCGGGCGGAAAAGAAGAGCGTGAGCTGGGATGGTTCGGCTGGTCCATTGCACGCGACATCAGCCGCGACGGCCACAAGGTCCTGTTCGAAGAAGAAGGCAACGGCGGCGGACCAAACTATACCGTCTTCCTGCGCGATACCGATGGATCGCCGCCCGCCCGCATCGGCGAGGGCGACGCCATGACCATCTCTCCCGACAATAAGTGGGTCGTCACCAAACCGGCCAAAGGCGGCCAACTCATCTTGGTGCCCACCGGAGCTGGCGAGTCCCGGACACTCACCCACGACGCCGTGAGCTATAGCCATACCCGTTTTCTACCCGATGGCAAGCATTTGTTAGCTTTTGGCATCGAAGCCGGACATGGTGTCCGCAATTATCTGATCGATGTGAGCACGGGCGATTCCAAACCCATCACACCGGAAGGCATGGCCGGTTTCGAGCCTTCGCCTGACGGCCGCAGCGCCGCCGTGCAAGGCCCCGACGAAAAATGGGGAGTCTGGCCGCTGAGCGGCGAAGGCGGCTTTCGTCCCATCCCCGGCCTCGATTCGAAGTACCGTGTGGCCGGCTGGACGGCGGATAGCGGATCGCTGTACGTCACCTCCAGTCGCTCTGAGCAGACCGCGAAAGTTTACCGGATCAACGTCCAGACCGGAAAGATGGAACCGTGGAAAATTCTTGGCGCGCAAGGTGGTGCTGGAGTCACTGAGACCGGCTTCCCTCATCTTTCCGCCGACGGCTCTTCCTATGCCTACGTGTACGTCCGCATACTGTCGGAAGCGTACGTGGTCACCGGCCTGAAGTAGGAAGCCTGAACTAGGAAATTCCCGCCGCAGAAATATCAACTGCTTATTGCACCCCTCCGCGGCGCTGAGTACCATTCCAGCTATCGGGGCACCGCCGGAGTTGCGCGCCAATGGACGACCAGAATGTCTCGCAGAAAGTCTCGCCGCCTGACGCGAAGACTGACCCGAAGAATGTCTCGCAAGTTGTTTCGCACTATCGCATTCTCGAAAAACTGGGTGCGGGCGGCATGGGTGTGGTCTATAAAGCCGAGGACATTCGTCTCGGCCGTCTGGTCGCTCTGAAGTTTCTGCCCGACAGTTCGGTGCGCGACCCACGCGCTCTCGAACGTTTCAAACGCGAAGCCCGCACCGCTTCCGCGCTCGATCATCCCAACATCTGCACCATCTACGAGATCGACGACGATCAGGGCCGGCCTTTCATCGCCATGCAACTGCTCGATGGGCAAACGCTCCGCGATCGCATCGGCGAACGTCCGGTTCCGCTGGGCACGCTGCTCGATTGGGCTTTGCAGATCAGCGATGCACTGCAGGCCGCGCATGCCAAAGGCATTATGCATCGCGACATCAAGCCCGCGAATGTTTTCATCACTGCTGAGCGCGGGCAGGCAAAGATTCTTGATTTCGGCCTGGCTAAGTTGACTGCCGTCGACCTCACCGGTTCCGGTGAAGCAACGTTATCGGCGACTGGGCCGCTCACCCACACCGGCGCGGCCATCGGCACAGTGGCCTACATGTCGCCGGAGCAGGCGCGCGGCGAACCGCTCGACGCCCGTACCGATTTATTTTCCTTCGGCGTGTTGCTGTATGAAATGGCCACGGGCCGTCAGGCATTCTCCGGCCCAACTTGGGCGGTGACGGTTTATGCAATTCTGGGCCAGGCTCCTGTGTCGCTGAACGAGTCGGTGCCCGGACTGCCGCAACGCCTGCAGGAAATCATCGACAAATGCCTGATCAAGAATCGCGACCTGCGTTACCAGAGCGCGGCCGAGATTCACCGCGACCTGCTGAAGCTGAAAAAGGACTTCGAGTCCGGCAAGTCGTTGAAGTCCGTGCGCGTTGCGACCACGTGGTCTCCGCGAAGAAAGCTGCGCCTGGGGATAGCCGCCGCCGCTGTGCTCGTGCTCGCGGCCGCAATCGTATGGGGCCCGCGCGCCCTGCGCCGCTGGGCGTTGACGACTTCCGCCGTAGGACCGCCCGCGCAGTCTGCTTCTGTCGTGCCCGAGCGAAAGAGCCTCGCCCTGCTGCCCTTCGGCGCGGCCGCGGGCGACGAAAAAATGACTGCCTTCGGCAAAGGTCTTCTCGAAGACGTGGCCGCGAAACTTTC
>Ga0209274_10000957_pt1 | contig 15440 bp, 13 predicted proteins | sample HubBroMetageREF1_FD_188343 | JGI IMG/M metagenome (GOLD analysis project Ga0209274, IMG submission 188343) | Reference soil microbial communities from the Hubbard Brook experimental Forest, New Hampshire, USA - Hubbard Brook CCASE Soil... | ecosystem: Environmental > Terrestrial > Soil >...
TCGCGTGCTACCGCGCATTTGGACTCACGCCGGAAGCAGCGAAGTGGGCCGCGTTCTCGGCGCTGATGATCGTTCTCGTGTTTACCGATCTGCGCGAACGCGTCCTGCCGGACATCGTGAACTACACGGGATTTGGCATCGGGCTTGGGATCAGTTTTTTCACGCAGCCCACCGACGGAACCGCGCTCTGGCTCGCCAACCACATTTTCGCGTTCCCCCCACCAGCGCCGGTTCTGTCGTTTACAGACGCGATCCTCGGCGCGGCGGTGGGCAGCAGCTTGCTTTGGCTCGTGTCCGAGGCGTATTTTCGATTGCGCGGGCGCGAAGGGATGGGCCTGGGCGACGTGAAGATGATGCTCATGGCTGGCGCGTTTCTGGGGGCAAAACGAACCCTGCTGACGATTCTGGCCGGCTCGCTTCTTGGCAGCCTGCTGGGACTGGCGTTTATTCTGGCGCGGCGCAAGGAATCGAACTACGAGTTGCCATTCGGGAGCTTTCTGGGGATGGCGGCGCTGTTGGTGGTTTTCTTCGGCACGCCCGTGGTCAACTGGTACCAATCACTCCTAACGATGCCGTTGCTTACGGTGAGATGATGGCGAACAAGGTTCTGCAATGACGTCGCCGTTCACTTCGACTTCCCCCGCGCTCTCACCTGCAAACCTGTTCTACGTCATCGCGTTTCTGGTAATCCTTCTTGTCGCCGTGGTTGGCTTTGCGATCGTGATCCGCAAGTTTCTTCGCGGCCAACGAGCGTCGTCGCGCACCGAATGGGCAACTCCCGGGCCCGATATGGAGAACCCATCCGCGTTCATGGCGGCATCGATGCAGGGCGTGATCGAAAAACTACGCGCGCAGGAAAAGGAACTGGCCCGACTGCACTTGCTGGCCCAAGAGCGCGCTCAAGAATCCGAACGGCTCACGGAAGAAGTCACGCGCAACATGCCCACTGGTCTGCTGCTCGTCAACGCCACCGGCGCGATCAGCTCCACCAATCCTGCGGCGGAAAGCGCGCTCGGAACCAGTCCTGTGCGCTACCGCGGGTACAAGGAAATCCTCGGCGCGGATTCCGACCTAGCCCGCATGCTCACGGCGTGCCTGCGCGAAGGCCAGACGTTCCAACGCGGCGAGGTGGAGCACACGACGCCCGACGGCGAGGTGCGGCACATTGGCGTCACCATCTCCCCGATTTACCGCGCGGTTAGAAACTTTACCCGCAGCAGCGGCGAGACACTCTCGACGGCTCTCGACATGAAAGTCAGCGGCGCGCTCTGCCTGATGAGCGACCTAACCGAGCTAACCGCGCTCCAAAAGCAAATCCGCTGGAAGGAAAATCTTGCCGCGCTGGGCGAAATGTCCGCCGGCATCGCCCACGAATTCAAGAATTCCCTCGCGACGATCTCCGGCTATGCCCAGATGATTCGAAGCGAAGCCAAGCCAGGCGAGATCCGCGAATCGGCGGAAAAGATCCTCGATCAAACGCGCGCCCTCGCCCACGTCGTCACCGAGTTCTTGCGCTTCGCCAGGCCTCTCGAAATCTCGTACGAGACGATTCCAATGCAAGCGCTGGTCGAACGCGTTGCCGAGGAACTGCACGAGGCGATTCCGCAATGCGAAGTGAAGTGCGAGGGTTCATTCGAGGAGCTGCCGGGCGACGAAGCCCTGATTCGCCAGGCGCTGTTGAATCTGACGCGAAATGGCGCGGAAGCGGCTCGCGATGCGGGCGCCGAGCCCCGCGTCACCATCTCAGGCACCATCGAGGATCTCGGCGGCCGAAAATGGCAACGCATCTGCGTGTCGGACAATGGGCCCGGCGTCCCCCGGCAGGATCTGCCGAAGATTTTCCTCCCCTTCTACACCACAAAATCGGAGGGCACCGGTCTCGGCCTGGCCGTCGTGCAAAAGGTCGCCTTGCAGCATGGCGGCAGCATCGAAGCCCGTAATAGCGCCGGCGGCGGCGCCGAGTTTCTCCTGTGGTTACCTTTGCGGCAGGAACCTTCACCGTTCGCCTTCCCCTCGCAAGCCGTCCGCATCTAAACTAGAGCGTTCCCCAGGCCCTCCAAGGAGGCCACTAATGCGTCGAATGCTTTGGGTTTCCGCGGTGGCGTTGCTTGTGCTTCCGGCGGCTGCGTGGTCGCAGCAGGATCAGCAGCAGGGTGGATCGCAGCAAAGCCAGAGCCAGCAGGCGCAATCTACGTCTGCGTCATCACAGAATCAGAATCCGCCGCCACCTGCGGCTCCCCAACAGGATTCTCTCGCGGAAGCCGCCCGGAAAGCGCGCGAGCAAAAGAAGGAAACGCCGAAACCGGCGAAGGTCTTTACAAATGACAATATTCCCACCGGAGGCGGCATTTCAACGATCGGCGAGGCCCCAGAATCCGGAACGGCACAGGCCGGAGGCGCGCAAGCCCCGGCCGGGCCTAACGACGAGAAATTCTGGCGCGACAAATTCGCCAAGCTCCGCCACAAGCTCGATCAAGACCAGGCCGAACTCGACGTAATGCAACGCGAGATTGGCGTCGCGGAAGTGCAGTATTACGGCGGCGACCCGAACAAGGCCGTCACCGATGCCATGAGTCAGCAGCCCTTTGGCAGCGGTTATACGAAAAAGCTCGCCGACATCGACTCCAAGAAGAAACAAGTTGAAGCTGACAAGCAGGCGATCGCGGACGCAGAGGATGAGCTTCACAAGGCGGGTGGCAGTCCCGGTTGGGCGCGCTAGAAAACGCTGCCATGGAGCCTGTTCTTCTCGTCGAAGATAAAGCGGAACTGCGGGCCATGCTGCGCAAGGCCCTCGAGCGCGCCGGCTACACGGTGGAAGAAGCCCCCGATGGAAATTCCGCGATCGACAAAATTCGCAGTCGCCGCTACCTTCTCATCCTCTCCGATTTGAAACTCCCCGGCAGCTCCGGCATCGACGTGCTGCGCGAAGCGCGCCGCGTGGAAGCCACTCTTCCCGTCATTCTCATGACTGCGTACGGCTCGGTGGAAGAAGCGGTCACCGCGATGAAGGATGGCGCCTTCGATTTCATCCAGAAGCCCGTGGACCTCGACCACTTGAAGCTGCTGCTCGAGCGCGCGGCCAACCAGCAGGAGTTGCTGCGTGAGAACCTGCTGCTCCGCGAAGAATACGCCGCGCGTTATGGTTTTCCGCGCATCGTCGGCGAACATCCCGCGATGAAGGACGCCAGCCAGATGACGCAGCGCGTCGCCGCCACAGATTCCACTGTGTTGCTGCTGGGCGAAAGCGGCACGGGCAAAGAACTTTTTGCCCGCGCGGTTCATCACCTCAGCCCGCGCGCCGCGGCGCCCTTCGTGGCGCTCAATTGCGCCGCGATTCCCGAAGGACTCGTCGAAAATGAGCTTTTCGGACACGAGCGCGGCGCTTATACGGGCGCGGGCGCGCGGAAAATGGGCAAGCTCGAGTTGGCGCACCGCGGAACCCTGTTCCTGGATGAAATCGGCGAACTGCCACTCGCGATCCAAAGCAAGCTGCTTCGCGTTCTCGAAGAGAAGACATTCGAACGCGTGGGCGGCACGCAGCAGATCGATGTGAACGTGCGCATCCTAACGGCCACCAACAAGGATTTGCGCGCGGCTGTGGCCGAGAAATCCTTCCGCGAAGATCTCTATTTTCGGATTTCCGCGGTTCCCATTACGATTCCGCCACTCCGTGACCGCGGCGACGATGTTCTGCTCTTGGCCGAGCACTTCCTGGAACGATTCAAACGGGAATTCCGCAAGCCGGCCCTTGAACTCACCGAAGATGCGCGCGCCCGCCTTCGAACCTACTCCTGGCCCGGCAACGTTCGGGAATTGCAGAACTCGATCGAGCGCGCCGCCATTCTCGTCAACGGCCCCAGAATCGACGCGGCAACCTTGCAGCTCCCCGCGCCGAAGCCCTCCGCCGCGGAGTTGCCCCTTGGAATGCTTGAGGAAGAATTTCTTTGGGAAGGGCCGCTCGACGAAGTGTCTAATCGCGCCGTCACGCACGTCGAGCGATTCAAGATCCAGAACGCTCTTCGCGAATCAAAGTGGAACAAAACCCGCGCGGCCGAAAAACTCGGCGTCTCCTACAAAACTCTCCTGCACAAAATTCGCAACCTAGGCCTGGAAAACTAGCGTCGAAACGAGACTACGCGTCTTCGTGAGGATACATGTGGAACGTCCCGTAAATTATTGCCTTCGGATTCCCCTCGGCGCGCACCACCATTTCTTCAAGCTCTTCGGTAAGCGTCCCTTCGGCCTCCAACGATGAAACGAGCCGAACATTTTCGACTTCCATCACATACAAATCCATTTTGGCCGCAATGGTGTCGCAGTTCCTGCGGAATTCATCGGTGCCGGTAGCCCACGTCACTATGTTTGTGTACGCACCGGCTCGTCCCTCCAATGCGTCCGGCTTAAGCGGCTTCAGCCAAACAAGGCCCGTCCACAGATCAAGTCTTCGCTGCACACGCTTTGACTCTTTGGCGGTCATCGCAGCCTACCAACGTGCAGCACGACGCTGCCGAAATTCCACGACTCGAACCGCGTCTCGCCGAACCCACACGTCGCCATCAACTGCGCCAATTCCGGAGGCGATGGGAATTTCGCAACCGACGCGGGCAGGTACGAATACGCTTCTCCGCTGCCGGAAATGGCTCCCCCGATTCGGGGAAGAACCTGGCGGAAATAAAATCGCAAAACGCCCGCCAAAGGCCCGCTCCCGGGCTCTGAGAATTCCAGGATGCCCACTTCCCCCCCCGGTTTCAGCACGCGCGCAATTTCCTGCAACCCGTGCTCGTAGTTCGCAAGGTTACGGAACCCAAACGCGCTGGTGACCAAATCAAAGGTCTGGCTCGGATAGGGGAGGTTCATTGCATCGGCAGCGGCAAACACCACGCGCGCCTTCCCTCGCACCGCTTTCACCCGCGCGCGCTCGAGCATTGGCAGCACGAAGTCACTGCCAATAAGCGGTAGCCGGTTCCCGGCTGCGTAACACAGCGCCTTTGCGCGCAGGCTGTCGAGGGCAAATGCCAGATCGCCGGTGCCGCAGCACAGATCGAGAACCCGCGCGTCCGGCCGGCGCAGGATGGGAAGAAAGTGTTGGCCGGCGCGTCGGCGCCAAACGCGATCGAGCGAGAACGAAAGCAGATGATTCAGAAAATCGTAGCGCGGCGCAATCCGCGCAAACATTTTCTGCACACGCTCGGCAGCCTCGCGCTCGTCGCGAACGCCGCCTGGCCGCGTTCCGGGGGCCTTCTCAATATCTTCCTCAATATGTTTATCGGGGGCCATTCGTTGGGCGGGTCAATCCTGCGCTTGTGCCGCGATTCGCGGTAATTCCGCGAACGCCTGTGCGACAACGGGCCACGGAACTTCCACGTCCCACTCTGTTCTGCCGATCGCGTCCGCCAACACCCAAAGAACCCGGCCGCCGCGAGCCTTCTTGTCTCCCGCCATGATGCGGCGCAATTGAGACGCGCGGATGCCGGCGAGTGAGGGCAACGGCCCGACGCTCGCGATCAACCGGAAAATTCGCGTCGCGTCGACCTCTCGTGTGCGGTTCGTGGCAACGCCGAGAAGCGTCGCCGCCATCATCCCCCACGCAATCGCTTCTCCATGTAGAAAGCGCTTGTAACTGGTCGCGGCCTCGAGCGCGTGCCCCAGCGTATGACCGAAATTCAATATCTTGCGCAACCCCCATTCGCGCTCGTCTTTGTTTACAACTCGCGCCTTGACGGCAATGCAGCGCGGAATAATCCAATCGAGCGCGGCGGGATCGCGGCGCAGCACGGCGTTCATGTGATCTTCGAGAAAGCGGAAAAGTTTCCGGTCGGCGATGATTCCGTACTTCACGACTTCGTAGAGCCCGGACCGGTATTCACGGTGCGGCAGTGTCCGAAGCATGTCCGGGTCAACGATGACCAGTTTCGGCGGATGAAACGCGCCCACCAGATTCTTGCCTTCGGGCAAGTCCACGCCGGTCTTGCCGCCGATCGAGCTATCCACCTGCGCGACGAGCGTGGTGGGCACATGGACGATTCGTACTCCCCGAAGATACGTAGCCGCCGCGAATCCTGCCACATCGCCCACTACGCCGCCTCCCACCGCCACGAGAACAGAATGGCGATCCGCACCGGCGTGTGACAGCGTGCGTGCGATAGCTTCCACGGTCGCCAGGCGCTTCGCGGCCTCGGCGTCGTCAAACAGAATCACGTGCTTCCGAGAAATACCAAGCGCCGGCACGGCGTCGCGTCCCCAGACCCGCCACACGCGCGGGGAAGTAAGCAAATACGTGCCCGTCGAATCGCCCAGACGTTCGATCAGCGAACGCACCTTCGCGAGCGCGCCTCTGGCGCAGTGAACGTCGTAAGACCCCGCAGAACTTTGTACGCGAACGATTGCCATAGCCCGAAAAGAGAATGTAGCACATGCCTCTGGGTTCAGCTTTCTCTGGGTTTCAGTTTTTCTCAGCGCCCTCTGCGTCTCTGCGGTAAGAGCTTTTCGCCTCATCTGTGTTTATCTGTCCCGAAGCTTCGGGATCATCTGTGGTTCCCAAGGCCTTCTCTATCGGAAGGGATCAACCCGCTGATGGGTGAGCGTGTCAACAAGACAGGGTACTGTTTCTGTGATAGTACCGCCGCACCGAATCTCGTCATAAGACGCCAAAAATCAATCGCTACAGAGTGTGAATAGAACTTCGCTAAGCGCCCATGAATCAAGCACCTGCGGAAAATCAATCGCTACAAATTCACACTTCTCGTCGATGTTTTTTTCGTTCCGACCTTTGAAGAAACGCGGCTGACCGCCGAGGGACCTAGCGGAATTTCTGCTCCAGCTCCGAAACGCTAACGAGAATCACGTAGCCCACAATCGCAAGGCTCTTCGGGCTCATCTTGTCCATCGTGTCTTCGGTTGTGTGCCAGTAAGGATAGTTCGTCAGCCAGTCGGCCTCGATAATATCAACGGAGGGAACTCCTCGCTTCAAAAAGGGCCCATGATCGTCGGTAACAGCGCTCACCTCTTTCGAAACGAATACATCCTTCTCACCCAATCGGTCCGCGGTCTTCCAGACCAGGTCCGCCAGCCATTTTGTCGAATTCGCTTCGGGCTGAACGCGCAAATGTTTCTGGCCCACCATGTCCGCAAGAATCACCGCTCGAACACGTTTTAGTTCGCCCGCAACTGCCATCTTCGCGGCAAGTTCGCGGCTTCCGTAGGTTGTGTCCGGGTCATTCCAGGTGTTTTTCGCTTGTTCCGCGGAGGCAAAATTCATTTGATCTTCTTCGCCATCGAGAAACGCAATCCACACGGAATTGGGCTGCTTTTCCTTCGCGCCGCAGAGCTGTCGCGCCATCTCCAGCAGCAGGCCGCTCGATGACCCTCCGTCATCCGCGCCGACGAAATTGTCGAGGCGCACGGTGTCGTAGTGCGTCAGAAGCAGGATGATTCCCTGCCCCGTCCCCTGCACTTTCGCGATGATGTTTTTCATTGCCAGGTCGCCCACCGGCGTCGGCGAATGGAAATCGTCCGCATCAACGGCGCAGCCAAAACCTTTCAGCGTGCTGATGATGTAATCCTGCGTGTGATGAATCGCATCCGATGCGGGCGGGCGCGGACCGAAACTCACCAGTTTCGCGGTGAAGTCGTAAGCCTTTTGCCCGTCGAATCCGCCTGTCTGCGAAGCCGCCGGAGCCTGATCTTCCGGCGCGATTGTTGGCTGAGAGGAAACGGCTTGCGGAGAATTCGCCGGGGACGCGGCTGCAGGCGTCGCGCTGGCAGCCGCGCTAGAGCTTCCGCTTCCTTGCCCGCACGCGACGACAACCACCGCGGCGAAAACCGCAGCTCCCGCCCACAATAAATTCCGCGGCATCTTCACGTCAGTGTGCCTCCCCCGCGGCCAAAGCCTTCGCGCGCTTGTTCCGCAGCACCATATAGGAAACGAACACGCCTACAAAGTAAAGCGCCACCATCGGCGTCATGAAGATCAGCATCGTGGTGGCGTCCGGCGTGGGTGTGACGATCGCCGCGACAATCGTAATGATCAGCATCGCGTACCGGAAATTCCTCAGCAGGAACCTCGGCGTCACAATCCCAAACAGCGACAATATGAAAATCAGCACCGGCAATTCGAAGATGACGCCCAGTCCCACAAGAACCACCAGGATGAAATCAAAATACTCGTTGATGGCGATCAGAGGTTTCAGCGGCAGATCGGTTGCGAACCCGATCAAAAAGTTCAGCACTTGTGGCAGCATCACGTAGTAGCCGAAGGCGATCCCGCACAGAAAGAGAAACATGGACGAGACCACGAAGCCCATCACCGCTCGCCGCTCGTGCTTGTAAAGCCCTGGCGCCACAAAAAGCCAAATTTGGTACAGCACCACCGGCATCGCAATCACGATGCCGATGTAAAGGCTCAGACTGATGTAGAGGCTGATTGGTGTTGCGGGACTCGGATAGTAGAGCCGGTCCTCCAGGTGGTGCGCGCGCAGGGCGGTGAGGATCGGCTGAACGATGAAGGTGATGGCATGGTTGGCGACGAGGAATCCGATCACCATCCCAACGCCAATTGAGGCGACGGAGGTAATCAGGCGCTTGCGAAGCTCCACCAAATGCTCGAAAAACGACATCCGCCCGCCGACGTCATCTTCGGCGTGCGGCGGAAGCGCGGGGTCAGGCTGGGAACTTGCCGCCATCGCTCACTGTCTCGGAATTGGACTCTGTATCGTGCGCCTTGCCGGTCGGATGGGAAGCGGTCGAATCAGGATTGGCTGGCTGCGAATCGGCTGAATGGAGATCCGCGGAATCTACAGCTGGCTCCGTGCGCTCTGTCGAGTTAGGTGCGCTCGTCGGAACGGTGCCGGTCGGCTGCTCCGCGCTGGGCGCAGTCGTAACTGCGCTCGTCGTGGGGGGCACAGCCTTCGGAGCACCGCCAATTCGCCGCTGGTCGGCCTCGCGCTCAAGGTCCCTCATATGATCTTCAAATGTCGACCGCAAATCGCCCGTGGCGCGCCTGAACTCACCCATCACTTTCCCCAAAGTTCGAGCCAATTCAGGAAGCTTTTCGGGGCCGAACACAACCAGCGCCACCACAAAAATTATGATCAGATGTGGGATGCTGAGCATGCGGCGGCTCTTACGCGATATCCTGAAGTGCCATTTTTGCATCATAGAAGAGGGCTGCAGGCGTGTCAAACCGCCGAAAGTTTGTATGCTATACTCGCAGTTCGGGGCAAAAACCGGGCTTCAGGACAGTTCGCACTGGCAAACCTGAAGCCAAAAAGAGGCCGCATGGAACGATCCGAAACATCTGGACGTGGGATAGCGCTGCTGGTGGTAGTACTAGTAGCTTCCGCCATTCTTGGCGGTTTTTTTGGCCCGACCGTCAAAGCCACGGCAGCCGGCACCGGCGATCTCCAGGACTCGGTGAAGAACTTCTCGAACGTCCTTTCCGTCGTCGAGCGCAATTACGCCGATCCCATCGATGTGGACAAAGCGATTTACGATGGGGCGATCCCAGGCATGCTTCGCGTGCTGGACCCTCACTCGAACTTCTTCGATCCGCGGCAATACGCCACCTTCAAGGAAGAACAGCAAGGCAAGTATTACGGCGTCGGAATGACGGTAGCGCAACGTGAAAACCAAACAGTGGTCGTGGCGCCGTTCGTCGGCACGCCTGCGTTCAAGGCCGGGATTCGGCCGGGCGACATCATCCTGAAAGTCGACGACAAGAAATGCGACGGCCTCACCACCACTGAAGTTGCAGACATGCTCCGGGGCGCGCGCGGCACCACGGTTCACATATCGCTTGGGCGTGAAGGGTGGGCCCAGCCGATCGAAGTCACCGTCGTTCGCGATGAGATTCCCCGCCCCGGCGTGGAATACTCCACGATGATCAAGCCGGGCATCGGCTACGTGCGGGTGAACACCTTCAACGACACCACAGACAGCGATCTCGAGGAGGCATTGAGCCAGCTGGATTATCCCAAGCTCGACGGCCTGATTGTCGACCTTCGCAACAACGGAGGCGGCCTGCTGAGCCAGGCCGTCGGCATGAGCGACATTTTCCTCGACAAGGGTGAACTCGTCGTGTCGCACCACGGCCGGCAGTCTCTCCCGCATTCCTATTATGCGGTCCACGGCAACCAGGGCATCGACGTCCCGCTGATCGTTCTGGTGAACTCACAAACCGCGTCCGCCTCAGAAATTGTTTCTGGAGCGATTCAGGATCATGACCGTGGCCTGATCGTGGGCGAGACGAGCTTCGGCAAAGGGCTCGTCCAGACGCAAATACCGCTGAGCGAAGATACGGCGATGCTGCTCACCACCGCCCGCTACTACACGCCGAGCGGCCGCTTGATCCAACGCGACTACACGAACGTCTCGCTGTACGATTACCACTACAATCCGCAGCCACCCAAGAATCCCGTGGTGAAGCTCACCGACACGGGCCGTCAGGTTTTCGGTGGGGGTGGTATCACTCCCGACGTTATCGTCGCCGCTCCGAAGTTGGATGACTTCGAGCAGCTCCTGATGGCGCGAGGCGTCTTTTATCCCTTCCCGCAAAGCGTGGGCGATTTCGACCGCTACTATCTGGCCACAAAGCCCGAGGTGACGAAGGATTTCGCCGTGGACGACACGGTGATCGCCCAGCTTCGCAAGTACCTCGACGAGCAGCACATCAAATATACGAGCGCCGACATTCAGGGCGATCTTCCCTGGCTAAAATGGGAGATCAAGCGCGAGGTATTCACGTCAGTCTTCGGCCTGAACGAAGGTTTCAAGGTCGAGCTGCAGAATGACGTCCAGCTCGATAAAGCCGAGGAAATGATTCCGCAGGCCCGCGCCCTCTATCAGAACGCGCGGAAAATCGTGGCCGAACGCGAAGCCAGCCAGGGCAACACCCGTCAGTAACGGCTTCCGCCAGCGGCGTAGAAGACTGAAACCACACGCCCCTGAAGGCGTTCCCCGCAAACTGGGAATTCGTATTGAGTTGTCCCTTTCACTGCGCTAGAGCCTGCCTTGGTCGCTCGCCGGTTCGTGTTGCTCAGCAAAGCACGCAAATTGTAATCACTCTCCCGCCAAGCGAACACTAATCGTACCCTAAGCGTGAGCACCGTTGTCCGTCAGCGCCATGGAACGGTCCAACACCCTACTCGCTTTGCGCCTAAGCGCCTTGCGACGGCTCTCCGCCACCTCGTGGGCCCTCGCATTCGGCTGGATTCTCCTTTTTGGCGCGTATGCCATAGCATCTCTTACGGTTAAGCATGGGCCGCGTCTGACGGCGTTTGGCGATATCGGCATGTGCCTCGTCGCGCTGTTCGCGTCCTTGGGCCTGCTGCTCAACGTGACCTCGCAGAACCGGCGCATACGCGCCTTCTGGCTTCTGCTGGCGGCGGGCTGCGCTGCCTGGTTTTTTGGCCAATTGATCTGGACCTACTTCGAGGTCGTGCTGCGCCAGGAAGTGCCGAATCCGTTTGTGGGCGACGTCATCATTTTCCTACATCCCGTGCCCATGATTGCGGCCCTCGCTTTGAAGCCGCACGATCGACGCGATGATCTTGGCGCCCACATCGGATACCTCGATTTCTCGCTACTACTTCTGTGGTGGGTCTTCCTCTACACTTATGCTGTCATTCCCTGGCAGTACGTCGCTCCCAACCTCGTCGCGTACGGCGCGAGTTATGACAATCTGGCCGCCGCCGAGAACCTCCTGCTCGTCTTGGGATTCGGCACCCTGCTGGCAAAATCGCGGGGGGCCTGGCGCGAGATCTACGCACACCTGTTCAGCGCAGCTCTTCTCTATGCGGCTGGCTCCTACATCACGAACCGGGCCATCGATGTTCAGCACTACTACACCGGCAGCCCCACGGATCTCCCGCTGATCGCTTCTTTTGTGTGGTTCGGAACGGCTGGGATCGTTGGCTTCCGGCTGAAGCCCAAGCAGGAAGAAATACCCGTGCGAACCGAGAACCCATCACGTTGGCCGTCTCGCTTTGTAATGGTCGCGGTTTTCTCAGTGCCGCTGATGGCGGTCTGGAGTCTGTGGCTCAGCAAGAATTCGGACAGTGTTCGAACGTTTCGCATAGGGCTGACGCAACTGACGCTCGTGCTCATCGCCGCCCTGCTCTTCATTCGCCAGCGGCTCATTGATCACGACCGCCTCCGGCTCCTCGCTGCGTCTCGCGAGGCTTTCCGGGATCTGCAACATTTCCAGTCACAGATGATTCAAAACGAGAAACTAATGTCGATCGGCCAACTAGCCGCCGGCGCTGCCCACGAGATCAATAATCCGCTTACGGGCATTCTGGGCTACTCCGACTTGCTGGTTGACGATCCGGCGCTTGGCGATCGCCAGCGCGTCGTTGCCGACAAGATTCGCACCCTTGCGCGACGCATCAAGACTCTCGTCACGAGCCTCCTCAGTTTTGCCCGGCGCGTGCCGTCGGAGAAGGAGTTGCTCAACCTGAATCAAGTCATCGAAACCGCTCTCCATCTGAGCAACATGGATTTGCGCGGCAAGAGGATCGAGATCGAGATTCTCGCCGATTCCGGCCTGCCTGCTGTCCGCGGCGATGCAAACCAGTTATTGCAAGTCTGTTTCAACCTGATCAGCAACGCAGTGGACGCGATCGAGGAAGTTGGCGGCGGGAAAATCATGATTCGCACCAGCCACGATCTCCAGAAGGTGCTCATCGAATTCTCCGACTCCGGCCCGGGAATCAAGTCTCCCCAGCAAGTATTCGATCCCTTCTTTACGACGAAGCCTGTGGGTAAGGGAACCGGCCTCGGCCTGAGTATCTGCTATGGAATCGTACAGGAGCACGCGGGTCGCATTTCCTGCTGGAATCGTCCGGAAGGCGGCGCCACGTTCCTCGTCGAATTGCCCGTGATGGGGGATGAGGTTGCCGCTCCCGAGCATGAGCCACCAGTTTCCGTGGGATCGAGAGCTTCGTAACGATTATGGAAGGACAGACAATGGACGCACCCAACGCGCAATCGCCAGACGCAGCTCCAGTGACCGTCGCGGTTCCGACGCCAAGCATCATCGCCGCTATGCTGCGCGCCACCAAAGGCACTAGCGATCTCATTTTCTCGCCCGGCCGCGCACCCCAAGTGGAAGCGAATGGCCAACTCGTGCAGCTTCGCATCGCCAACGTGAACGTGCTCAGGGCGGAAGATACGACCCGCATTGCCGCCGACTTGATCGGGAACAACGCGCAAGCCATGGGTAAGCTGAAAGAAGAAGGCTCGTGCGACATTTCATACAGCCTGCCGAAGGTTTCGCGCTTTCGCGTAAACATTTTCACGCAACGCGGCAGCTGCGCGATCGTGATGCGCGTGATTCCCAGCAGCGTGCCCGATTTTCAGAAGCTGAATCTACCGGCGCAGCTCGGAGAAGCTACGGAGCTCAAGCAGGGAATCGTGCTGGTAACAGGTCCGACCGGGAGCGGCAAATCATCGACGCTGGCGGCGTTCGTTAACAAGATCAACGAAGAAAAGGCCTGTCACATCATTACCATCGAGGATCCGATCGAATTCCTTCACTCGCACAAGAAAGCTACGATCCATCAGCGGGAGCTGTATTCCGATACGCCAAGTTTTCCGCTCGCCCTTCGTGCGGCCCTGCGCCAGGCGCCCAAAGTGATCTTGGTTGGCGAAATGCGCGACAAGCAGACCATCGAGACCGCCCTCGAAGCCGCCGAAACAGGCCATCTCGTCTTTTCGACGCTGCACACTATCGATGCGTCGAAAACGGTGGAACGCATCGTGGGCGTTTTCCCCATGAGCGATCAGCATGTGATACGAGCGCGATTTGCGAAGTCGTTCGGCTACATCATTTCGCAGCGGTTGATGCCGCGGCGCGATGCGAGCGGGCGAATCGCGGTATTTGAAATTTTGAAATCCACGCTGCGAACCAGGGAGTACGTCCATCATGGCGAGACGGAGGGGAAATCCCTGGTGGACGCGATGCGCGACGGATCGACCGAAGGAATGCAGTGTTTCGACGACGAAATCGAGAAGCTCGCTCGCGCCAATATCATCGAGTTAGAAACTGCATTCTCCTATTCGACGAACCCCGGCAACCTGCGCCTCCAGCTCGCCGACTTGCTCGAGGAACAATCCAGCGTTCCTTCCGTGGGTGCTACGACTGCCGCAAAAACCAGCGCACCCGCGGAACCACCCATCGCCTCTGATCCCGAACTGGAGATCACTCGCTGACGAAGCGCCGCACTCCCTAGATCCCGACGCGCTTTCTTTGCAGGCTGCGCGCGCAGCTTTCCCCGCACCCGAGTGCTAACTTTTTCCAGGCAGGATTGGTGGACGGCAGGGGATTCGAACCCCCGACCCCCGCGTTGCGAACGCGATGCTCTCCCAACTGAGCTAGCCGCCCACTCTTGCGGAAACCGACGCGATACTCACCGCGTTACCCGCTCGGTCACAGATTGCGCGCGACACAACGGAGCAGGCATCTAGATTCTAGCAGAGGGCCAAAGCGTGGCCAATTCCCTTCCGGAGAATCTCGTCACTCAGACGACATTGCGGGCTTTAGACCAAATGGGAAACGGCGGCTGCCAAGCGGTCGCCCAGCGACGTCCCAAATTCGGCTTGGTTCTGCGGATCGCCCAGGAAAGGATCGACGAACGGGGCGCCATCATCGAGAACAAGTCGATCGCCCCACTTCGCCTCCCGGAGAGGCTGGATCAGTTCCTGCGTCGGCTGGGAAATGAGTGCGACATACTTTGGCTTGTAGGAGGTTTGGACCCGCAGCACGACAGTGGGTGCCAGGCGGCGAACCTCCGCGGCCAACCGACTGAACGGGTCGTCGCAGTTCCCAACCGGGCAATCGAAGGCATAGGCAAGAAAAAGTCCGCGACGCTGAAACTCTGCCAGCGTTGCCTCATCCGGCGTTTCGGATCCCGGCTCAGCTCCGACTAACTTCGCCAGCTCACTGAAGTACATCCGCGAAGCAACGGAGCGCCGTCCCCCAGCTCCAGCACCATGATAGAAGAAATCTTCCGGACGCGAAGGGGGCGCGGCGTCGATTAGCAGCAGATGAATGTGAATGGGCCGAAAACGCGTGGCAAGCTCGAGGCGCTCGATCCGCTGGCGGATGTGCGCGTCGTCAACCGTCGCGCCGCAACCATCGCAAACCGGCATGATGCCCTCCCAAAGCGGCAAAGGATTGCACGGAGCAGAACAGTTGGCAAGCACCGACAGGCTGGCCTTCTCCTCCACCTCCTCCACTTCCCCCTCCTCAAGGTCACGGTAGCCCCGCCAGCAGCTTCTTGATCCGCTCGCCATATCCAGTTCCGAAGGTGGCTTGCTTCGTGGGATCGCCCAGATACGGGTCAACGAACGGTCCGCCGCTATTCAGGATGAGTCGATCTCCCCAACCGACGAGACCAAACAGCCGAATCAGATCTGTCGTCGAAGAAGAGAGCGGAACCACA
>Ga0209274_10000958_pt1 | contig 15423 bp, 6 predicted proteins | sample HubBroMetageREF1_FD_188343 | JGI IMG/M metagenome (GOLD analysis project Ga0209274, IMG submission 188343) | Reference soil microbial communities from the Hubbard Brook experimental Forest, New Hampshire, USA - Hubbard Brook CCASE Soil... | ecosystem: Environmental > Terrestrial > Soil >...
CCCCGGCGCCGCAGGCTGAGCTCTCTGGCAGCAATCACCGGCTCGGCCGGCGCTGCTTGGTCCGTGGGGCGGTAACGGCGCCGCTACCAGTTCCCGGTAAGTAGCATCGACCGTTTTGGCCTGGGCAGCACGGCCTGCTGCGGCTTTCACGTCGGCCTCGGTGACGGAGCCGGTCCCGCCCTGCGAGGATGGGGAGCGGCCGGTGAGGTCGGTGAGCGTCATGGGCTTGTCCTCGGCGTACGCCTGCAGACCGACCGCGGCGTCGTGGCGAGTACGTACGCAGCGATCGGGGCGCGTCAAGAACCACGCCTGCGCTCCTCACCCGAACGCATGACGCTCCGCATCGTTCTGCGTCCTGTAAAGCTCACCCCAGCCAATAATTTCGAGATCATCGGAGCGAACCGGGCTCTGAAGCGCCTCGTACCCGTCGCGCGGGATCGTGATGAAGACGAAGCAAGGAAACTCGCTCACCGGATCGATCGAAACCCCCTCGTGACGTGGCGACAGGATCACCGTTTCAATGTCCGATGCACGGTTGAAGTCCTGCCCGATCACACCAGGCGAGAGCCTGGCCACAACTGCGGCCTTGCCCGTGTCAAACGTGAGCCGCCTTTCAATGCGACACTCGCGCACCGGCTCGAAACGAGCGCTGTCAAGCGAACTGAGGTACAGCGTCTCCCCAGTCATGTCAGAACTCCGGATTCACGCCGCTAACGCGGCGGATCACCACGGACCCGTTCTCGAGCCAGTTCGGGATGATGTACTCCGGAAGGCCGCCCTTCATGCCATCCAATGGTAGCGCCGACCTCTGAAGCACCACCGCCGAGGGATCGGTCAGCGTTCCCTCAATCACGAATCGGCCCGTATTGGTTGCCCCGCTCGCACCACCTGACGGCAGGCCAGCAGCATCTCGGAAGTCCGGGACAGACCCTGGATCAACGGAAGACCAGGAAGCACCGCCCGCCTTCGAGTCTCCTCCGTACACGCGATAGAGAGTCTGACCCGCCGTCGGCTCCGTTGCATCAGCCGTGGCTGTGGCCTCTGCGGCGTCAGCGCCGGCGTCGGCGAATCCGGTGCCGATGAGGAAGATGGCGGTGACGGCGGCCGCGGCGCAGCTGGCCAAGGTGGGGTGGGTGATGCAGCTGCTAATGCTGTTCAGGCCGGAGCTGAGGAGGGAGCCCAGAGCGCCGGCAGCGTCCTGGACGGCGTTCGCGGCGGCGACGGCGGCTTTGCGGCACAAGCTGTGCTGAGCGCCGAAACCGAGCTGGGCTCCTGCGGAGCAGCCGTCCGCGGGCGAGGCGGGCGCAGGGGGGTTGGAGTTCCCGGTGCCCGGTTGCGGGGGGTTCCCGTTGCCGGGCTGCGTCTTCTGTCTGGGCTTGGGCGTGTGCTGATGGCCCGCGCGTTGTTCGTTATCGTATTCGGTCACGAGAGCTTCGTAAGCGGCCTCGGCCTGGTCGAGGGTCTTCTCGGCGCTGGCGGCGATAGCGGTCAGGGATCTGGCCTCGCCTTCGGCCTGACCGGCGAGCCAGGTATCGGTATCCGCCTGATGTTCGGCCGCTACCGCCTTGTCGTGCATGGCCGAGTATTTCGCCCAGAGCTGGTCGGCGGCCGTCTCGAGTTGGGTGGCGTGCTCCTGAGCCGCTTGCCACGCCTGACGGTCCCCATTCTCGGTAGCCAGGGCTTTCCTGTAATTAGCCTCGCGGCTGTCGTACGCCGCCATCTCGTCCTGATACTGCTGCTCGGCCGCAGAAGTCGTACTTGTATTCGAGCTGCCCGTGCCAGTAGCGCCGCTGCCCGACTCCTGAATTTGGTACGCAACGCATCCGTCTTCGGGAGTGCACAGGAACCCGATGGAAGTCGTCCCGCCACTGGATGAGCCGCCGGTGGTGAAGTCATTGGCTGCGCCACTGCCTGACAGTATGGACGACGGCGGCGCCGTCGGCTCCGGGCCTATCGCGTTGTATGCGGCCTCAGCTGCACCCTCCGCCTGCAGGTATGTTTCGTAGGCCGTTTGGGCTTGCGCCTTCGCCTGCTGGGCGGCCTGGTTGGCCTGCTCCCACTGGGAGCGGAGCTGGCTGGCCGCGTCGTTGAGGTCGTTCGCCAAGGCGTGCGCGGCGGAAGCGGTGGATTGGGCCTGGGCGGCCGCGGACCGGGCTTTGGCGGCGGCGGCCTGGTCGCGGGCGGCGGTCTGCTCGTCGTCGGCGACCTGGGCGGCGGCGGCCTGGACCTTGGCCAGGGTAACGGTGCCGTTGCCGGTCCCGCCGCCGGACGGGGAGTTCCCGCTGGGGTCGGTCAGCGACATCGGGTTGTCGTCCGCGTAGGCGTACGGGTTGCCTCCGGCGGCCGAGGCGGTATCAGCATTGATGAATCCGCCGGTCGACGGGTTGTAGAGCCGGGAACCCATTTCGGTCTGCCCGGTGGCCGGGTCGGTCAGCTGGCCCTGATAACCGAGCCCGACCGAGGGCCCGCTGGTGGCGATCGGGTTGCCCCAGGGGTCCCAGGTGGACGAGGTTGCGAGCGCAGTCGCGGCTCCATCGAACGTTCCGGACAGGTCGTCGTGCTGGTCGTTCAGGGCCAGGGCTTGCCCGCCGGCACCGCTGTCCACCCCGACCAGAGCGCCGGACGGGTCACGCGAATAAGTCGCCAGGGAGTCCGAGGCGACCAGGTTGGTCATGCCGTCATAGGTCACCGCGGTGCTGCCCCCGCTGCTGTTCGCAGCGCTGATTATCCGGCCCCGGGCGTCCCAGGTGTAGGACGAGCCGGCGTCGGTGATCTGCTGGCCGTAGGCGTTCGAGGCGAATGTGGCAGTGCCGCCGGAGCCGGTCTGGGTGGCCAGGTCACCGTCGGCGGTGTAGCTGTAGGTGTTTGATCCGTTGGCGGTCAGCTCGTCGCGGGCGTCGTAGGTGTAGGTGGTGCCGTTGTTACTGATCATGTTCCCGGCGTTGTCGTACCCGTAGGTCTTGGTGACCGTCTGGCCGCCGGCCGGGGTGGCGGTCCAGGAGGTGAGCCGGTCGGCCTCGTCGTATCCGTAGGTGTTGGTAACCGTCCCGGTCCCGCCCCCTGCGGTGGCCAGGCCGCTGGTGGTCATCGAGGTGACATCGTCGTTCGCGTCATACCCGTAGTCGATGGCCGCGACCTGGGCACCGCTGGTGGTGGTAACCGTGTCGGAGGTGAGGCGGTGCAGGTTGTCATAGCCATAGCTCTGGACGTCGTTTCCGGTCCCGTAAGAGACCTGGGTGACCTGGTCCAGGCTGTTGTAGGAGTAGGTGCCGGTGATACCGGAGGCGGCATCGGCGTCGGTGGCCAGCCGGCCGGCGCTGTCGTAGGTGTAGGTCGAGGTCCCGGCGGCGTCCGTGGCCGAGGCGAGCTGGGCGCTGGCGTTGTACGTGAACGTGGACGTACCGGCCGACCCGGACGCCGATAGCAGCAGGCCCCGGTCGTCGTAGCCGAACGACTCGGAGGTGGCCGGCTGGTAGCCAGGCTGGCCTTGCGTCCCCGCCGCGCTGGTCGCGGCGGTCAGCAGTCGCCCGGCCTGGTCGTAGGTGAAGGTCCGGGTCGCGGTGGGCGCGGCGGCGCCGGTGCCGGACTGGCCGGTCGGGTCACCCATCGCGTCGTAGGTGTTGCTGATCTGCACGCCGCCGGGCAGGTCCTGGGTGACCAGGTCTCCATCGCCGTCGTAGATGTCGGTGGTGGTGGAGTCGGCCGCGCTGCTGTACTCCGCGGTGGTCGGCTCGACGATCGTCTGCGGCAGGCCCAGGGAGTTGTAGGTGGCGTAGGTAGTGTTGCCGTTCCCGTCGGTGACCGCGGTCGGGTTGCCGGCCAGGTCGAACCCGTAGCTGGCCGTAATGCTGTTGCTGCTCGACGTCGGCTGAGTCTGCGAGGTCAGCATCCCGGTCGCGTCGTAGGTCGCAGTGGAGGTGTCGCCGCGGAAATCGGTGATGGAGGTCGGGTCGCCGTCGCCGTCGTAGGCGGCTGACTCGGTGCGGAGGACGGCGCCGGAGGAGCTCAGGTCCGATACCGAGGTCAGGCGGCCGGCCAGGTCGTAGGTCGCGGTGGTGGCGGTGCCATCCGGAGCGGTGGTCTTGGTCAGGTCGCCGTCGAGATTGTAGGCGTAAGTGGTGGTGTTCCTGGCCCCGTCGGTGCTGGAGGTGATCTCGCCGAGGGGATCGTAGGCCGCGGTAGTGGTGACGCCGGTAGGTGTGGTCTGCGAGACCTGCTCGCCGGCGTCGTTGTAGGCGTAGCTGGTGGTGTAGGCGGCGGAAGCGTTCTGCCGGACCAGTTCGGTGCTGGTGATCAGCTCGCCTAGGTTGTCGTAGGTGGCCTGGGTCTGCGCCCCGGTGGGGTCGGTGGCGCTGGTCTGGTCTCCGGCTAGGTCGTAGGTGTAAGTCCACACCCCGCCATCCGGATCGGTCTGGCTGGCCAGGTCGCCCAGCTGGTCGTAACTCATCTGCGTGACGTTGCCCAGCGGATCGGTGACCTTAGTTTCCTCGTCCAGGTTGTTATAGGTCATCGTGGTCGTGCCGTTGACCGGCGAGTTGGATCCCGGCGCGGTGTAAGACGGGTCGGTGACCGATGCCTCGCGGCCGTCCTGGTCGTATGCGGCGGTGGTGATGTTGCCGTCCGGGTCGGAGTACTCGACCTCGTCGCCGAAGGTGTCATAGCCGGTGACGGCGACCGGGTTGGCGGTGACCGGAGCGCCACCGCTGCCGTTCTGAGCCTGCACGGCCGGGCCGGTCACCACGACCGGACGACCAGCCTGATCGTTAGTGATCTCGGTGGTGTTGCCGTCGGGGTCGGTCTCGGAGGTCACCAAGCCGCGCTCGTCGCGGGTGACGCTGGTGGTCAGGTTCCCGGCGGTGTCGTTGTCGGTCTGGGTCATTTCCTGGCCCGCCGCGTTGTAGGTCGCGGTCGAGGTCTGGGTGACCCCGCCACCGGTCAGTGACTGGGAGATCACGTCGCCGGGGACGTCATAGGTGTTGGCGATGGTGCGGTCCGCCCCGGAAGGATCTTCGGTCTGCGACACGACCTGGTCGTCGGCGTTGTAGACGGTGTTGGTGACCAGGCCGCCCGGGCTGGTTTCGGTGATCTGGTTCCCGGCCGGGTCGTAGCCGTAGGTGATCACGTGCGACATCCCGTTGGTGCAGCTAGAGCAGACGATGTAGCTGGAGGCCATTAGGTTGTCGTCGTAGTAGGTATAGGCGGTCTGGGCGCCCATGACGTCGGTGACCGACGCCAGCCGGCCGGCCGGGTCGTACGCCCGGGACTCCTGGACCAGGTTCTCGGCCGGTATCGGGTCCGATGGGTTACCCGTATAGCCCTCGAGCGTGGTGGTGAGCAGGTCCCCGGCCGCATCATAGGTGTAGGCGGTCACTTGCCCCGCGGGATCGGTGACGGTGGCCGGGTCTCCGAGCGCGTCGTAGGTGTAGGAGGTGGTATTCCCCAGCGCGTCGGCGGACGTGGCCAGCTGGTCGTGGGAGTTGTAGGTGTCGGTGGTGGTTCGGGAGGGATCCCCGCCGGTGGAGTCGCTGAGCGTAGTGGTCAGCACGTTGGAGTCGGCGTCGTAGGTGTAGCTAATAACCTCGGTGTGCACCGCGCCGGTCACCCGGTTGGTCACCGGCGGGTCGGTCTGGCTGGCCAGCCGACCCAGACTGTCGTAGGCGAAGCTGGTCGTCAGCCCGGCCGGGTAGGTGTCGGAGACCTGGGTCTGGGTCAGCTCGCGGCCGAGGTTGTCGTAGGTGTAGTTGGTGACTAGCCCGAGCGGGCTGGTCGTCTGCGCGACGTCGCCAGCCGAGTCGTAGGCGTAACTGGTCACCCCGCCGCCGGGCGAGGTTACCGAGGCGAGCAGGGTGGGCGGCTCGGTGCCGCCACCCACGGCCGGCTCCGTCCCGGCGGTGTAGGCGTAGGAGGTAGTGCAGCCGGCCGGGCAGGCGGGGGTGGGCGGTGTGGTTACCGTGGCAGGCAGCCCACTCGACGTATAAGTGGTCACCGTGTCGTAGGTGGGGTCCGTCGGTGAGGTGGAGCGGGCGTCCCGGGAGTCGGTTGGCTTGTCATTGCGCGGGTCGAGCGGGTTGGACAGATCCTCGTAGTACGAGGCGTAGGAGGTCTGGCAGTTGTTGACCGCGGCGCACGTGGTGGTGGAGGTCACGTTGTTGTGCGCGTCGAACGTCATATAGGTCGTGTCGCCGTCCGGGTCGGTGATCGTCACCGCCCTGCTGGACTCGTCGTACCCGTACGTGGTGATGCCGCCCAGCGCGTTGACGGCTCGCACCAGCGCTCCGCTGGCGTATATGTACTGGGAAGTCTTGCCCAGCGGCTCGGTGACGGTCACGATCTGGGTGTTCAGCGGCGGCGTCGAGGACGAGCTGACCCCGTCCTGGCTCTGCAAATCCTGGTAGTGGCTGGAGACGTCGGTCGAGGACAGCTCGCTTGTGTAGAGGGACACGTCGGCGACCGTCCCGCTGAAGTAGCCGTCGGACCCGTTCCCGATGTAGGCGACATAGCCGGTAGGCGAGGCCGTGGCGGGCGTGGTGATCTGCGCGGTGGCGAGCACGCTGGCGTCCTGGTACAAGGTCGCGGTCTGGGTGAACGCACCGGAGGAGTTGGTGGTCCCGGGGCTGAGGGTGAGCACCGCCTGGTGCCACTTGCCATCGGTGACGGTAGGCGTCCCGCAGAGGCCGTTGCTCGGCGCGTTCAGCAGCTTGCTGCCGACAGATCCTTCGAGACAGTGGTAGGCGTTCACCCACAGCGTGATCGGCTCGCCGCCGTTCTGCGGGGAACTCGATGACAGCACCGTGCCGGTTGCCTTGGTGCTGAACCAGAGTTCCGCCGATTCGGCGCCGGTGCCGGCGAAATACCCGCCCGGGATGCTGATCTGCGAGTTGGTCCCGTCGAAGGTGGCCGCCGTCCCGCTGGCGAAGCCCGCCGGGCCGGTCGCGCCGAGAGTGACGTTGGCATAGGTCGCCGCAGGACGCGGACTGGCCGAGGTGACCGCCGAGCCGATCAGGTCCTGGGCCAGCGGGCCGGAAGTGTCGTTGAGCGGCCAGAAGTCCTCCGGGGAAGAGCCCATGACCGCGCTGTCGTAGTCCGCGGTAGAGGCCCCCCGGACCAGGCCGCTGTAGCTCCAGGTCCCCCCGGCGCTGTCGGTGAGCGAGGTGATCCGGTCGTTGATCGTGTCGTAGGTCGCCGACAACTCGGTGCGCCCGGCCGGAGTCGTCACCGAGGACAGCTCCGCGGCCGGGTGGGTCTCGGCCGCGTACTGGGCGGCGACCGTCCCCGAGCTGGGCAGCTGGTTCTGGTAGATGGACAGGTCGGCCAGGGACCCGTTGAAGTAGGAGAACTTGTCATCTCCGTATGGGCAGCCGCTGCAGGTGTACGGCATCTCTCCCGCGCCAAGCACCGCGTAGGTACCGTTGGGCGTGGTGGTCGCGGTATCGCTGGCGACCTTGGTTCCGTCCAGGTACAGGGCCTGGCCGGGGATCAGCACGGCCTGATGCCACGCGCCGTTGTCGACCGGTCCGGAGGAGGAGAACGCCTTGCCCACCGAGTAGGTGGATGCGACCGAGGTGGAGATCGTGTCGAGACCCTCCAGGTCGCCGTTACTGCCGATCCACAGCAGCGGCTCCATCACGTTGCCGAAGCAGATGTTGGAAGGGCAGGACGGTGACTGGCCGGGCAGGTTATTACCCACCCCGGCCAGGACGCCCGACGCGGTGGTGGTCTTGAACCAGACGCTCACAGCCATGCTGGAGGCACTAAGCAGACGGCCGGTGTCGCTGACCTGGCTGCATGAGCTCTCGGTGCCGGGCGTGGTGCACCACGCGCCGTCCAGCGGGATCCAGGAACTGGTCCCGTTGAACCCGGTGGCGGTCACCCCGGGAACCGGGCCGGCCACACCGAGTATGGTGCTGAACTCGCTGGCCGGCGGGTCGACGGTGGTCTGGTCGTTCACCGGGATCTGGTTGGCGGCGACCGTCGCGCCGGACGCGTCGTCCAGCCGGTAGTAGCTGGTCGGATCGGCGTTCAGCACCGAGGTCGGAGCGTGCGAGCCGTTGGTGATGTAGCTGTAGGTGGTGCACGCGCTAGTGGTCCCGGGCGGGCAGACCGAGGTGAGCAGGTCCCCGCTATACCCGTAGGTCCAGGCCAGCGCCGTGCTCGGCTGGCCGGCTGTCACCGGGTCGGTGGCCACCGTGGCCACGTGCGGATATGCGGCTCCGCTGGGCGTGGACCAGGTCAGGTGTAGCGCCCGGCCGGAGGTGGTGCTGGTGATCGTGGTCAGCACGCCCGAGCTGTAGGTGAACGTCTCGGACTTGCCTGTGCTGTCGGTTATCTGAGAGATCAGCCAGGATGATCCGCTGGCCTGCGCGAAGTCGTACGTGGTGCCGGTCTGGTCGGTCACCGAGAACCCGCCGCCGCTCAGCGCGGTGACGACTGCGTACATGTCCTGCGGCGGCGCATATCCCCCGGCCGAGTTCTTGGCGAACCGGACCTGCTCTCCGTCGGCCAGGGTCAGGATCAGCGCTCCGGATCCGTCGCTGTCCGGGACCAGCGACATATCCAGCACCGACGACCAGCCCGCCCCCAGCGCCTGGGACGTGCGCGGGTCCAGGGAGTTGTACGTCCGCGTGATCGACAGCGCCGGGCCGACCGTGGCCACGCTCGCGTCGGTAGCCTGCAGAGAGACGTTTCCGGTGCGAGGGTCCACTGTCTTACCGGAGCCGCTGTAGTCGCTGCCGCCCAGATCCGAGGTCATAATCGGGTTGCCGTCATCGGCCTGATAGGCGTTACCAAGCCGGCCCGAGACCGTCGGCTGGGCGTTGCCGACCACGAACGAGATCGGCGTGGTCCAGGTGATCCCCGAGCCTGTCAGCGATGGCGGGGGGACCGCGTCGCTGACCGTGACCCGCCAGTAGTAGGTGGTTCCCCAGGTCAGGCTGGTGGTCGGGGTCCAGCTGTTGCCGCTGTTGGCCACCCATCCCGACGACTGGAGCACGGTGGCCGTGCTGGGATTGGGGCCGTTGAGGATCTGGAAGGCGTAGGAGAACACCGGGTTGGCCGGATACCCGCCCGGGACGACCGCCGACGCGCTGAGCCCGGGCGTCTGACTGTCCACGTCGGTACCGGGCAACGGCTCCTGCTCGTTGATCACCGGCGCGTACTGCTGGATGGTGTACGGCGCGCAGTACTCGTTGCCGCCCTCGGCGGAGAAGTACTCCCCCGACGCGTTGACCATGTCCCAGCAGATCTCGTACGAGCCGGGATTCTCGGCTGGCGTGACGCTTTCCACCGTCGAGGTACCGTTCGGCGCCACCGTGCCGCTGACCGCGACGTTGGCGCCGGTGGTCAGCGGAGTTCCGGTCCCGTTGGTATCGCCGGAGGGGAAGACCTGCGAACCCAGCGCGTAACCGCTCCACGTGCTGGTGCCCGTGTTGGTTAGGGTGACCGCGATCCGGCCCGTCTGGTCGGCCATCGGCACGGTGTCGAAGCTCGAGGCCACGCTGTAGGAGGCGTTGTCGGTACCGCCCCCGCCCATGAGCGCGGTCAGCGACGCGGACGTACGCACGGACGCCGAAGCTGGCGTGGCCGCGGACGCCGACGCGCCGGGCGAGGGGGACAGCGGCGCCGAAGACGACGTGGAGGTCGATGGCGACGGGGAGGGGGATGGCGACGAGGAAGCGGAGGGGGAGGCTGAGGGAGAAGGCGACGCGCTGGGCTGCGGGGATCCCGCCACAGCGGACGCCGCGCCGACGACCAGGTGGCCGGGCGCCATCTGCGCGGAACCGGTGGTCACCAACGTCCGGGAACCTACCGAGGGCGGCGCCAGGGCGGGCACCGGTGCCGCGTGCCCCTTGATCCCCGGGGCCAGGCTGGCCCGCGTCGCCGACGCCGGCACGTAGTGCGGCTTGCCTGCCGCGCTGCCGAGGTGCTGCGCGGGCCCGGCTGCATAGCCGAACATCTTCGGTGACGGTACGCCGTCGCCGGCCCCGGCCGGCGCCGCCACCGCGGCGGGCACGCAGAACGCCAGGGCCAGCGCCGCCACCGTCGCGAACGCCGCCGCACGCAGCCGCGACCGCGACCAGGCCAGGCCACGACGCCGACTCCGCCCAGACAACCAACCCGGCATGTTCGGCTCCCAGGACAACACGTAGCGGATAGGCCAGCAAGCCGGCCCGGGCCGGTCAGGACCCGGGCGGCGGGGCGTTCGCGGCTAGGGTCCGGATCACCTGATCGATCCGGCCGGACGCGTCGGCCTGTGACACGACGGTGGTGTTCGCCGTCCCGGCCGCCGAGGCGGCGCCCGGAGCGGCGACGAGCAGGAACTGCTGATGCGGGTTGGCCTTACCGGCCGCGAGGACGTCAGCGGCGGCGTCGCTGGTGGCGACGATGACGCCGCACTGCCGCTCGATCAGCGTGTTGAGCATCGGCCCGACATCGGTGGGGCCGGTGTCGGACAGATAGCTGACCATGACGTGGGTGGCCAGCGACGCAGACTGCATGGCGGCCCACACCGGCGCCGCGGGAGCGCCGACCACGATCCCGCTCGGGCCGGTGAGCAGGCACGCGGAGGTGTCCAGATAATGACGGGCCTGCTCAGCCGGAGCGGGCGACGGCCACACGCCCCAGGCCGCGACCGCCGCCGCGATCACGACGACCCCCGCCGCCAGCCAGATCCGCACCCGTCCGGTCCTCACCAGCACACTTCCAAACAGCTCCTCTGCGGCCCGCTGCTCAGTGCCACAACGTTAAACAGGCAGCTGCGCACGGCGTGTGGAAGCGGTGTGGAACGCCGTGGACCTAGCGCGGAAGCGAACCGGTCAGCACCTCCCGCTGGAGCGCCTCCAGCCTGCTGGTATCCAGGCCCAGCCCGCGGAACGCCCTGATCCCGTCTTGGCAGGCGGCCCCTGCTTCCGCGTCACGTTCGCTCCGGTACAGGCTCATGATCAGAAGGTGCCACACCTTGCCGTCCCCGGGGCGGGCCGCCGCCATGCCGGCCAGCTCACCAACGACCTCCCGGTACCGGCCGACCCTTATGCGTGTCTCCATGAGGGTGATGGAGGCCGCCCGGTGCAGGTTCTCCAGCCGCGCGATCTCGGTGATCGCGAATGGCCAGTCCGCCGCGTCGGACAGCGGCGCGCCGCGCCACAGGTTGAGCGCGGCCTCGAGCGTGGTCACCGCCTCCTCGTGCAGTCCCCGCTGGAACTCACGGCACCCCGCGGCAACCTGCCGCTCGAACCGGTGGGCATCGATACAGTCGGAGACGATGTCCAGCCGGTAGGCAACCCCGCCCCGTACCCGGTCGCTTACCAGCGCCTGGTCATGCCCGACCGCGGCGCGCAGAGCTTTGCGAATGTGCGCGGTATGGCTGGCGGTCGTCCTCGCGGCTCCTTGACGCTGGTCGTCCGGGTACAGCTGGCGGGCCAGCTTCAGGGCGGTCAGCGAATGGCCTTTCGCACACAATAGGGCGAGGATCACTACGCGCTCCATGGGGCGCAGGTCAACCCGCTGGCCGTGCCAGCGCAGAATCGTCGGGTCGCCCAGGACAGCCAGGTCGAACATGATCCCTCACAGAGCTACAAGGCCGACCCCCCCAGCGGAGCAAAATACCCGCTTTTATTCATTTGTGTCTAGAGTCGACAACTCCCTGTGACGAATCTCGCGGCGCACCCGTCCGCTAGACGGGCATACTTCCACGCCTGTGGTCATGGGTGGTGTTTCAGCTCCAGCGCTAGCTAGGACGCCGCGGAGTACGGCCTGAACTGCGGGTCGACGCCGAGGGACATCAGCCGCTCGCCCCAGATGGTCAGCGCCCGGGTGTCGGACGGACAGGGTAGCAGCCGCTGCCGGTCGCGCAGCGCGAGCACCAGGTACAAGGTGGTGCGCTCGTCGGCGTCCTGATGTCGCGCCGCGCGCAGCAGCAGGTCGCACGCGGCGTCGAGATCGTCGGGGTCGGGCGGCGCGGCCTGCGGCCATGGGTCGCGGTAGCGGTCGTAGCTGAGCCGTCCGAGCGTGAGCGCCACCTCCGGCCAGGCCGGATAGCCGGACGGCAGCCAGTAGAGCAGGGCGCCGGTCACCGCGATCGCCTCGCCGCGGTCGGCGCGAACGGCCGACACCGCGGCGGCATCGTCCTGATCCAGCCGTCCCGCGGCGATGTCGATCCGATGCTCGAGCAGGGTGGCGAGCAGAGCCCGGGCCTCGGCGATGAGCAGGGATCCCTCGCCGCTCGCGGCCGCCCGCAGCAGCGCGGCCAGGGCCGCGCGGGCATGCTCGATGGCCGTGTCGAGGTCCTCCCCGCCCGGCACCGCGCGGTCGGGGGTCTCGTCCAGGCCTGACCCCCGCCACGGAAAGTTAGCCAGGTGACGGCCGGCTCCGTCAGGGTAATACTCGGCCGTCACCTGGGTCTTGAACGTCACGGGCGTCATGGCCGTGACCAGCTCGTGGTGGCGGGCACGACGGCCCAGCCTCGGCCCATTCCGGGCCGCATTCCGGCCGACCGCGTGCAACGCGGGAAATAACTGCTTACCGCCGACGAAATCATGTCCCCCCCACGGGTGATGATCTAATGGGTTATGGCCATGACGGCGAATACGCGACGTTAATAAGCAGCAGAAATCAAATCGATCATGCTTGCGACGTAGACGCCAGACATAGCCGGGGGTGCGCTGCGAATGCCTGTCTCCCTACAGGGACGAGCGCACATGTGCAGGCGATGCGATCACGCATCGCGTGATCCTAAGTCGTATCCATCCCACATGACCCTCTCGCCGACCAGAGCGCTCGCCACGACGGCTTCGTCTCGGCCCGACGGCTCCTCCCCTCATCCACCCCTCCATGGCTCACCCGGCCGATGCGCACCAGGATCCCATGACACCGGAACCAAGTTTAATGTAGCTAGATTAAGGATGTCTATCTATGCGGGATTTACGTCAATAAATATCCCGTATACAGGATCACAGGCGCGCGGCATACCCGGCTAGCGGCTGGCGGCTCCGTGGCTCGCCCGAGCGGCTGACGCGAGCGGCCGACGCGAGCGGCTCGCGCGAGCGGCACGCATGACGGCTAGCAGCCGGGCGGCACGCGCGAGCGGCACGCGTGACGGCTAGCAGCCGGGCGGCCGGCGCGGGCGGCCGACGAGTTCCGCGGCGGCGGAGCCGAACGCCGCCGCGGGCGGGTAGGCCGCGCACGCGGAGCGCCAGCGGGAGCGCAGCGCGCCGGCGATCTGCTCCGGGAGGGCCCGGGCCGCCTGTCCGCCGGTCAGGACCTCGAGCGGACCCAGCAGGTACACCTCGGCCAGGGTGGGCAGGTCGGTGAATTCGGCGGCCGGATCCGAACCGCCGGGCAGCCGGGTGGCCCGCTCGATGAGCCCGGCACCCAGCTGCCACACCGCGTTCCCCTCCTCAGCCAGGATGCACTCGATCGCGGCGACGATCTCGACCGCCATCGCGTACGACTCGGCGATCAGCAGCCCGGCGCCGAACTCCGCCGGGCTCGGCGCTGCCGGGCCGAGCGCGGCCAGCGCGCCGAGGTGGTCGAGGTGCGCTCCCTCGTGGATGCCGCGCCAGATCTGCTGCGCGAGCGGGGACGCGTTGGACGGGACCTCGGCGACCGCCGGACCGGGCCGCTCCGGCAGGCACATCCAGGTCCGCCGGGCCAGGAACCGGTCCACCGGCAGGCGGACGGTGCGGTACGCGTCACTCGGTGAGGGCCGGTACCGGGCGCCCCAGGCGAGCTGCCGCGCGCTGCTCAGCGGGCACGACGCGCTCCACGGCAGCCTGGCGCCGGCCATCATGAGTTCGTTGCCGAAGCGCGTGAGCAGGTCGGCCGCCTGCCAGACGAGCCGCCGGACGCGGCGGATGGGGCCGGCCACCGGGCGGGCGTCCGGATACCACGGCGGGACCGGCCCGGCGAGCTCGCGCAGCCGACGGAGCCGTGCGGCGTGCTGCCCGCCCGAGACGACCGGCGCGGCGCGGACGGCCGCGTCGAGCCCGCCGAAGGCGGCGGGTGAGCTCCCCGGGTCCGTGCGGGACCCCGGGGCTGCGGCGATCACGGGCCGGTCCAGCGCGAGGCAGCCGACCGCCACGTCAGCCCAGCCCCGGACGGTCCACGCGGCCGCCTCCGCATGCTCGGCGGGCACCCGGACCGCCAAGTTCGCCGCGGCCACCGCCCACGCGTGCGCGGTATGCGCCGCGACATGCATCGGCCCAGGGGCATCAGCCCCCGGGCCGAGCACCTCACTACCCATTCGGCATGGACATGGCTCCGAAGTCAGCGGGCGCGCTCCCGGTGAACAGCGGTGGCCCGAGTCACGGGCCCGCTCGCAAACCGGAGCTAGTACCTAAACCAACACCAACGAATCATATGGGCTTTAGTTACGTAAAATTCAACCACCCCATCCTCAGGGTTACGGCCTATCATGATGATCTTGGTGCTGGTAGGCGGCCCCGAGAGCGGTTCCGAGAGGAGCAGGCGTTGGCGACGCAAGACGAGCGGCTCGCGGCCATCGCCGCGGCGGCCGCCGCCGTGCTGCGCCGAACTCCCTACCACGCGGTCCGCGCCGGAGACGTGGCTGCCGCGGTGCGGCTGCCGGGCGAGCGGGGCCGGTCCGCGGTGTGGCTGTACAACGAGGTGCGGAACCGCCGGGTGCTCGTCGCGCTGGCCGCCGCGGACGCCTGGCGGGAGTTCCCCGGCCGGACGGACTGGTCATGTCCCCAGCCCATCCAGTCGGTGACCGTGGCCCGGTCGGCCGCGGCCTCGGCGCTCGCCGTGATCGTGGCGTTCCACCGGGCTGAGCAGCCGCTGATGACGCAGGTCGGCTACGGCATCGGCGACATCTCCACCGCGGAGAAGCGGCAGCTGGCCACCGGAAGCGACGTCACGCCGCCGCGCTGGCCGGTCAGCGCCTGGGGCCGGGTCGCGTCCGCGGCCTGGCTCGGTCGCTGCGACGTCTTCACCGATTTCCTCGGGCCGGTGCTGCGGGCGTGCGCGGAGTCGGTGACCTACCTGGCCGAGGCCGACGCCATGGACGGCGCGTCCCGGCTATCCGACATCGCCTTCCGGACCTGCCTGGCCGACCATGACGGCCCGGTCGACCTCATCGCCCGCGGCCTGGCGGCACTGTGGTTCGAACGCGACCTGACCCGGGTGGCCGGGACGCTGCCGCGGGACCTGGAAAGCAGCGAGACCGCGCTGGCGGCCGTGATCCGCCGGCGAACCGACCCGCGGGCCGAGGCGAACGCCAATTCCGTCGTGGTCCGGGTGCTGCTCGAGGCGGGTACGCTGCACGAGCGGTGCATCAGGGAGGCCCGCCGGAGCGTCTCGGTATGGGGGGATCTGGCCGCCTCGGGCGCCGCGATGTCGGAAACCAAGGGTCACGACCTGCAGCGGCTTAGTGACTCCGCGAGCCACCTCGGGCTGGCCGCGGCCCGGTAC
>Ga0209274_10000959_pt1 | contig 15420 bp, 15 predicted proteins | sample HubBroMetageREF1_FD_188343 | JGI IMG/M metagenome (GOLD analysis project Ga0209274, IMG submission 188343) | Reference soil microbial communities from the Hubbard Brook experimental Forest, New Hampshire, USA - Hubbard Brook CCASE Soil... | ecosystem: Environmental > Terrestrial > Soil >...
TCAATTCGATCTCAAGGTCGGTCTTCCACATGCCGACCATCCACACCAAGTCGCTAGCAATGGAAAAGTTTTCGGCTGATCACCTTCTTGCGGGGCGATGTACTTAGCGCTTGGTCGACTTCTTCCGGGCCTTCACCGCGTGACGCACGAGCACGAAGCCGTTTCGCGCACCTGGGATGCCGCCTTCGATGAGCAAGAGATGCTTGTCGGCGTCCACGCGGGCGACCTTGAGATTGAGGATCGAGACGGTCTCGTTTCCGTATTGGCCGCCCATCTTCAGATTCGGCAGCGTCCGTCCCGGCGTCATGTTGGTGCCGATCGAGCCCGGGTGCCGGCGGTATTCGTGCGTGCCGTGCGTGGTCACGGCTCCGGCAAAACCCCAGCGCCGTACGACGCCCGTGAAGCCGCGACCTCGCGTCGTGCCCCGTGCATCGACCAGCATGCCGGGCTGGAAGATCTCGTCGAGCTTGAGCGTCTGGCCTACTTCCCACTTGCCGGCGAACTCCGCGTCGCAACGAAGCTCCTTCACCACGCGCTTGGGTGACACGGCGGCCTTCTTGAAGTACCCGGCCGCCGGCTTTGAAGTATGTTTTTCCTTGCGCTCTCCGAGACCCAGAACGAGCGCACAATACCCGTCCTTGTCGAGAGCTCGCTTGGCCAGGACGACGACAGGGCCGGCTTCGATGACGGTGACGCGAGTCACGGTCCCGTCTTGCTCGAAGAGTTGTGTGGAGCCGACCTTGCGGCCAAAAATGCCCGGTTGCGTGTTCATGGCGAGGGCCGCGGAATGTACCGGGACCTGCACGATCGTCAAGCCCGGTACGCGAGGGGCACGCGAGGGCGGACAGGAAATGGCGCAAATGGCCACCAGGCGGGCCCAGGTAGTGGGTCAGTTTGAGTTTGCGTGAGCCGAGCGCAGTGAGACCACGCTTGGCGCGTGGCGATCCTCGCAAGCCCGGTGGCCTGGCGGCGCGTAGCCAAACGCGACGTTGATGCCGACCTGACGGCTACCGAACAAAATAACGTGCGCCCGCTCTCTGTTTCCTCGCCAAGCGTCACGGGACCTACCGCAAGCTCGCCGCAGTTATGAAGGCCAAGCGTGCCACCGTCAAAACGACACGCGCGGTTGCGTCCGGGTCCTTGCTGGCGGCGCGCACCGGGACCGTCAGCGCGCTATGACGCTGACTCGATGAAACCGTTCGCGTTCGCCGCCGCAGGCCTTCTCGCCTCAGCTTGCGGCGGAACTACCGCCAGAACGACCGACGCAGGCACAACCGGGACGCTCAGCGACGACGGCTCCGTTGCCACGCCCTGCATCCCTGGCCGATCAATCGCGTGCGTGGGCTCCGGTGGATGCTCCTCGAACAGGTCTGCAACGCTGCTGGCACCGGCTACGGCCCTTGCGTCTGCACGTCGGTCGAAGCTGGGCCATCCTGCGTCCCAGGGAAATCGATCGCTTGCGTAGGCCCGGGCGGATGCCTTTCGAACCAGGTCTGCAATGCAGGGGGTAGCGAGTACGGCCCATGTGACTGCCCGTCGACGAATGAAGCCGGCGGTCGCGCTGAGTGCCAGAGCGCACAGGACTGCGTGAACTTGCTTGGGCCGTTGCCCGTCATGTGCATCTCCGGATGCCCGCCAGGATCCGTCGCCGACGCGGGCGGCTGCGGGGGCGGGTCGGCTGCGGGGGTTTATGCCCTGCACTACGTGTGCGTGCTCGGGGTCTGCCAGACGAGCTACTGCGACTAGCCGCTCGCGATCTCAAAACCGGGCCCAACCTTCGTTGACACACCCACGCCCCCGTGCTTTAAGCCGCCCCCCTTTCCGGGAAAGGCTCGGCGCCCATGCATACCTCACCGAAGTTAGCCGAGTTGGAGTCCGCGTACCTCCGAACCGACCTGCCCGACTTTCGCGTCGGCGACAGCGTGCGCATTCACTACCGCATCGTCGAGGGCGACAAGGAGCGAACGCAGGTATTTCAAGGCGTCGTCGTCAAGCGGCACCGCGCGGGCGCTCGGAGCACGTTTACCGTGCGCAAGGTGAGCTTCAACGTGGGAGTCGAGCGTATTTTCCTCACGCATTCGCCCCGCATCGAGAAAGTGGAAGTCGTCAGCAAGGGCGTCGTTCGTCGCGCCCGCCTCTTTTACTTGCGCGACCTCGCTGGCAAAGCGGCTCGCGTGCGCGATCAAAAAGACGTCTAAACGCGCCGGCCCGTCGCCCGGCAGACGCGCGGATCGGCCTCGAGGGGCGACTGTCTGCTTGCGCCCACGTCTGCCGATAGACTCGCTTGAATCGTGTCTCGCGTCGCGATTGCGTCTCAAGGTTTCTTGGCAACGTCCGTATCTACTCATTGCGGGGTGGAGCGCGCTGGCCTCAGGGGTGGCGCAGACTCTCCCGTAGGGAGTCGTCGATGTGGGATTCTAGGGCTCGGCTCTGCCGGGCGGTGGGGGTCGTGTACGCTGCCGCGCTCGCGCTCACGGCGGCGTCGAGCGCCCAGGCGTTCGACCTCAAGCACACCCAGGGCGGGCTCGACGTCCGATGGGCGGTTCCCCGCGTCGCTTTCGTGGTCGATCCGCGATTGAACGAGGCCGTAGCCAGTGGGGCCGAGGCCGTGGCGGATGCGGTGGAACCGTGGAGCGGCGTCGCCGGCGCACCGTTGCTCTCCGCGGCCACCGGCCCCGTGAGCCCGATGCCGGCCCTGGATGAGAAGAACAGCGTGCTCTTCCTCCACGACTTCGCCGCCGCCGACGGCGCGCTCGCCATTACCATCGTGAGTCTGGAAGAGGCCACGGGATACATTGTCGACACGGACATCGTCATCAACGCCAATCACGCCTTCGCGGTCCTTCCTGCTGGGGCTCGCGCGTCGAGCAATAGCCCGCTCGTGTCGACCGAGGGGAGCTCCCAGAGCGTTAGCTCGCAAGTCTTCGACTTGACCCACGTCACCGCCCACGAAATCGGACACTCCCTCGGCCTGGCGGACGAGGCGGCCAACGCCGCGGCGCTCATGTATCCCTACACGAGAGCGGGGGACGCATCGATCCGCACCCCGGGGAGCGACGACCTCAGCGGAATCGACCAAGACTACGCGGGGGCCGATCTCGGCTCGGGATCGGCACAAGGCTGTGGGGGAGGTGCCAGCGTGGCGGGACGGCGCGCGACCCACTTCTCGTCGCCCGCGGCGCTGCTTCTGATTGTGGCGGGTGGATGGCTCGCATCTCGGCGGTGGCGACGAGGTCTGGCGCCCGTCGCAATCCTGCTCGCGACGCTCCTCCTACGACCGGGCCGCGCGCAGTCGGCGCACCCCTCATCGGTCGAAGCCACGGCTCACGTGACGGCGGCCACCACCGCGATCGTCGATGGGGTGTTTCAGACCACCGTGGATCTCTCGCCGCGAACCTGCCAGGTTGCGGTCTGTCCCGCCCATGCGACCGCGCGTGTGTGGGGCGGCACGATCGGCGGCATTACCCAACAAGTCGGAGCCAACGTAGTTCCGGGCCCGCGCGACGAGGTCGATGTGACGTTCCAGACGGACCCACGAGGCCTTGCGCCGACGACGGCCGTCATTCTCGCGGTGCGACCGATCGCGGCCGCGAGTCCCTGATTCGGGTCCACCGCCGGAGCCGGTCAAACCCGCGCGGGGAACCGAGTCCGCATCTCTCGCGCCCACGGTTTGCTGGCGTCGAAGACGTCTCCCGAGAGCATCGACGTTATGGCGCGGCGAAGAAAGGGATGCTGCGGTTCGGCGAAGAGAAGCTCGGTCAGCTGTCCCGAGTAGAAAGCCTGGACCGCGCCGATGAAGAGGTCTGCGCCTTCGCGCAACTCGCGCTCCCATGGCGTGAAGCGCTCGGCGGACAGGTCGTTCGCGGCCAGAGCGGCATCGATCGCGTCGGCGGCCCGCAGGGCTCCCCACATGGCCAGGTGGGCTCCGGTCGAGAAGAGCGGATCGATGAAGCCGCCCGCGTCGCCGAGCGCAAGCCATCCGAAGCCACGAAGGGTCTTCACCCGAAAACTGAAGTCGGCGGTCGCGCGCGGAGGAAAGACGCGCTCCGCCTTCTCCAGCATCCGGCTCACGAGGGGAGCCTGCGCGACCGCGGCGTCGAAGAGCTCCTCGGGCGACCGCGCGTCGCGAGCACGCACCCAGGCGGCCGACACGACGGCCCCGACGCTCGTTCGCCCGTCCAAGAACGGAATGAGCCAAAACCACCCGACCGCGTGGCCTTCGCCAAAGACGGCGATTTGGATGTCCCCCTCGCGCTCGCCGGAGTCACGCCACGCGCCCCGCACTTGCGTGAAGAGGGCTGTGCGATCGAGCCCGGCGATGCGAACGACAGGCTCGATCGACCGGGCGATCATGGCGTCTCGCCCGGTCGCGTCGACCACGAAGCGCGCTTCGAGCGTCCCCGCGCCTTGGGGCCCTAACGTCTCGAGCCCCGGCGCCTTTCCGCCGTCCAGCGCGACCCGTGTGACTTGGCAGCCTTCGCGCAACTCGGCGCCACATGCTCCGGCGCGCCGGAAGAGGAGGGCGTCGAACTCGTCGCGTGGAACCTGGAACGCGTGGTCCCACTTTGCCTGGAACGCCTCGGCAAACGCGTAACGAACGCTCCGGCTTTCGTCCGCACCGTCGACGAACCGAGCTCCGCGCTTGAGCAAGAAGCGCTGGCGCACTTCGTCGAGCACGCCGATGCTCTCCAAAACGCCCAAGCTATGGGGCAGGAGTGACTCGCCCAGATGGAAGCGGGGATGGCGCACGCGCTCGAGCAGGACCACCTGGCGACCGCGTGCCGCCAAGCGTGCCGCGCAGACGGAGCCCGCGGGCCCCCCGCCTATGACGGCGACGTCGATCACTCCACGGTTTTCGGAGGCGGACCGACCTGGATGCGCTCACCGATGTACGCGCCGATCAGCGTGAGGAGAATGCCGATACCCGCGAAGATGAGATAGAGAAAGAGCGGCATAATCCGGACGGTCTGGCTCTGTACGAGCATGAACGTCGTTGGGATCGCGACCAGGAGCGCGGCCACCGCCGGTTCGATGAACGTTCGGCCGGGCGAAATCATCCCCACCAGAAGGCCGCCGATGAACCACACGGGGATGCAGACGAGCATCCCGTTTTGCCCCTCGAAGTCCAATAACGGCACCACCAGTGGGAGGCCGAAAACGAGGGCCGCGGTCAGTACGCCCTGGACCAGGAACGCGATGAGGAGCCACTGAATGCTCACGCCCTCCTGCTGGTAGCGGTCTTCGGCTGCGCTGCGCCGAGCGCGCCCGAGCTCTTCAAGCTTCGCCCCGCACGAAGCGCAGCGGGCCGAGCCCGGGGGGTTTTGCTTGAAGCTGCAGGACGGACACACGACGGACTTGGCAGCGACCATGAGGCCCCAGGGTACCGCCGGCGGCCGGCCCCCGCCAAGCGGGAACAACCGCCGACGTTGCGTGTCGAGATATGCTGTGACCAGCGTGCCCTACCAGCCCCCGCCCCTTTCGTCGGCTTCGTCCGCGCTCGACCTACCCGGCGCGCGGGCGCGAGACGCGACCGATCCGGAGCTTGCCAGCCTCCGACGGCCGCGGGATCCGGGGCGGACTTTGACGCTGCTCGTGCTCGCGCTCGGGGTTGCCGCCGCCGTGGGGATGGTCCTCGCCCTTGCTCGCGACGCGACCTATGGGCTCCGCGGCGGAGCCGTGTCCTCATTGGGGGATTTGGACACCGTCCGCCCAGCGATGCTGGCAAGCCACGAGAATCGAACGGTCACCGCCGAAGGGCTCCTTGGGGGAGTCGGGGCGCTGCGCTACGAGCGCCCCCTCCGCGACGACACGTTTCGAGCTCTCCCGATTCTCGGACGCTCGGATCTTTGGGTTGAAGTTCGCGTCCCCGCCGGCAAGGAGGGCGGGCGATGGGAGCCCCCACGCTCCTTCACGGGGCGTCTCGAAAGACTCGATGCCGCGGGTCCGAGCCACAGAGGGCTGAGAGATGCGATTGAGCAGGCGACCCACACGCGCCTTCCGGGCGATACGTGGCTCCTTGTCGACGGCGACAATCCGGGGCACGCGCGCTGGGCCCTTGTCCTCGTGATCGTCTTGCTCGCCTGCGCGACGTGGAACACGGTTGCCATCGCGCGCATCGTGCGCAGGGTCAGCTCTTGATCTTCAGGGGCGCTTTGGGCACGTAGCTCGGGTGAGAGTTGCGATCGTCGGGGCCGGTGTCATGGGATGCGGCGTAGCGCTGTCCACCGCGGATCGCGGGGCCGACGTCACCGTCATCGAGCGCGCGGTTCCCGGAGCCGAGGCCTCGAGCGCCGCCGCGGGCATTCTGGGCGCTCAGGTCGAGCTCGACGGACGCGACGAGAAGGTGGAGCTGTTCGTTCGCGCCCGCGACGGATGGGCGGCGTGGGCGGGAGCCCTCCGACAAGCGAGCGGGATCGACGTCGGATACCGTGAGACCGGCGTGCTGCGAGTTGCCCTCGGCGATCTCGAACACGACGAGCTGGCCCGCGAAGTCGCGTGGCATGTTTCCCGCGGCCTGGAAGCGAGACTACTCGATGGCGCCGCGGCTCGCGCGATCGAGCCCCAGTTGGCTCCCGGCGTTGTGGGAGCCGCCTACTTCCCCAAGGACGCACAAGTAGACCCGCCGGCCTTGCTGCGCGCCCTCATGGTCGCAATTTCTCGGAACGAGCGTGTCTCCGTCCGTTCGGGCGCCACCGTCGAGCGGTTGCTCGTCGAACAGGGTCGGTGTGTGGGAGTCTCGCTCCACGAGGGTGAGCTGCGCGCCGACGTTACCGTGCTCGCGGCGGGCAGTTGGTCCTCGCTCATCGCGGGCGTCCCCGCCGAGTTGCCCGCCGTACGACCTGTGCGGGGTCAGATGGTGTTGCTCGACGAACGACCGCCGCGCCTCCGGACCATCGTGTTCGGGGCACGCGCGTACGTCGTGCCCCGCGGAGATGGGCGGGTCCTTTGTGGTTCCACGATGGAGCACGTCGGGTTTCGCAAGGAGGTCACGGCCGCCGGCGTTCATGCCATTCTGGGTGGGTCGCTCACGTGTGTTCCCTCCCTCGGGAGTGCTCAGCTCGCCGCGACGTGGAGCAACTTTCGTCCCCACGTACGCGGTCACATGGCTCTCGTCGGTCCTTCTACGCTCCCAGGACTCTTCCTCGCTACCGGTCACCACCGAAATGGAATTCTCCTGTCGAAGGTTACCGCCGACAGTGTGGCCCACGCGGTGCTCGGAGGGGGATGAAACAACGACCGATCGAAGTGCGTGGGGTGCTAGGGTCCGCCGCGTCCCGTTTCGTTGGTCATTCAAGCGAGGAGCTCATGCGGACAAAGAAATCTGCGACGGCAAAGAAAGCCACTGTGATGTCAAAAGCTGCGTTTGTACGCGCTCTCGCCGCCACGACACCGGCAAAAGAGGTGGTGGCCAAGGGCAAGGAGCGCGGGATGACGCTGACCGAGAGCTACGTGTACAACGTCCGAGGTGCCGCAAAGGCCGCGAAGCGCAAGCGAACCAAGTCGCTTCGGTCCGCCGTCGTCGCGAGACCCGTGGCAGCCACCGCGCGCGGCAGGACCGGGCTGTCCACGGAAGATCTTCTTCGAGCCGTAGGGGCAGAGCTGGGCCTCACGCGGGCGATCGAGGTCTTGCACGCCGAGCGCGCGCGCGTGCATGCGGTGCTGAGAACCTAGCGAGGCCCTCTAGGGGTTGAAGTCCTGCGCCGGAGCCGGTGAAGCCGCGGGCGCCTGGGGGCTCACGGGCGCCGCCACAGGTGGCGCCGGTTGGGTAGCGGGCGGCCGGGGTGAGGGTTTGACCTCCTTCTTCGCTTCCTTCGGCTTCGGTGCCTCGGGGGTGGGCGGTGGCTTGGGGGGTGCCAACGCATCACCGCGAGTCACGTCGAAGCTCGGCGGGCTGTTGGGATCGCACCCAGGGGCGAATCCGGTCGCGTCGAAGGTGTTGTCGACACTTCCGATTTGCTCCCCGCTGCCTTGCGCGTCTTTGAGCACGGCCTCGATGCGAACCTGATGTTGGCCGGCTCTTGCCGGCGAGCAGTACGAGAGTAGGTAGTAACTCCGGGTGCGGCCCTCGACCTGGGCGCCGATGTCGTCAAACGCCTTGACGACGCTGCGTCCGTCCGCGGCCATGGCGGTTCCATTCTTGCCGATGGCCGCGAGCTCGGAGGGTTTGATCTCGCCTCCGAGGCCGATCGCGAAGACCTCGAAGGGCTTTTCGCGTACGTGCTGCTCCATCGCCGAAGCCGTCACGCGACTCGCACGATCGGTTCCGTCGGTAAAGACGACGAGTGTGCCGAACTTGAGCGGTTGCGGCGCCTTGCCGAGGGAAGCGTCGAGCTGGTCGAGTGCCTTGACGACGGCCCCGTTCAAGTTGGTGCTCGGATCCTTTGGCTTGAAGGTGGCGAGCTGTCCGAGCCCCGACTTTGCGCTCGCGACCTGGTCGGTAAACGGCACGATCGGATAGAGGTCGGGGTCTCCAGCAAACGCGTAGACGCCAACTTTTTGTTGCTTTTCGACGCGATCCGTAAATGTGCCCGCGGCCTGTATCAGTGTGTCGAGGGCTCCGCTCTCCGTCACGCTTCCGCTCATGTCCACCAGCAGCAGTGTGTAGTGGGCGGCCGCCACTTCCGGATTGAGGATGGTCTGCTTGCTCTCGTACTGCGAGACGAGCTGGCGATCCTCGTAGATCCGAAAGGTATCGGCAGAGAGACCCGCCACCGGCACCCCCGAGCGAGTCTGCACCTTGAAGTAGATGGCGACGTTACTGGGGCGCTCTTCGGCCGTCTTGATGGTTTGGAGCTGCAGTCCTCCGCACCCTCCAAGCACGAACGCGAGGGGCAAGGCGAGGGGCAAGGCACGCTTCGATTCCACGCGCCGAGTGTAGCGCCGCAGCGGGCTCGACGTAAGACGCTCCCTGGCCACTCATCGCTCCACGGCAAACGACTTGACGATGGCCTCGCACGTCGAGCGAAAGCGCTCGAATGCCGTGACGGCCACCGAGCACGTGATGACGTAGCCGGTGCCGCGCGAGGCCAAGTGGGTCTGCATCGTGCGGTACTCGACGGGGGTCGGGGGGTTCGCGGACCAGCGGGCTTCGACGATCAGCGTGGGATCTCCATCGACGACATCCTCACGTGCGGCTTCGACGTTGGCTCCTGCCTGTCGCCGCAGTAGGGCTTCGTTGGCTCTGGCATAGTCGTGCGACTCGCCCTGGAATGGCTCCGTGACGACACTCACGTTGGCTCGGTAGTCGTTGACAGGTTGCGGGTCCACCGCAACCCATAACGACTGTGGGGCATCTCCGGCATGCTGCCAAGCGGACGGCATCGCGAGGCGCCACCCCCGGCCGCTCTCTTCGACGAAGCCGGCGGGGATTGCGGCAACGGCCACGTCGCGCAGGGGCGCGCCCCCGCGCCGACACGCGACGGTGCCTCCCCAAGCGCAAGCGAGCAGGAGCAGGGAGGCCCTTGGCAACATTCAGTATCCCCAGAGGTGTCGCAAACGGGGCACGAACGCGAGGGCCAAGGCACTCGCGACGAGGACCCCCCAGAGCAAGCCGATGACGAAGGCAGAGGCCGGCTTGGCCCGCTCCCGGGCGACGGTCTCTGGAGGATCCGGCGCCTTGAGCCCGCGCTCGGCCGTCGGGGATCTTGCCGCATCATCCTCAGCTTCTTCTTGCCCCTCCTCTTGAGTGTCGGTGCCCCCTGAGGCTCGGGTCGGGACCGCTGGCGATCCGCCGGCGGTCTGCTGCGCCCGCAAGACGAGTACCGTGGTGTTGTCGTGTCCTCCGCGAGCATTCGCGAGATCGACCAGGCGGACCACGGCTTCGGCCGGTGGATGCCTTCCCACGATCGCCAGGATCTCTTCGTCGTCGACCCGATCGGTCAATCCGTCCGAGCACAGGACGAACGAATCCCCGACGACGTGCGCGATCGGCGAAGGTTGCACCTCGGGCTCCACTTCTGCCCCCATGCCCAACGCGCGCGTGATCCGGCTCGCGTCCGGATGACGCGCAGCCTGCTGGGGTGTGATGAGGCCTCGGTCGAGGAGCTCCTGAACGATCGAGTGGTCGTTCGTGATTCGTGTGACCCGATCCCCCCGTACCAAGTACGCGCGGCTATCGCCGACGTGGGCGACCTCGGTTCCATCCGCGTGCATCAGGACGGCGACCACCGTGCACCCGGGTCGTCCAAACGCCTCTTCCTCGGTGTGCATGTCGTGGACGGCACGATTCGCGTCGCGGATGGACGTCCGGAGCATTTCAGAAGGATTGGCCTCGCGTGGAGCCCGATCGAACGTCGTCGCCATCGTCGCCATCGCGAGCTCTGCCGCCTCACGCCCTGCGGCGTGACCGCCCATCCCGTCGCAGACGACACACAAGTGACCGATCCGAGTTTCGCGCCTCATGCAAGTGTCCTCGTTGGCCTGCTTCTGGGGGTCGCGCCCCGGATCGGACCGCTGCGCATACTCCACCGGCGGAAGCGGAGTCAGGGGTCGCACGAGATTCGCTTCGCTCACGGAGGTTCCCGATGGGACACGCGCACCGCTCGGCCTCCCCCAGTGCGAGGCCCTCAAATCGGCCCGATGACTTTCACCACGGTCGTGAACCCGCCCACACGCAGTCGGTCTCCGTCGCGGAGCTCGCGCCAACCGGCGCGGCCGATGGGCTCGTCGTTCACGAATGTCCCATTGGTCGACCCCGCGTCTTCGACCACGATCGAACCGGTGGCGGCATCGACGATGAGGGTCGCGTGCCGCGACGAGACGGTCGGATCCTGAATTGGGATCTCGATGCCGTCGCTGCTGCCGAGTCTGCCGATCGTGTGGCGACCGCCCGTGAGTGGCCAAAAGTCCCCATTGGGGTTGCGTCCGTACGCGACGACAAATCCCCTGAGGACTCGCGGTGGGGGAGGCTCCCGAGAGGGCTCGCCCCGCGGTCCCGCCGGCTGCGGGGGTCTCTCGTACGCAGGAGCAGGCAAGGGTTGTGCGACCAGAGGGGAGTACGCGCCGTGGGCTGGGGCGAGGGGCTGGGGCGCGTACGCCGGAGGGTGAGGCGCACCGGCCGGCGCGGCAATCCGTTGGGGTTGATCGGGGCGAGGAGCATGCTGAGGCGCCGGAATCGGCGCCGCATAGGTCGGGGAGAGGCCGACTCCATACGGGTCGTTCGCAAATTGCATCTGATCGAGCGCGATGGGGTGTCCGAGTGCGCAGTAGCTCGTCCCCCGAACGATCTCGTGACCGAGTTGGCAGCGCGCGGTCGTTGGGGGCGCTGGGGCCGGCGACCCGTAGGCAGGCGAGGCGGGAGACACATACGGTGGAACGTACGGCGCCTGCGGAGCGTGCGGAGGATACCCCTGCGGCGCGGCCGGGACGGGCGCGTATCTCGGCGAGGGGGCCGGAGTCGCAGCGGCCGCGACCGCAGTGCCGCACCCGTTGCAGAAGCGGTCGCCCGGCTGGAGCATTACGCCGCATTTGGAGCAGGCGCCCATCGCGGCGTGGAGCATATCAGTTACCCCCGTCGCGCGGGTCACTCTCCCCGCTCGCCCCCCCCGCGAAAACGGCTCCGCTCGCTCTGCGCGAGCCCTGCGCGCGGTGACAGAAGCGCGCCCGACGGGGGCCGGCGGGCGTTTGCGCTTCGGCGCGCTGGCCATCCCCCTCAATTTCAAGCGAGGGACTATTCCGTTATAGGCGCACCGGCCGGACACGCAGGACACAAGGCGGGAGTGCCGAATTGACCGCTAGAGGAGAATTCCACTTTAGGGGGAATACCTCGCCAATTACTCGCATTTGGACACGGAATCGCGCTTGACAGGCACCTGCGATCGTGGCGACAGTTACGGCTAGGATTTCTATCCGTTGCAAAGACGGATTACTGTACGCCCAATGCAAATTGCCGCTTGGGGTTCAGTGGCCCGAGACGGCACGCGGTCGCGACGAGCTCCGTTTTCACTCTACCCCCAGGGGAATGCCATGATGAGACGAACGAACGCTATTCGGGTGCTGTCGCAGGCCGTGCTGGTGGCCAGCTTCGCAGTCGTTGGACCCGCGTTCCTAGCAAGCGGGTGCTCCAGTGGGGCCATCGGAGGGGGCGGGCAAACCGTCGGGACCGGCACTCCGCCGACCGGCGGCGAAACGACTCCCGCCCAGGGAGGCGGCACTCCCGCCGGGGGAGCAAATAACGGCGCCACTGCAATGCCGACCGCAATGCCGGCGTCCACGAGCACGACGGCCACGATGCCTGCGCCGACATCGACCTCGGCAACCCCGTCGTCATTGCCGCCTGGAACGAAGACGACCACGGGGACGGCAGCCGCCGCGTGCCCAACCGACGATACCCTCAGCGTCAATGGCGCTGCTCCTGCCATCTTCATCACGGAGTGCTCCAGCTGCCACGGCGCGACCGGGGGCGGGCGCTTGTACTATCCGCCGCTCCACGCGGGTTACACGCTCGCACAAGTCACGGCCGCGGTCCGCGGCGGCATCATCAGCACGAAGACGACGATCACGACGGCGCAGGGCAAGATGATTCAGGCCCAGATGCCCGCGTTCATGCCCACGCGCGTGAGCGATGCCGAGTTGACGGCGATCTACACGTACATCAGCCAGCCGCCCACGGCGCCCGATCCGAATGCGGCGCCGGCGCCCTATTGCCTCGCGCGACCCGAGGCGAGCTGGACGGCCGATCAAATCTCGGCCGCGATGGCAGCCGGTATCACGGCATGGCGCACGGCCGGGACGGTCGACGGCAACGCCTGCTCGTTCTGCCACGGTCCCGACCCGATGGACCTCGCATACATCGGCTATACGGACAGCCAGATGTATCGCCGGGGCTTCAGCCACGTCGCCCAGCCCACGATCGACGCGGTCATCGACATGGTGCACGCGCTCCGCGCGACCTTCAACATCACGGCTCCCCCCGACCCGCTGACCTATCGGCCCTTCCAGCCGGGCGGCGACGTCCTGCCGGGCGCAAGCTCGCAGGAGCGCGACCAAGCCTTCGGGCAAGAGTTGAGCGACATGGGCCTCACGCTCATGGGGCCGCCCATCAACTCGGTGGCGACGGCGCAGAAGGCTTGGCAGGAGCTTCAGGCGATCAACCTCCGGCAGCTGAAGGTCGGCGTTCCTCTCAACAAGTACACCGAGGACATCTTCAACAACGACGGCGTGATTCCGGCGTGCCCCGACCTGCACGAGTGCGACGACCACGGCACGATCGCCGACTGGATCACGGATGCGCCGGTGCTCACCGCTGCCGCAGCTCCGGCGTTCTATGCGGTGCAAGACGCGTATCTCGCGAACCCCACTCTCGACAACCTCGTCGCCATCCTTCGCGCGGGCCCGCGCGACAACACGAGCTGGTTCAAGAACAAGTACCTCTCGGTCCAGATTGCGAACTACCTGTTCCGCCAGCAGGCCATGGGGATGCCGCTGCTCGACTCGCTTCCGGCAACGCCGGGCTTCACCGTGCCGCTCCCCGTCGACAATATGGGCTACATCCTCAACACGATATGGATGGTCGGCGCCAATCAGCGCGACTTCATCCACAACGACGGCCCGACCCTGACGGTGGGCACCGGCAAGTTCAACGTCCCGGCCGACACCATTCCGGGCCTGGCGGTCAACAACGCGAACGCGCAGCTGACGCGCATCATCGTGCCCTGGTTCTGGATGGGCTTCTCGCTCGATCCGAGCACGTTGAACGTCGAAGCGGACTACGTCGCGGAAGGCGACGAGTACTTCACGCAGGAGACGTTCCTCGACAACGGGTCCTATCCGATCCACGGGGCGTTCATCGTCAGCAAGCGCACGGTTTCGGTCATGGCGTACGGGACCAACCCGCTTCCGCGATCGCCGGACGTCTTCCCGTTCTCGCACCCCGACCTCGGCAAGTTCCCGGTGACCCCGCTCGTCATGCGCGCGGGTTACTTCCCGGAGCTTACGAACTTTGCCGAGCAGAAAAACTTCAACGTGATCAACAACTACCAGATCATGTACATGCCGTCCGACAACGCCACGCACAAGACGCTGTACGAGACCTACACGGCGAACATGTACCGAATGTTCCTCTGGACGCTCGTCGGCGAGCTTCAGGCGACGCCCTCGATCTGGAACCCGACCATCATGAAGGGCAAGGTCGCCAAGGCCCAGATCTTCCTGACCTTGCCGGATGTCGTTGCCTCCAACGGGGCGCAAGACACCGCCCTCATCGCTCAGGTCAATCAGCTCATCGCCAGCGCGACGGTCAACGGCGGGAACTGAGAGCGGCCGAGCCATCGATCGAGCCCGGAGGGCGGTTGCGTGACCGCCGCCCTACCGTGCCGGCGGGTTGTGCTCTAAGACTCCGGCGTAGATGCACGCCGAAATCCCAAGCCTAGACGAGCTTCGGGGCCTCAGCCCAAGGAGCGCCGCTCCCATCATCGCGGGCACGAGCCTCGCGATGCTGGGCCTCCTCGTGGTCGTGCTCTACGGCCACCCGGGCGCACGCTCGGCGCCGGGCTGGGTCGCGTGCCTGCCCGGCCTCAACGCGGCTCTGAACGCCACCAGCGCGGCCTTTCTCCTTCTTGCGTACCGCGCCGTGCGCCGGCGGGATTTCGTCGACCACGCCCACCACATGCTTCGCGCTCTCGTGGCGTCCGGCGTGTTCCTCGTCTCGTATGTCGTCTACCACTCGGTTCATGGCGACTCGAGGTTTGGCGGCCACGGAGGCGTTCGGCCCATCTACTTTTTCATTCTGATCACCCACGTGGGGCTCTCGGCCGTTGCCCTCCCGCTCATTCTCTCGAGCTTCTTCCTATCGCTCTCGGGCCGGTATCCCATGCACAAGCGCCTCTCGAGGTACACGTTACCGATTTGGCTCTATGTGTCCGTGACGGGGGTCCTGGTCTTCGTATTTCTCAAGGCTTTCGGATAGAAGCGCGGCACCCGTCGTCGGACGAAGGAAGCCCGAATCGGGACTCGGTGACGGACGATGCGAGGCGATGAAACGATTCGCACGCAAGGCCTCGCGGACCCCATGCGGCTACGGACTTGCGCGTCGTGGCTCAGAACGTGTACCGAAGGCTCAAGCCCGCATCCCACATGAGGGGTAGGTCGGTCGGGCCGACCACGCGCGCGAAGCCCTCCGCGTACCGTGCCCCGCCCGCGACCGCGAGCGCGAGATGGCGGTCCATCTGGTACCACTCGATTCCGATCCGCCCGCCCGCCGACGGATTGATGCTCTCGGCATTGCGGAAGCCGAGGACGGTGAGTTCGTCGTGCGTGACGTCCGCCGCGAAGGCCCCGAGGTCGCCCTGCAGATAGACCGCGACGCGCTCGCTCACGTTGGAAATTCCCTGCAATATGAAGTTGTGGGTACGTGGACCGACGAACAGGAAGCCGACTTCTCCACACCGGTGAGCGGCCGCGAGTATTTGCAGCGACGGCAGC
>Ga0209274_10000962_pt1 | contig 15409 bp, 7 predicted proteins | sample HubBroMetageREF1_FD_188343 | JGI IMG/M metagenome (GOLD analysis project Ga0209274, IMG submission 188343) | Reference soil microbial communities from the Hubbard Brook experimental Forest, New Hampshire, USA - Hubbard Brook CCASE Soil... | ecosystem: Environmental > Terrestrial > Soil >...
TCGCGCATGGTTACGCCATGTTCGGGCCTGTCATATTCCGCGACCAGTTCATCGAGCAGCGTCTGCACCCGCTCCCGGGGCTGGTTCAGGGCAGTTGTAATTTGCGTCAGGGAAAGAGGCTCCTCGGTGATATAAACGATCGCCTCCAGCAAAGCCTTCAACTGCGAGTCTTCCGACGAAACTAAACTCGGAGCCTCGACCCCAGCCAGCAAATCATCCGTGGCGATGGATTCGACAGTCTCGCCCTCCGCACTCGCCCCCTCACCCCCTCGCCCACTCGCCCCCTCAGCCTCGAGGTCGGCACTCTCTTCCGCCACGTAGCTCTCTTCCATCACTACCGATATTCCCTCTCGATCGCAATCGCCGGCTCATCCGCCGCAAACACCGTATCGAACATGCGATGTCTCCGCAGCACGATTTCGCCGAACAAATCGGCCTGCGCCACTACCACCGCCTGCTGCTTCACGACCTCCAGCACCGCCAGAAACATCGTGATCATCGCTCTCCGGCTGCGCTGCTCCGCGAAAACCCGCATGATGTACACTGGCTCATCCTCGCCCGCCTCCAGGAACAGCGACTTCAAGCGCAAAATCATCTGCCCCACGGTGATCTCCTCCTCGGAAACCTCGTAAACCGGACGATTCTTGGCGCGTTCCAGCAGTTCGCCGAACGCCTTCACCAAGTCGAAAAGCGTGATCGCCAGCCCCGGATCGTCGTCTTCGGAAGTAAACCGCGCGATCTGCGGATTCGACCAGACGTTCTCCTCGATCATGCGCTTCTGCTGCAGCATCTCCGCGGCATTCTTGAACTTCTCGTGCTCCAGCAGCTTCTCCACCAGTTCCTGGCGCGGGTCCTCTTCCGGGTTGTCATGAGCCAGCGCCGGATCGCGCGGCAGCAGCATGCGCGACTTGATGTGGATGAGCGTGGCCGCCATGTACACGAACTCCGCGCCCAGATCGATGTCCAACTCCCGTGCTTTCTCCATGTACTCCAGATACTGCGCGGTGATGGTGGCGATCGGGATATCCTTGATATCGATCTGCTGCCTCCGGATCAAATCCAGCAACAGATCGAGCGGTCCGTCATAGCGTTCCAGGTGGACGTTTAGAGGCGAAGACACCGTACTTCACGATATCACGGTTGCGGGTCGGGCCTGCTTGGAGCGTTGCCCTCGTTCCCGAAGATGCGGGCTATTGCGGTGGGTATGCGCTTCAAAAAAATACCTCGCCTGTTCCGCTAGCAGGCAGATGCGGACCGGTGTACGGGAAATCGCGTGAACAAGAGGCAGGTCCCTGGTTTTTGCTCACCCGGACGGGACGGGATGGGCGTTTCGGACGGAGGGCGAGTTGGCCAGATTAAAACACTTTAACGAAGAGGCCCGAGCGACCGTTTGGATGTATATTTCAACGGAACCTGGAAGCTAAAATGGAAGTCCTGGCCAAAATATGAAACGACTCGCTTGGAGCTCTTTGATTCTGTTCATGATGGCTACTTGGCCCGCCGCCGCGCAAAGCTGGGATACCAGCGGAAATGGATTGCTGAATGGCACGTACTACTTCCGCCAGGTCATGTGGCTCGGTGGGTATAATTCCGCCAATGATCTTCAGGAAGCCATAGCGATTTACGGCAACATCGTTTTCAGTGGAAATGGAACCTACACTCTCACCGCAAAGGCTGCCGATGCGGCCGAAAACACGGTCACATCGATTACCGGCAGCGGCGCCTACACCATTGAAGCCAGCGGCTACGGTTACATGTCCACACCGCTCCAGATCGTTTACTCCAAATTCGAGGGCGATGAGATCCGTTTGCTGGTGTCACCATCCAAAGTCGTGGTGGGGACCACCACCGATAACCACAACGGTTATAATGACCTGTTCCTTGCAGCGCCGGCGCCCACATCGACGCCTTCGTTGCAGGGCACATTTTCCGTTATCGGTGTAGACATTCCCGCGCTGACCCTTGACTTGATCCACACGCGCGCTTACTCATTTACGATGACGGGCACTAGCAGCACAGTCACCACCACGGCCCTCACCGGGGCCCTCGGGTTGAACACCACAGCGATGACGCAGCCGGGTTTCTCCGGGGTGAAGTATTCTGTCAGCGCCGGCGCTGCGGATGTGACATTCGGTAACGAGCTGACGGCCACTAATCTCGATAGTAACCTGATGTCCGGCGCCAAATACTTCTATTTCTCGCCCGATGGTAATTTCTTTTTCGGTGGCGATCCCGAGGATACCGACTTCATCGTCGGCGTGCGCCAGGGCTCCAGCGGTTCCTTCGCTGCGCAAATTCCGTACTACACAGGCGGTTTCTTTCAGGACGATTCCCAGTTCGGCAATTGCGGCTGTGTCTGGCTCAACAGCACCTACGGCGGATATGACGTCCTCACTGATGCGGACAACGGGCAGATTCTGGCGCATCAGCGGGATAACGTGGTGGGCCCACCACGCGGCAGCTTCCTCGAAGATTACACTTACTCTATCCGGCTAAGCGTGTCGGGCAGCACGTACACCGACTTCGACAACGAATACTTCTTCGGCCCGGGTGGCACATTCGCGATCGGCTTTGCGAATGCAAGCTCCGGATTCCTAGGGATCGAGGTCCTGATGGAGGGGCCCGACTACACGCCGGCTCCCACTTCCGCGCCCTATATCTATCCGACCGGCATCGTGAACGCAGGCTCTTTTGTCCCCTTCACCGCGGAATTCGTGCCCGGAGAATTCATCTCGATTTTCGGGGCCAACCTGGCAACCACAACTGCGACAGACCCCACTCTCCCCACCGGCTTGGGTGGCGTGCAGGTGCTGGTGAATGGAACTCCGGCGTCCGTCCGTTACGTCAGCCCCGGCCAGATCAACGCGGCGATCCCGCTGGGCATCGACACCGGCATCGCCTCGATTCAGGTGGTCAACAGTTTGGGAACATCGAACACGGTAAGTAACTACGTGGGGGAGACCCAACCCGGCATATTCAACAGTGCAACTTCCGCACCAGCCGTTTTCCACGGCAACGGTACGATCGTCAGCGCTTCGAACCCAGCCGTGCTCGGTGAGGAATTGGCGGTTTATCTGACGGGCCTTGGCACGCTGGACTCCTCGGGCAACGCCACCTACCTCAGCTACATGTCGGTCGATTTCTCCGGCGTGAACGGTACCATTGACTACGCTGGTATTGAGCCGGGAACTCCACTCGCGGTCGGGGCCGGATACCAGATGAACGTGACCGTGCCGAGCGGAACGAGTTCCGGGCTGAATTATCTGGATATCGGAGGACTGGCCAGCTACAATGGCGAAGCGCTCGTTTGCGTTACCAGTTGTGCTGACTCGTCGTTTCGAAGCAGAGTCCGCAGCCGGAGAGCTAAAACTACTCGATCCGCCGTGCGGCCTCGCTTCCCCGATTCGCCCAGGGTCGTCTTCCCGCGGCGCCCAGAAACACATCAACCCTAGCACGCCGCATCGCAAGATGCACTAATCGGACCGAGTTGCCGGCTGGTAGTGGATCTCAGTTGTCGTTGCAGGCGCGGAGGGCGGGCTAAACACCCGTCCTTCGCTTGCCGGAATGCTATTTAGGGGCCGCGTTCTTCCAGTTGGCAACCAGGCTATTCGCGCTTGAGCTGCATGTCCGCTTTAAAAAATATACTTCAACCCCAACTGAATCTGCCGCGGCGGCTTGTTACCGTAAGCGTTCTCCGACAACACCTGTCCGAAATTCGGGCTCTCGAACACATGCACCGGGATATCGAAGTTCGGATGATTGAACAAATTGAAGACCTCGCCGCGAAGCTGCAAATGATGGCTCTCCTTGCGCAGGATAATGTTCTTGTACATCGAGAAGTCCAAGTTCTCCAATCCCGGCCCGGTCATGATATTGCGGCCGGCATCGCCAAACTGGCCGGCGGGCGGCTGAACGAAAGCGCAGGTGTTGAACCAGCTCGAGGGCCGGTCGACCACGTCGGCGGCCAGGCCACCTTGCGAGATGGTGGTGTGGCAGGCGGGGTTGGGGTTCGCCATCACCGGACCAGCCACGTACGGGTTGGAGATAATATCCGGCCGGTATGGGTTGCCGAACGCCGCGATGGCGGACCCGGATTGCGAAGCGGGCAGGTTCACGGTGAACGGGGACCCCGTCTGCGCTGTCAGGATTCCGGCCGCCTGCCAGTTGCCCAACAAGCCCTGTCGCCATCCCGGCTGGGTTATCCACTTGCGGCCGAAGGGCAAGTCATAGACGGAGCTGACCACCAGGCGGTCTTTGGCGTTGAAATCGGAAAGCCCGCGGTCGGCCTGTTGGTCGTAAGAGTTTTGCGGCAGACCCGAGCCCACACTGCCCCCGAACACCGACGAGACGTCGTCAATCGATTTTGAGAAAGTGTATGCAGCCAGAAACGTGAGACCTTGAGCGACGCGCCTTTCGGAGCGGAGCTGCAGAGAGTTGTACGAACTGGCGGCGGCCGATTCTACGTACAGGATGGAGGAGTACTGCGGGTACGGCGCCAGGCCGGTGACCGGGTTCACCTCATTGAGATCGCGCACGTCGGCGAGGTGCGTGCCCTTGGACCCCACGTAGGCCAGATCGACCATCCAGTACGGCTTTATCTCATACTGCAGATCCACGTTCCACTGCTGCATGTAAGCATCGCGGAAGTTGCGGGCGATCATGTTGGGCTCCACGATCGCGTTGGCCGGCTGGCTTAGAATATTCTGGATTGTGTTGGTGCCGCTATTGGGGTAATAAGCCAGATCGTAGAAGGGCGGGTTGAATCGCGGAAAAACGTTGATATTAAAAATGCCCACGTCGTAGAAGATGCCGTAGGCCGCGCGCACCACCCATCGCTCGGTTTTCATGGGCCGCCAGGCGACCCCGATGCGTGGCGCGAAATCGGTGCGCGTCGGATTGTAAGTTGCGCGCGGAACACCGTCCGTCCCGGCTTGGATAAACTGACAGTCGGGGACCGGCGTGCAAGTCGCGGAATTCGCGCTCAAATCGGGAACGCTGAAGCGATTGTGATCTTCCACTCCCGGGCTGTTGTACTCATACCGCAAACCCACGTTCAGCAACAAGCGCGGCACCACGTGAATATCGTCCTGAATATAGTAGTTCATGCCGATGCTGCGCACCGTGTTAAAGGTGTTGCCCGACACCGCTACCGCATAATCGGGAATGCCCACCGCCAACTGCGCCAGTGCATCGAGAGGAGTTGCAGTCATACCGTCTTCCGCGCCGGCCTCGAAGAAGAAATCGCCACGCGCCACGAAATCAAGGTAATTGTCGATCTGGATGTCGCGGATATCCGCGCCGAACTTGAACTGGTTGCGCCCCTTGATCCAAGACAGGTTATCGGAGAGATCTACGGTCGTATCGTGACGGTCTTGCGGATAGTTGAGCGGCTCGCCGATCCCGTCGAACCCGAGGAGGTTGACTTCGGGGTATCCCAGATCCACCGGATTCGTTAGAACGTCCGGAAAGCCCAACTGCGCGCTTAGATTTTGTCCAGAGCTTTGCTGCAGCGCGCCAGCCCGCATGCGATTGAATCCCAGGCGGAACTCGTTGATCGCGGCGGAGGTAAAAATGTGCGTCCAGCTCAGCCCGCCGTTCTGGCCGTCGTTCAGCGTGAAACTCCCGTAGCCGGGCAGGTTGGTGAACGCGTTCACCGGATCGAACGGATTGAACTGATCCTGGTCGAAGATCGCCCAGTGCAGCGACACCGTGTCGTTCGGTCCCGTGTGGTGGTCCACCTTGATCGTGCCTAGGTTTTCGGTGTTCCGAATCACCGGCGACGAAACAAATGTGTTCGAATTCGCCAGATCGGACCCGACGTTGGCCGCCGGATACAGATTGAGAATCGCCTGGCCAGCCGGATTCGGCGGAAGCCCAACACCGGATAGCAACGACTGGATCTCCCCTAGCTGTGTCTGCGAGGGCACCGTGGCCTCGCGGGTGGTCGCCTGCCGCAGGCGCAAACTCTCGTACGCAACGAAAAAGAAGGTCTTATTTTTGCGAATGGGGCCGCCGAAGGTTCCTCCGAACTGGTTGCGGTCGAGTTCTGGGATCGGGCCGCAAGTGCCCTGAACCGAAATGGGCGTGCAGTAGGGAAGGTCGAAGAAATTCTTAGCGTCCAGGTTCCGGTTGCGCAGGAACTCGAAGAGTCCGCCATGGAACTGGTTGGAGCCGGACTTTAGGATAACGTTGACCTGCGCGCCGCCGCTACGCCCGAATTCCGCCGAATAGTCGCTGGACTGCACCTTGAATTCCTGAATGGCGTCGATCGACGGCAACGCCACGTATTGGTTAATGTACGGGTCGTTGTTGTCCACGCCCTCCAGCAGGAAGTTGTTCGACTGCTCGCGAGCGCCGTTGACGCTGACCGCGCCGCCCTGCGTGGAATTCTGGGATCCCTCGGCGGGCAACTGGCTGCCCGGCGCCAACAGCGCGAACGCCAGGAAATTGCGCTCGTTCAGAGGCAACTCGTGCACCAGGCGGCCGTCGATTACCTGTCCCAAGGTCGAAGTGTCGGTCTGGATTATCGGCGGTGTGTCGTTGACCTTCACCTCCTCGGTCAGGATGCCCACTTGCAGCATGAAATCGACGCGCGCGGTTTGCTCCACGTCCAGGCCGACATCGGTGAGGACGGCGCGCCGAAAGCCTTCCTTCTGCACGGCTACGCGGTAGTGCCCGGGCGGCAGCAGCGCTACCGTGAAATCGCCATCGTCATTGGTCACCGCTTCGCGAGCGGCATTGGTCCCCGTGTTGCTGACCGTCACCCGCGCCTTGGGAACCACCCCCCCGCTAGCATCGGTCACAGTGCCGGTGATGGTACCGGTCGGATCGTTTGCCAGGAGGGGAAACCCGAGCAAACTCCACAGCATAGGCACGCGTAAGAAACATCGAAAACGCATAATGTTCTTGCTCCCGGCTCCAACGGCGGAGCAGTTGCCAGCATAGCAGCATATTAGACGTGCACAGTAAGGAGAAGTTTCGGCGCGGCCTGGCGCACGCAAGCGAGTTTCGCCTTCGGAGCTTGGCCATTTCAGTGGGGCGGACCCCCCGGTCCGCGCGGGTCCCCCTGGACCCGCAGGCGAGCGCAGCTCGCCCAAGCCGGCTTTTAGCCGGCTTGGACGCACTGATAAGCGCGTCCGCAGACGGGAGGGCAACTGGATACTCCGGTTAGAAAATCAACTTTAGTGCGAACTGCACCAATCTCGGGTCGCGCACCTGCAGCACTTTGCCGAACGTACCGGTGTTGGGGATAACATTTCCGTTATCGTCGACCGCACTGTCCGAGATATTGCCGTCCACCTTGGTAAATTGCGCATGGTTGGCGATGTTGAAGAATTCCGCCCGGAATTCCAGCTTGTAGCGCTCCTTCACTACGGTGTCCTTCATCAGGCTGAAGTCCACGTTATTGATGCCCGGCCCGCAGCACACCGAGCGCGGCGCGTCCCCGATGGTGCCGTACTCCGCGGGCGTCAGTTGCTGGAAATCGGCCGTATTGAATGCCAGATTCCCCGGTCCCCGCGGATTCAGCCGCTGCAGCGGAGCCACCTGGTTGGGTTCCCCGGGGTACTGGAAAAACGAACTGTCCATCAACTCCAGGTCGGAAGACGATGTGATCGGCACCGGAAACCCGCTTTGAAACGTCACGATTCCGGAACTTTGCCAGCCGTTCAGAAACTTATCGGCGAAGCCGTGTATATCCATGTGCGGGAACTGGTAAACATAACTGAACACGAACCGGTTGCGCGCGTCGAACAGCGACAGCGCCCGGCTGTCCCTGAAATTCAGGGGATTCAGCATGTTTTCAAAACTGGAGGCGTCGTCGATCGACTTGCTGAAAGTGTAAGCCGCTTGGAACTGCAGCCCATGCGAGAAGCGTTTTTCGGCGCTAACTTGCAGTGAGTTGTAATTCGAGTTGGCCACCGTGTTTTCGGTGAAAATGCTCGAAAACACGGGCACGCCATCCGGCGGGCAACCCACGCCCGTCAGCGGATTGCAGTTGGGCGAAGAATACTTGCGCAGTCCCACCAGCGTGATTGGATTGGGGTTCGGTCCGGTCACGCTCGATTGCGGGCCATAAGGCAGTTGCAGCGTGAATCCCGCCGGAATCTCGCCGGCCGCGATGGTGTAGGCGGAATCCGCATCGAAAGGACCACAGGCCAGCGATGGATCGTTCGCCAGCGTAGACAGGGCATTCAGGCCCAGGCAGGTCTGCGCGTTGCCGTAGTTCAGGTCGTAGGACGCCAGCAAGCGGTGCGCCTGCGTGCCCACGTAGCCAATCTGGAAAAGCACATCGGCGGGCAGTTCGCGCTGAATGGTGAAGTTGTACTGCTCGGAATACTGCGTGCGCATGTTCGGCTGGAACTGACCATACAGCAGAATCGGCCGGTAAGAGGACCAATCCACCGGCTGGCCACGTGGCGGGTTCAGAATGCCATTGAAGGGGTTCGGCGAGACCGTGCCATCCTGGCCCACGAATGGCGTGTTGAACATGGGATTCGCCAGTGTCGTGCTGCCGCCGAAGGGCGGCTCAGCGCTGAACTGCTCCAGCACCAGTTGCTCGATGGGATTGTAGAACATGCCCCAACCGGCGCGGATGCTGGTTTTCCCTGGCGCGCCAACCACTTTATGCCAAAAGCCCGAGCCCGCCGATGGACTCCACGCCAAGCCAATGCGCGGCGCGAAGGCCTTGTAGTAAGTCTGGGTCATGCCGTTGGGGACTCCAGCATCGCCCGGGAACACCAGGCCCAGCGGAAAAACGGAATTGGCCGGGCCGTTCTCGCTGCAATCGGTGGATCCGTACACCTGGACCAGCGGATTGTCCGCCGCCAGTTGGCAGGGATAAATACTGGTCACCTGGCCGGGACGGAAAGTCTGCACGTGATGGCCGATGTCGGTGAGCGGCGTGTCCAGTTCCCAGCGCAAGCCATAGTTGAGCGTCAGGTTGGAGCGGATCTTCCAGCTATCCTGCGCGAACAGGTAGAGCGCCGTGCTGCGCACATTCTCGTGCTGCGCCGACCCTTGCGTATAACCGTTGGGCAGCCCCAGCAGGTAATCCGGATACAGATCGTCGGCGCCCACATCGTTGGTGCCGCCGCCAGTGAACGAGTAAGAACCGTCCACGTTGTAGTAAAGCGTCTGGTCGAAGCGCATGCGGCGCACATCCACGCCGAATTTCAGGCTATGCGCGCCCACCACTTTGCTCAGGCTGTCGGACCACTGAAAACTGTTGCCGATCTGCGGAAGCTCGCCCTCGAAATTGTTGCCGATCGAGAATCCGCCGTCGGTGAAGATGGAGGGCACGCCCTCGTGATTCGCCCCCAGATTCGGCGTGATTCCATACTGCGGATTGGCGGGGTCGGAAAAGCAATTGGCCGCCGGCACCGCGGACCCGCAAACATTCTGCACGAGCGCGGTATTCTGAGGATGGTTGTAGTTCAACTGGCCTTCGCGGAAATAAGTGAAGCGCGCCTCGTTGACTAGGGTAGGCGAGGCCGTCCAGGTCTCGCTCAGGTTAAACTGCTGGTCGCGCGTGCCATAGACCGCGCCGAACCCCGGCAAACTGGCGCCCGCGGCTTCAAACGTGGAAAAGGGCTGCAACTGCGTGTCGTTGTCGAAGTAGTAATAGAAGCTCAACTGGTGGTGGTCGCTGATATGCTGGTCGAGCCGGAAGGTGGATTGGATCCCCTTTTCCGATTGGTTCGCCACGGTCTGATAGATATTGCCGCCGCTATTGGGCAAGGGTACGTAACGGTTCATCAGGGCTGCCGCCGTGGGGTCGAAACACTGCGTCGGGATTTGATTATTGGGGAAGATAGCAGCCCAGGGCGTTCCCGGCGTAAGCGGCGCGCCGCCCTCACCCGCCACAGCGCTAGCGCAGCCCGGCCGCTGATTCAGCGCCGTAGCCAGGTAGTTATCGTTCAAAGTTCCGCTAAAGGTGTCCTGCGGCCCACCCGGCAACTGCGAAAAATCGCCGTTCCTTTCGGCTGCAGTCGGTACGGTGATCAGATCGGACGGGATACCCTGCACGATTTGGCGGTCCTCCACAGAGGCGAAGAAGAAGGTCTTGTTTTTCTTGATCGGTCCGCCGAACGTGCCGCCAAACTGGTTCTGGTGGAAATCGGGCCTGGCCGTATCGAAGAAGCCGCGCGCGTCCAGATCGGTGTTGCGGAAGAATTCGTACGTGTCGCCGTGGAATTCGTTGGTGCCGCCCTTGGTTACCACATTCACCACCGAGCCGGAGTTGCGCCCGTATTCCGCGTCGAAAGTATTGGTCAGCACGCGGAATTCTTCGATGGTGTCCGGCGATGGCTCCACCGCCGGTATGGCCACGAACTGGTCGTTGGCATCGCCGCCGTTCACGTTGAAGTTGTTGGCCCGGCCGCGCCCGCCATTTACCGAAACCACGCCGGCATTGTCGCTGCCGGCAAACAGTGAGTAACCCTGTTGCGACTGCACACCCGGTTGGAGTTGCAGCAACTGGTAGGTGTCGCGCGTATTCAGCGGCAAGTTCACCACCGCGCGCGAATTCATCACCGCGCCCAACTGCGTGCTGGTGGTCTCCACCAGCGGCGCTTCGGCCTCCGCCGTGACGCTCTGGGTGACTTCGCCGATTTCGAGCGCGGCGTCGACCACCACCACGTGGCCGAGGGTAATCTCCACATGTTGGATGAACTTCTTGAAGCCGGCAGTTTCGACTTCTACCGTATACGGTCCAACCGGCAACGCCGGCATGACGAAGTCGCCCCTGGCGTCCGAAGTGGCCGCGCGGCTGGTGTTGGTGCCTTCCAGCGTGGCTTTGACGTTGGCGCCGGCGATCACCAGGCCAGACGGGTCCTTCACAGTACCTCGCAGGTCGCCAGTGGTTTGGGCGAACAAGCCGGAGATGGCGGGCAAGCCGCACACCAAAAGGACAACAGCTTTCCCCTTCGCATTACCTGCTTTCATGTCGTTTCTCCTTTTATCAGGGGCGCCACAGGGGCCCAGGGTCCGGCCCTGCTAAGCGGGGCCTTACGTGGAGTTGCGAATCTGATCGGATTATTATGACACAGCGCGCCCTCGCCGGGAACAGAATTCAGGAGCCTCCGCGTCTTGGGAGGCGACCTGGCACTCGGCTGAGCTATTCCCAAGGAGTACGCACGCAAGAAGCAGCAAACGCCGGAGAACGTGCTCCGAAATCCTGGGTCAATATCTGCCGAACTTCTTCCCAAAACACCATCCTGCCATCATCGTGTACGATGGTACTATCCCGGCAAAATGGACCCGCATAACGTCGATCTGAAGCAGACTGTCAATCTGCCCCGCACTGGCTTTTCGATGAAGGCCAACCTCTCACAGGCCGAGCCGAAGCTGCTCGACCGCTGGAGCGCCGAAGATATCTACGCCCAAATCCGCCGCGCCCGCGCCGGCCGCCCCACTTACATCTTGCACGACGGCCCGCCTTACGCCAATGGCCGCATCCACATGGGCACCGCGTTCAACAAAATCCTTAAGGATTTCATCGTCAAGTCCAAGACCATGGCGGGCTTCGACGCGCCCTATGTCCCCGGTTGGGACTGCCACGGCTTGCCCATCGAAATCAAGGTCGATAGCGAGCTTGGTGCGCGCAAAGCCAAAATGACGACGGCCGAAATCCGCGCCGAATGCCGCAAATACGCCGAGAAATACGTCGACCTGCAACGGACGGATTTCAAGCGGCTGGGCGTCTTCGGCCGCTGGGACGACCCCTATCTCACCATGAGCGCGCATTACCAGTCGGTGATCGCCGGCGCCTTCGTGGATTTCCTCGATCGCGGTTATGTCTACAAAGGACTGAAGCCGGTGCACTGGTGCATGCGCGACCGTACCGCGCTGGCCGAGGCCGAAGTCGAATACGCCAACCATTCGAGCCCTTCCATCTGGGTGCGTTTCGCCTTGACTTCCGATCCCGCAAATATCGATCCTGCGCTCGCCGACCACCACGTCTACGGCCTCATCTGGACCACCACGCCCTGGACCATCCCAGCCAACATGGCCATTGCGTTTCATCCCAAGTACGAGTACGTTGCAGTTGCCCTCAACGGTCCGGTCTATATCGTGGCTGCCGATCTGCTGAACGTCACCGCCGAAAAGTGCGGCTGGGCCGACTACGAGGTTATGGCCCGCTTCCCCGGCGCGCGACTCGAGGGCGCGGTTTTCCACCACCCGTTTCTGGAACGCGATTCGCGCGGTATCCTGGCCGACCACGTCACGTTGGAACAAGGCACCGGCGCCGTGCATACTGCGCCCGGACACGGCCAAGAAGACTATGTGGTCGGCCGCCAATACGGTATCGAGACTTATTGTCCAGTGGATGCCGGTGGGCGCTTCTATCATGCCGAAGGAGCGGCCGGACGCCTGCCGGACGAGATCGTCGGCAAGACCGTGTGGGAAGCCAACCCCATCGTCATAGACATCCTGCGCGCGCATCACGCCCTGCTCCATTCGGAAAAAGTCGATCACAGCTATCCGCATTGCTGGCGCTGCCACAGGCCGACCATCTTCCGCGCCACCGAGCAATGGTTCATCGGCATGGACCGCAACGATTTCCGGCAGCACACGCTGGCGGCCATCAAAAAGGTGCGCTGGATGCCCGATTGGGGCCAGGAGCGCATCTCCAACATGATCGCCACGCGCCCGGATTGGTGCATTTCGCGCCAGCGTGTCTGGGGCGTGCCTATCATCGTCTTTTACTGCGACCGTTGCCGCGAGCCAATCGTCGATCGCAAAATTCTGGACGCCATCGTGCAGCTCTTCGCCGAGCACACCGCCGACGTCTGGTATCGGCGCACCGCGGCCGAATTGCTGCCGCCCGGCGTAGCCTGCGCCAAGTGCGGAGGCACGGAGTTCAGCAAGGAAAGCGACATTCTGGATGTCTGGTTCGATTCCGGATCGAGCCAGTTGGCTGTGCTAACCCCCGCCAACGGCCTCACCTGGCCGGCGGATCTCTACATAGAAGGCGGCGATCAATATCGCGGCTGGTTCCACAGCTCGCTGCTGGTGGGCGTGGGGCTTAAGGGCGGCTCGCCTTACCGCGCCTGCGCGCTGAACGGCTGGGTGCTGGACGGCGAGGGCCGCGCCATGCACAAATCCCTCGGCAACTCTATCGAGCCCGAAGAGATCATCAAACATCACGGCGCGGATCTAATCCGCCTTTGGTCGGCTTCGGTAGAGTTCCACGAAGATGTGCGCGCCTCGGAGACCATCCTGGCGCGTCTGCAGGAAGCCTATCGCAAGCTGCGCAACACCTTCCGCTATATGCTGGGCAACCTTTCCGGCTTCGATCCATGCGCCCAGGCGGTGCCCGTGAACGAGATGCTGGAGATCGACCAATGGATCCTGATCCGCGCCGAAACGCTGGTAGCCGACTGCCGCGCCTGGTATGACGAATTCGCTTTTCACAAGGTCTACCGCGCGCTCTACGATTTCGCCACCGTGGATCTCAGCGCGCTTTATTTCGACGTGCTGAAAGACCGGCTGTACACCGCAGCCGCCAAATCGCACGCGCGCCGCAGCGCGCAAACCGCGCTCTACCGCCTCGAATATGCGCTAGTGCGCCTGGTCGCGCCAATTCTCACTTTCACCGCCGAAGAGGTCTGGACCCACATGCGACAGCCGGGCAGCATCCACTTGGAACTGTTTCCCGAAGCCGCTGAACTGACCGAGGGCCTTTCCGATGTCCACCGGAAACGATCCGCGAATTGGGACCGTCTCATGAAAGTGAGGGAAGACGTGCTCAAGAGCCTCGAGGAGGCCCGCCGCCAGAAATTCATCGGTGCGCCCCTTGAGGCTCGGGTACGCCTGACGGCCGGCTCCGATCTCTACCCCCTGCTTAACGAATACGCCAGCGAGTTACCCGGGCTATTCATCGTCTCCCAGGTGGAAGTGGGACAGGACTCCGGCCTGTCCCCCATCAATGTCGTCTCGATCCGGATCGAGCGCGCAGACGGCGTTAAATGCGAGCGCTGCTGGAAATACACCACCGACAATGGCGCCGACCCGCGATTCCCCACCGCCTGCGCGGCCTGCGCCGCCATTGTGAAAGAGATGCTGGGATGATTGACAGCCGCCTAAAATCCTACGGCCTCTCCGCGCTGGTTTTTGCCATCGACCGGCTGACCAAGTCGATCATAGAGGCGCGCGTCTCCACCTTCGACGTGCACCCCGTCATCCCCGGCTTCTTCGACATCGTACACTCCCAGAATCGAGGCGTGGCATTCGGGCTGATGAACGATTCCACCTCGACTTGGCGCACGGTCGTGCTGGTCGTGTTCTCAGCCGCCGCGCTGCTGCTGGTGGCCGGGCTGCTCTGGAGGGCCTCGCGGCTGGACCGCTGGACGGCCACTGGTCTGGCTCTGGTTCTGGGCGGCGCGGCCGGCAATCTGTTCGACCGCATCCTGTGGGGCCGCGTCACCGACTTCCTGGAATTCTACATTGGCGACCTGCACTGGCCGACCTTTAATGTGGCCGACTCCTGCATCGTCATCGGCAGCGCATTGCTGCTGCTGGAGCTGTTGCGGCCCAAGCGCCAGCCGGCAGGCGCCTGATGTTTCCGCGGCTTTTTCATATCGGAAGCTATTCGCAAGCCACCTATGGAGTGCTGGTCGCGCTGGCTTTCCTGGTGGCCTTGTCCGTGATCGCGCGCCTGGCGCGCCGCGCCGGCCTCAACAGCGACGCTGTGGTGAACCTCGGGATCGTTTGCGGGCTCAGCGCCATCGTGGGCGCCAAGATCATGATGTACCTGGTAGACATCCCTTACTATGTCCACCATCCCGGCGAGATCTTTTCGTTGTCCAGCCTGCAGGCCGGCGGGGTTTTCTATGGCGGCCTGATCGCGGCCTTGATCGCGGCGGTGGTTTACACACGCCGGCACCACCTGCCGGCCCTGCCCACGGCCGACGTTTTCGCACCGGGCATCGCGTTGGGACACGGTATCGGCCGCCTGGGCTGCTTTGCGGCGGGTTGCTGCTGGGGACGGCCGACTAAACTGCCATGGGGCGTCACGTTTACCAATCCTGTGGCGGCGCAATTAGTGGGTGTGCCGCTGGACATCAAACTGCATCCCACGCAGTTATACGAATCGGCGGCCGAGTTCATCATCTTCGGTATCCTCTACTGGCGCATCCGCCGCCAGCATACGCCCGGAGCGATCATCAGTTTGTATCTGATCCTGTATTCCACGGTTCGATTCCTGGTGGAGTTTGTGCGGGATCACCCCGGCGAGCCCAATCCCTTCGGCGGCCCGCTCAACACCTCGCAGTGGATTTCACTGGCCCTTGGTGCCCTGGCCGCGGCTTACTTCGTGCGAAACGTGGGGCGGGCGTCCACGCCAGCAGCGGGTCTCCAGACCCGCTCCCGATGACGCTAGCGAAGCGGCAAGGGTGACACAATCTCT
>Ga0209274_10000963_pt1 | contig 15404 bp, 15 predicted proteins | sample HubBroMetageREF1_FD_188343 | JGI IMG/M metagenome (GOLD analysis project Ga0209274, IMG submission 188343) | Reference soil microbial communities from the Hubbard Brook experimental Forest, New Hampshire, USA - Hubbard Brook CCASE Soil... | ecosystem: Environmental > Terrestrial > Soil >...
CGTTCAGACGCCCACCGCCGGATTCCTGCGCTCGCTATCGGTCGACCACGGGCTCATCCGCTTCGACCTCGCCGGAAGTGTCGCTCACGCAGAAATGCTCGGGGCCACGGGCCTCGTGACACCGGCCGAGAGCGCCCGACTCGTCGAAGGACTCCGGACGATCGCCCGTGAGGATCGGGCGGGCACGTTTCCGTGGCGAGACGAGCTCGAAGACGTCCACACGAACGTGGAGGTACACCTCACCGAGCTCGTGGGTCCGATCGGAGGAAAGCTCCACTCGGCACGCAGTCGGAACGACCAGGTGGCATTGGACGAACGCCTCTATCTCCGGTCGGCGGCGCACGCCGTGGCCACGGCACTCCTCGAAGTCGAGACGGCGTTGCTCGAGGTCGCGGCTCGCGAGGCGAACGTTCCGATGCCGGGGTACACCCACCTTCAGCGGGCGCAGCCGATCACGGTCGGCCACCTCCTTCTCGCTCACTTCTGGGCATTCGACCGGGACCTCGACCGGCTCTTCGCCACGGTGGGCCGCGCGAATGTCTGCCCTCTCGGGGCCGGGGCGCTCGCGGGCTCCACGCTGCCCATCGACCCGGAGCTCGTCGCCCGACGCCTCGGCTTCGACCATCCATTCGAGAACTCGCTCGATGCGGTGAGCGACCGCGACCCGTTCGCGGAGCTCCTGTTCGACCTATCGCTGGCGCTCGTCCACGCGAGCGGTCTCGGGGAGGAGATCGTACTCTTCGCGACCAAAGAGTTCGGGTTTCTCGAACGCACCGCGTCGCTCGGGTCGGGCTCGAGCCTGATGCCTCAGAAACGGAACCCCGATGCCGCGGAGCTGATCCGGGGAAAAGCCGGCCGTCCCCTCGGAGACTTGGTGACGTTGCTGACCACGCTGAAGGGTCTTCCGCTCGCGTACAACCGGGACCTCCAGGAAGACAAGGCCCCGGTCCTCGATGCGGTCGCCACGGCGCTCGCAGTGCTCTCGGCGCTCCGTCAGATCGTCCCGACGCTCACGTTTTCCGCGGTGCACCTGAAGGCGGCCGCGTCGGACCCCGACCTCTACGCGACCGATCGCGCGGAGGACCTGGTCCGTCAAGGGACCGCGTTCCGGTCCGCGCATGCCGAGGTCGCGACGGACCTCGCGACCGCCAGCCGCGCACCCGAACTTGTCGACCCGACGGCTGCGCTCGCCCGCCGGGCGTCGGCCGGGGGGCCTTCCCCCATCCAGGTCGGCCGCCAACTGACGCAGGCCCGGGCGCGGCTCGCGGCCCATCACGCCTCCCTCTCCTCGCTCGGCCGCAAGGTCGCGATCGTCGAGGAGCTCATCGAGGAACCAGGAACATGACCGACTGTCCGCTGTGCGAAGCCCAAGTGGAGAACGCCGACCGAATCCCCGGGGAGGTCTTCCCCTGCCGCGACTGCGGGACCGAACTCGAAGTCCTCGGGACCGCGCCGTTCACGGTGCAGACCGCCCCGAAGGAAGCCGAGGACTGGGGTGAGTAACGGCGTCACGCTCGGGGTGTTCTACACCATCGTCCGCCCCGAAGAGAAGGCGATCCTCGCGGCGGCGCACCAGCGCGGCGTACCGACCCAGCCGATCGACGACGGGTCGGTGACGTTCGGGCTCGACCGACCACCGGGACTCCCCGACGTCCTCCTCAACCGCTCCGTCAGTCACACCCGTTCGGTCTACGCCGCGCGCTGCTACGAACACTACGGTGTTCCGGTAGTGAACTCGGCCGACGTGACCGATCTTGCCGGGGACAAGGTCCGTACCTCGCTCCGCCTCGCGGAACGAGGGATCCCGACCCCCCGGACCGTCGTCGCTCTCTCCGCGGAGGCCGCGATGAAAGCACTGGACGAAGTCGGGTACCCGGCCGTGCTCAAGCCGGCCGTCGGTTCCTGGGGACGCCTGATGGCGAAGGTGCGCGACGCCGAAGAGGCCGAACAGGTCCTCGAGCACAAGGCCGCCCTCACCTCTCCGGTGCACTCGATCATCTACGTGCAGGAGTACGTCGCGAAACCCGGGCGTGACCTTCGGGCGTTCGTGATCGGGCAGGAGTGCGTCGCCGCGATGTATCGCCACTCCCCTCACTGGCGAACCAACGCGGCGCGGGGCGCGACCACGGAAGCCACACCCCTCTCGGACGAACTTTCCGAACTGTCGATCCGGGCCGCCGAGGCGGTCGGGGGTGGAGTCCTGGCGGTGGACCTCATGGAGAGCCCGTCCGGGTTGGTCGTCCACGAGGTCAATCCCACCCCCGAGTTCAAGGCCCTCGCCGCGGCGACGGGGGTCGATGTGGCCGGTCGAATCGTCGAGCATGCGGTCGCCGTGGGACGGCGATGAAGGTCGCGGTCGTCGGCGGCTCCGGCTACGTCGGCGGAGAGTTGCTCCGCCTCCTGATCCGTCACCCGGAGGTGGAGATCGCCCAAGTCACGTCCGACTCCATGGCGGGCCGAGCCGTCGCGCGCGCCCATCCGAACCTGCGTCGGCTCACGGAGCTCGTGTTCTCACCGCATGCCGCCCTCCGCCCCACGGACGCCACTTTCATTGCGACCCCGCACGGGGAGGCAATGGACCGGATGCCCGAGCTCCTGGCCTCGGGGGGCCGGGTGCTCGACCTGTCGGCCGACCACCGGCTGCACGACGTTCAGGCCTACTCGGAGTACTACACGCGGGAGCACCCTCACCCGGAGATTCTCGAGTCGAGCGTCTACGGGCTACCCGAGCTCCACCGGGATGCGCTCCGAACCGCCCGCTTGGTGGCGGTGCCCGGGTGCATCGCCACGGCAGCGATCCTCGCCCTCCGGCCGCTGATCCAGACCGGACACGTCGACCTTCGACACGTGGTGGTCGACGCAAAGAGCGGCTCCTCCGCGAGTGGTCGAGATGCCGGACCCGCCGGACAACATGCCGAGCGCTCCGGCGTCATGCGTGCCTACGCGCCCGCGGGTCACCGGCACACGGCGGAGATCGAGCAGGAGACGGGGGCGCGCGTCGCGCTCTCCTGCCACGGGGTCGAGGCGGTCCGGGGCGTCCTCGCCACCGTCCACGCCTACACAACGGAATCCGTCGACGAGAAGGCCCTGTGGCGAGCGTACCGGGCGGCGTACGCCAAGGAACCTTTCGTCCGGATCGTCCACGAGACCGAAGGGGCCTACCGCGAACCCGAACCCAAGATCCTGGCCGGGACGAACTACTGCGACGTCGGCTTCTCGGTCGACGCGCACGCCGGCCGGGTCGTTGGGCTCGGCGCGCTCGACAACCTCGGGAAGGGGGCGGCGGGGGCGGCCGTCCAGTGCTTCAACATCGGTGCGGGATTCCCCGAGACGACCGGGCTCGAATTCCCCGGCCTCCACCCCGTCTAGGTGCCGAATGACAGTGGTGGTCAAGGTAGGAGGTGCCGCCGGCGTGGACGCCGACCCCGTCCTCGACGAGCTCGCCCAACGTCGAGATTGCATCCTCGTCCACGGAGGCTCCGCGGAGGTCGACCGGTGGGAACGCGCCCTGGGGCGCACACCGGAGTTCTACACCTCGCCGAGCGGGGTCGTCTCCCGGAAGACCGACTCGGCGCACCTCGAGGTGGTGATTCTCGCACTCGCCGGTGCCGTTCAGACAGCGCTCGTGTCGGGGATGGCGCGTCGCGGCGTCCGGGCGCTGGGCCTTTCCGGCGTCGACGCCGGCCTCCTCCGTGCGCGGAGGAAGGAAGGGGCTCGGGCCCAGGTCGGCGAGCGCGTCGTCCGAGTGGCGGACGACCGGTCCGGGTCGATCGAATCGGTCGACGCGCGGTTGCTCGAGCTGCTGATGTCGGAGTCGATACTTCCCGTCGTGGGGCCCCCTGCGATCACTCCCGAGGGGCAGGTCCTCAACGTCGATGCGGACCGGGTGGCGTCCGCGGTGGCCGTCGCGATCCATGCGGAGGCGCTCGTCCTCCTCACGAACGTATCGGGACTCCTTCGGAACCCTCCCGACCCGGCGTCACGGATCTCCTATGTGGGCCCGGACGACGTCGAAGGCATTCTTCCCCTGGCGCTCGGGCGAATGCGAAAGAAGGTCCTTGCGGCCCGTGAAGCGCTCGCCGGTGGCGTCCCGCGCGTGGCGATCTCACGCGCCGGTGTCCCTGGACCCATCGCCCATGCCTTGGCCGGCGGCGGAACTCTCTTCGAATGACGACGAGCACGGGGGCCCCACGACTCAGTTTCGCCACTCCTTCACGACCGCGCCGTGCGATCGCCCGGGGATACGGAGCGAACCTGTGGGACGCCGACGGCCGCCGTTTCGTAGACCTGGGGGCGTCGCACGGAGTCGGCAATGTCGGAGCCGGACATCCGAGGGTCGTGGCGGCGATCCAGCACCAGGTCGAGGAGCTCTCCTACCTAGGGACCGGATACGATGTCCCGGTACGAACTCAATTCCTCCAGCGGCTGGTCAGCCTTCTTCCGCCCCCGCTCGACCGGGTCTTTCTTTCGAACTCCGGTACCGAGGCCGTGGAGGCGGCGATCAAGTTCGCCCGCTCCGCGACCGGCCGCCCGAAGGTCGTGGCCGCGATGCGGGGATTCCACGGACGGACCTACGGCGCCCTCTCGGCGACCTGGCGTCCCGAATTTCGCCAGTCGTTCGAACCGCTCCTCCCGGGCTTTGTCCACGTCCCGTTCAACGACGTGGCCGCGCTGGAGGCAGCCGTGGACGAGACGACGGCCCTGGTGATCCTCGAGCCCGTGCAGGGGGAAGGGGGGGTGCACGTCGCGACTCCCGAGTTCCTCGCGAGCGCGAGAGAGCGGACTCGGGCCACGGGAGCACTGCTCACGTTCGACGAGGTGCAGACCGGGCTGGGACGGACCGGGCGAATGTTCGCGTTCGAACGATGGGGCATCACACCGGACATCCTCACCTTGGCGAAGTCCCTCGGAGGCGGTCTGCCGATCGGCGCGACCGTCACCACCGAGGAGGTGGAGGCGAGATTTCGCGGGAGCCACCACTCGACGTTCGGGGGCGGTCCGCTCCCGTGCGCGGCGGGTCTCGCCACGCTCGACGTCCTGTCCGAGGAGCACCTGCCCGAGCGGGCGGAGCGTCTGGGGGTGTACGTCCGGTCCCGACTCTCTCGGCTGCCGGCCTTGAGGGTGCGCGAGGTCCGGGGACTCGGTCTCATGGTGGGTATCGAGATGCGAGAACGCGTCGCTCCGATCCTCGCCGCATTGGAGGAGAAAGGATTCCTCGCTCTGGACGCCGGCTCGACGGTCCTTCGCCTGCTTCCGCCGCTCGTGATCCCGGAGGAGGACCTGCGCGCGGGACTCGACGCGATCGACGAGGTGATCGGCCCTGGATGAAGTGGACGTCCTGACGGAGCTTCTCGCGCGGTACAGCCCCTCCGGGCGCGAGGGCCGGGCGGTCGCGAGCTTCGTACGATGTGCCGAGCGGCTCGGATTTCGCGGCGCGGTCGACGCGGCCGGAAATGGGATCGCCCGTCGGGGTCGGGGCCGGCCGCGGACCGTATTCCTCGGTCACATCGACACCGTGGAGGGTCCGTTACCGGTCGTTCGTCGCCGGGGACGGGTCCACGGACGCGGTTCGGTCGACGCCAAGGGAGCGCTCGCCGCCGCGCTCGTCGCCGGCGCCCGGTTCGCGGGTCCGGGTTCGTTCGAGGTCATCGCCGCGGTCCAAGAGGAGACCGATAGCCGAGGAGCTCGTCACCTGCTCCGCCGCCGCGACGTGGACTCGGTGATCGCCGGAGAACCGAGTCACTGGGACGGGATCACGATCGGCTATCGCGGCGACCTGCGGGTGGTCGCCCACTTTCGCGGGATGCGCAGCCATCTTTCCTCTCCTCGGCCCACGACGGCGGACCTGGCGCTCGGATGGGCCGCGAGCGCACGCTCGGTCGAGGGGGATCCCGGTCCCAGTCCGTTTCGTTCTCTCACGGGGAAGGTCGCGGCGATCCGAGCCGGGGGGTCGGGAGACCGCGAGTGGGCCGACGTGACGCTCGATCTTCGCCTTCCGCCCGGACGCTCGGCCCGGTCCGTGCTGGCCGCCCTTCCCCGAGGACCGTCGGGCTCGACGATCGAGGTCGTTGCCTGTATCGACCCGATCGACCTCGAACGGACGAACCCGGTCGCGCGGGCGCTGGAGGCGGGGATCCGTTCCGAAGGAGGACGACCGACGTTCTGGCGAAAGACCGGTACGTCGGACCTCAATCTGGTCGTCCCGGTCTGGCACGTTCCGGGCGCAGCGTACGGTCCCGGAGACCCGCATCTCGACCACTCCGCCCGAGAGTCGGTCGGCGAGCGGGAGCTCCGCCGGTCGGTCGCGGTGCTCGAGCATGCCGTCGAAGCGCTCTCGGGGAGACCCCCGAGCGCGTCCGGCCCGTAGGCCGCCCCGGCGAAGCGCTTATCTCTCGTGCCGGGTGGGGCGGCCGTGGCCCTCCCCGCGAAGCTCCAGAACGACCTGAAGCAGTTCCAGCGCCTCCAGCAGGAACTCGGCAGCACGCAGCAGCAGCGCCTTCAGATGGACCTCAAACTGCGCGAGGTCACGCACACACTCGAGGAGCTGAAGACGATCGGCGACGACTCCGTGCTCTATCGACCGATCGGCGGCCTGCTCGTCAAGGCGAAGGACAAGAAGGAGGTCGAGGACCTCCTCGGCGAGGAGAAGGAGACGCTCGAGGTCCGCGTCAAGGCGATCGAGCGCCAGGAGAACCACCTGAAGGAACGGTACACGACGATGCAGCAGGAACTCACGCAGGCCCTACAGGCGGCCGGAGTTCAGCCCTCGGGGTCTCCCGAGGAATAGCCGGATCAGGCGTTCCGGCGTACCAGACGGTCCGCCACTTCTCGGATCAACGGTTTCGCGGTCGGCCGCACGCTCCGCGTGCGATCCAGTCGGGCGAACGCGCGCGCCGTGAGCTCTTCGATGCGTCGTTCGGAGTACTCGAGGCTCCCCGTGGACCGGATCACCTCCCGCGCTCGCTCGACGTCTTCCGGGGTCGCGTTCGCGTTTCCGAGCACCCGGGTCACGCGGGTGCGGTCGGCCTCGCTCGCTTCCTTCCAGGCCTGCACGACGAGGAGGGTCCGCTTTCCCTCCGTGAGGTCGTTCGAGCTCTTGCCGGACTCCTCGGCGTCGAACCCGGCACCCAACACGTCGTCGCGGAGCTGGAAGGCGATGCCGAGGTCCGTGCCGATCGCATCGATGTCCCCCAGTCGCGACGCCGGCATGCCCCCGAGCAGCGCCCCGATCTTCAGCGGCGAGGCGACGGTGTAGACCGCGGACTTCAGGCGATGGACCGTGAGGACGTCCTCTTCGGTCACCGAGCCGGGGTCGAGCGTGCCGTTCCGAATGTCCAGCAGCTGGCCGTAGGCGGTCAGGCGGGTCATCCGGACGTACTCGGCGAGGGCAGCGAGACGCCCGGCCGGCGGCACGGGCGTGGAGAGGATCGCCTCCACCGTGAACGGCTCTTCGAGGTCCCCGAGCGTGATGCCGATCCCCGTTCCGTACTCCTCGCTCGGTCCTTCGCGTCGGTCCCTCCGGTGGGCCGTCGCCATCGACCGGTGGACCGTGGGGCCGCCGCGACGCTCCTCGGAGTGGTCGATGATGTCGTCGTGGATGAGCATCCAGCTCTGGAAATGCTCGAGGGCCGCCGCCGCCCGGAGCGCGGGTAGCGGGGCTCGGTTGGTGGCGAGATGGTAACCGGCGAGCAGGAGGATCGCACGGAACCTCTTGCCGCCTCGCAGGGTGAACTCCTGGTTGACGTCGAGGTACGGCCGGACCGTCGCGGGTGCGCTCTTTCGCTCCCGGGCGTACGAGGCGCGAAGCTCCGTCTCGAGGCGCGGAATGTACCGGTAGAGGTCGGCGAGGTTCACGACGGCTGCGCGTGGACTCCCACGTATTTAATGCACCCGGGTTTCGTTGATCCGATGGCGTCCCGGACCTTCGTGGAGCTGGCCAGCGGGCTCATCGCGGCGATGGGTCAGAAGATGGAGGCGGCCAAGCCGTTTCCTGAGGGGCTGGTGCTCCGGACCGGCGACGGGTTTCTCTACGCGTTCCTCGAGGACCCCGACCAGGTATCGATCGATACGATCCGTCGGGTCCTCGAGGAGGGGGACGGGGTCGCGGCACACCTCGTCGTCCTGACGCCCGGTCACCTCCCCCTCGCGATCTCGGCCGAAGTCCTCCGGAGGAACGGGACGCTGGTCGAGGGTCCCCGATTCACGGAACTGGCTCGGCAGCTGGGACTCGATTCCTACCTCGGAGAGGAGCCCCGGGCTCCCCCCGCCACTCGGCCCCGTCTGTTGCCCAGCGCCCAGCTCCTGGACCAAGCGATGGGCCGCGCCCGCACCTGGCTGGAGTGGGGGGTCCCCGCCCTGGCCCTTCGGTTCTACCGCCAAGCCGTCGAGCTCAAACCGGGATTCCTTCCCGCGAAGATCGGGGTGGGGCGCGCGCTCCTGGGTCTCGGCCTGACGGAGGAAGCCGACCGGGTCTTCACCGAGGTCGTCGTCGTCCGCCCGGACGACCTGGATGCCTGGCTCGGGAAGGCCGCGGTCCTGGGCGCGCGGGCGCGGCCCAAGGAAGAGATCGAAGTCTACCGGGCCCTTCTGGCGGAGGACGACGCCCGGGTCGAGGTCCGCGCGCACCTCGTCGCGGCTCTCGTCGAGCTCGGGGACTGGGCCGCGGCTCGGGTCGAGGTCGAAGCGATGCTCTCCGCGACCCCCGAGGACCCGCAGCTCCGCTTCCTCCATTCCGTGACGCTCACCCGGACCGGGGAGAAGGGGGCCGCCGAGTCGGAACGCGCGGAAGCTCGCGTCCTCGGGCTCACGCACGAACGGGAAACGGCGCTCTGCCTGCATCTCGGCCTTCCCGCGCCCGCGCCCGCCCCCGTGGGCGATGTGCCGACGCCGCGACGACCGTCCCGAGGTCGGGGACGCGTGCGTGCGTCCCGACCGGAACGGCCGGCGCGCCGGCCCCGGCGGCCGGCCCGTCCCCGGACCGCACCTTCCCCGAAGCCGACGGCGACGAAACCCCGGCGTGCCAACCGCAAACGTAAGTAAGACGCGCCCGACTCGACGTGGGTCACGGGATCCGGATGCGCGTCGTCTCCGTTCTACCGAGCGCCACCGAGATCGTGTACGCCCTTGGTCACGGGACGGAATTGGTGGGCCGGAGCGCCGAGTGCGACTACCCTCCCGAGGCCCGCGCCCTCCCCGTGGTCATGCGTCCGAAGACCTGGGATGCCGAGCGGGCATCTCGAGAGATCGACGCACGGGTGCAGAACGTGCGGGCGGCCGGTCGGAGCCTCTACGAGCTCGATATTGAGCTGCTCCGGCGGCTGGAGCCGGACGTCCTCCTGACCCAGGACCTCTGCGGGGTATGTTCGGTCACTGATGCCGAGGTCGCCGCAGCATGCGCCAAGGCGGACGTCGCTCCGCTCATCGTCTCCCTTACTCCCCGCCGACTCGCGGACGTCTGGTTCAGTATCGAGACGGTCGCTCGGGCCCTGGACGACGCCCCGCGAGGGAAGAAACTCGCGCGCGAGTTGCGGGATCGAACGGCCACTCCCCGTAGCCGCAGCCCCCGTCCTCGAGTCGCCGTCGTCGAGTGGCTCGACCCACCGATCCTCGCCGGACTCTGGGCCCCCGATATCGTGCGGGCGGCCGGCGGCGCCATCGTCGGCACCCGTCCGGGAAAGCCCGGCGTCCGGACCTCGTGGGCGGAGATTGCCCATGCAGAGCCCGACCTGCTCGTGCTTAGTCCGTGCAGCTTCAGCGTGGAGAGAACGCTCCGAGAACTCCACCAGAACGCCCTAGGGGCACAGGTCGAGCAAGTTCACGCCTCCCGAGGACTCTTCGTGGCCGATGAGGCGTACTTTTCCCGCCCGGGACCGCGGCTCGCCGACGGAGTGGACCTGGTTCGGAACCTGCTCTCCGGAACACCGTGGCATCCGCCCATCCCCGTCGAACCGTTCGGTCACCGGGCGGTCGGAGCGACGGCGTGATCGCGGGTCTGACCTTCCCATCGGGTTACTCGTGGACGACGGCTCCGCCGCCGCGGCGACCGATCACGGTGTCCCGAACCGAGCTGATGCAGATTGGAGTGGCCTTCGCAGTCCTCACGTTTGATTTCGTCCTGATCCTGAGCGGCGCCGGCCTCCTCGAGGGAGGCGGGTTCACCCGCGCCTTTTCGTCGCTCGCGATCGTGGGCGTGTCCGCGTTGACGGCGCTGACGGCGTTCGTCGCCCACGAGATGGCGCACAAGGTCACGGCCCAACGAGAGGGGTGCTGGGCGGAGTTCCGCTGGTCGGTCCCGGGACTCGCGTTCTCGATCCTCACTGCGTACCTGGGGTTCCTCTTCGCCGCGCCGGGCGCGACGATGGTGAGCGGCATGTCGGACGTTCGGCAGTGGGGAAAGACTGCGCTAGCCGGTCCCGCGTTGAATGTCAGCTTCGGAGCGGCGTTCTATGCGGGCGCCCTCGTTTCCTGGTACGCGGGAAGCTCCCTGTTCGTGTGGCTCCTCATCCTGGCATTCTTCAACAACTGGTTCGGCGCGTTCAATCTCCTCCCGTTCGGACCGCTGGATGGCGCCAAAGTGCTCCGGTGGAATACCGCCGTATGGGTCGTTTCGATGCTCGGGATCGGCGCGCTGGCGGCGGTCAGCTATGCAGCCCTCTTCTACTACGGTAACCCCGTCCTTCAGGTCTGAGCGGGGGGTTCCGTGGCCCGCCCCCGCGTTCTGGAACTCGGCGAGGGCCGCCAGCTCGTCGATATCGATTTCCGGGATACGGAAGGTCTGATCGCCGCGTATCTCCTTCCCGAGGAGGACGGCTGGACGTTGATCGAAACCGGCCCGTCGTCGTGCCGCGAGGCCCTCCTGGCGGGGATACGATACGCGGGAGTCGCGCCCGAGGAAGTCCGGCACGTGTTCGTCACGCACATCCACCTGGACCACGCCGGCGGGGTCGGCGCCCTCGCCGATGCTCTTCCGAATGCGACCTTCTACGCCCACGAACTCGGGGTACCGCATCTAGTCGACCCGACGAAACTCATCGCCAGCGCCCGCCGAGCGTGGGGGGCCGCCGCGGACCCGCTATGGGGCACCATCGTCCCCGTCGCGTCGCCCCGAATCGTTCCGCTTCGTGGAGGCGAACGGTTTCCCTTGACCGGTGGAGAAATCACCGTCCTCGCCACGCCGGGACATGCCAAGCACCACGTGTCCTTCTTCGACTCGGCGATCCGGGGGCTCTTCACCGGGGACGGAGCCGGAGTTCGCCTCGAACACAGCTCTCGCGTCCGTCCGGCGGTCCCGCCCCCCGACCTCGACCTCGAACAGTTGTTCGCCAGCCTCGAGCTCATGCGGCAGACGGACCCGGCCCTCCTGCTCTACAGTCACTTCGGTCCCAGTCCCGACGGAGCCTCGGACCTGGTCCGCTATCGGGGCGTCGTCGAAGAATGGCGGGACGTCGCGCTGGCCGCGGCTCGCGAGAAGCCGGAGGCGGATTTCATCACTCAACGGCTGCGGGCCCACGACTTGGAGTCGCGAGGATCGATCTCGCCGGGCGGCCCAGCTCCGGAGGACCGAGCCACGTTGGTGTCCGGATACGAACTCGCCGCCCGCGGGTTCCTACGCTACTTTGAGACCCACGGATACCTTACTCAGGGGATGGGCTGACGGAGCTCGATCCGCGCTCCCGCCGACGCGCCGCCGTCACTCTGCTGCTCGCCCGAGCGGTCTACGCCTTCAGCTGGTACAACGTCGGCGCCGTCCTCCCGCTGATTGGCACGGGACTCGGCATCGACGCGGCGGAGCTGGGCCTCGTCCTCGGGTCGTTCCTCCTGGGCGCCGCGATCTTCCAGATACCGGCAGGGTTCGCCGCGCTTCGGTGGGGAAACCGACGAGTGGCCCTCGCCGCTCTCGCGATCATGGGAAGCTTCGCTCTCGCTTCGGCGTTCTCCCCGGACTGGTACGTCCTCGCGGCCCTGAGGTTTGGCGTCGGCGCGGGCGCCGCCTTCTTCTTCGCCCCCGCGCTGGGACTGGTCGCGTCGTACTATCCGACCGGAACGCGCGGTCCGATCATCGGCCTCTACAATGCCGGGTTCAGCGTAGGGGCGGGTGTCGGTGTCTTTGCCGGCGCGGTCGTAGGGGTAGCGTTCGGGTGGCCGTGGGCCCTCGCGGTCGGAGGGATTGGGTTACTCCTCATGGCGGCGGGAGCCGCCGCCGTACTTCCCGATACCTCGGTCAGGGCTCGTGCCCGAACCTTCGCAGAGGTTCGCGCGGCAGCAGCCCCGGTCCTCCGCTCTCGCCCGCTCTGGGCCCTCGCCCTCGCGCTCACGGGTCTCTGGGCCGCGTACTACATCGTGGCCCAGTACTTCGTGGAATTCGCCTCGTCCGCCCATCCCGGCTGGAGCCTGACCCTCGCGGCCACTCTTCCGACCGTGATGATCCTGATCGAGATCGTCGGAGGCCCTGTCGGCGGGTGGATGGGAGAGCGCCACCGAGACATGCGCCACGTCCTCCTCCTTTTCGGTATCCCGAGCGCGGTCGCCGTTCTCTCGGTGCCGTTCCTTCCGTTCGCGGGACTCGTAGTACTCTTCGTCTTCCTAGGATTCTCCGACGGCGTAATCTTCGCCGTTCTGTACCTGATTCCCTCGTACCTGCCCGAGGGACGGGGGGAGGGTCTCGCCCTGGGCCTCGCTCTCATCAACGGCATTCAGATCTTCGCGGGCAGCGGGCTTGCCATCGCGTTCGGATTCCTCGCGGTCAGCGTCGGGTACACCGACGCCTGGATCTTCGCGGGCCTCGTTGGCCTCGCGCCGTTGCCTTTCCTCGGGTGGGTTAGCGGCTCCCGGAGCGCAGACCCGAAACCCGTAGCGGCCCCGGAAGATTCACGAGCAGGAAGCATCGGACCCACCCCTTCGGACGGGAATCCCTCATGAGCGAGGCGGACGCGTTCAAGATTTATCATCAGCGAAGCGTAGAGCGCTGCAGCCCCGTGGTGTAGTGGCCAAGCATGCTGGCCTTTGGAGCCGGCGACAGCGGTTCGAATCCGCTCGGGGCTAGGTTCTCCCTTCGACGTGTCACCGCGGGTTTAGGAGCCCCGCGGCTGCGAGGGCCGCCGGAAACCCTTGGCGAATCGTGGGAAACGCCAGCGTGAGTCCGAGCCGGTCCTTCGCGCGCAGGTTTCGAGCTCGGCGGGAGCTCGTGAACGTTTCGGCGTTCACGCGCCCCACCATGAGCGAGGCGAGCCAAAACGGGACCCTCCGGCGCACCGTTGGTTGCCCCAGACTCGCCGCGAGGCTCGCCTGCCACGTCGATTGGACCATCGGTTCATCGTCGACGACGAGGAACTCCTCGCCTCGCGGGGCGGCCTCGACCGCCGCCCGGATGGCTTCTCCGACGTCGTCAGAGCAGACCAACGACGAATAGTTCGTGCCCGGACCGACTAGGACCCCGCGTCCGCGACGAATCCGGATCGCGAATTCCGGGAACCAACCGCTGGTCCCGTAGATGAGCCCCATTCGGAGCATGACGAGCGGAAGTCCCCACTCTCGCTGGGCTTCGGACAGCAGGGCGCGAGATTGAACGCTCAGATGGGAATATCCGAACGTCTCCGACGCGGGGGGCGCCGACTCATCAAACCAGGCGTCCCCCGTGGCGGCATAGTCTTCGAGGCCGCTCAGGGCAACATACGATCGAAGAGATGTCGACTGGTTGCGAACGTTCGAGAGAAGAAACGCAACCATACGCCTCCGGCCCTCGGCGCCGTGACGGGCATTGCGCACCGTCAGCCGGCCCGCCATTCGCACTTGCGTCGCGTCTACGATGGCGGTGACGCTCTCCATTGCCGCCCCCCAGTCGCCTCCGCCGGAGAGGTCCCCGACGACCGCCGAAAGTCCGGGGCCGTGGAATTGCTGCGCGGCTTCCGGCCGGCGGACCAACGCGCGCACCGTATGCCCGCGCTTCACCAGTGCTTGGACTGCCGCTCGGCCGACAAGCCCGGTAGATCCAGCGACAAGGACGGTCTCCGACGCCATTGCGTTGTCTAGAGCCCCGACGATTTAAGAGCTGAACTTCGAGACATTCTCCGTCTACCGAGCGAAATCGAGCGGAGGGTGCGTGAAGCGGGCGTTGAACGGCGGTCGAGAGGCCCGGCGCTTCCGTTCGTGCCCGGGTTGGTGAACGCAGGATTCGGCGAGGTCCGCTTCGAAGTTGTATCCCACTGGCAATCTAACAGCGAATCCGCTCGGGATCACCACCTCCGAGGTGGAAATTCCTTATCTGACCGAACCTCTCTCGTCAGGTCGAGGCGTTCGCGTCGCGCGTTAGGGGGTCTCGCTACCGTTGAGTGAGCCGGTCTACGATGAACGGTACGCTCGGCCCGGTTTGTACTGGGGAAGCAAGCCGACCGCACTGGCACGCGATGTCGCCCGCATTGCGCGCTCACTTCCGCGCTCGCCTCACACGTTGGTCGACCTAGGTTCCGGCGAGGGTCGAGACTCGATCTACTTTGCCCGGAAAGGCTACCGGGCTTTGGGCGTGGATATCTCGAGTGTGGGAGTCCGAAAGGCGAAGCGCCGGGCGTCTCGGCTCGGGGTCAACGTTCGATTTCTTGTCGGGGACATTCGGACCTACCGACTGCGCCATCGAGTGGACGTAGTGTTTTGCTCGGGAGCCCTGAATAACCTCCCTCGTCGAATTCGCGCGACCCGATTTGAACACTTCAAAGCGAACACCTCGCCGGGCGGAATCAACGCAATGAACGCCGATGTACCGAAACCCTACATCCCGCCCCAGTCGACGAATCCATTTGCGTCCCCGTTCCGCTCGGGAGAGCTGCTGGGCTATTACTGGGATTGGCAGATCGTGGACTCGGGGCAGGTGGAGTTCATTTCCAACTCCGGCGGCGTTCCCCATCGAAAGGCGATGGACGTGGTTATCGCGCGGAAGCCCGCTCTCGGGTCGTATTGACCGCCTTCCCCCGTCGTTGGGCGCGCCGGGACTTGGTCCGGGAGAGGTAGCTCGGCGGAGTCTCCCGCGACCCGAGTTCCGAACGATACGCAGCCTCCCGGGTCCGGAGCGTATCGAGGCGTGCCTGCCGCGAACCGACTTCCCGGACGGAGTGACCACCGGCATGACGTCGTCCATAACCGGATTGGATGGGGAGGGCGGCGGGGCTTCCTAAGGAGCTTCACCGTAGGAGTTTCCACATTCTAGACGGCGCTTTCCGCCGGTTTGTCCGGCTGAGGCTGAGCCGAGGTCCGTTTGGTAGGAGAACGTGGGTATTCGTCTCCGGGGGATCGGTACCCAGTCCACTCGGAAACTGCGATAGCTCCGCCCGGGGCGATAGCGCGAGTCCATCCCGGCGGACCGGGCCCGGCACGCGCCGTCCTTCGTCTCAGCGGAACCGGATCGTGACGTGCAC
>Ga0209274_10000965_pt1 | contig 15379 bp, 16 predicted proteins | sample HubBroMetageREF1_FD_188343 | JGI IMG/M metagenome (GOLD analysis project Ga0209274, IMG submission 188343) | Reference soil microbial communities from the Hubbard Brook experimental Forest, New Hampshire, USA - Hubbard Brook CCASE Soil... | ecosystem: Environmental > Terrestrial > Soil >...
GTTCATCGACGGAACGTTCGCCAAGTTGGGGCAGGTTCTTGCGGACGGCGCGCAGCTCGTCGTCGAGCACTTGATCGTCAAGGACGACGAGGCAGTCGTAGAGCTCCGCTCGCTTGCGACCGCGAAGAACGGCATGCGTTTCGACAACCGTTACTGCTGGGTGGTCAGTTTCCGGGATGCCGTGATCGTTCGCGTTCGCGCGTACCTCGACTCGGCCCTCGTCGCTCGATTGTTCGAAGAGAACCCCATCCGGTGATCGGTCGACGAGAGGAGAAACCGATGAATCACACTCCCGACTACCCAAAGGACTCGAAGGGGCCTGGTGCGGTCATCTCGGGCCCCAGTCAGGCAGAGGGCATCGCGCGATTCGGCTCGCGCGCGCGGTACGAGGACCTGACGTCCGATCGGCGCGAGCGGCTGAAGGTCAGCGTGCTCGACTCGCTCGCGTGCGCAATCAACGCCCTCGGTGCCCCTCCGCTCGAGGCGTGCCGCGCGCAGGTCGACGAGTTCAGCGGTCCAGGCGGGCGGTGCACGCTGATCGGCGGCGGACGGTCGAACCCCATCGATGCAGCGTTCTACAACACCGCGCTCGTTCGCTACGTCGACTTCATGGACAGCTACCTCGCCGGAGGCGGTCTATGTCACCCGTCGGACAACCTGGCGGCGATCCTCGCCGCCAGCGAGTACGCGAACCTCTCGGGCAAGGACTTCCTGACCGCCCTCGCGGTCGCCTATCAGGTGGAATCACGACTCACCGCGTCGGTGCCGTTCATGGCGCACGGGTTCGACCTGACGAGCCAGCTCTCGTTTTCGCTGGCAGCCGGACTGTCAAATGCGCTCGGCCTAGACGAGGCGAAGGCGACGTCGGCGGTCGGCATCTGCGGGGACGTGATCCCGCTGCTCTGCGTCCGAACGACGCCGATCTCGCAGTGGAAAGGGCTCTCGTCGGCGCAGCTCGCATACGCGTGCGTCCACGGCGTCTTCCTCGCATCGCGCGGCGTGACCGGCCCGCGGTACGTGATCGAAGGACCGCATGGCCTCGCCCAGGCTCTCGGGCAGCCGATTCGAATCGACTGGGATCGAGAGGGCCTGGATGTTTTCGACCACCTCGTCCTGAAGAGCTACAACACCGCGGTTCCCGGCCAGGCGTCGATCCAGTGCATGCTCGAACTGCGCAAGGCGAGCGCGATCGACCCAGCTAAGGTCGAGCGAATCGAGAACGACACGTTCCAGGACGCATACGACTTCATGGGCGGTGGGAGCTTCGGACCGAAGACCAACGTCCATACGAAGGAGGACGCCGATCACAGCCTGCCGTATCTCTTGGCCGTCGCGCTCACCGACGGCGACGTGCAACCGACGCAGCTCGAGGCCGCGCGTATCGCCAAGCCGGACGTCCAGACGCTGCTCCGCAAGGTACAGGTGAAGCCGGACGCCGGCTTCACTGCACGCTACCCGCGCGAAGCTCCGAGCCGGGTGACGGTCTACGTCGAGGGCGGCAAGTCCTACACCCACGAAGTGTCGAGCTACCCCGGGTTCTCCAGCCAGCCGTTCACGTGGGACGAGGTCGGGGCGAAGTTCGACAATCTGGTGGGCCCTCGCGCCGACGGGGGTCTGCGGCGAGACATCAAGTCCGCGGTGCGCTCGCTCGAGAGCATCCAGGTGAGCGAGCTCACGGAGCTGCTCGCCACGGTGCGCACTTCATGAGCGACGTCGAGCCCACGGCCGCAGCGACGACGCTACCCGTCGCCACGACGCACCTGCACATCCTGCGGACGACCGTCGCGGCCATTGCCTCGCAGGAGATCGCCAGCCTGTTCAGGCTCCCGGAGCCATACTGGGCAACCATCACGGCTCTCGTGGTCATGCAGTCGACCCTTGCTGCGTCTTGGACCGTCTCGTGGAAGCGCCTGCTCGGGACGTCGATCGGTGCGATCGTCGGCGGAGGGCTCGCGATGTTGCTCCCGCCGAGCATGCTCACGTTCGCTGTGGCGCTCGTCGCGACCGGCCTCCTGTGCGCCTTCGCCGGGCTCGACCGCGCGTCGTATCGATTCACGGGCGTCACCCTCGCGATCGTCATGCTCGTCGCGGGGAGCCAGCCAGCCTGGATCATCGCGATCCATCGCTTCGCCGAGGTGTCGATCGGGATCGCGGTCACGTTGGTACTCACCGCGGTCTGGCCGGAGCGAGCTGCGACCCCCTGATCCGCGGCCAACCAGGAGCAAGTAGACGACCATCGCGACTGTTGCCGACGGCGCGTAACACGGGCGTGGCCCTGGCGTGAGTTCCCCGGGTCGGCCCGCGCGGACCTCGATCTTCTCTCGAGCAGGGTCTTGAAAAAACGTCGTCGATCTCGGATCCGCTTGAACTCAAGCCATTCCAGCGATTCCGGCGGCCTTGCTTATTACGACCCGTAACAAATCTCGGGGCGGTTGAGCCCGTGCATCTCGGGGGTTTCGGCCACGTGCGGTAACACGGGACCCAGCGGCAGACGGAGTCGAACAGAGCGATCTGGAGGCCGCCACTGGCGGCGACGGAGGCCGCGGGCCGCTCGTAGTAGAAGGGATGGATGGGAAAGCTCGACGTCCGTTGCTTCAGCGTTTCTCTCGACGGCTTCGGAGCGGGAGCAAACCAGGATCTCCAGAACCCTTTGGGTGTCGGAGGCATGGCGCTCCACGACTGGCTCTTCTCCACGCGCACCTTTCAGAGGGTCCACGGCAGCGGAGGCGGTACGACGGGCATCGACGACGACTTCGCCGCGCGCGGATTCGCAGGCGTCGGTGCCTGGATACTCGGCCGGAATATGTTCGGGCCGATTCGTGGCCCTTGGCCAGATGAGGCGTGGAAGGGGTGGTGGGGCGAGAACCCGCCGTACCACACGCCCGTCTTCGTGCTGACGCACCATGCGCGACCGGCCATCACGATGGGCGGCGGCACCACGTTTCACTTCGTCACCGGAGGCATCCGTGAAGCGCTCGCACGTGCCCGCGACGTTGCCAAGGATCACGACGTGCGGCTCGGCGGCGGCGTCGCCACGATCGGGCAGTACCTGGAGGCGGGCCTCGTGGACGAGATGCACCTCGCCATCGCGCCCGTCTTGCTCGGAACCGGCGAGAGCTTGCTCACGGGGATCGACTTGCTCCGGTTGGGCTATCGAGTCTCCGAACACGTCGCGGGGCCGAAGGCCACGCATGTCGTGCTCACCAGGGACGCAACGAGAAAGCCGTCACCGTAACGACTGTCGCGGAGCAAGCGCTACAGCGTTTCCCGCCAAGTACGCCTGCAAGAGCTGCTCGCGGCGCCTCGCACCCGTAACATCGGCACCGCGCCAGCTCTGATCTTTGGGGCTTCGCCGAAAGACCTCGATCTTCTCTCGAGCAGGGTCCTCAACCATTGCAGTCGGAAGACCGGCGTCGCGGCCGCCGCTCTACGCCACGGCGAGAAGTTCGACCAGGTCGCCGTCGCCCACCGTATCCTCCGGCTCGGAGGGGAGTGGCAGGTTCATCAACCTTGCGCTGCTCGCTGGGGACACGGCATTTCTGCGGGAAAAGCAGGGGTTCCTGCGTGAATACTGGGTTCGAACCCATTATTCGATCCGAAATTCGAAAGCAGCCCCAGCGGAATCGTCGGGAAGGGCTCGCCGAAGCTCACGCCCTCGAACGTCTGAGCCTCGTTGACGTAGCGCATGGTGGTCCGCGGGGTCGAGCGGGAGCAGTCAACGGCATGCACCACGTGCTCGGCGGTCACCCACGCCGTCGTGCCCGCCGGTAGCGGACGGTCGCCCGTTCGTGGCTCTCGTCCGATGCCACTTTCGGCGCTCTCCATGGTGGACACGAGCCGCCGCATCGTGCTGGTGCATTCCTTCACGGCCTCCAAGACCATGAGCAACGGGTCGCGCGTATTGCCAGAGTCGATCATCGCGCGATGATGCCTCATGCGAGACCGAACGAAATACCCCGTTGCTCATGAAGACGACCCATCCGCCGACCAAGTTGGCGGCGCTGCCGCCCAAGCGACGGACAACACTCCGATGAAGCTCACGGAGGACGACATCCGCAAGCTCGTCGAGGTCTTCCTCATCCTCGATCGCTGGAAAAGAGAGGACGATGGGAGGGCCGCCGCGGAGCGAGCGGGGCAGCTCACATCTGGGGCTAGTGCGCAGAAGGCGGGGGAAGGCCCTCGACGATGACGATGTTGTAGTCGCCGCCGCGAAAGCGGTGCTGGCTCGCTTCCTGGTACGCCGGGCTCTCGTACCAGCGCTTCGCTTCCTCGAACGTCGGGAACTGGATGATCGCGACACCTTCGACCGCGGCCCCCTCCTTCACCTCGCAACCGCCGAAGCGAGCGAGGAACGTGGCTTGGTGACCCGCCATGAAGGTCGGTGCTTCCTTCGCGTACAGCTCAAGCTCGCTCGGGTTGCGGGTACGGGTCTTGGTGACGACGACGTAGGCTGCCATGGATCACTCTCCATCGGCGCGAATGGACGGCGAGAACGTTTCGACGACCTCGTACATGCCCGGCTCGAACGTGGCGATCGTGAGCGCCTCCTGCAAGTACGGCAGCGAGGCGGCGTCTTTTCGCATTGCTTGGTAGTCCTCGATCGTCCGCCACTGCGAGTACATCGTGACCTTGGTGCCGTCGAGGCTGCGATGAAGAGTGGCAGAGACGAAGCAGGCGGCGTGCCGCACGAAGGCATCGGTCACATGCATGAGCAAGTCTACGGGTCGCTTCTGATTCGCGGGGGACGGCGGTAGGACGAACTGATCAGCAAGTTCCGACCGCAACAGACCCACCGCGCTAGCGGAGGGGGGCCCGTCTCGGCGCAACCTCGTCCAAGCGCTACCACCCGGAAGCTCGGCACTGTGTGGCCCCGGCCGCCGCTCGATGCCATCCACCACGACGTTTGGTCTCTTCCGCGTAGCGCTGTTCCGCGCGCTATTCGTGGCAACGCTCGTCTCAAACATCGGCGGCTGGATGGAGGACGTGGGCGAGACCTGGTTGATGATCTCGCTGGGTGGAACGCCGCTGATGGTCGCATTGGTCCAGAGCTCGGCGAGCTTCCCCGTGATCCTCCTCGGGTTACCGGCGGGTGCGCTCGCCGACATCGTCGACCGCAGAAAGCTGTTGGTGGCGACGCAGACCTGGATGCTGGCGGTCGCGACTCTGCTCGGCGTCCTGACCTTGACCAACCATGTGCGAGCCTGGGGCTTGCTGGCGTTCACCTTCGCCATCGGCGTCGGGTCCGCCTTCGATGGTCCGGCCTGGCAGGCGGTCATCGCGGATGTAGTTCCGCGACACGACGTTCCTCAGGCCGCCGTCGCGAACGAGGTCGGGTTCAACGCGTCACGCATGGCCGGTCCGGCCCTTGGCGGCATCGTCGTTGCTTGGGCCGGGCCGGGTGCCACGTTCCTGCTCAACGCCGTCACCTTCGTCGGCGTCCTGGCTGTTCTCCTCCGGTGGAAGCTTCGCCGTGACCCCTCACCGATACCCGCCGAGCGACTGTGGGTGGGCGTTCGCACGGGGATTCGCTATGCGCGCGAAGCGGTCACGCTCCGCGTCCTGCTTGTCCGCACCTTCGCGACGTTACTTCCGGCGAGCGCACTCTGGGCGCTGCTTCCATCCTTTGTGAGCCGTATCCTCGTCGGCTCCTCCGCGGACTATGGCGTGCTGCTCGCGGCGCTCGGCACGGGCGCAGTCGTCGGGGCACTCCCCGCCTCACGTGCGCGCGAGCGCTTCGGGGTCGATGCCGTACTCGTTCCGGCGACCTTCCTGCTCGCCGCGGGACTCGGAGGCGTTGCGCGTGCACCGTCTCTTGCGTGGGCCGGTCTCGCCACGTTCGTTGCAGGCGCCGCTTGGCTTGCAGTCTTGGCAACGTCCACCGCTGCGGTGCAGAAGGCGTCCGCCGAATGGGTGCGCGCACGGGCGCTCGCGCTGTACCTGCTCGTATCGGAGAGCGCCATGCTCGCGGGTGGCATCGCCTGGGGCTGGTGTGCAACGCGCACGTCGATTCGCTTGGCCTTGGCTGCTGCTGCCTCCGGCACCGTCCTGAGCGCGCTCGTGGCCGCAACGCTGCGGCTGCGGGATGTGGATCGCGTTGATAGGACGCCGACCACGTTCTACCCGATCCCGGACCCGCCTCCGGGCGTCGACGCGGAGAGGACGCCGATCCTTGTCCAGATCGAGTACCGCGTCGACGTCGCGCAGAGGACAGCGTTTCGCGGCGCGCTCGACGCCGTCGGCCGCAGTCGCAGGCGCACGGGTGCCGCTGCCTGGATGCTCACGCAGGACGCCGAGAACGAATCACGGTTCGTGGAATGGTTCTTTCTCGAGTCCTGGAACGAACATCATCGACAGCATGGACGATGGACCAAGCGCGACGAGGAGCTATGGAAGCGCGCGCGAGCCCTGGTCGCCGAGGGTACGCAGCCGAGGGTGTCCCACCTTCTGCAGACGGCGCGACCGGTTCCGGAACACCCCTGAATGGCTCGTCGCGTCGTCGGTCGGCGTTTCTGGAGCGCTCGTCGTGAACGACCACGGACGGGCGAGTCCCCTCGCCAGGGCAGCTTCGAAGCGATACCCGGGCGCCCATCGATTCGGCGCGTTCGAGCGACTATTCGCCCCCCACCCCTCGCAGATCGAACAGCAGCAGCTCGGCGTCCTCGCGGCCCGCAAGCTGCAAGCGACGCTCGACCGAGACAGCCAGCCCGTCGCCAGCCTTCATCGAGACGGTGCCCCCGTCTCCCGAGACATCGACCGCTCCGCGCGCCAGCTGGAGCCACGCGACCCGACCGTCCGGCAGGTCGTGCTGCACCGTCTTGCCGGTCGCTACGAGCGATGCATAGAGGTCCACGTCCTGGTGGATTGTCACCGAGCCGTCGCGTGCGTCATGAGACCCCACGAGGCGCAGCCGGTTCTGGCGATCCGCGGCCGGGAACTCCTTCTGCTCGTAGCTCGGCGCGAGCCCGAAGGTGCCCGGCTTAATCCAGATCTGGAGAAAGTGCAGCGGATCGGTCTTCGAGGCATTGAACTCGCTGTGCGCGATGCCCGTCCCCGCGCTCATGCGTTGGACCTCGCCGGGACCAAGGACAGCGCCGGTCCCGGTCGTGTCTTTGTGCTCGATCGCACCTTCGAGCACGTACGAGATGATCTCCATCTCCTCGTGGGAGTGCCTGCCGAAGCCGGTGCCCGGCGCCACGCGGTCCTCGTTGATGACGAGGAGGTCGTGGAAGCCGAGGAACCGCGGGTCGTAGTAGTCAGCGAACGAGAAGGTGTGACGGCTGTTCAGCCAGCCGTGCTTGCCGGCACCTCGATCTTCCGAGCGGCGAATCGTGAGCATGGACGCCGAGGCTATGTGAGGCAACGGCGATGTGCTTGGACGAGGTTGCTTTACGGCTAGGACGAACCCTGCTTGACGCGTAACCTCGGGCGCACGTGAAGACACAACCCCGTCCCGAGCAAGATCCCACTCGCCGGGTGCAGCACGTCCGCCCCCCACAGCTCGCAGGTAGTGAGCTGACCTATCTCCAGACGACGGTCGGTGCCGTGCCCCCAGATGTCCGCTCGATGCTCGAGGTCATCGTCGTGGACGAGTCGGACAAGACCGTCGTTCACCGCGGCAAGGAACACTGGATCCGATCGGGCGTCGTGGGCGTCCGCTCGGCCTACGAGGTGGGACGCCTCGTTCGTCGGAACGGACCGTCGCGCGTGCGGATCATCGGCCTCGCCAACGATGAGCTGCAGGCGGCATTCGACGCGGTCCACGTCGAACCGAGATCCGTCGAGCCCGCCGTCTGGTTCGCGGAGGACAAGGGGCTGCAGGCGGCGGCGTGTGCCGTGTTCTCGGCCGTCGAGTCTCACGCACCCACGATGGCTGTGCAAACGCGGCTCGTTGCGTGCGCCTTAAACGTCGTGCGCACGCTGACCAAGCGCGAGAATGACGCGCCACGGAACTTGTCGAGCGCGGAGCGCATCCGGGAGGTGCTCCACGATCGGATGTCCGAGGACCTGACCCTCGATGACCTGGCCCGTGACGTGGGACTGAGTCGGACCTACGTGGTCCATGCGTTCCGCAGGGTGTTCCACCTGCCGCCCTACGAGTACTTGATGCACATTCGCGTGGCGAAGGCCCGCGACATGCTCGCCGCCGGTGGCCGTCCCGTCGACGTGGCGCACACCTGCGGCTTCTGCGACCAGAGCCACCTCAATCGCTGGTTTCGGGCCGCTGTCGGCGTCACGCCCGGTCAGTACAGGGGAGACACGCCCGCCAAACGCGGCCCGCACACGGGGTGAGGTTGCCCGGACACAGCGCAACCTCATCCAAGCGCCGTGCGCGGCTCTCTGAGAGTCTGCTGGCCCCGTGAAGATCTACGTCATCAGCCTATCCGCGGGCCTACTCGCCGGCCTCCTGTACGGGCTGCTCGGGGTCCGGTCGCCCGCTCCGCCGGTGGTCGCCCTCGTCGGTCTATTCGGCCTGTTGGTCGGCGAGCAGGCCGTATCCCTCGCAAAGCGGCTGGCTCGAGGAGAGAGCATCACGCGGGCTTGGTTCGTGGGCGAGTGCGCGCCACAGATCACAGGTATCTCCGCCACCGCCGCGCCCTCCCGAGAACGGGAGGACAAGCCTTGAGCCCGGCGATGGAAGGCGTGAGCGATTTCGTCCTATACAACGGGCGGGTCACCACGATGGACCCCGCCAGACCCGAGGCGGAGGCGGTGTCGATTCGACAGGGTGTCTTCGCCGACGTGGGTTCGTCGGACGAGATCCTGAAAGCAACTCCACCGGAGGCGGTCCGCGTCGACCTGAGGGGGCGTCGGGCGATCCCGGGCCTCATCGACAGCCACCTGCATCTGATCCGGGGGGGCCTCAACTACAACATGGAGCTGCGCTGGGACGGCATCCGGTCGCTGTCGGTCGCCATGGACATGCTCCGCAGGCAAGTCCAGGCCACCCCTGCTCCCCAGTGGGTGCGCGTCGTCGGTGGTTTCACGGAGCTCCAGTTCGCCGAGCGCCGCTTGCCGACGCTCGACGAGCTCAACGCGGTGGCGCCGGATACCCCCGTTTTCATCCTGCACTTGTACGACCGGGCACTGCTGAACCGCGCGGCGCTGCGCGCCTGCGGTTACACGAAGGACACGCCGAACCCGCCCGCTGGAGAGCTGGTCCGCGACGGTTCCGGCGAGCCCACCGGACTGCTGCTGGCACGCCCCAACGCATTCATCCTCTACGCGACGCTCGCCAAGGGGCCTCGTCTCCCGGCCGAGTACCAGGAGAACTCGACGCTCCACTTCATGCGCGAGCTCAATCGGCTCGGTATCACCGGGGCGATCGACGCCGGGGGCGGCTTCCAGAACTACCCCGAGGACTACGCGGTGATCCGCAGGCTCGCCGAGGGGGACCGGCTCACCGTACGCATCGCGTACAACCTGTTCACCCAGAACGCCGGGGGCGAGCTGGCGGACTTCCAGCGCTGGACGTCGTCGGTTGACCTGCGCGAAGGCACCGACTACCTGCGGCTCAACGGGGCCGGCGAGATGCTTGTCTACTCGGCCGCCGACTTCGAGGACTTTCGCATCGAGCGGCCCGACCTGCCCTTGACGCTGGAGCCCTCGCTCGAGCAGGTGGTCCGCCTGCTGGCAGAACGTGGCTGGCCGTGGCGTCTGCACGCGACCTACGACGAGACGATCGGGCGAGCCCTCGACGTGTTCGAACGCGTGCATCGCGACGTGCCCATCTCGAAGCTCGGGTGGTTCTTCGACCATGCCGAGACCGTCTCGGATCGCAACATCGACCGCGTGGTGAAGCTCGGCGGCGGTTTCGCGATCCAGGACCGGATCGCCTTTCAGGGGGAGTACTTCCGCAATCGCTACGGCGCCGAGGCGGCACGGCGCGCGCCTCCAATCCAGCAGATGCTCCGCGCCGGAGCACCGGTCGGAGCGGGCACGGACGCGACACGCGTGGCGTCATACAACCCCTGGCTGAGCCTCGCCTGGCTGGTGACCGGAGCGACCCTAGGCGGCGCGCGCCTGCGTGGCGATGACGTGCTCGAACGACACGAGGCCCTCCGCCTGTGGACTCGCGCGAACACTTGGTTCTCGGCCGACCAGGAGAGGCGCGGAGCGATCATCCGTGGACAGCTCGCCGACCTCGCGGTGCTCTCCCAAGACTACTTCACCGTGCCGGACGAGGCGATCGCCGACATCACCTCTGATCTGACCGTCGTCGGTGGCCGTATCGTGCATGGTTCGGGTCCGTTTTCCCCCTTGGCACCGCCGCTGCCGCCGGCCATGCCCGACTGGTCCCCGGTTCGAACGTTCGGCGGATATGGGGCGCCACTGGCGGGGGCGCGATCAGTCCCCGGCATGCGCGCCGCTCGCAGAACAGGGCGATTGTCGACGGCATCCTGGGACTGCGGTTGCTGGGCGTTCTGATGCGCGCGTCCCCCGCGCGGGCATTGGTCGCGCTAATCGTTTTGGCTTCGATGCCCGCGGGCGGGAGCGCTCGCGCACAGGAGGACGACGACCGCCGCTCCTACCGTCTGCTGCGCGATGACGAGAACTGGGCGTGGCTCCGCAAGCCGCACGCGGAGGACGACTTCTGGGACCCGCTCAAGTACCTGCGCCTCTGGGGTCAGGACGACGTCTATCTCACCGTAGGCGGCGAGATCCGGGAATGGGTCGAGGGTTACCAGAACGAGCTGTGGGGCCAAACCGGCGTCGCGACGAACATCTACTGGCTGCAGCGGTACATGGCCCACGCCGACGCCCACGTCTCCCCGTACACGCGCCTCTTCGTCCAGCTCAAGAGCGGGATCGAATACGGCCGCTCGGGGGGACCACGGCCCATCGACGAGGACAGGCTCGACTTCAACCAACTCTACGCCGACGGCATCTTCGTCCCGGGCGCGACGCTCGACGCCGAGCCTAAGGCTCTGCTTCGCGTCGGTCGGCAAGAGATGAGCTACGGCAGTGGTCGACTCATCGACGTGCGTGAGGGCCCGAACGTGCGATTCGGTTACGACGGGGCTCGTCTCATCACGCGCTTCGACCCCATCCGGTTCGACGCGTTCGCGGTGCGTCCGGACCTCACGCAACAGAACGTGTTCGGCGACACCTCGAACCCGCAACAAGCATTCTGGGGGACGTGGGGGACGTACTCGACGAGCGCTCTCCTCGTGGACGCTTACTACCTGGGGCTCGAGCGGGATGAGTTTCGCTACCAGCGGGCGGCGGGCAAGGAGGTGCGTCACACGGTGGGTGCCCGAGGTCGTGTCCTCTCTTCGTTCATCGAGGGAGAGGTCGAGGCTGCGGGGCAATTCGGTCAGGTGGGGTCGCTGCCGATCGCGGCGTGGACCGTTGCAGCGGAGGTGGTGGCCAACGGCCGTCGCTGGCCCCTCGAGCCGAAGCTGACGCTAGGCATCGGCGCGACGAGCGGCGACAAGGGAACGTCCAGCGGCACGCTCGGTACCTTCAGCCCGCTCTTCCCACGCGGCGCCTACTTCGGGCTCGTCCAGGCCAACGGACCGAGCAACAACGTCGCTCCGCACGCTGCGCTGGCCGTGAAGCTTCCCCTCCGGTTGTCTGCCTCGGTCGAGTACTGGGCCTTCTGGCGCGAGAGCCTCGCCGATGGTGTCTACAACGTTCCCGGCAACTTGCTCCGCCCGGGCAATGCCAGCGAAGGGAGCTTTCTCGGCAGCCAAGTCGAGGGGTTTCTCACGTGGCAGGCCGACAGGCACCTGTCGCTCAACGCGACCCTCGCCTACTTCGCCACGGGCTCCTTCTTCGATACGAGCGCGCCGAGCCGGAACATCACGTACGGGGCCAGCTGGGCGACGTACAAGTTCTGACGGGTCTGGCTCAGCGACCGCCGCGAACGGTGCCGTCGCGAGCAACGGCGATCGAGTATGCCGTGCCGCCGTCCCCACCGAACAAGGTGACGCCGACGGTCCCGTCGGGCGAAAGCTTCATCTCGCCGCGATGCCGCCCGGCCGCGTTGCCGAGCACCACACCCGCCGTGCCGTCGTCCTTCTGGAACAGGTAGGTCTGCTCCTTCCCCTGGGCGTCGAAGAGCACATGCGTCCCCTTGTCGTCGACTTCCAGGACTGCGCTCGGTTTCGATGCCTCACCGGACGACAAGGACATCCGCGGCCAGCCCTTGGCGTCGACCGTGGCCTGAAGAGAGGCATGGCCGGTCCCGTCGAACAGTGTCAACGAAGGGCCGCCGTCGCGCATCGCGAGGGCGCCACGCAGTCGGCCCTGGTCGACGAGGCGGAGCTCCGACGTCTCGACCACGTCCGACCGAGACTTGCAACCGACCAGCGCCGCGAGCAGTCCCAACAGCATCGATGGCTTCATGCGGCGAAGACTGGACCGACGCGAGAGCGGTGCGTCTTGGACGTCGTTGTGCTCCGTTCCGCGCGCGTGGCGACAACCACGTCCAAGTCAGACGGCCGCAGGGCGAGGTAGACGGTTCCGTCATGGCCGCCCAGAGGATGGTCCACGCCGATATCGCCCGCCTGACGAGATACGCCGCGCTGGCCGGCTTGCTCGCCTGCGGCTCGAATCCGTCGCCGCCTCCCGCGGCCGCGCCAACTGCAGCGGCCCAGCCCCAGACGATAGATGCCGTCACTCCTGCCGTTGCGGTCGCACCCCAGTACGACACGACGCACGTCTACGTCGCGCCGGAAGACGTCGACAGGTTCGCGACGAGCTTCCTCGCCACGTTTGGCGGAAAGAGCACTAAGCAGGTCGTCGTGACCGTGACGCCCACGCCGAGCAGCACGACGTCCCAGCTGCTTCAGACACCCGTCGGTACGGTATCGCTCTTCGGCTTCAAGACGCCGGTCCCCGTGCCGTTCGGAACGGAACGTACCGGCTACCTGGTTTCGGATCTGGACCAAGCGCTGTCCGCCGCCCGTGCATGCGGAGCCTACGTCATCGTGGAGTCGTTCCCCGACCCCATCGGGCGCGATGCCGTGATCCAGTGGCCCGGCGGCGTGAACATGCAGCTATACTGGCATACGACGAAGCCGAGCTACCCCGCGTTCCAGACGATCCCGGACAACCGCGTCTACCTATCGCCGGACCGCGCCAGCACCTGCGTGCAGTCGTTCGTGCGGTTCGCGCACGGCAATGTCGTCGACGACGATCCGAAAGCACCCGGCGGCGAGATCGGTCGTCCGAACGACACCTACCGGCGCGTTCGCGTCGAGTCCGCCTTCGGCAAGCTGTTGGTTCTCGCCACGGACGGTCATTTGCCTTATCCGTATGGCCACGAGACCACGGGGTACGAAGTGGCGGATCTGGCGGCAACGCTCGCGAAGGCCCGGGCCGCGGGCGCAACGGTCCTCGTCGATCTCCACCCCTCGGCCGGCGGTCAGTCGGCCCTCGTGAGCTTCCCTGGCGGTTACATGGCCGAGATCCACGCAGCCACGTCGTCCACGCGTTGAACCCGGAGGGACGCCGATTTGGACGCACTTGTCCTGCCCATCCCGTCCCGTGATCGCGCGCCAAGGGCGGACGAGCATGCTCGGTTCCGTGCGGTCTTCTTCCGGGTCGCGCCGGCGATGTTCATCGGCACGCTGGACCAGGCGATCGTCGCGGCGGCCCTCCCGGCGATCGCGGCGGACCTCGGTGGGCTCGGGCAGATCGCGTGGCTCGTCACCGCCTACCTTCTCGCGGCGACGGTGGCCGCCCCCGTCTACGGTCGACTCGGCGATGCGTTCGGCCGAAAGCCGGCCCTTCTCACCGCGTTGGCGCTGTTCCTGGCCGGGTCGGTCGCATGCGCCATGGCCGCATCGCTCCCGTTTCTTATCGCCGGTCGCGCCCTACAGGGGCTTGGCGGCGGCGGGCTCATGACGCTCGCCCAGGCGCTCATCGGTGAGGCGGTGAGCCCGCGTGAGCGTGGCCGCTTTCAGGGCTGGTTTGGCGCCATCTTCGCCTTGGCCAGCACGCTCGGGCCTGTCGCCGGTGGTGTGCTTTCCGAGAGACTCGGCTGGAGGTCCATCTTCTGGGTGAACGTCCCGCTGGCCATCGCCGCGGCCGCGGCCGCCGCGCGTCTCGCCGGTGCTCCGGGCCAGGGACGCTTCTTCCCTGACGCGATCGGGACCCCGTTGTTCGCGGCATCGACGGTGGCACTCCTGCTGTCTCTGAGCCTCGGAGGCCACGCGAGCTGGACGTCGCCGACCGTCGCCCTTCCTCTCGTGCTGGCCGTCGTGGGGTTCTTGCTGCTCTGGCCCGTCGAGGTTCGCGCCCGCGATCCGTTGATTCCGCCCGCGCTGGTTCGCCTGCCCACCGTATGGCGATCGAGCGTCTGCGTCTTTCTCTTCGCATCGCTCCTGTTCGCGATGATCGTGCAGCTGCCGATGCTGCTGGAGCTCGGCTACGGCCTGAGCCCAGCCAGCTCGGGGTTGATGCTGCTGCCGCTGACCCTCACGCAGGTGGTGGTCTCGACGATCACCGGTTCGCGCATCTCGGCGACGGCACGCCCCACCTGGCCGATGTTCGCCGGCCTGGCGACCGCCGGCGTGGCATTGGCGGTTCTGGCCGGTGTCGTCAAGATGGGACCGATCGCGGTATGCCTCGCCTCCACGGTCGTGGGCATCGGGCTCGGCACGACCATGCCCGCAGCACAGACGATCGTCCAATGGGCTTCGGGGTCCGAGCACCTCGGAACCGCGACAGGGCTGTTGTCGTTCGCGCGGTCGATCGGCGGAGTCGTGGGAGCCGCGATGGCGACGGCCATCTTGTTCGCGATGCTGTCGAGGAGCTCACCGGCCGTCGCCGAGCAGATCGACCAACTCGCGTCGGGCTCCGCGTCGTCCCACCCAGGCGCGTTGCCGGGGGCCCTTCCAGCGTTCCGCTGGGTCTTCGGAGCTCTCGCGCTCGCAGGCGCGATGGCAGCGGCGGTCGCACGCTCGCTGCCCGACGTCGATCTGTCCACGGCGCCGAGCGCGACGCCCGCTCCCCAGGCTGCTTGAGAAAAGATCCATGCAAACCACGGCTACGACCATCATCGTCCTGCTCTCGACCGGTCTACTCGCAGCGTGCGCGTCGCCCGAGACCCAGGAGCGCGCACAGGCCCCGTACGGCGCCACCGACGTGCAACCTGCCGATGTGCAGCGCTGGCTCGACGCGTGGAACAGCCGCGACATGGCCCGCATCGCCGCGCTGTTCACACCCGACGCCGTCGTCCACCAACCTCAGAACTCGCAGCCGATGTCGCTCGAGGCAGCGCTCGCGTTCTTCGCGACGGTATTCCACGCCTTCCCGGACGTGCACTTCGATGCCGTCGGCGTGGCGCTCGGTCACGGGGAGGCAGCGTCCTGGGAGCGAGTGACGGGGACCATGCTCGGACCGATGAGCGAGCCGGCCACCGGGCAGACCT
>Ga0209274_10000966_pt1 | contig 15361 bp, 17 predicted proteins | sample HubBroMetageREF1_FD_188343 | JGI IMG/M metagenome (GOLD analysis project Ga0209274, IMG submission 188343) | Reference soil microbial communities from the Hubbard Brook experimental Forest, New Hampshire, USA - Hubbard Brook CCASE Soil... | ecosystem: Environmental > Terrestrial > Soil >...
ACATTCCGGGAACGCTCGCGGAGGCGAGGAGGATGGTGCGGAACAGTCGTTTGGCATCGGAGCCGCCATTGAGAGCGACCGAACCGAGATCCCACACGACCGGCTCACCGGTTGCAAAGTCGGTCGTCGCCACCAGCAGCAGCCGGCCCTTGGCGGCCCCCGCGGCGACGGCTGCGATCATGCCGTCATTGGCGTAATGGTCGATGAGCCGTCTGAGCGGGACGCCGCTGTAGACGCTGGAGCCGAAGACGGCCCCGAGCAAGCGTCGGTGCAGCAACCCGCTGGTCACCCCGTCCGTATAGATCGCGGTCATCTCCGCGTCCCACGCCGGCCCGAGAAAGGCGAACGGCGCGACCAGCGCGCCGGCACTGACACCCGTCACCACCGAGAACTCGGGTCGGGCTCCGCTGCGGGCGAGACCGGCCAGCGCGCCTGCTCCGAAGGCTCCGGTGGCGCCGCCACCGGAGAGCGCGAGAATACTCACCGGCTGATCGCCGAGCCGTGCCTCAAGCCGGCGACCGACCACACTCGAAGACAGCACCTCGAGGCGGCCGTCGGGGCCAAACGTGCGCACGCCGAGCCTCACCTCCTGGGATGCGAGCTCCTCGGGTGTGGCGCTAGAGAGCGGCGGTCCCATCGATGCACAGGCGCTCAGCACCGCGAACGCGCACGGCAGAAGCATCCGTGCGAGTTGATGACGGGCGGCTGGCATCGTCGTGCGGTTCACACCTCACCTCGCGCATATCGCTTTCGAAACAGAAAATATGCGCGCAACGTCTGAAGAACAATCGGCCTGCGGAAAACGCTGCGTTTCGCGATAGTGAATGCCAGTAGTCGGTGGATTATCCGGCCGCGAAGTGCAGGCCCGACAGGAAGGCGCAGCCCGGAAGGATGATGCTGACTCCCAGCGCCAACACGATGGCCAGCATGAGGCGCGCGTGGGCGACGAACCACCGACGATGTCGGAAGGCCCACAAAGAGCCCAGCAGCAGAGTGCCACCGGGGAGAACCAGCCCGATCGCCGCATAGGGGCCGAGCTCGCGCAATGCCGTTGTCAGGCGACTCATCCAGTTGACACGAAAGACCAACATCCGAACAGCAACATAAGCGCCGCGGGCAGCGCCAACAATTGGTCTTTAGTTCATGCTTCATTTCACAAAGTGATGGGCGCAAACACTAACCGGACGGCGGAGCCGCGCCGCCATCGGCCGGCGCACGCGCGCATCCCTCGAACGGGCTAGCAAGGGGTCGCTCGTACGGATGACAGGAACGGACGGCCGGGCGTGAACCCTGGCGCCTCTGCGGGCGGTTGCGCGGGGTTCGACCGACAGCTCGCGCGAAGCATGGGCGTCATCCGGCTTCGCCGGCGCGAGCCGCCGGCCGAGAGATGGCGCATGCTGCGCATGCCATTCATGCAGCGTTTCGCCTTGATACCTCCGGGAGACAGACGGCAACACGCGCGCTGGGGGCCGCTCAGGCTGAGCGTTGCTCTTGCTGCCGGCGGTTCGAAGGATTTTTGCCAACCCGGCGTCGCTCATGGCAAAGGCTCTCCCAGTAAATCCGTGGTGCCGGCGGCCAGCGATCGATCGCGATCGAAGGACGCATTGATCGCGTAATGCTCCTGTCTGCCAAGGCCAAACAGGCCGGAATCGAGCCGAATCGTGAAAGTGGCAAAATCCTGGCCATGGTTCGGCAGTCGAATCCCGCCGTTAGACCAATGTCGCATCGTCACCTCTCCCACCACACGGTCGCCGGGAAAGCGAAAGCGTAGTCCCAGCTGAGAAGCGAAGTCCCAGCGCGTGACACTCAGGGCGTCTGACTCGGATCTGCCCGCCAATCCGAAGCCGAAGTAACCTTGCACCGGACCCGTATCGAATAGCCGCCAGCGGCGCGAGAGGGACGCCCCCCAATAGGGATTGGCCATGAGACGCTCCCAGTGTGTTCCGGTAAAGGGGAGCAGCTGTTGGTCGGTAAAACGAAAAGCGGCCAGCTCGTACCGGTTATCGCTCCAGGTTAAGGACACGGGCAGAACCAGGCTGCCGGTCCCGCCCCAGTAGTGGTAGGTTCCGCCCACTCCGACCTGCACCTGGCAGCTATCACAGAAGGATTGCGCATCTGCGGGGCGCGGCGCGCAGGCCGCGCAAACAAGCAGGAGCATGAAACCGATTCTGCGTGGCAGGTGATAGCTGTCCGACGTCATATCGCGGGAGCCTGCGACGTCAGGCCGGCGCGTACAATCCGCACGCGTTGGATGCAGCGTTTCGCGCCAGGAAACAATGCGACCGAGTGAGCCGGCCGGTGGGCGCCGGGGTCGAAAAACAGAGCGCTGTGATGCTTCGCTGCAGGCGTCGGGCCTGCCCTGCCGACGAACCGCTTCGTCAACTGAATGAGTTCGCGACCCTTCGCTCCCATGATGGTCGCAGCGTAGGAGAGCGACATCGCACACGTAAGTTGTCTCTATGGAGAGATCCAACAACGCTGAAGAGGTACGACGGGGCGCTTCTTCTGAGGTACAAGCCGCCCAAGCAAAAGCAAGCCTGCGCGAAGTCGCTAGGGAAGTTTTAGCAGCGAAGTTCGACTTTCCAACTGAAAGCTGGCGACTTAGGTGCGTAAAGGGGGCCTAACTTCATCACCGGTCCTCACTGGCGGCAGTCCGCCGTTTGACCAGGTGAGGTTAGCGTTATTGTCGCGCGAGCCGCTTGTACACGAATGGCGAGATATGTATGAATCAGACGCGAGTTAGGTCGCGGCTCAGCCAGAGGACGTTGGAGGCGTCAACCGCGAATGGGGCGATTCACGGCCGAGCGTCACTTGGTTCGGACGGAAGTCACCCCACAGTCAAGCTAAGGCCCGAACGGCGTCTCTCGGGCAATCAACGAATGGGTTCGCCCCTCACCCGGTAGAAGGCAAACGAGGCAATCCACTTTCCTGCCACGCCGATCACGACACCAACTACCGTATCGAAAAGTCGGAGCAGCGGTTGCTGCCACGCATCCGCGGGACTTAATACCGCGACGACCATGACCACAATCGTGGTGACCGCCGTGGTAATAATGTCCTCGCGACGCTCAAGCAGCACCATCACGAGCGTTCCCGCGGCCAGAAGTATGCCCATCCCCGCGGCGTTCGCGCGAATGAACCACAGGTAAGGTAAACAAAGCGCGAAGCTGACGAAGGTGGCGATGAGACGCCCCACTCCCGCAGAGAGACTATGCTGTCGTGAGTCGCGAAACACAAAGGCCGTAGCCACCGCTGCCCACATCGCACCCACGAGGTCGCCGTGTCCTTCGACTGCAACATTCAGCTTTGTCATGACCGTATAGGAGATCAGGCAAGCGAGCGCCATAGCGACCGAATACACAATATCCCATGCCGACGGCTTCTTCAGGATGCTCACGGATACAACACCTCGTGTTGCCGCGTGATTGGACTCCATATCGTAGCGGCGCCTGTAATTGACGTGCGTGAAAAAAGAGGCTCAGATTAAGATCTGCCGCATTGATGTTCAAGCCGCTCATGAAGACCATTTGCCACGTTTTCTCGTTTTGACGAGCGCAAAAATGAGAAGCAGGAGCAGCACGTGTGCGTCAAGCATCGAAGCGGTGAGCTGGAGCCGCAGCCGCGCGGGTTCGCCGACGACGCCCACTACGCTGCGATGGCTTGAGCGGCGAAATTTTGACCCCGGTCCAGGGCCTTCGCGCTCACATCAAGTGGACCTAGCCTGAGGAGCACCTCTCGACAGCCCCGGCGCATGGGTAGCACGACCGTGCAATGGCGTTGCCGGATCTGCGGAGTTGATGCGCGGGCGATGCCACTGCGTAAGACTTGATCCGCGTATAGTTGTAGATCTCCTTCGAGGCATCCGCCACTCAGGAGGCCAACATGGCTGCCATCAGATAGGATGAGCATTCGGGCGCCGGACTTTCGATACGTCGATCCTGCAGTACTCACAATGGTTGCGAGGACTTTGCCAGCAGTATCTTCGTGCAGGCGTCCGAGCACCAATTCCAGGCTCGTATCCAGTCGAACCTCGAGTCGACAGTGCGCAAAGGTCACCGATCAGCTCCGGAGAATTGAAACGCTCTCCAGGTACTCATATGAGGATCGGCAGTCGCTGACAATACCGGGAGCTTCACCGGATGAGCACTTGTGAGAAAGAAACCGCAAGACGGCGCAATTCGAGATCTACAATCTGACGCGGCAGATGCATAAGCGCGGGAATCCCGTGTGTTTGGCCATAGCAGGTCCGCGCGATCTCAGTAGGGCGCAACAGCAGAGTCGGAAGATAGGAATCCGGTAGCCTGTCGGGTAAAGGACTCGTGGAATTGAAATAGGGAGCCGTGGCCAGAGTCCGGATAGGTCAAGAGGACAGCATTGGGCAGATTCTCACTGAGCCAATAGGAATTCCGCACAGGGATCATCTCGTCGTGGACACCATTCACAACGAGCGTAGGGTGACGGATAGTCTTTAGGCTCGCGAACCGATCTTCTTTCGCCGACTCCCAATCACGAAAAGCCGCTATCTGGGCTTCTGCGACATCTCCTCCGGAGACGGGCTCGCGATCCTGCGTGCGCTGCATGAGGCGCCTAATGAACGCTTGCGCCGCCGCCTGACTCGAATCGGTGGGCGCAAAGAACAGTTTGCCGAGCACCGCATAGCCACGAAGCTTCGGGTCACCGAGGAAGCGTGCCAAGTTCGGCTTTTCAAGATGCATGATGTCTTCGCCACCTCTCGGAGCGGTGGCAGTCAGAATCATTCTCCGAAGGAGGGAGGGTCGCTCCTGCGCCATCTGTTGCGCGATCATCCCCCCGAGTGAGAAGCCGAGGACGTCACAGCGTGACACGCCTATCCCGTCCAGGAATGTCAGTGCGTGCTGCGCCATCCCCGCGACGGTCCTAGGCACGGGCCCGGTGGATCGCCCGACGCCCGCATTCTCGAACAGAATAACCTCTCGCCCACGCGCAAGTGGGTCGGTGACGGCCGGATCCCAGTTATCGAGAGTGCCAGTGAAGTGCTGCAGGAAGAGCAGGGGATGTCCGGAGCCGTCGCCGAACCGGCGATAGGCGTATCGTTGCTCACCCACTTGCAGAAATTTAGTTACCGCCGTGACATTGCTTGATGTCATAAGTAGCTCCGATTGTTTCGCAGCCCGGAACGAGACGGGCACGTATGTCGTCGCAGAAGCAGGGCCGCGTGGCCGCGAGTCTGGCTGTCGGTAGAGTCAGAATACGGATGCCTCTACCTACTGATCTGCTCCAATGCTCCCACCCAGTTCTCAACATGATAGGCGGCCGCCAGCTTGCCATTCTTGACCGTGAATAAATCAACCGCCATCGTCTTGAAGCCTTTACCGGTCGGTTTCGCTCCGAACAGCTCGCGCACCGGTGTTCCGGTCGCTTCACCGCGCACGACTATTTGGTCGCCGAACGTCTGGATGTCCTTAATTGTCCAGCGCAGATCTGGGACGGCCGCCCCCAGGCCCCTAAATACATCGGCGAGCTGGTCGCGCGTGAGCCAGTCCTCGTTTGTAGAATATGATCTGTAATCAGCGTTGGCGGCTGCAGCCAACAAGGCGGCCACATCCCTAGTTGCGGGTTGGTTCAGCGCCTCATATAGCGGTGCCACGATCATCCGCGCTTTCTCCACCGTCAATGATGGTCCTGCGGGGGCGGTTCCGGATCGATGATCTGGCTCAGGGAATGAAGCGCCAAACATCGGCAGGCCACTTCTTGACTCTTCCTTAGTGACTTCGTTCTGCAGCACATCCCAATGCTCTGCAAGAACGCCATTTGCCATCCTCACAACGTCGGCGGCGATGAGTGCCCTCGGTTGCCCGTTTCCGGTGAATCGCCCGTGCAACATGACGTAGTCGTCCTGAGCGAAGATGAGGGAGTTCTCGTATCGTAGGTCCGCGGGGGCCGCGCGAACGAGGTTGAACAAACCATCGCGACCTGGCTCTATGTGCGCACTGTGCTGGATGTAAGTGTCCGACCAGAATTTTTCCGCGGCCTTGTAATCGCGCCTGTTGAACAGAGTGTCGAACGCTTGCAGGACGAATCTCTTGTTCTGCTCGGGCGAATTGGTACTCATTCGATCCTCCACTTGGGCGGCGTCCATCGCAGTTGCACGGTAAACTGTCACCAGAGCATTAGACGCGGCTAAAAGTAATAATTCCGGGCGAGTCCAAAGCTGATCAGGCTTCCGAGGCGATCTAGATCTTGGAAACAAATTGCCGGATCGCGTGTGCCACTGCTTCGGGAGCCGTCGGCTGGCGCGTCCCATCCGTAGTAGTGGAGAAGAATCAAGCTTGGCTCGCCGCGGCCCCGATCCCCTACGTCGACCTGAATTCCGTTGGGTCGGATTTTCATCGGTCTCAGGTGGCTGCAACTGCGCCTAGTGAAACTTGTCCGCGCGGAGCGCTGCTGATGACTGAAACGCCTCTCTGCGCCCTTGTACCAACTTGGGAGTTAATATTCTTGTACCGCCATGCCGCTTTTGTCCGCTGCCGCCCTCGCCGAGCTCGGCGGAGACCGCTAGAAGCGGATCGTCAGGTCTAGCAGGACGGTACTGCCTCTCATTCATGTCCGATGGCGCCGTCGTGCCCACAATTGTCGCCGTGTGCGAAGCGTCGCAAGGCTCCCAGGCGGCGCACAATTGCAAAACCCACCGCAAGGATGTCCAATACGGCGCTGGCAGCGGTTACTAGTTTTTGAGGGGAGTGCTGTCGTGGCGATACAATGCAGATCTCGTTCTCGCGCTTTCACTAAGGCTCAACTGCGAGGGACGGCATGATCGATCTGCAGATTAACGGCGAACTCAGGCACGTCGACGCTCCCGATAAGATGCCGCTGCTGTGGGTCCTGCGCGATCTGCTCGGCTTGACCGGCACAAAATTTGGGTGCGGCATTGCGCAATGCGGTGCTTGCACCGTTCATCTGGACGGCATCGCCGTGCGTTCTTGCGTGCTGCCGGTGGGGTCGATCGGCACCCGAGCCGTCACTACGATTGAGGGCGTGGGTGCGACTCCCTCAGGTGCCAGTGTTCAGAAGGCTTGGCTCGACACCGAGGTCGTGCAGTGCGGCTACTGTCAGTCGGGTCAGATCATGTCCGCTAGCGCGCTTCTGAGGACGACACCGCATCCGACTGACGCCGATATCGACGCCGCAATGGCCGGGAATATCTGTCGGTGCGGAACCTATGTGCGCATTCGGGCGGCGATAAAAGACGCGGCCCAGATCGCGGCAATGCATACGACAGACGCTGTTGGGACGGACAATGCCTGACCACGCGACGCGAGGCTTGCCGGCGATCCGCGAGACCGCCATTTCGCGGCGAGACTTTCTCCAGGTGGGAGCCGCGGCCGGCGGCGGATTATTCCTGGAGTTCGCCGTTCCGTCGGCTCGCGGCGCCAAGCTAGGGGTGTCGGAAGAGCCCCAGTTTTCCCCAAACGCGTTTATTCGTATCGATCGGACTGGCGCCGTCACGTTGATCATGCCGCAAGTGGAGATGGGGCAGGGCATCTATACGTCGATCGCCATGATTCTGGCCGAGGAACTCGACATCCGGCTCGAGACGGTGACATTAGAGGCTGCGCCTCCGAACGATGCGCTCTATGGGAATCCGGCTCTGGGCTTCCAGGTGACCGGCGGCTCGACCTCGGTTCGTGCGTTCTGGATGCCCCTGCGGCGAGCCGGCGCAAGCGCCCGCGCAGTGTTGATCGCGGCCGCGGCTAACAACTGGAAGGTCGATCCCGCGGCATGCAGCACCGCCGCTGGCGAGGTTATCCACGCGACAAGCGGGCGTCGTCTGCCCTATGGCTCACTGGTCGATCGCGCCGCGCGGCTCAAGGCGCCTGCGAACCCGACGCTGAAGACCCTCAAGGAATTTCGGATAATCGGAACGGCGGCGCGGCGCCTCGATACTCCGGATAAGGTCACTGGAAAAGCGCTGTTCGGGATCGACGCGTTGCCGCCTGGGGTCAGGTTCGCAACGCTGATGGCGAGCCCGGTTGTAGGCGGGAAGGTTATTCGTGTCGATGACGCTGCAGCGCGCGCGATACCAGGCGTACGCCAGATCGTCGTGCTCGATGACTTGGTTGCCGTGGTGGCCGATCATACCTGGGCCGCAAAGCAGGGCCTCGAGGCCCTCGACGTAGCCTGGGACGACGGTCCGAATGCCCACGTGACGACCGAGGAGATCCTCGATCAACTCAAGGCCGCGAGCGAGCGCACCGGCGCTGTCGCCAAGTCAGTCGGGGATGCTGCGAAGGTACTTGCCGACGCGGAACGGGTGGAAGCGACCTACCACGTCCCGTTTCTCGCGCACGCGCCGATGGAGCCGATGAACTGCACCGTGCACGTCAGAGCGGATGGCTGTGAGATATGGGTGGGCAACCAGGTCATCACACGAGCTCAGGCGACCGCGGCCAAAATAACCGGGCTTCCAAAGGACAAGGTGGTCGTCCACAACTACCTCATCGGCGGCGGCTTTGGTCGGAGGCTTGAGGTTGACGGGATCGCGAAGTCTGTGCGCATCGCCCAGAAGGTCGATGGACCGGTCAAAGTGATCTGGACGCGGGAGGAGGATATCCAGAAGGCGCTGTACCGGCCATTTTATTTCGACCGCTTCGAAGCGAGCCTCTCGGGTGGGAAAATCACGGCGTGGAAACACCGCATCGCCGGTTCGTCGATCTTGGCACGGTGGGCTCCGCCTGCGTTTGTCAACGGGATCGACAGCGACGCGGTCGAGGTGGCTGTCGAGCTGCAGTACGACATACCCAATCTCCACGTGGAATACGTTCGCCAGGAGCCCTCAGGTATTCAGACCTGCTTCTGGCGCGGTGTTGGACCCACTCACAATATCTTCGTGACCGAGAGCTTTGTAGATGAGCTCGCGCATAGGGCCGGGAAAGACCCGGTAAGGTTCCGGCGTGACCAATTGGGAAAATCACCGCGCCTGCTTGCCTGCCTGGACCTGGTCGCGAGCAAAGCGGGGTGGGGTCAAGTTTTGCCGAAGCGAGTAGGGCGGGGTGTCGCGGTTCAATTTGCCTTTGGTTCCTATCTCGCCACAGTCGCTGAAGTCGAAGTTGACGAGCATGGCGAGGTCTACGTGAGGCGTTTCGTCTGCGCGGTCGACTGCGGAATCGTGGTGAATCCAGACACGGTTGTCGCTCAACTTGAGGGAGGCATCATCTTCGGGCTCACTGCAGCGCTTCATAGCGAGATCACGCTCGCTAGGGGACGCGTTCAGCAGAGCAACTTCAATAATTATCGGATGATGCGCATCAATGAAGCGCCGAAAATTGAAGTTCACCTGATTCAAAGCACCGAGGCTCCAGGTGGTATCGGCGAGCCGGGGACCGCTGCGGCGGCGCCCGCGCTGGCTAACGCGCTGTTTGCTGCAACCGGGGTGCGCTTGCGGAAACTGCCGGTTGATCGGCAGGCGCTGGCTGCGGGGAAGTCCGCGTGATGCTGCAATCGAGACCGCTGCGTTTCGGGCTCTACGCCGTGGCGGCCGTTGCTGCGGTGGCATTCATCTACTTTCTCTGGATCGTGCTGGGCCCCGGCCCCATGCATTTTGCGGGCGGCAAGCGCGTCCCGATTGGCAACTACGGGGGCGGCGATCCCACTGGTGTTCCTGAGGAGCTCTCCCAGGCCTCCTTGGTTGAGCGCGGCCGCTACCTCACACGCGCAGCCGACTGCGAAGCGTGCCATACATCAAAGAACGGTGTTCCATACTCCGGGGGCCGCGCGTTCGTTCTGCCGTTCGGCACGCTCTATTCAACGAACATTACGCCCGACCCGAAGACCGGTATCGGTAACTACTCGAATGCCGACTTTCTCCAGGTCCTGCACAGAGGCATCGGTCCGGGCGGCAAGCGGCTCTACCCGGCAATGCCGTATGCCAGCTACACGTATATGTCGGACGCAGACGCACTGGCAATCAAGGCGTATCTTTTCAGTCTGCGGCCGATACGCCTGACCGGAGCACAAACGAATCTGAAATTCCCGTTCAATCAGCGCTGGCTGATGGGCATCTGGGCGTTGCTCTTTAATCCCGACAAGCGCTTCGAACCCAACGCGCAGCGCGACGCGCAATGGAATCGTGGTGCATATCTTGCTGAAGCAATGGCGCACTGCGGCGAGTGCCACACGCCACGGAACCTGTTTCAGGCGCTCAACAATCGCGCGAAGTTCTCGGGCACCGCGCAGGCCGGATGGCGCGCCTACAATATCACTGCCGATCGAATGAGTGGTCTGGGTGACTGGAGCGACGCCGATATCGCAAGTTATCTCGCAAAGGGACACGCCGATGGACACGGCACGGCCGCAGGACCAATGGGAGAGGCCGTTGACGCCAGCTTAAGATATCTCACGCCGCCCGATGTGGCAGCGATCGTGGCTTATTTGCGCTCGGTTCCTGCCGTTGGAACGAAAAATTTACCGAGGGTGAACGCCCGCATCGCGCCGTCCTCTCCCGAGGAGGGCGTAGCGAGCAACGTCAGCCCGCTCGGCAAGGCAGTCTTTGAGGGCGCCTGTGCGAGTTGTCACGGCTGGAGCGGCGTCAGTCCTGTTATGGCGGTTGCCACCTTGACCGGTGTCCGTGCCGTGAACGATCCGACGGCGATCAATGTAGCCCAAGTCATCATCTCCGGAGCGCCGGGACATGCCGACGCGTACATTACGAGCATGCCCGCGTTTGGTGATGCCTACTCGGACGAGGAGATTGCCAGCGTTGCCAACTATGTAACCGCCCGCTTCGGTGCGCAGTCATCGGCACTGACCGCCGAGCGCGTCGCAAAGTTGCGCAGCGCGGATTAGCTCGCCGGATCCAAGCGATGTCGGGTTGCGTGGTGCTTTCGTCGCATAAACGCACTCAAGGAGACAGAACAAGCGTTGGCGGTCTATGGGGCGGAACTGCGACACGCAGGGCGCCCCCCGTGTCGCGCGGGGCGCTTGCTCGGGCGCGCCGCCATGCCCCGGGGTTTTCGCCTACGAAGCGGCGAAAAAGCTTGTTGAAATGGGCTTGGTCCGCCAGGCCGCAAGCCGCCGCGATTTGACCGAGCGGGACGTTCGAGGTCAACATCAGGCCCTGGGCACGCTCCACGCGTCGACGCATGAGGTAGCCATGCGGCGAATCGCCGAAGCTGATTCTGAACGCGCGACAGAAGTGGTACGAACTCAATCGAACAAGCGCCGCGAGCTGTTTGACTGTGATCGTCGCCTCGAGATTAGCCTCGATATGTGTTGTGACTTCGCGGATTTGCCACGGCGCCAAGCCACCGCGGGTTGACGGCTCTGCCCGACCTGGTCGGGCGACCTGGGTTTTCCTTGACGGAACCGCGATCCTCAATAGCGCGCCAGCCCTTGCAAGACACTCGTGCGCTGATTCATTTTCGCCCTGTAGTGCATCGGCCACCGCGTTGAATAGCTCGGCGACCGCGCGATGTAACTGCGCTACGGTGCCGCTGGCTTCCTCAGTTCTGGTCGTTGTCTGATTCAGTGTAGTCGTAGTCTCGCCAATAGGCCCCACTGGGTCCGCTCTGTTGTTCAGGGCGCACCTGCGCACCACGAGAGAGGTATCAATGACGGAGACAGTGGGCTGCATGTCGGAATCCTCCAAGGACGTGTCGAAGCATAGGGCCGACAAAGGTGCTTAACAGCGTTAATCTGCGTTCATCGCGTTAAATTTCACGGGTTTTGTTGGGCCGCGAACGGGCTCCAGAGCGATGGAATTGTCTTTTCAACTCGAAGGACAGCCGGAGCGCACCTCACAAAAAAAAGTCACAGCCATCGCTGGCGAAGATGAAGCGAAAACTTAATCACAAGCGCTGAGCGACACGCGGATCCGATTCAGTTCTCCTCACGTACGCCCCGCAGCGCCCGGTCAGAACGGCTGGCTCGAGAGTGCGCCAGTCCGCGGGGAAGCAGTTTACGGGTTTATTGGTGGCGACTGAGGATCGCGGGTTATCGCGCCACATCCGGATCAGCTCGCGCACCTTTAGTGATCAACTCGGGGAATTCCGCGAGCGCATAGCCGTGCCCGCCGACGCCCCAGCCGCCGTCCGCCACCTCGTTGATCAGCACCGTCACGTACGGCAGTGCGCTCGGCGGAAGCTTCTCTACGGCGGTGAGAACCATTGTCACGCCCTTCACGATGGACCGACGCTGCTCAAGAGTAAGGGCGCCCTGAGGGACAAAAATCTGTGCCAGCGGCATGAGGTCTCCGGATCGGCAACTGGCGTACCACTCGGCGCGCCGAGCAACATGGCAATCGGGCTAAACAGTCACTGCAACTCGTGAACGTTACGCTAGCGACAACCGGCATCTCCCGTATTGTGAATTCCGCCCCCGGTTGGCAACTTGTGCCCTTGCGAATCTCTTTGTTTTAAGAAATCCGGCGCTTCGATGCCTTTATGGGACTGCACTCGGCGTAGCCGTGCGCACGGATTTACAGCCCGGGGTTAAACAGGACAAAAACGGTTGATTCGTTCAACTCGGGGCATCGCCAGGTGCCACACGATGTCCCGTAAGTGCCTGGTCTTCCGTTCCTTTTACGGTGTTGTCGGACAGGAGTACTCTAAACGTGCGGGGGTTGAGGTAAACCGCAAAGCGGCCGTTTGCCCAGGTTCGCGTGCAGGTGCGTTGGAGAATGTGAATGAGAACTCATCTTCCGGTCTCGTACGGCAATGCCTTCGCCAAGTGCTTCTACATGGAACAGGCGCCGTCGATTCTGATGAGACCGCTGTCGAGACAGCAACTTGCCGTGACGCGGTTGACTTGTAAGACCGGCCTGCCCGATCCGACCGCGAGCGTTCGGCCGGAGCCTGCATTCACCGTCGCGGTCCATCTGATGGACCCCCAGTTTCGGGGCTGGGGGACGTGGGTGGACGGTAAGTTCCTGAAAGTTGGCTCCTGGTGCGCCGGGGGGATCGGAATCTATGATTTGGAATCCGATCCGATCGCGTTTCGGCCAACGGGATTTGATGCCGTGCACTACAACTTGCCGCGAACCACGCTCGACGCTTTTACAGAAGACATTGGGCTACCGCGTGTCGATTCGCTCTTGTGTGAACAAGGGATCAAGGACCCCGTGCTTTATTATATGACTCAGACACTGTTGCCGAGTCTGGAGTCGAACTCGCAGCTATCTAACCTCTTCTTCGACCACTTTGTACAGATGTTTGTGGGGCGTCTCGTAGAAACCTACGCTGCACTCGAGCTCCCAGCAGAGCGGCGTCGTGGCGGCTTAGCGCCGTGGCAGATGTCGCGTGCTCGCGAACTTCTGGATCAGCATCCGCGGGGAGACGTCAAGCTGACGAGGCTCGCGAAAGAATGCGGGCTGTCCGTCAGTCACTTTTCGCGATCGTTTAAGAGATCATTTGGGTCTTCAGCCCACCACTATCTCGTCCAGCAACGTGTTGAACAAGCCAAGGTGCTGCTCGCGCATTCGGATGACGAGTTATCAGAAATTGGTCTGAAAGTGGGCTTCTGCGACCAGGCGGCTTTCAGCCGTACGTTCCGATCGTTTGTCGGTATCCCTCCAGGCAAGTGGCGCGCTGAGCGCAGAGCGAGAAAGGCTGCCATCGCAGCACGGGACGCGGCAGATCTAACGGAACAACGGTCGCACTAGCGCAACCGCTCCAGGTGTCTTTCGTTAGGAGCCGGAGCCGACCGCGGTTTGGGATTGATCGATCCGAGCACTAGGCACGGTGGACCCTTGACGTTCAGGCCGAACGAGCGGTCCAGTCATCGCACCTCCCCTTGGGATTGGCGGGACCGCTAAAAATCTGGCACTTCCCGCAAGCTGCAGGTCCGGTTCCAGCGGTGAAAAAGCTGCACCCACTACAGGTCTTGTGAGGATCCGGAGAATTCTCGGTGTAGTTGTCCAATCTGCGCTGCCGGTTCTCGGCGGGACTCAGAGCGCTGAGATTGACGCAGACCGGCCCTGTACTCTCCTTGCCATATCCATTGGAGATGTATCCGGCGGCGCTAGCGATGAGGCAAGCTGCCAGCTGCCGCAAAGCAGCGCGGCGCCCCGTGATACCAAAGGATGTGGGCAATGAAGTCATCAACGTCGTCGAGCTAGCGCCTACCCCGTCCGGCGGCTCACTCAAGGCAGGGCTGATCGCTGTGCCCATGACGGACTACTACTTGAGGGCTTTTTGTGCCTCCGCACCGGCTTTTTTTGCAGTCGTGAGGTCGTCCGATTTTAAGCCTGCCTGTGCGCTTGCGAGCGCCGCCGTCAGTTTAGCCTTCGTTGCCGCATCGGTCGTGTCGGGAATTGCCCCATTGCCGAGCTTCTGACAGGGGTTCGCCTCGCTGGCGTCAAAACCTTGCCCCTGGGGCCCCACGAGACAATTTACGGTGTGGTGTAGATGCATGTGTGCCTGCTCACTGCTCGTCGCTTGGGCAGCAAAACCGGCATGCGTTGCGGCCGTAGCTGCTTCCTGTGTGGGATCTGCCGCGAGTGCCGAGGCCGGAAGAGCAGCGACGAGAACTGCAACAATGCTTGCCAGGGAGCGGGGAACGCCAAACGTTAGGCGAGGTGACATTTCGTGAAATCCTTCTGTGAGGGCCTGATGGGTTACAGCGGCGCAAACTACGCGGAAGACAAAAAGCACAGGGTGGTATCAGAGACGGCGCGATTATCACTACGAAATGGGAAAGGGGGCAAGCCAGAGCCCCGCATTCCTCTGGCACCCGCTTCCGCATTGCTCAGACTCGGGAGAGCCCGGTACGCCGACCGCAATGCGGCACAATCAAAGGCACATTTGTCCAAGCCGAGCCGCGACGATAACTCGGACAGTATGCGTCCAAGAGCGCAGAGCGATTCGAACAGAAGGAAACACACATGTGTGAGAACGGCGAGAGGGTCGCGGGGGAGTCGCACTCCTTAACCGACCCAACACCGATATCCCGGCGTCTGTTTATCGAAGCGGCCACGCTTGCCGGAGCTGGTCTCGCCACTCTCGCGATGCCCACGGCAGCGCGCGGGCGGGCAACTGGCGCGGAGACGGGTGTCATCGGAACACATGGAGAGAGCAGCATGAGTGACGAAATCACGAAGGAAAAGATTCGGAGAGCCCTTTTATCAGGGCCCGATTCGGTTAGTCGAGAGGCCACGGTCGCGGAGATGGATGGCGAGGGCAAGATGACAGTGCTGCGTCAGGGTACGAACCGATGGGTCTGCGTACCCGGCAACCAAAACGTTATCGGCGAAGCGGACATGTGCGCTGATCCGGTCGGGCTGCAATGGATGATGGACATCTTCGCGAGGAAGCCGCGACCCACAAACACGACTCCCGGACTAATCTATATGCTCAATGGAGCTATCCAGCGAAGCTATACGGATCCTTTC
>Ga0209274_10000970_pt1 | contig 15320 bp, 13 predicted proteins | sample HubBroMetageREF1_FD_188343 | JGI IMG/M metagenome (GOLD analysis project Ga0209274, IMG submission 188343) | Reference soil microbial communities from the Hubbard Brook experimental Forest, New Hampshire, USA - Hubbard Brook CCASE Soil... | ecosystem: Environmental > Terrestrial > Soil >...
TGCTCGATCGCCTCGCGCTCGAGTTGGCGGACGCGGGCTTGGCTAGCTGCGAGCGCATCGGTGAAGGGCTGATTTTGGAGGGCGGTCATGGATGGCCGGTGCACGTCGGTGCCGGTACAGCCTAACCACTGATTGAAGCGCACAGCGGATGGCGCCGTTCTGGCGATTTGCGAATCATCGACAGGCGAATTGCGCCTGGCGCGGTAGGGCGCACACGACGATCCCTCGGCTCCCTCGGGATCCGTGGCTCCACCGCTCCACGGGCTATGGGGACCCAGGACGGCCTGGATCGTGCCTATATGTGGGATTCGAGGCGGGAGCGAAGCACGACAGAATCGCCGATCGCGTCGCGGGCAACCAACGATGGGGGGGGACATTCATGCCAGTTGAGAGCTTCGCAGTACAGTCGGGCGAGACGAGCCCTCTCCGCCCGTCCGACGAGATGCTTACGACGCAGGACGACCTTCGGCTACGCCAGATCGTCGAACTGTCGTGAAGAGAGCGAGCGGCTCACGCATTCGCAACGGATCGGTGTCGCGACACTCATCGCTCTCGCGCGGAGATCTGGCCCTATCCAGCCACGTTCGCGAGGAGGAACAGTTATTCAGAGACTTCTTCGACAACGCGCCGATTGGCAAGGCCATCACCGCGCCGGACGGCTCGTGGGTGCGTGTCAACCCGGCGCTCGCCATCATGCTCGGTTATTCGCTCGAGGAGTTGCAGGCCACATCCTTCCTGGCGCTCACCCACCCGGACGACCTCGCGGAGACCGGCGAAGCCGTTCGCGCCCTGCTCGCCGGGGAGCGCGATACCTGTTCATTCGAAACACGCTTCCGCGCCAAGGACGGGACCATCGTATGGGTCCACGTGACGAGCCGGCTCCGGCGCGACGCCGACGGCCGGCCTCTGCACCTTCTCACGTACGTTCTAGACATCACGGACCGGAGGAGAGCCGACCGTGATCTGAGAGAGTCAGAGACGCGATACCGCCGCCTGTTCGAGTCCGCGAAGGACGGCATCCTGATTCTCGCTGCGGACACCGGATGCATCGTTGACGTCAATCCGTTCATGACCGAGTTGACAGGCTGCCCGCGCGGCGAGTTCTTGGGCAAGCACCTTTGGGAAATCGGCCCGTTCAAGGACACGGCCGCTTCCAAGGACTCGTTCGCCGAGCTGCAAGCCCAAGACTATGTTCGCTACGACGATCTCCCTCTCAAGACGAATGACGGACGCAACGTGGAGGTTGAGTTCGTCAGCAACGTGTACCTCGTGAACGACAAGAAGGTCATCCAGTGCAACATTCGAGACGTGACGGTGCGCAAGGGGGCCGAGCGCGCGCTGCGCTTGCGCGACCGTGCCATCCAGGCGGTGTCGCAAGGCATCATCATTACGGACCCTTGCAAGCCCGATAACCCAATCATCTACACGAGCCCAGGATTCACGCGGCTGACGGGCTACGAGAGCGAAGAGATGATCGGCAAGAACTGCCGATGTTTGCAGGGCCCAAACACGGATCCTGCAGCGTTGACAACGATACGCGAGGCCATTCGCCAACGGGCCGCCTGCACGGTCGAGTTGCTCAACTACCGTAAGGACGGAACACGTTTTTGGAATCACCTGACCATCTCGCCCGTCAGCGACGACGCAGGTCAGATCACGAACTTCGTTGGAGTGCAGACGGACGTGACCGAGAGGCGGGAGTTGGAGTCGCAGTTCCGTCAAGCCCAGAAGATGGAAGCGGTGGGTCGACTGGCCGGGGGCGTTGCTCACGACTTCAACAACGCCTTGTCCGTCATCTTGAGCTATTCGGACCTGCTCGGCGACGACCTCAAGGCCGAGGAGCCGGTACGAGCCGACATCGAAGAGATCCGGAAGGCCGCTCTGCGAGCGGCGGGTCTCACGAGGCAGCTCTTGGCTTTCAGCCGTCAGCAGGTGCTCGACGCGAGGACGCTGAGCGTCCATCAGAGCGTTGCCGGGGTCGAGAAGATGCTTCGCCGTCTCCTCGGCGCCGACATCGAGTTGACGGTGCTCTCCACCGGCGACCTGTGGAGCATCAGGGCCGACCCCGGTCAGGTCGAGCAAGTGCTCATGAATCTCGCGGTCAACGCGCGCGACGCCATGCCTCGGGGCGGGGAGCTGACGATCGAGACCGAGAACGTCGTACTGGGCAACGACTATGCTCGGGCGCACCCCGACGTGAAGCCCGGATCGTACGTGATGCTTGCCGTGACGGACACTGGGGTCGGGATGGACGAGGAAACGCAAGCGCGGATCTTCGAGCCTTTCTTCACGACCAAGGAGGAGGGAAAAGGAACAGGGCTCGGGCTCGCGACGGTCTTTGGGATCGTCAAGCAAAGCGGCGGGCACATTGGGGTCCACAGCGAGCCCAGCAAGGGGACTACGTTCAAGCTCTACTTCCCACAGGTGAGCGGAGTGGCCGAAGGCCGCCCTTCGGAGCCACCTCCCACCGAGTTCTCTCGCGGCAGCGAGACGATCCTACTCGTCGAGGACGACGACCAAGTGCGTGCCCTCGCTCAGAACATCCTTCGACGGTGTGGCTACGTGGTCCTGACGGCCTCGAATGGGGGAGAGGCTTTGCTCATCTACGAGAAGCAGGGGGCGAAGATCCAGCTCTTGTTGACCGACGTGGTGCTACCCAGGATGAGCGGCTGGCAACTCGCCGAGCGGCTCGCGGCCATGCGGCAGGGGATGAAGGTGCTCTTCATGTCTGGCTACACCAATGACGCGCGCCTCCAGCACGGAGTCCTCGATTCCGGCGTGGCCTACCTTCAAAAGCCTCTCACGCCCGCTTCCCTGACGCGAAAGGTGCGAGAGGTACTGGGCGGTGGAAGTGCGCATCGTTGGGGAAAAATGGATCGTCCTTTGGCATAAGGATGACGCCCGCTCGTGGCAAACACCCCGTCGTCAGTATGCGCCCGCCCCGTTCGCCGCCAAGCGTCCGAGTCGTCCTCGAGTGCCTTGCGCGCCCGAGGTTGAACGGGGCGCGCGAAGCGATCGAAGCGAGCTCTCTTCCCCTTCAGGCGACGCATGGACTTCTGCCGCTGCCCCTCGCACCCTCGGGGACCTTCATCACGTCATCCAGATCCTCAATGAGCTCCAAGAACCCGTGATCACCGCGGAATCGATGGTTCTTCGCGATGACCTCGCGAAGTGAAGCGATGGCTTGGTCATGCGTGCAATGCCCACGCCGGAGGGCAGCGTCGTACTTGTCCAAGAGTATCACGAGCTTCTCGGGTCGCTCGAACGACGCATGCTTGCCGAAGTATTTTGTAAAGCGGCCGTCGTCGGCGACTAGTGAATCCGGGTTCACGTTCTCCAGGATGTGGTGCGTCGCCGCAGCGGGCACCGCTTCCATGGGCACACCATCCCCCTGCAGGACGTGCAGGGTCCACGCACTATGCAGGTTCCAAAACCCCCGCATGGTCATTCCTGGGTCAAGACCAAGGGCTCCGAATCTTCGAGCACGTTGGGCCGCGTCTGCCGGAAAATACACCTCGAAAAACCGCGCGACGGACATCCTTTCGTCGACAATGCCCTCTACGGCAAACATCTCCGCCACCAGGTGCTGTCCGTCCAGAGTCGCTCCCGCGGGACCTGATTTGCCGATGTCCGAGAATATGCTGCCGATCACGACGATCCGTCGCTCCAGCGCCGTGAAGCGCTTGAGCGGCTCAATGACATCGTAGTAGCGGAAGACCTCGTTGGCGATGCGGACGGCACGCTCACAGTCGTTCACGGTTTCCGTGGTCTCAGCCAGGAGACGCATCCGATCGAGGATGGAAGGACGAATCCGCTCCAAATCGAAGCCGACGTCGGCGCAGAGGGTACGGAGTCGATCAAAGGAGCTCGTGGGGGCCATGGTCCCGGTCAGATCGTGCACGATCGAGACCAGCCCGTTGTATCTCGCCGCAACGCCGGAGCCGTCGAGTGACTCACGTACTGAAGGCCTCAGGCGCGCATACAGACCTGATTGGGTGGACCGACGATGCACCAGAATTCGCGGCGAACGGCGCAATCTCCCATCGCCCTGTTCTGCGTTTCTTGCAATTTTGCGAATTGCCGACAGGCCACTTCCACCATGCACCCGCGTGCCCCGGCCCGACGAGCGCGACGACACGCTTGGTTTCCTGGGCACTCGGTGTCCCCGCCACCCCCGGCCGCGTCACCAAGCACGGTCCAGATCCTGCTTAGTGGAATCGATGGGGAGCGAAGCCCGGGCAACTCAATGCCAGTCTACAATCTCGCGGGCCGTCCAGCGACGACGCCTCGGATCGCAGATCGAAGCGGCACGCTGGCGGGGGAGGAGGGTCGCAGCCGACCGAATTGCCGAAGCTATCGGATCCGACCGTCTTGCCCGTAGACGCTAACGTGGTCCGCGCTCCGCAAGACCGCACGCTCGCGCAGCAACTCAGCCGTGCGTTCGTGCTCTTCGGTGCGCTCGTTGCGGCAGCGTTTTTCATAACCGCGCTGGCATATGGCGTCAGCTGGGCGTGGCTTGCGCCTGAGCTTGAACGGAGCCAGCTGGCGGGGAGGGCCGAAAGCGCCGCCCATGCCGCGATGCTCGACGAGGAAAATGGGCTTCGCGGATACCTCTTGACGCGGGACGAGCGATTCCTCGAGCCGTACCTCCGTGCGGAAGTAGCGCTTGCTCGCGCCAACAAGGCCCTCACGGGGTACGTCGGCTCGGTCCCCGATCTTGCCATGGCCATGGTCGACACGCGCCTAGCCGAGGAGAGGTGGGGCGAGCGGTGGGCCAAGGCCGCGGCCGACACGCGATCCGGTGCCGGCGCTCCCTCGATGTCCGAAGGCAAGGCACTCTTCGACGCCTACCGGAGCGAGGAAACGGGGTTCGCCGGCGCCCTCGAGGAGCGCAACGAAGTCCTCTCTCGGCGCAACGGCCAAATGGTCGCGGCGCGCGTCGCGGTCGAGCTCGTGGTGTTCATCGCGGTACTCTTCCTTGCCGTGCGCCAGCATCGTGCACTGCGCGATGCGATCGTCGCCCCCGTCGCAGCGTTGCTGCGTCATATTCGCCGCATTCGCGACGGGCAGATGGAGGCGACCGCCGACCCGGCCGCCCCGCGTGAGCTCGCCGAGCTCGGGGAAGGTCTCAACGAAATGGTGCGCTCGCTCTCTGCGGCGCAAGCATTGGCCGCATCGCGTGACGAAGCGCTCCGTGAGCATTCGGCCCGGCTGCGCCAGGTCCTCGAAGCAAGTCGCGAGTTCGCCGAGAGTCTCAATCTGACCTACGTGGTCGGGGCCGTGCGGGCGAGCACGGCCGCCGTCGGCGGCTACGACCGTGTCATCGTGTGGCTCATGGATGACGAACAAAAGCGACTCGTCAATAGCGCCGAAGGCGCCGACGCTGCCTTTTCGGACGCGCCGATCGAGCTGGGTCATGGGCTTGCGGGGCGCGCCGCGAAGTCGGGGCGGCTCACGTTCGAGGAGCCCGCCGGTCAGGTGCGCTTCGGCGACACCAGCATGCAACCGGTTCGCGCGATCGCAATACCCCTCATCGTTGGGGCGCGCGTCGTAGGTGCGCTCGAGGCGCGCCACGCCGAACCGAAGGTTGCGACGAGAGAGGTGATCGAGGTCATCGAGATGCTCGCCACGCACGCGGCCACGGCCATCGAATCGGCGCGTCTTCACGAGATCATCGAGGAGCGGAGCCAGATGGACGCTCTCACGCGGCTCTTCAACCGGCGTCGTCTCGAGCATGACCTCGAAGCCGAATGCAAACGCTGCGTGCGCTATGAACGCCCGCTGGCCTTCGTCATGTTGGATGTCGATCACTTCAAGGCGTTCAACGACTCTCACGGTCATACTCAGGGCGACACCGCTCTCCAGGAGCTGGCCAACGTCATAGCCGGCTGCGTGCGCACGACTGACACCGCATACCGCTACGGCGGCGAGGAGTTCTGCGTCCTCTTGCGCGAGACCTCCGCTGAAGATGGGATGCATTTCGCGGAGCGCCTGCGCCAGCGGATCGAGAAGCGCTTCGCATCAGGGCCCGCGGCAGGCATCACGGCGTCCTTGGGGGTCGCAGATTTTTCGGCTGAGACGGCGACTCCACGCACGCTCGTGGAAGCGGCGGATGCCGCGATGTACGAATCGAAGCAAGGAGGAAGGAATCGCGTGGCGCTCACCTCGAGGCAGCCGTTGGTCAGCGGGTCGCCCAAGGCCGAGCTCGCGCCCCTCGCTTCCTGAGAGGCAAACGCGGCCCCCGTGTGCGCGCCAGGGGGGAGTAGGACGACGCCACATGCACCCCCGACACCAGCGGCGCCATACCGAGGCAGCGAAGAGCGGAGCACGCGGGAGGAGCACGATCACGAGCACTCCGAGCTCGAGGGATACTCTTCACAGGCCCGAGCTACTGGGGTGGCTACTTTCCGGGTCCGCCGCACGATCGCTCAGAATCTGGCGCGGGATGAGACTTGATGATCGGCTTCGGATTCGCTCGGATCGTGTGGTGCTCCGCGTCCTCGGCTCCCGGCTTGCCGCAGCCGTTCCCCGCCTCGCAGCCAGGGCAATGAGCGTGCTGCGCAACGCATGCCAACCCTCGAGCGTCGCGGGAGGCTGTCATGGCTCCCTTTGATGTCCGCCGCCGTCATGCCGCCGCGCGATCGTCGTTGTGCATGCCGCCGAGCACCGGGATCGGACACGGGGCGGCTCCGAAGTGCATGGCCACGAGCGACGCGAGGACCACCTCCACTCCGACCCACGCGCGTACGAGATAGGCCACGAGCGAGGGCTCTCCCAGGCGTCGAACGGCGCTCGCTTTGACGACGGTGCAAACGTCGACCAACGCTCTGGTTACGGGGGGGGCCTTTGGCTGGGCCGACGCGCGAGCACGATCACTTCGGGGGTGCGGGCCGGGCGTCGGGACGAGGTTGGAGGCAGATTTTGGGGGGCTAACTTCTCTCCGCCCGGCTTCGACGAAGCTGCCGGCGACGCGGGCTCGGAGTTGCGCGGACGAGAGACCCGCGGAAGCCTCGCCGCTTCGGCCTTGCGTTTGGCCTCCGCGGCGATGCGCGCCTCCTTCGCGGCAAGGGCCGCCGCTCGCCCGGACGCCTCGAGCTCGATGTGACGCTGTCGCTTGGCTTCTACGTCCGCCCGATGAGGCTCGAAGGCGGTCCGAGCATCTGCGACCGAGTACACTGCAGGTTCCGGCTCCCGCCGCGCCCAACGCACGTTACGTAGGGGTCCGTGAAGCAGCTCGCGAAGCGCGTTCTTCGAGCAACCGAGAAGCGAGGCAAGTTGGCCTAGGGGGAGTAGCTCTTCGCCGCTCCCGAGTAGCCCGTGAGGGTCCGTGATCTCTTGTTCTTTCGTGTCGGTCGTCATGCGGCCTCGTTCTGCGCAGCCAGTATGGCCGGTGCGGATCGCTGAGATGCTTCGAGATGAGGGTCCGCGTCAAGCCCCGCGAAGCGGGGCCCACGAGACGACGAATCGGTCCCGAGATCTCCCGCCCCAATTGCCCTCCCGCATCCTCGAGAAAGCCGTCGACGACAACCAGGGTGTGCGGCCACGGCTTAGCATCTCACTGGACCCAGCTTCCACCGCGACCGCCGACGGGCAGCCACGGATCCGGCGCGAAAACGACGGGGTTCCGAGTCACTTTCAATGCAACGCGCCCGACCTCGACGGACTCGCCGGCATGCCCGAGAGTCAAGCGGCCCACGATTTCATACTCGCCCTCGGTCGATGGGGCGCATGTGACGCGCGCCTGAAGGACCTGAACGGCGCCAGGTGCGAGGGCATCAGGGAGTACGACGGATTCGGCTTGCCCGGAACACGGCAAAGAAGACCCTTCCCGGTACGTGAGGAACGCAAGTCGCCCCGGCCCCACGAGCACCGGGTGACTGCCACCGTTCACCAGCGACAGCACGACATGATAGTCGCCGCGAGCCCACGCGTCTGCGGATAGTGGTCGCGACGAGCGCGCACCGGTCATCATCACGTAGAGGCCCGGTCGCGCTGGATAGGGGAGTGGCTCCTGGGTGGTCCCCAGAACGTCGAACGGGAATTGCCCTACGAAATCACCGCGAGCGCCCGCTAGATCGCGCAGCGAAACATAGACGCCGACGTTATACCTGCCCGGCAGAGCCATTGTGCAGGCTAGGTCGCGCTCGAACACGAAGGCCTGTCCGGGAGTGAGCGATGCCGGCCGCACCTTCACAGAGTCGTCTGCCTGCTGCTTGCAGGGAAACGGGACGCCGTCCCGACTCGCCGTGAACGCGACGCGGAAGCGGCTGATGTCCGCGCTGCGCGTGCCCGTGTTCCTCAGCTGCACCGAAATGGACTGTCCACCCACACCAAGCGCGTCGACGAGGTATGGAGCGCGCGAAGGCACTTTCAGAACAACGCGAACGTCGGGATCGTTCTTCAGCGGTGTCCCTTCCCACGCTGGACTTGGCGGCAAAGGAGCGGGCGATTCGTGCGGCGCGATCGGGGGCTGGGGCCGCCGCGGACATCCGAGGATCGCGAACAGAAGCAACGGCCAGAATCTCGAACCTCCGGTCGTGTCGAATCCGACTGCACGTCGTGGGTCAGCCCAGACTTCATTCATAGGCGTCTGAGCTCACGCATCTGCAGCATACGAGGTCTCGCCGAGGTTGAGGAGCAAGTGCCGCGCCACCGATCGGAACGAATGACTCCGCGCAATGGGGACAGCGCCGGCATTAGTCGTCTCCGCTGACGCCTTTGTCGAGGATCTGAAGGGAGAGCAGCGCCAAGGCACAGGATGCCGCCCGCGCTCGTCGGTCATCGGCACGGCTCGTCAGGACGATCGGAACGCGCGCTCCGAGGACGAGACCCGCCAGCTCGGCACCCCCCAGGTATTCAAGTTCCTTAACGAGCATGTTGCCCGCCTCAAGGTCCGGGACGATCAGGATATCGGCCACGCCCGCGACAGGGGACCGCAGGGTTTTGATGCTGGCAGCTTCTGCGTTGACGGCGGTATCGAACGCCAAGGGGCCATCGAGCACCGCGCCTGTGATTTGCCCCCGATCTGCCATCTTGCAGAGCGCGGCGGCGTCGATTGTGGAAACCATCTTCGAGGTCACCGTCTCGATGGCGGAAAGGATGGCGACGTTGGGTCTCTCGACTCCGATCGTGTGCGCGAGCTCGATCGAGTTCTTTACGATATCGACCTTGTCGTCCAGCGACGGAGCGATGTTGATCGCGGCATCGGTGATCATCATGGGGCGCGGATACGCCTCTGTATCGAGAACGAACGCGTGACTCACTCGGCGCAATGTCCTGAGTCCGGAATCATGCTGCAAAACGGCGTGCATCAAAGTGTCGGTATGCAGGCTGCCTTTCATCAGGGCGCGCGCCTGGCCCTTGCGACACAGGGCGACGCTCTTTTGCGCGGCGTCCTCATCGTCGGCAGCGTCGACAATGGTTACCGTCCCGAGGTGAGCCTCGATCCGGTCGGCGAGAGAGCGGATCTCTCGCTCCGAACCAACGAGGATCGGCTCGATGAGACCTTGTCTAGCTGCTTCGAGCGCCCCCGTGAGTGCAACGTCCGTCAAGGGAGAGGCGACGGCCATCGGAATGGGGCTGAGCGAGCGGCAGCGCTCGAAAAGCCGATCGAACAGTTGAAGGTGGGAGCGAGCTGCTCGGATCATGGCATGAGCGTGAGCACACGATGCGCGCGCCCCCGACGGGGGCGGCGATCGCATGGGGCGCCGCAAAATGCTCCACTCACTCCGCGCCCTCGCACGGCCAGAGAACGCGAACTCCGTTCGCAAGAGCCCGATACCCGTGGGGCAGAACATGGAAAGCAGGTTCTAGGGCCGCTGCGGGGCCCGATGGCCGAGCGACCCGACGCCAAACCACGCGACATCCCGTGCGTACGGACACACTCGCCAAAGCTTCCCCGTCCCGCGTTACGGAGTGTCGCGCCTAGGCGGATGAGGCCGAGTTGGAGGGCCGCGGAAGCATGGTTTCGGGCGCTCAGGACGAAGTGACCGCCAGCGGTATGCACGACCGCTTCGACCAGTCTGCTCGCCGTAACGGTGCGCCGGCGTATCGACTCGTCGTCCACGTCAGCGTTGCAGGCTAAGACCGCAAGCCGCACTGTGGTGCATGAGTGTTCTGCACGGCCGCAGGCCCGCTCGAGCGCGCCTCCATCCGCATCCTCGGTCGCCTGACTCAGTGCCACCACTTCGTCAGCGGCTCCGCGAACAAACGCGGGCCAATCACTCCCCGCCTCCACGACCACTCGCGCAATCGAGGCCATTTCTTGCCTCTCCCGTGCACGCGCCGTTCCAAGGGGTTCCCTTGACGTTGGATCAGTCGCTCGCCCGCCCCTAGCGCTCCACGCCCGCTTTTGGCCCAGCCCGGCCGGATCGGCCTGATTCCGGCGCGTCAGAGTCCGGCGGTGGTTAGGGGGGACATCCTAGACAGCGCTGCTCGAGGTGGAGTTTTGGCGAAATGCCACGATGAAGGCACTCTGCCTTCGCGTTCCGTGCGGGGGTCTGTACAGGATGCGTACTTCGTATAGTACGCCCTCAAGCTTGGGCTCGGGATGCGCGCGGCCGTCCCGACTGCCTCCGCGATCGTGCGCAGTTGGCCTCGACGCCTGTCAGCCGCGAGCGGATTCCGGGCTCGAAGATGTCGTCCCAGCGCCAACGGTCGACCTTGGCCGCCACGGAAGCGAGGCTCGCATATTGTCCCGGCGTGCTTTCTACCGGCCTCTTTAGAAGCGCGATACGCTTCGCAAGCACATCTCCCGCGCCCATCATGGTGCGCTCGAAAAGCACGCTCCCGACGGCGAAGCTCATCACACAGCCATGCGCGCGCATTGCGTCCTCGACGGCGAATCCCTCCTTCAGCATCGACTCCCAAAGGTCGTTGATGAAGCCGAACCCTGACGACGGGAGTCCCCCGTCGTGGGCCAGTAGGGGCGTCCAGTTGGGGTGGTCCCGTAGGATGCGATAGGCGCCGCGTGCAATCCCTTCGAGCATCGACTGCCAGCTCCGCCGAGAGACTATCCCATCGCTGATTTGGACGAAAAGTCGATCGCGCATGCCGTCGCAGAGCGCGCTTTTGTCCGAGAAGTAAGTGTACAGAGCCATCGGCGTCGCTCCGATCTCCCCCGCAATCGCACGGATGGTCACGCCGTCGAACCCCTCTCGATCGTCGATCGAAAGCGCAACTTCCATCACCGACTCCCGCGTCATCGTTCCTCGCGCGCTTCGTTTTCTCATCTCAATCAGTGCCCTTACCGATACCGCTCGACTGCGCTTGGGAATGACGCGCGTCTAGTACTGCAAAGTCTACGACGAGCGAATGTCGCATCTTGGCCTGACGTGCCTGGCACCTGTCATGCAAGGCGAGTTCCACAGAAGGCCGACCCTTCGAATGGAGCTGACAACGTATGGCTGGACGCACGCCAACTACTGAACACGGCGGAGCGCGTGCGCCGCGGTCGCACGCGCGCTGCATTCTATTCGCCCTCGTAGCCGCGTCCTTCGTTGCCCATCTTGGAGCTCGCGCCGACGCACAGGAACCGACGCCGTCGAAGCTGCCGGTCGGGGGCGAAAGCGCCATGCCCCCCGAGAGTCTCCCCGGCATCCTGCGTGTAGAAGGCGGATGGACCGCAGACACCGTTGGCGCACGCGCGCAGAAGACGAGCTTCGACGTAGCAGCCAAACAGGCGTCGCTGCGTGCTGCCCAAGCTCGCGTTGCTACTGCCGTCGTGGCGTTCTTCCCGCGGCTGTCGGGGCTCGCTAGCTACACGCGCTACCAGGACTTGGCGCAGCCAAGTCTCGGAACGCTCGTAGAGCCGACAACCCCGGGACTGATGGGGTCGATCCCTCCGACGACAGCTCTTTCCGCCGTCCCTCTTTCCTTCACGATCCCGCTCAACTACTGGGTCTTTCAAGCGACGCTCACAGTCCCGTTGAGTGATTACGTCCTGCGCCTCACCCAGCAGCATGCGGCGGCGAGCCGGAGCGCGGAAGCGGCCCGGGCCGACGCGCTCGCGAGTAAAGCGAAAGCGTGTTCTGACGCGAAGATCGCCTTCTATCAGTACGTGAAGGCCGTGGCGCAGCGCGACGTGCTCGTGCAGGCCAAGTCCGTCGCGGCCGCCCATCTCGTGGACGCAGAGAACTTGTTCCAGGTCGGTCGTGCGTCGCACGCGGACGTGCTGGCAACGGAGGCGAACGTCGCCGCCGCGCAGCTCGCCATCGATCAGGCTACTGAGATGGTGGGAATCTCGGAGGAGCAGCTTCGGCTCGCGACGCACGCGCCACCGAGCGAACCCGTGTCGATTGGCGAGGACGTGACGAGTGCGCTGCCACTCAGCACGAGCGACCTGAGGGCACTGAAGCAGGAGGCAGCGGCCAATAGACCCGAGATCCGGTCGCTCTCGTTGGGCGCGCTTGCGCAAGACCAGCTTGCGTCCAGCGCCCGCGCGGCGCAGTGGCCTTCCGTCTCGGCGGTCGGCGACTACTCCTACGCGAACCCGAGCCCGCGTATCTTCCTTCCAGAGGCCGACTTTCACGGATTCTGGGACGCGGGTGTCCGGGTAACCTGGGCGATCAACGACGTCTTCAGTGGGGACGCCGCCGGAGCTGAGCAGCAGGCCGGCGCGGTCAACTTGCGGGCGCAGAGCGCACAGCTTCGCGACGCGATCCTCGCGGAGGTCACGCAAGCCGTGCTTGCAAGGCGCACAGCGGACTCGAGCATCGAGAGCTCGACGGCGCAGCTGCGATCGGCCGAGGCGGCTTACCGCGACCGGCGCGACCTTTTCCGTCTAGGCAAGGGGACCAGTGTGGAGCTCGCGGACGCGGAGGCCGACCTCTTCCGTGCGCGGCTAGCCGCCATTTCCGCGCGCATCGACCAGCGCATTGCCAGCGTTCGCATCGATCATGCGACAGGCCGCGACGTCGGAGGGGGAGCGTCATGAAACGCGCCCTCGTCCTCATCGGCCTGCTCGCGAGTAGCCTGCTCATCGCCCTCTTGCTTTTGGTGCGGCATCTTCGCGCCGCCGATCATGGCCCCGCAGGGGGCAGCGGCGTCATCGAGGGGGTCGATGTCAACGCCACGAGCCGCATTGCGGCGCGCATCACGAAGGTGAACGTCCGCGAGGGGGACGTCGTCAAGCAGGGCGACGTGCTCGTGGAGCTCGATTGCACCGAGGGGGAAGCGACGCTGAGTCAGCTGAAGGCCCAGCTTGCAGCGGAGCAGTCGACCCATACGGCCGCACAGTCGAACGCGAAATCCGCGTCGCAGAACGCGTCGGGCGCTTCCCAAAACGTCACGGCAGCGAAATCACAGATCGAAGTTCTCAAGGCCCAGGAGGACCTTTCGCGCGTCGACCTCGCGCGCACGGGCGAGCTTGTGGAGCGCGGGACGCTTTCCGCGTCGGCCCTCGACGAGGCCCGGTCGAAGGAGTTGGCGATAGAAAGCCAGATTGCGGAGCAGCATGCGATCGAGTCGATGACCAAGAATCAGGCGGGCGCACTTTGGGCTACGGGCACGGAGGCGAAGTCGAAGGCGGTCGCAGCGGAAGACAGCGTGAGCGCAGCACGGGCGGCGGTACTCGGGGCCGAGGTCGCGGTGAGTGAGTGCAAGCTGCTCGCGCCACGAAACGCCATGGTCGTGTCGCGCAATTTCGAACCGGGCGAAGCCGTACAACCTGGTACCAACGTTCTTTCGCTCACGGACGTCACGGAGGCGCGCACGCGCTTCTATCTCCCGAACGCGGAGCTGGCGGCTGCGGCGCCGGGGCGGAGGGTTCGCCTCATCGCGGACGCCTATCCGGGGCAGACCTTCGAGGGAACCATCTTCTACGTCTCCCCTCGCGCGGAGTTCACCCCGCGCAACGTCCAAACGCGGGAGGATCGCGAGCGCTTGGTCTACTCGGTCGAGGTTCGTATCCCGAACGCGGACATGCGCCTACGGTCCGGCATGCCTGTCGAGGTCGCAATTGAAGGAAGCTGGCAATGACCGATTCGGAGGTGCGTATTGAAGCGAGCGCTCTCAAGCGCAGCTTTCGGGCGCGCGTAGCGGTCGATGGTTTGTCCTTGCGCGTTGTCGCCGGTGAGATCTACGGGCTCGTTGGGCCCGACGGCGCAGGCAAGACGACGACGCTCCGGATGCTGGCCGGACTGCTCGACCCCTCCGGTGGCAGCGTTCGCCTCGTCGGGCTCGACCCCTTCGGAAAGGATGCGAGCGTTCGCGAAACGCTCGGCTACATGCCGCAGCAGTATAGCCTCTACGGTGACCTCACGGTTGCCGAGAACCTCGCATTCTTCCGCGAGATGTTCTGCCTGCCGCGCGACGCGTTCCGCAAACGTCGCGAGCGGCTCCTCGCGATCACGCGTCTCGCCGAGTTCAAGGACCGGCGCGCCGAGGCCCTCTCGGGAGGCATGTACAAGAAGCTCGCGCTCTCGTGCGCCCTGCTGAACGAGCCCAAAGTGCTCTTGCTCGATGAGCCGACGAACGGGGTCGACCCGGTGAGCCGCCGCGAGTTCTGGGACCTTCTCCACGATTTTCTCTCCGAGGGGATGGCCATCCTGATCGCGACGCCGACCATGGACGAGGCGGCCCGTTGCCACCGCGCCGGGCTGCTCTTCGAGGGGCGCTTGCTCGAGGAAGGTCAGCCCAGCGAGATGCTTCGCACCTTCCCGCATCCGGTCTTTCGCGTGCAAGGTGAGCGCACCAAGGTCGCCGACGTCATCGAGAAGGATGCCGATGTGCTCGCATCCACGCCGGCCGGGGGTGAGCTGCGCGTCGTCGTCCGAAAGGAGCGTCAAGAAGCCGTGCTCAAGATGCTGGCAGAGCTCGGCGCCAAGACGTCGCCGGCCATAGCCACTTTTGAGGATCTATTTCTGACTCGTCTGCGAGAGCGAGCCGAGGCAAAGCACGAAAGCAAGAGTCCTTCATGAGTGAGCACGCCTCTGTACGTGTGAAGACGCTCACGAAGCGCTTCGGTGCCTTCGTCGCCGTGAACGACGTGTCCTTTGAGGTCAAGAAGGGAGAAATCTTCGGCTACCTGGGCGCGAACGGCGCGGGAAAATCGACGACGATTCGGATTCTATGCGGTCTACTTTCCGTCTCCAGCGGCGAGGCGATGGTCGCGGGTGTCGATGTGGTCCACAAGCCGAATGCGGTGCGCCATGCCATCGGATACATGTCCCAGAAGTTTTCGCTCTACCGCGATCTCACGGTCGCGGAGAACCTCGAGTTCTTCGGGGGCGCGTACGATCTCTTCGGAAAGAACTTTCGTGCGCGACGTGACGCCCTCGTACACGACCTTGCGCTCGAAATGCTCTCGGGCGAATTGACGG
>Ga0209274_10000972_pt1 | contig 15311 bp, 10 predicted proteins | sample HubBroMetageREF1_FD_188343 | JGI IMG/M metagenome (GOLD analysis project Ga0209274, IMG submission 188343) | Reference soil microbial communities from the Hubbard Brook experimental Forest, New Hampshire, USA - Hubbard Brook CCASE Soil... | ecosystem: Environmental > Terrestrial > Soil >...
GTCGTCAATGGTCTTCCAATAACCAAGGGTCTTCGAAGGATGCAGGTTGTTGGGCGAAGTGTGCAGCACGAGGTGGAAACCTTCCGTAACGGTTCGAATGCGCTGCAGAGTGCGGCGTAGAAGTGCCGCAAGATTCACGCGCAATCCCGGCTTCGACAATCCCGTGCGCTCGAAGGAAGCGTCGTGGTTGCGAGGGAGAATCCAGGTTTCGTAGGGAACCCGCGGCGCATATGGCCCAAGGGCAACATAATCGCCGCGAGCCTCGATCACCCGCGAGGCCTGCCGCTCTTCCTGATTCAGAATGTCGCAGAAGACGCAGCGCTCCTTCTCCGTGAAGTATTCCCGTCCCGCCCGCAATTCGTAGAGCACGCGCCGCGGCACAAACATGGTGGCCGTAAGCTGCGACGTAGGATGAGCGAATTCCTGGCCGGCGTTGGGCCCGTAGTCCTTGTAGAGACTGACGTACTTGATGCGCGGATCGCGTTTGAGATCGAGGATGCGTTCGGCGGCGAGGCGTAGGAATATCCCGATTTCATCGTCGCTCGCACTCCAAAGCTGGCGGTCATGGCGCGGATTCTCAACCAGCACTTCATGCGCTCCGACCGAGTTCATGCGGTCATAAAGGCCGTCGCCGCGACGTCCGGGCTCGCCTTCGATGTGGTAGAGCGGAACAGGATGCACCATGGCCCGCGCCGACCAGCCCGCCGAGCTGGGCAAAGCGGAAATGACCTGCGTCGCGTGGGCAGCATCCGGGCAAAAAAGGCAGGCGGTTTCAGGGCGCAGAGCGTGTTCAGCCGGCTCGTCCCCGGTCATGACCCAGGAGCGAGTGATGGGATCTTTACGGAGTTCCATGTATTAGGTAAACACTGCGGGAGAAGCCGCGTCAAGCAAGGTCTCAAAATTCAAAGTTTCAAGGTTTCAAAGTTTCAAGGTTTCAAAAACAGAATACAGTCTAACGTCGGTCTTATACGTTGAAACCTTGAAACATTGAGGCCTCGCTCCTTGAACTTGTTATAATCCGCGCCAAGCCCTCTGAAACCGAGCTGCCGAAAATGTCCGAGCCGTCCACTCCGCTGATGCGCCAATATGCCGCCGTCAAGAAAGAACATCCTACCGCGTTGCTGTTCTTCCGCCTGGGCGATTTCTATGAGCTTTTCTTTGACGACGCCATTGTCGCATCCAAGGAGCTGCAGATCACCCTCACCTCGCGCAATAAAGAGAAAGGCATCGCTGTACCCATGTGCGGAGTGCCTCACCATGCGGCCGAGGGCTACATCGGGAAGCTCATCCGCAAAGGCTTCAAGGTGGCAATCTGCGAGCAGATGGAAGATGCCCGGCTGGCCAAGAAACTGGTGCGGCGCGAAGTGACTCGCGTGGTCACTCCCGGGACGGCGGCGGATTCGCTGCTGGGGTCGGAAGAAAACAATTTTCTGGCCGCTCTGGCGCAGGTTGGCGAGCGTGTGGGGTTCGCCGCGCTGGATCTTTCCACCGGCGAGTTTCGTGCCACGGAATTTTCAGGAGAAGGAGCACTGCGGCGGGTTCAGGAAGAACTGGAGCAGCTACGCCCGAAAGAATTGTTGTATGCGTCGGCGGCACCGCTGTTCGAGGTAAGGGGCAGTCGATCTTCGCTGGCCCCCGTGCCTGGCCTGACTCCTCAAGTGACACCGGCACCAGCACCGCAGCCTCGGGCCGCTGGGGCCACTTGTGCGGAGACTCCCCTCGACGACTGGATCTTCGCTCCGGACCACGCCATTCCGCTGCTGGAAAATCATTTCGGAGTGTTATCGCTCGAAGGATTTGGGCTGGCCGGCAGGACGGCCGCCGCGGCGGCCGCAGGCGCGATTCTTTACTATGTGCGCTCGACCCAGCGCGGATCGCTCGATCACGTAGACCGCATCGGCTGGTATGAACGGCAAAACTGCCTGGTGTTGGATGCGGTTACCGTCCGCAACCTGGAATTGATTGAGCCTCTCTTCGCGGGGACTGATGCGGGCGTTACCCTGTTCCGCTCCATCGATGCCGCGGCGACGCCCATGGGCAAGCGGCTGCTGCGGGCATGGTTGCTGCGGCCCTCGCTCGATGTTCTGGAGATCAACGCGCGACTGGATGCGGTTGAAGCGGGCGTGAAGAACACTATCGCACGCGAGGAGTTGCGGCGCGCGCTCGATGGCGTTCTCGACCTGGAGCGGCTCTTGAGCCGCGTCACCCTAGAGACGGCGAATCCGCGGGACGTTCTGGCGCTCGCGGCGTCACTCGCGAAAATTCCAGCAGTCAAGTCCGCGGTCGCAAGGTTAGCCTCGGATCGCCTGAAGACCTTGCACGGATCGCTCGACGAACTGGGAGACCTGCGCGGGCGCATCGAGCGGACCATTGTGCCAGAGCCTCCGCTCAGCTTTGCCGATGGAGGCGTGATTGCGCCGGGCGTGGACCGTGATCTGGATGGGTTGCGCGAGCTCTCGCGCAACAGCAAGCAGGTGCTGGCACAGATCGAGCAGCGGGAACGCGGCCGCACCGGGATCGGGTCGCTCAAGGTGAAGTTCAACTCCATCTTTGGTTATTACATCGAGGTCTCGAAACCGAATCTGCACCTGGTCCCGCAGGATTATGAACGCAAACAAACTCTGGTGGGCGCAGAGCGCTTTACCACGCCTGAGCTGAAGGAGTACGAAGCCAGGATTCTCGATGCACAGGAAAAGATTGTCGAGATCGAACGGCGCCTCTTCACCGAGTTGCGCACAGCAATTGCATCCGAGGCGAAGCGGATCCGGCAGACTGCGCTGGCGCTGGCCGAGGTAGACGTGCTGGCCTCGCTCGGCCACATCGCCGCGCTGAGGAATTATTGCCGGCCGCAATTTGTTGCCTCCGCGGACAGGGCTTCGGCGGAAGCTGACGCGGGTGAACTGGAGATCGTCGAGGGCCGCCATCCCGTGATTGAGCAGCAGGAGATGGCCGGAGGCAGCGAGCGTTTCGTGCCTAACGACCTTTACCTGAATTCGTCCACGCACACCATTCTGCTACTGACCGGACCGAACATGGGCGGCAAGTCCACTTACTTGCGGCAGACGGCGCTGATCGTGATTCTGGCGCAGATGGGCTCGTTCGTTCCGGCGCGCTCGGCGCGGCTCACCGCGGTCGATCGTGTCTTCACCCGCATCGGCGCCAGCGATAATCTCGCCCGCGGGCGCTCGACCTTCATGGTCGAGATGACGGAGACAGCAGCGATCCTGCACACGGCGACGGCGCGGTCTTTGATTCTGCTGGATGAAGTGGGCCGCGGCACCTCCACTTACGATGGACTGGCGATTGCATGGGCGGCTGTCGAGTATCTGCACGCACGCGTGCGCGCCAAAACTCTGTTCGCTACACACTATTTCGAGCTGACGGAATTGGCCGAGCAGCTTGCGGGAGTGAAGAACTATCACGTCTCGGTGAAAGAAACCGGTGGCGGGATCGTTTTCCTGCGCAAGGTTGAGCCCGGAGCCGCAGACCGCAGCTATGGCATTGAAGTAGCCAAGCTGGCGGGGTTGCCGAATGAAGTAATCATACGGGCGCGCGAGGTGCTCGCTGAGCATGAATCAGCGGAACGCGAGTTGACCGAGCATCTTTCGCCCGGCGCTGCGCCTCCGGCGACCCAGCTGACGATTTTTACTCCGTTGTCAGAGCCGGTCCTGGAGAAGCTGCGCGAAGTGGACTTGAACCGGCTCACGCCGCTGGAGGCGTTGAATTTGCTGGCGGAACTGAAGAGGCAAATCGATTGAGGCTGCGGACCATGACCTGTGTAGAGAAGCTTCTTTCGATCAGTTCGGAGCCGTTGGCTCCCGGGCCTACGGCTCTGCCGAAAATCCTTGAGCCTTACCCGGCTGGTCTCGAACTTTTTCACATGTTGGAATGCAAGAATGGCTTCTATGCCTTCGAGTCGGCGTTACACGTCTTCCCGCTCACGTCTGCTGTCGGGATGAGTTTGGAGGAATGGAACGCTGACTCCCTTTGGCGCGGCGGCTACCGGGATCTCGCTGAAGGCCTCCTCTTTTTTGCCGAGGATGCTTTTCAGGACCAGTATTGCCTCTCAGCGAAGGGGGTGCTGCACTTCCACTCAGAAACTGGAACAACGGGAGCCGTGGCCGATTCGATAGAAGGATGGGCGGAAAACATATTAGGCGACTACCAGTGCAAAACTCGCTGGACACTTGCCAGCAAGTGGCAGGCCGGGAACGGACCACTGCCGATCGGAAAGAGACTTATGCCGAGGATTCCGTTCTTCCTCGGTGGCGAGTATTCGACCGATAATCTTTGGGCTGGCGATCCGATTGAGGGAATGCGTTTCAAGACAGACCTTGCTCTCCAAACGAGAGAGTTGCCTGACGGGTCCGGCGTTAGACTAATCATCGGAAAAGATCCTCGCCACCAGTGAGTCGACTTCGATGTTAAGGCGAAAAACGAGTCTGGATATGCATCGCTCCATCGGCCAGCTTCTGATCGTCGGCTTCGACGGCGCGGAGATGACGCCGCACCTCACTTCCCTGCTTAAGCGACTGCAGCCGGCGGGAGTGATTCTGTTCGCTCGTAATATAAAGAGTGCCGAGCAGACTTGGCGCCTGCTGCGCGATTGCCAGAAATATGTTTCGACGCCGTTGTTTACCTGCGTCGATCTCGAGGGCGGCCGCGTGGATCGATTTCGCGACGTGCTGGGGCCAACGCCGGCAGCAGCCGAGGTGTTCGCGACGCATAATCGCAAACTTTTCCGCAAGCATGGGCAGTTGATCGGAGAGAACTGCCGTGCCCTGGGATTCAACGTCGATTTCGCTCCAGTACTCGATCTGGCATTTGAAGCCTCCCGCAGCGTAATGAGTTCGCGCTCGGTTTCGGCAAATCCGCGCGAAACAGTTGCCTATGCGCGTGAGTTTCTCGCGGGGCTGAGGACGGCGAACGTGTTGGGCTGCGGGAAGCACTTTCCCGGCCTCGGCGAGGGCACACTCGACAGCCATCACGAGCTCCCGCTCATCAAGAAGCCCATGAAAGCGCTTTGGGCCGAGGATCTGCTCCCATACCGCATCCTCCGCGCGCAGATGGCGCTGGTGATGGTCTCGCACGCGGCATATCCACTGGTCACGCGTAATCAGACACCGGCATCTCTCTCCAGAGTTTGGATTACAGATATCCTGCGCAAGCGTATTGGCTACCGCAAACTGGTCGTATCAGACGATCTCGAGATGGGTGGAGTTCTGTCGGCGGCTTCAATGAGGCAAGCCGCGGTTGAGTTCATTCGAGCTGGCGGAGATTTGTGCCTGATCTGCCATCGCGCGGATCACATCACGGATGCCTACGACGAGTTGGTAAAGATGACAGAGCGCGACCCCAAGTTTGCCAGGCGTGTAGCAGAGTCGGTAGGCAGCGTGCTCGCGTTTAAGAAGAAGTCGGCGAAGATCTTGCACCGAACGAAATCACCTTCTCCCGCAACGGTCGAAAAGCTCTCTCGCAAGCTCTGGGAATTCGGAGAACAGGTGCGGATGGAAGCTCTTAGTCGCGAGAAGAATGGGCGGACCCCGCGAACATGAGCCCGGCTGACATGAAAAAGAAACGCATGATTGTAGCCGGCGTAATGAGTGGGACCTCCGCTGACGGTATCAACGTGGCATTAGTGCGTATGGGAGCGAAAGTGCGCTCCCGGACCAGCCTCGAGTTGCTCGGGCATGCTGAATACTCCTACCCGAAGAACGTGCGTCAAGCTGTGCTGCGAGCGATGAACGCTCCGCGGGCGAGCGTGGCTGACCTGGCCCGGCTGAATTTCCTGTTGGGTGAACTTTATTCTGAAGCGGTGCTGGCCACCGAAAGAAGGTTCCGCGTGCAAGCGGATCTTGTGGGCTGTCACGGCCAGACGCTTTATCATCAAGGCGAGCTGCAAACCTTTCTCGGGCGTAGGGTGGTCGCCACGTGGCAGACGGGTGAGGCGGCGATCGTCGCAGCAAGGGTAGGCGTGCCGGTGGTTTCGGATTTTCGTCCCGCCGACATGGCGGCCGGAGGCAAAGGCGCGCCCCTGGTTCCCTTTCTCGACTACCTGATGTTCCGCGATGCGCGGCTCGGGAGAATCGTGCAAAACATCGGGGGGATCGCGAACCTCACAGTAATCCCCGCCGGCGCGGCCGCCAGCGAGGTAGTCGCGTTCGATACCGGACCCGGAAACATGGTGATCGACGCGGTCACCGAGAAGATGTTCGGCTTGCCGTTCGATCGCGGCGGGAAGATCGCGGCCTCCGGGAAGGTGTTGGAGTCAGTCATCAGCAAACTGCTGCGACGGACGTTTTTCAAGAGGGAACCTCCCAAAACCGCAGGGCGCGAAGAATTCGGCCGCGAGTTTCTGCGCGAGTTTCTGCGCAGCTGCGGGCGCTGCAAAAAGCAAGATGCTGTAGCAACAGCCACGGCGCTGACAGCGAGGTCGATTGCAGATGCAGTCCGTCGCTTCGCGGCCGGGAACTCAGGGTCTACTCGAAAGCGGCAGTTTCAGGAAATGATTCTGTCTGGAGGAGGAGCGAAGAATTCAACCCTCATCGCCATGCTAGCCGCAGAACTTGAGCCGCTCGGCTTGCGGCCGCGATTGTCCGACGAATTCGGCATACCCTCGGCGGCGAAAGAAGCCGTGGCGTTTGCGGTTCTGGCACACCAAACATGGAGCAGGCGGGCATCGAATATCCCCTCGGCGACGGGGGCGAAGCGCGCCGCAGTGCTCGGCAAGATCTCCCACCCTTAAAACCTATGCCTATTTACATTGCAATGCTCCGCGGAATCAACGTTGGAGGAAACAAGCGCATCAAGATGGACGACTTGCGAAAATCGTTCGAGGGCCTGGGCTTCGAGCAGGTGAAGACCTACATCCAGAGCGGAAACGTAGTGTTCAAGGCCAGCAAGGCTTCCTCCGCTGCGCTGGGCAAGAAGATCGAAGCCATGATTGTCAGCGACTTCGGCTTTTCAGCCTCCGTGATTGTGAGAACCGGCGCTGAGTTGGCCGAGACCATCGCCGCCAATCCCTTCCTGAAACAACGAGGCATTGACCCCGAGAAACTTCATATCACCTTTCTTTCGGACATTCCCTCAACTCCAGCCCTGAAGAAACTAGCCGAGTTTACGGTCGCTCCCGACCAATCGCAGGGTGTAGGCAAGGAAATCTTTCTCTACTTGCCAAACGGATTCTCCGCCAGCAGCCTCTGGAAAGCTCCGTGGGAGAAAGCACTCGCCGTGGTCACCACAACCCGCAACTGGAAAACCGTGAACGCCCTACATCAAATGTGTCAGGACTGCGAATAATGGCGGACCGAGCCAGTTCCAGCGTCAGAGGTCAAACTCCAGATCTCGTCGCGGCGCTCGTCTTCTTCGCGCTCCTGTTCCTCGCGTTCCTCCCCCTATTTTCGTGCTCCACTCAGCCTGATCCCAACACGCTCGTGATGGTGATCGAATCGAGCCCCACGAATCTGGACCCGCGAGTAGGTCAGGACGCGTTTTCGGAACGCATCGACAATCTGATTTTCGACGACCTGCTCTCCCGTGGCGACAACCTGGATGTGGCGCCGGGTTTAGCCGAACGCTGGGAGATTCCCGACCCACTAACCTACGTTTTTCATCTGCATCATGGAGTTCACTTTCATGACGGACGCCCGCTCACTTCGCGCGATGTGAAGTGGACCTTCGATTCCCTGCTTCAAGGCAAGATTCGAAGCACAAAGACGGCAACTTATCGCTTTGTCGATCACATCGACACCCTGGATGATTTCACGATCGTTTTTCACATGAAGGAACCAGACGCCGCGCTGCTATGGAACATCTCCGACGGTGCGATTGGCATTGTGCCGTACGGCAGCGGCGATGAGATTTCGCGCCGCCCGATGGGCTCGGGGCCGTTCAAGTTTGTAAGCGCTGAGACCGACAAGGAAGTCGTGATTGAACGCAACGACGACTACTGGGGCGAGAAAGCCAGGCTCGCGCGCGTGCGTTTTTCCGTAGTCCCCGACGCAACCACTCGCGCGCTTGAATTACGCAAAGGCAGCGGGGACGTGACCATCAACGCGCTCACGCCCGATACCGTCCTCACTCTGGCGCGCGATCCGTCGCTCGCGGTCGAGCGGGCTCCCGGAACGGTCCTGGCCTATCTGGGTTTCAACCTGCGTGATCCCATCCTGCAAGATGTGCGAGTACGGCAGGCGATTGCCTATGCCCTCGACCGCCGTCCGATGATCGAGTATCTGTGGCGCGGCCAGGCACAACCGGCACGCAGCATACTTCCGCCGCAAAGCTGGGCATACAACGGCAGCGTTCCGGCCTATGACCACGATCCCGGCAAAGCCGAGAAGTTGCTGGATGCTGCCGGCCATCCCGCAGTGAATGGCGTGCGCTTTCACATCACCATGAAGACTTCCACGGATGAGAACACGCGCCTCATGGTCGCCGTCATGCAGCAGCAGTTGCGCGAGGTCGGGATTGCACTCGACATTCGCAGTTTCGAGTTCGGCACGTTCTTCTCCGACGTAACCCATGGGTTGTTTCAGCTTTACGGCCTGCGCTGGGTCGGCGGTAATGAAGATCCCGATATCTTTTCGTTTTGCTTCAGCTCATCGAGGTTCCCTCCGAATGGCGCGAACCGCGGCTACTATTCGAATCCGAAGGTGGATGCCCTCATCGACCAGGGCCGCCGCGAAATCGATCCCGCCGTGCGTAAGCCGATCTATGCCGAGATACAGCGCACCCTGGCTGAGGACCTGCCTGCCATCGACCTGTGGTATCTGGATAACGTGCTCGTGCACAACAAGCGCGTCGTGAATCTGAAGCTGAATCCTGCCGGAAACTATGACTTTCTGCGCACGGCTGAGCTGGCGCCAGCAAAGAATTAGGCCGCCGAATCCGCGTGTTACCATCGAATTCGGTTCTTCGATATGCGAATTCTCTTCATCGGCGACATCTTCGGGCGGCCCGGACGGACCATCGTCAAGGACCGCCTGCCCGGCATTGTCCGCGATCAGGCAATCGATCTCGTCATCGCCAACGGGGAGAACTCAGCGGCTGGTTTCGGCATTACTCCCGCGCTCGCCGAAGAGCTGTTTGAGCTCAACATCGACGTCATCACCACCGGCAACCACGTCTGGGACAAGCGCGAAATCCTCGATTACTTTCGGATGGCTGAAGGCAATGGCCACGGGCCACAACGCCGCGTGCTTCGTCCCGCGAATTATCCCGCGGATATGCCCGGCTGGGGCTTGTATCAAGGTCACAAAGCCAAGATTCCCTATGCCGTGATCAACCTGCAGGGGCGGGTGTTCATGGCCTCGAACGATGATCCGTTTCGCATTGCCGACCAGTTGTTGCAGAAGATCACAGCCAAGGTCATCTTCGTTGACTTCCACGCCGAGGCGACCTCGGAAAAGATTTCCCTCGGCTGGTATCTCGACGGACGCGTGACCGCCGTGGTCGGTACGCACACGCACGTGCCCACCGCCGATGAGCGCGTTCTGCCCGACGGAACCGCATATGTAACCGACGTCGGCATGACCGGTCCTTATGATGGCGTGATCGGCGTGAAGAAAGAGCTGGTCGTCAACAAATTCCTCAACGGCATGCCGGTGCGCTTTGAGCCGGCCACGGGCGACGTCCGCTTGTGCGCGGTGGTGATCGACAGCGATGAGAAGACCGGCAAGGCGCGGGATATTAAGCGGCTGATGTTGACTGAATGATATGGTTGCAAGAAAGCGACACGTCCCCGTTCTCACCTATGCTCCATCCCTCCCCCGTTACAACCGAAGGTACGGGGCCTATTAGCTCTCGGCGAGGATGAAGCCTCAGGTTAAAATCAAACCAATGCAGCGAGTACGGATCATCCTGGCAATTGGTCTCGTGGCGGCAATGCCGGCTCTCCCGGCGTTCGCTGCGAACGATGCCACCATCGACACTCCGATCATCTCCTGCGGCAACGGGATCCCCGGCGGCGTTTACTGCGCTCCCACCAAGAAGGATGAGAAAGAAGCCCGCAACTCTTACGCGCACGGATTGAAACTGGAGGGTCAAGATCGCCTGGAAGAGGCTCTTGCCCAGTTCGACAACGCTTCGCGGCTAGAGCCGCAAGACCTGGCATTCCTTTCGGCGCAGGAACACACGAGGTCGCAACTGGTGTATCAGCACACCGAGCGCGGCGAAGCTCTCCTGGCCGACGCCCAGCGCAACCCGGCTGTGGCCGAGTTCCGCGCCGCGCTGAAACTCGATCCTGACAACGCCTATGTGGAGGAGCGGCTCACTGAGGCGCTGTATGATCCGGCGGCTTCCAGGCTGGGCGGAGTGTCCGCGATGCTAGCCGACCAATCCAGTGAGATCGAACTTCAGCCCAAGGCGGAACACGCGACGTTTCACTACCGCGGCGATGTTCGTGGCCTGTTCAACGAGCTCGCCTCGGACTATGGCATAAGTGTTCAATTTGACGACTCGGTTCCGGCCAAGACGGTGCGCTTCTACGTTGACGATGTTGACTTCTATACTGCTCTCCATTTGGCAAATCGAGTCAGCAAGACGATGTGGACGCCGCTGGACGCGCACGAGGTCCTGATCGCGGTGGATAATGCGGAAAATCACAAGCAGTTTGACCGCATGTCGCTCGCCACTTTTTCCGTGCCCGGAGCCAGCACGCCGCAAGAGATAACCGAATTGGTCACGGCGCTGAAAAACGTCTGCGAATTTCAGAAGATCAGTTCCGGCCAGGGTGGAACTCTGGAAGTGCGCGCCCCGCAATCCACTCTGAAGGCGTGCACGAAGCTGATGGGGCAGTTGACCAGTGCCCGCCCGCAGGTGGCGCTCGATGTTGAGGTATACCAGATCAGCCACAACTTCACGCGCGAAATCGGCATGCACGTTCCGAATACCTTCAATGTCTACAACATCCCGGTGGCGGCCGTGGCAGCAGCCATTGCGGCTCTGGGCGGACAGAACATTCAGTCGCTTGCCAACCAGCTGATTTCTTCCGGTGGCATTAACTCTGCTGGGAGTTCGGCGCTGTCCGGCCTTCTGGCGCAACTACAGAGCCAGACAAGCGGCATCTTCAGCCAGCCCCTGGCGACTTTCGGTAACGGCCTTTCGTTCTCTGGAGTCAGCCTGGATCACCTTACAACCGTGCTCTCCCTCAACGAATCGTGGGCGCGCAGCCTGAGTCACGTTACGATGCGCGCGTCCGACGGCAACGAAGCGACCTTCCACCTGGGAGAGCGCTATCCCATCCTGAACGCATCCTACGCACCCATCTATAACTCTTCGGCGATTTCAGCAGTGCTGGGAAATCAGAGCTACGTCCCTCCTTTTCCTTCGGTCAGTTACGAAGACCTGGGATTGATGCTGAAGGCCAAGCCGGTTATCAACGGCGACGGGGCAGTCAGCATGTCGATTGAACTGCAGGTACGCTCCCTGACCGGGCAGAGCGCGAACGGTGTCCCGGTGATTGCGAACGAGGAATACAAGGGCAGCATACGTCTCCGCGATGGTGAGCCAGCAGTAGTAGCGGGAGAAATCACTACCAACGATCAGCTTTCGATGGCCGGCATTCCGGGCATAGCCGCTATTCCTGGCCTAAATCAGGCGGTAAGCGACAACACCAAAACGAAAGAAGAAGATGAATTGCTTATCGTGATCACACCGCACGTGCTGGCCAACCGGAACCGGGCTACCGATGAGATCTGGGTCAGCGAGAAGTAGCTCAGCGAGAAGTAGCTCAGCGAGAAATAGCCCGCGAAAAGTAGCCAGCAAGAGTGCGTGCCGCCATCCTCGAGACTGTCCGGGCCGACCGCGCCCCAATGGTGGAACTGACTCGGCAGCTGATTGCCATTCCCTCCGAGAATCCTCCCGGGAACCATTACCCCGAAGCTTTACAGCTCATTTGCCAACATCTTAAGCAGCTTGGATTCGAGCCTGAAGTAAAGGGAGACTGCGTCCTTTGCTTCGTCGGCCAAGGCGAGCGAACGCTTTATTTCAGCGGCCACTACGATGTCGTTCCCGCGCAGTCTCCAACACAGTTCCAGCCCGTAACACGCGGCAAGAATTTGTTTGGGCGCGGATCGTCAGACATGAAGAGCGGCTTGGCGGCGATGATTTACGCCGCCAAAGCAGTTCGTGACCAAGGCATGAAGTTGAACGGCCGCATCGGACTCGTTTTCGTGCCCGACGAAGAAAACGCAGGCCCCCGCGGCTCGCGCTACTTGGAACAGAGAGGTCTTCTTGGCAAGCACGGAATCGGCATGCTCACTCCCGAACCGACGGGAGGAGTGGTTTGGAATGCGAATCGCGGCGCGATCACACTGAAAGTGACGGTCAAGGGCAAACCCGCTCACGTCGGAAGGCAGTTTGAAGGCGTGAATGCGTTTGAAGGGATGATGAGCCTTGCTCAAGAACTCTCTGAACTCAAAAAAGAAGTCGAGACCCGCGCTACCGGCTTCCGCATTCAGCCGCGGCAGGCACGGACTTCCATCCTGATGCTCGGCGGCCTGACTGCCGGAGGCGATAACTTCAACGTCGTTCCCGATTCTTGCTGGTTCACGATCGATCGTCGCATCAACCCCGAAGAAGACCTGAATACAGAAAAAGAGCGGCTAATCTCCCTGATCAGCCAAAAACGAAAGGGCCGTGGCGCAGTGGAGATCGAAATATTGCAGGAGGGAAAGTCGGCGGGGGTCGATGCAGACACGCCGTTGGGCGCAGCTTTGGCACAAAACATCGAACTCGTAACTAAAATCTCACCACGCTTAGAAATGTGTCCGGGACTTCTCGAGACCCGCTTCTACGCCGACCGGGGCCTCGCCGCATACGCGTATGGGCCCGGCTTGTTGACCGTCTCCCACGGTCCTAAAGAATTCGTGCCGATCGAAAACGTAGTAAATTGTTCAGCAGTGTACGCCCTGACCGCGATCGACCTCCTGACAAAACGGTAAGTCGGTAATGCGGAAAATCTCTTTTATTTGGCTTGTTTCGCGGCAAAATCTACCAGACTCTTCAGCGTCTCAGCAGGAACGTTACTGACATTTCCGATGCTGCGGCCGTTAATGAAAAGAGTCGGCGTCCCAGTCACGTTGACAGCCTTGCCAAGAGCCAGTGAAGCATCAACATGCGCCTTGGCTACGGGAGTGCTGGCGCAAGCCGCAATGTCAGCGCCTTTCACGCCCGCGCCGCTGGCCAGCGCAGTCAGTTTTTCGTCGGCATTCTCCGCCGTGATGTCGGCCTGAGTCTCGTAGGTCTTGGCAATGAACTTCCAAAATGCCTCGTTCGACGCCTGCGCAACGCAATCAGCGTAAGCGGCTCCCTTCGCTGCCCAGTTGTGCATCTCCAGGGGGAAACTCTGGAAGACAAAACGCTCGTTCGGTTCCGCCGCAATCAGTCCCTCGATGGCGGGCTGCGCCGCTTTGCAGGCCGGGCACTGCAGATCGCCGAACTCGATAATCGTGACCGGCGCATCCTTTGGCCCGCGCGAAGGTCCAGTCATTCCCTTCTCCAGTGCTTTCCTCGCTGGATCGAACGGCTTGGCGCCGAAGGGAATAATATCGCCGATCACGGCGTGGTCGCCGTCCGGCGTCACGTAGAACCGGCTGAGTTGCTGGCCCTGTGGGGTGGCGATAATGACGTCGACCTGAGCCAGACCCGGCACTGGCGCCGGTTTGATGCTGGAGATCTTCCAACTCAGCTGCGCCTCATAGCCGAAGGTCTGCTGCATGAAGGAGTCGACCGTGGCTTCTGAGGGAAGATTGACGGTTTGAGCTCCCGCCAGACCGCAAGCCAGCACGAGGATGAGAATCAGATTGATAGAATTGCGCATTGATTTCCTTTCAGTCCAACAATTGTTATTAGAGCAAGACACACCGGGATTCTCTAAGGCATCTTCGAGAGATCCCTTTCAAGCCTCGCTTTTCGCAGCGATGGGAAAACGGCGGCCGTAACCGAAGGCCTTGGGAGAAATCTTAATACCGGGGGCCGCCTGCTGACGCTTGTATTCGGCCCGATCCACCATCCGGACCACTCGTCGCACCAGCTCGATATCGAAACCGCGATCGGCCGCAATCTGCTCGGCAAAATGCGCGTCTTCCACGTAGTCCTCGAGCACCGCGTCCAGAATCTCGTAGGGCGGCAGCGAGTCGCTGTCTTTCTGGTTGGGCCGCAACTCGGCGGAGGGCGGCTTCTCCAGCGTGGCCTCGGGGATTATCGCCCGCCGCGAATTCACATAATGACTGAGCCGGTAAACCAGCGTTTTCGGCACGTCGGAAATGACCGCCAAGCCCCCCACCATATCCCCGTAGAGTGTACAGTAGCCCACTCCCAGCTCGCTCTTGTTGCCAGTGGAAAGCACGATCGCGCCGAACTTATTAGACAGCGCCATCAGCAGCGTGCCCCGGGCTCGCGACTGGATATTCTCTTCGGTGACATCTTCCTTCCGATCCTTGAATACTTCCTGCAAGGTTTGGCGGTACGCTTCAAATGTCCGATCGATGGAGAGCAGCTCGAAGCGCATGCCAAGATTTTTTGCCAGCGCGCGGGCATCTTCAATCGAGCCCGGCGAAGAATACGGGCCTGGCATACCAATGCCGATCACGTTCTCTGCCCCGACCGCATCGGCAGCGATGACGGCCGTGAGCGCTGAATCAATTCCACCGCTGAGGCCGATGATGGCTTTTTGAAATCCGCACTTGCGCATGTAGTCGCGGGTTCCCAGGACAAGAGCCGCGTAGACGCTGGCTTCCTCGCCCTCGATCTGCTCGTGCAGGTCGCCAGTAAAGGTTTTGGAATCGAAGTAGACCAGATCTTCCTCGAATGATTTTCCCTGCGCGATGACCTTCCCCTCCGCGTTAAGAACAATGCTGGAGCCGTCGAACACCAGGCTGTCATTGCCGCCGACCTGATTGACCAGCGCGACCGGAACCTTGTGATGGCGGGCGATAGCAACGAGCATGTCGCGGCGAAGTTCGCGCTTGCCGATCCAGAAGGGTGAAGAGGAAATGTTGAGCACGAAGTTTCCTCCAGCGCGGACCAGGGCCTCTATGGGATCGACCGTATACAGGCGTTTGGGCCAGAACAGCTTGTCGTTCCAGGCATCTTCGCAGATGGTGAGCGCCATCTGGTTGCCGCAGAAGGAAAACAAGTCCTGACTTTTGGCGGGCGCGAAGTTGCGCATTTCGTCGAAGACGTCGTAGGTGGGCAGGAGCATCTTCGACTGCACGAAGGCGACTCGGCCATCCTGCAGCAGGGCGGCGGAGTTCATCGCGGACTTTCCGGTTTCCGAATGGGCGGGAGTGACCAGCCCGCAGATGACGGCG
>Ga0209274_10000973_pt1 | contig 15299 bp, 8 predicted proteins | sample HubBroMetageREF1_FD_188343 | JGI IMG/M metagenome (GOLD analysis project Ga0209274, IMG submission 188343) | Reference soil microbial communities from the Hubbard Brook experimental Forest, New Hampshire, USA - Hubbard Brook CCASE Soil... | ecosystem: Environmental > Terrestrial > Soil >...
ATTTCCGCGGGAGCGCCTGCTGCGACCAGGTAGCCACCTGCTTTTCCGGCGCCGGGGCCGAGATCCACTACGTAATTGGCGCGGCGGATGGTTTCTTCGTCGTGCTCGACGACAAGGACCGTATTGCCGAGGTCGCGCAAGGTTTCGAGCGTATTGAGCAGGCGGCCATTGTCGCGCGCGTGCAGGCCGATGGAGGGTTCATCGAGAACATAGAGCACGCCCCGCAGGCGCGAGCCGATTTGAGTCGCCAGGCGAATGCGCTGGGCTTCGCCGCCGGAAAGTGTGGCGGCGGAACGATCCAGGGTGAGGTAGCCGAGGCCGACGTTGAGAAGAAAATCGAGACGCTCCGCGATTTCGTCGAGCGGGCGGCCGGCAATTTTGTGCTGGCGCAAGGTGAGCTTCGCGCGGATTTTGTCCACGGCGGCGCGCGCGGCGGTGAGCGGCAGCTCGGTGAAATCGGCGATCGATAGGCCGGCAATTTTCACGGCGAGGCTCTCGGGACGCAGGCGGCGTTCGCTGCACGCGGCGCAGGGAGCGGGAGACATGTATTGCGTGAGCCATTCGCGGTAATTGTCGGATTTCGATTCTTCCAGATTGGATTCCAGGTGCGCCAGCAGGCCCTGAAAGTTGAACTGCTTGGCATTTTTGCCGTCGGCAGGATTGCCGTGGAGAATCAGGTTCTGCGTTTTGCGCGAAAGCTGCTCGAACGGCGTATCCAGATCGAATTTGTAAGCCGCTGCAGCCAGGTGCATGGTGCGCTGCAAATACGTGGAACCGGAACCGGGGCCAAGGCCGCCTTCAAATAGAGGCTTGGTCCAATCCACGATTACTTTGGATGGATCGAAATCGTATTTCGAGCCGAGGCCGTGACATTCGGAGCAAGCGCCGTAGGGCGAATTGAAGCTGAAGGAGCGCGGCTCCAGTTGCGGAACGGAGATGCCGCAATCGGGGCAGGCGAGTTTCTCGGAATAGACGTGCTCTTCGCCGCCGACGACGACGATGGTGACGAGGCCTCCGGTGAGCTTCAGGGCGGTTTCGACGGATTGCTCGAGGCGCTGCGCGATGCCATTTTTCAGCAGCAGGCGATCCACGACGATTTCGATGGTGTGATTTTTGCGGCGGTCGAGCGGGATCGGTTCATCGAGATTGACGAGGTCGCCATCCACGCGCGCGCGGACGTAGCCTTCTTTGGCATATTTTTCGAGTTCCTTCTTGTATTCGCCTTTGCGGCCGCGAACTACTGGCGCCAGGACCATGATGCGATCGTCCGGCTTCAGCGCCATGACGGATTGCACAATTTGTTCGGTGGACTGACGCGTGATGGGCTTGCCGCAATTCGGGCAGTGCGGCGAACCGATGGCGCTGTAAACGACGCGCAGATAGTCGTAAATTTCGGTGATGGTGCCAACGGTGGAGCGCGGCGAACGCGTGGTGGTTTTTTGTTCGATGGCGATGGAGGGCGAAAGGCCTTCAACGGAATCAACATCGGGGCGTTCCATCTGATCGAGAAACTGGCGCGCGTAGGCGGAAAGAGATTCAACGTAACGGCGTTGTCCTTCGGCGTAGAGCGTATCGAAAGCGAGCGAGGATTTGCCCGAACCGGAAAGCCCTGTGATGACGGTGAGCGTGTTGCGGGGTATTTCCAGATGAATATTTTTCAGGTTGTGCTGCCGGGCGCCCCGGATAACGATTTTTTTCAGGCCCATGTTGGGATGGGATGCCCCCTACAGGATGCAGCGTCATACACTAGGTAAAATGCGCCTAGTGTAATCTATCAACATAGCAAGAGAGGCGCGGCGCGGTCAAGGCGCGCACGAGTGCGAAAATAAATCGAACTCATCTGCGATGGCGGCATCTAGGGGGAAATTTTGCCCTGGGGCTTGGATTTTTTACTTAGGGGCGAAAGTCGGAAACTGTTTGTTTTCAGCAAGTTGAGTTTGGTTAGCGGCGTGCGATGTGTATGGGCGTCAGGGGGAAGGAAAGCCGAGGATCCCTATAGGGGATTGAGGGCTGGGCCGGCTTCCTTCCCTCGGCCTCTCTCGCCACCTTCATAATTTTCATACGGGCCTAAAAAGGCGGGGGCGTGTTCATTCTGTTCGTCGTGCTTGGTTGCTCTGTTTCCGATTTTCCGCGAAATCCAATCCATTCGAAAATGCGTGGGAAGAAAAATTCCATTCCCGCTTACAATCTAGGAACGGCTGGGGCGTGGTCCAATTGGTAGGACACCTCACTGTTAATGAGGACGGTGTTGGTTCGAGTCCAACCGCCCCAGCCAAAATATCTCCGCTGGTTCACTCACCGCGAGCGTTTCAAACCACTCAATCTTTGATGACCGGGAAACCGGCTTCGGTCCAGCCGCGCCAGCCGCCGTCCATGGAGACCACGTTGGTGTAGCCCATTTTTTCCAGGTTGTCGGCTGCCAGCGCGGAGCGGAAGCCGCCGCCGCAGTAGAGGACGATGGGGGCGGATTTGTCGGGGATGGTTTTTTCGATGTCGCGCTCGATGATGCCTTTGCCAAGATGCACGGCGTTGGGAATGTGGCCGCGGGCCCATTCGCTTTCTTCGCGGGTATCCACGAGGATCAGTTTTTCGCCGGCGTCCAGTTTCTTTTTTGTGGTTTGGACGTCTTCTTCTTTAATGCGCTTCTTGGCGTCGGCTACGAGCCTAAGAAAACCTTCGGGATGATTAGGGTGGCTCATTGTTTCACCTCTTAATTTGTGTCGGCTGCAAAGGCAAAACATAACACAGAGGGCACAGAGCAAAACAGAGGGCACAGAGAAAGAGCAAGAAAGATTGAAGCGCAGAGGCGCCGCGACTCTGTCGGGGTAAACGCCGGGCGCAGAGAAAACCGAAAGAGCCGGCGAGACGCCGGCGCTACCGACTCGACGGCGTGTTGCTCAGATCAGGCGCACAGCCAGGCGTGGCTGTGCCACTCATTTCATGTCCCGCCAGTTGAGGCCCACTTTGGTGTCGGCTACCAGCGGGACGCTTAGCTTGTGGATGCCCTCCATTACTTCTTTGGCTAGTTTGGTGAGGTTGGGGATTTCTTCCTCGGGGCCTTCGAAGAGCAGCTCGTCGTGAACCTGCAGGATCATTTGCGATTGGAAATTTTCCGCGGGCAGGCGGCGATCGAGTTCGATCATGGCTAGCTTGATCAGGTCGGCCGCGGCGCCTTGCATGGGGGTGTTCATGGCGGTGCGCTCGGCGGAATTGCGCATGTTGGGCTGCGGCGAATTGATTTCGGGGATCTGGCGGATGCGGCCGAAGAGAGTGCGGGTGACTCCGGTCTGGCGGGTTTCGGCGATTTGGCGATCGAGGAAATCCTTCACGCCGCGGTAACGCTGGAAGTATTTGGCGATGAATTGCGCGGCTTCTTTTTGGTCAATGCCGAGCTGCTGGGCCAGGCCGAAGGCGGAAAGTCCGTAAATCACGCCGAAATTGATGACTTTGGCGACGCGGCGATGCTCGCGGGTCTGTGCGAAGGGCGCGACGTCGAAAACTTCCTGCGCGGTGCGCGAGTGGATGTCTTCCCCGCGACGGAAAGCTTCGACCAGGACGGGATCGTTGGAGAGATGGGCGAGGATGCGCAGCTCGATCTGCGAGTAATCCGCGGAAAGAAGCTGGAATCCGGGCGCGGCGACGAACGCGGCACGGATTTCGCGGCCGAGTTCGGTGCGGATGGGAATATTTTGCAGATTGGGATTGGAGGAGCTGAGGCGGCCTGTCGCAGTGCCGGTTTGCGAGAAGCGCGTGTGCAGGCGACCGGAGACGGGATGGATCAGGCGCGGCAGCACGTCGGAATAAGTGGATTTCAGCTTGGCGAGCTCGCGGTACTCGATGATTTTTTTGGGCAGCTCGTGGACGGCCGCCAGTTCTTCGAGGATGTCGGCGGCGGTGGAACGCGCTTTGGCGCGGCTGCGCCGCGGAGGCTGCAGTTTCAGTTTGTCGAAGAGGATTTCGGCGAGCTGCTGCGGCGAATTGATATTGAACTCGACTCCGGCGTGACCGTAGATGGATTTTTCCAGCTTGCCGATTTCTTCGAGAGTGGTGGTGGAGATCCGGTCCAGCTCGACGCGGTCCACGCGGACGCCGGCGGATTCCATGCGCGCCAGAACTGCGGCGAGCGGCAAATCAATTTTTTCGTAGAGGTGCAGCAGGCCTTGCGCTTCAACTTCGGCGCGAAGGACCGGCGCGACACGCAGCAGAAAATCGGCGCGTTCGCCCGCTGCTCCAGAGAGCGTGCGATGCAGATGGCGCAGGACGACTTCGGCAAATTCATGATTCGCGGTGGTGGGGCGCAGCAGATAGGAATAGAGCATGGTGGCGTGGCGAATTCCGGCGACGGAATTCGCAGGCGCCGCAGCCGCTGATTTTTTGGCGCGTTTTGGCGCCGCTGCCGTGCCGCCTTCACGAAGACCCGCGCGGGCAGCGAGCAATTGAAACAATTTCGGGTCGTGAACGATTTTCGCGTGTTTGGCGTCGGCGAGCCAGTCTTGCATGGCAGCGAGGGTTTTGTCTTCGACGTCGTTGGCGGCGATGCGCGCTTGGCCGGATTTTGCGGAAACTTCGACGGCGAGGACGCGCGTGCCGAAGCCCTCTTCGCCGGGATCCTGCGCGTCGAGGGCGAGCCATGCAGCTGTTTCATCCTTGGGCGGAATCGCGTCGAGATACTTTTTGAAAACGGATCGCGGCTCGATGGGCGCGTAGTCGGTTTGCGGGGCGTCGGACAATGGAGCTAGCTCGCGGAGAAGAGAAGTAAAGCCCAGCTCGGAGTAAAGTTCGCGCAGCGCGGCGGTGTCTGGCTCGCCAACTTTCATCGCGTCCAGGTCGAGCGCGACGGGCGCGTCAGTGGGAATCGTGGCGAGTTTCTTGCTGAGGGTGACGAACTCGCCGCATTTCTCCAGAGCTTCGCGGTAGCTCGCGCGTTTTACTTCACTTGCGTGCTTCAAGGTTTCTGCGGCGCTGCCGAATTGTTGAATCAACTGGCGCGCGCCCACTTCGCCGATGCCAGGCTTGCGGCGTTCGCCGGGAGCGACTTTTTCGTTGGGGTCTCGCGCGCCGGGAATATTGTCAATGGAATCGCCCATTAGCGCCATCACGTCCGCGACCTTCGAAGGCGGCACGCCCATCAGTTCTTCGACTTTTTTTTCGTCAATGATCAGGTCGGCTTTGGTGGGATTCAGGACCAGGACGTTTTCGGTGACGAGTTGAAGGAGGTCTTTGTCGCTGGTGACGATGAAGACGTCGAGCTTCTTTTTGGAAGCGAGGCGCGCCAGAGTGCCGATCACATCGTCTGCTTCGTAGCCGGGATATTCCAGGATGGGCAGGCGCATGGCTTCGCAATAGCGGCGCACGAAGGGGATCTGGATCGAGAGATCGTCGGGCATGGGCGGGCGCTGCGCTTTGTAAGCGGCGAAAAGCTTGTCGCGAAAAGTGGGCGCACTTACGTCGAAAGCGACGGCGACGTAATCGGGGAGGCGTTCTTTGTTTGAAAGCAGGCGGCGCATCATGGTGGCGAAGAGGTAGGGGACTTTGGTGGGGATGCCAGAGGAAGTTTGCAGGCGGTCCATGGGGGCGAAATAGGCGCGGAAGATGTAGCCCATGGCGTCAATCAGGAACAGGCGCTTGCGGTCTGTGGGAGGCATGCTGGCTTTCCGGCGCGGGGGCGCGGGAAAGGAAGTATAGCAGACGGGGAGTAGAGGGCCACTCGGGAGCAGCCGTTGTTCGTCGCGCTTCTGGGATTGTTGGTGATTCCGGACTGTTCGCATATATTTGACGGACGTCGATCGGGGTGGCGCGTCGTTTCTCGAGGAGCTTTTATGATCCGCGCACTGGGAATGTGCGTACTCTTGATTTTCGCGACAGGCTCGATGGCGGCGCCGCTGCAGGACGAGCAGAGCCGTTACGTCGTGAAAACGAGCAGCAAGATTGAGTTTCACGCCACCTCGACGTTCGCGAAAGTGGTGGGAGTGTTTCATACCTGGGACGCGGATATGAAGATGCCTGCGGGCAAATTTGCAGACGCTTCTTTGCAGCTGGAAATCGAGGCGGCGAGCGTAACCACGGGGAGCGGGTTGCGGGACAAGGAAGTGAAGGGGAAGAATTTCTTCTCGGTGCAGGAGCATCCGAAAATTCATTTCGCTTCGAAGAGCATCACCGCCGGCGACGCTCCCACGAAATTCCACATGGATGGCGAGCTGACGATACGAGGAACGACTCAGCCCGTTTCGGTTTCCGTTATGCTGTTGCGGCAGGATGACGGGCATGACTGGATTGACGGAAGCTTTTCGTTCAACCGGCGGGATTTTGAGATGACGCATAACCTGCCGTTCGACAAGATCGCCAACATGGTGGTGGTGCAATTTCACCTGGATACGGTGAACGGCATTGCTCCGGTGGGGCAGAACTGAAACGTTTGCGCGACGAGCGCGAGGGGCGCGGCGCAGTGGCGCGCGACGAGATATTCGTGGAGCGCGCAGCATGGAAGCGGGCGCGTGCCGCGATGCCTTCCGGAAAAAAACGTTTCCCGCGAGATAACTTGCTTGACTCCCTATCCCCCTGAGGCTTATAGCTATGGCAGCTATTTTGAGGGGTGGATTGGTGGGGCCGGGGGAGTCGTCCGCAGGATTTATCGCGATCATTTTCTTTTTCGATGGGACAAGCCTGCCTCGCGCGCCGTATAAGCCTTACCAGGAGAAAGCCATGAAGATTTTCAGCCGCTGGGGTGTAGCGATTGCGATCGTGTGCGCGATTTTAACGATGATGCTGGCGGCAGCGCCGGGGTGGGCGCAGACATTTCGCGGAACAATTCTGGGGACGGTGACGGACAGCAGCGGCGCGGCGCTGGTGGGCGCGACGGTGACAGTGCACAACCTAGACACGGGAGTGGATCGCATCACGAATACGATCACGGATGGCGGCTACCTGATGCCAGAGTTGCCGGTGGGCACCTATGACGTCACTGTGGAAATGTCCGGCTTTCAGAAGGCCAAGGTTACCGGGGTGACGGTTTCTGTTGCAGCTGAGCGCCGCGTGGACGTCAGCCTGAAGCCGGGCCAGGTGAACCAGCAGATCGTGGTGTCTGGGGAAGAAGTACCGGTGGTGGAAACCTCCAGCGATACGCTGGGTGGCTCTTTCGAGAGCAGCGCTGTCGAAGACTTGCCGATTAATGGTCGCGATTATACGAAGCTGCTGATCTTAGTTCCCGGCGCGACCGGCGAGCCGAACGGCGGAGGCGATTCTCCCGGCTCCTACGGCCAGTTCAGCGTGAATGGCAGCCGTGGCCGTGCAAACAATTACCTTCTGGATGGCACGGACATGAACGACGGCTATCGGAATCTGCCCGCCATCAACCAGGGCGGCGTATTCGGCACGCCGGGAACGATTCTGCCGGAAGATTCCATCCAGGAATTGAGCGTGCTTTCGAACACGGAGGCGGAGTACGGGAGAAATTCCGGTTCTGTGGTGAATATCATCACGAAGAGCGGAACGAATACATTTCATGGCAGCGCATTTGAGGATTTCAGAAATGCGGTGCTGAACGCGCGGAACTACTTCAACGACGCGGGGCAGCCGAAGGACGGCTTCCGCAATAACCAATTTGGGGGAGCGCTAGGTGGTCCCATCGTCAAGGACAAGGTGTTCTTTTATGCGTCGTACGAAGGGCAGCGCGAAGGAATGGCCATCACTTCACTCAACGACGTTCCCACATTAAATGATGGAATTGCCGGAGACCCCAACGATTACACCCAAGCGATCGAATCTCTGGGGGGCACCGTGCCATGTACAAGCACGGTGATTGCGTGCGTCAACGCGAACTCCAACGTGATCAATCCCACGATTCTGAATCTCTACAACTTGTGCAACAGCAACGGTCACTGTTCCGGCTTCCACAATGTCTGGCCCACAACAACGGCGATAGGAGGGCCCGCGTCGAACAATCTGGACAGCGTGATCGGGAAGATCGATTACAACGTGAACACAAACAACCAGATTTCCGGGCGCTACTTCTTCGGGAACAGCAATCAGAGTTTTCCGCTCGGGGTGGGAGGCGGTAACAACCTGCCAAATACAAACACGAATGCGCCGATTCGGACGCAGTTGGTGTCTTTGAGCTGGGTAAGGACAGTTTCGGCGGAGCAAGTGAACGAATTGCGATTCGGATGGAACCGCTATCGCAACGGATTTTTCCCTGAAGATGCCTCGATTTTCGGCGATCCCAATGTTTCGCTGGGGATCAATACGCTCGATTTACTTGGTACAGGCACGGCTCTACCCCGCGATTTCGGCCTACCCACGATTGAAGTGAATGGTTTGGCTCACCTTGGTTCGTCCGGGTTTTCCAATCCCCGCAATCGCGTAGACAGCAATTATCAACTTTTCGACAATTTCTCGTGGAAGATAAACCGGCATGACGTCAAGTTTGGCGGTGAGTATCGCCGGACCACAGTAAACTCGTTCAACGATCTCTTGGCGCGCAGTGAACTCGATTTCAATAGCCTTGCCGAGTTCCTGGGAGGCGGGCTCGATGGCGGTACCGAAAACTTCGGAAATACCTCACGTGACGCCCACCAAAACTTCCTAGCGTTTTACGTCCAGGACGGCTATCACGTGAACAGCCGTCTGACGGTGAACCTCGGTCTTCGCTGGGACTACTTCGGTGTGATCGGCACGGATGGCAACCAGCTCAGTATTTATAACCCGGCTGTCGGTCTCGTCCGGCCCGGTCAGCTTTATCCCAAGGATTTGAATAATTTTAGCCCGCGCGTGAGTCTCGCCTACGACGTATTCGGCAAGGGCAAGACGGTGGTGCGCACAGGATTTGGCGTTTTCTATGATGCTGGATCGCAGGACTTTTTCACCGGCCAGCTTGCGTACAATACGGACAATACCGGACCCGCTTACAATCCGATCGGTCCCAATCCTGTCTTCATCACCTACAATCTGAATCCCGCGCTGCCTACAGGAACTGCGGGCCCGCTCACCGGCGATACGATTATTCAACCCAATGTACCCGTTTTTGATCCAGCTTCCGTGACACCAGGAACCGCCACGAGCACGGACGCGTTCACTGTCGCTCAGAATCTGCGCACTCCCTACGTGTACAATTACAACCTGAATATCCAGCAGGAGATCGCGCAGAATACTGTCTTGGAAGTGGGCTACGTTGGATCGGCCGGCCGGAAGCTTTTCCACTTCGTGGACATCAACCAGCCCAGCCATGCGCAGATAACGGAGATTGACGAACTGTGCGGAATCACGGGCTCCATTGCGCGCGGCACCCCGCAATGCGCGGGCGCACCGATTGTGGGCTTTACCACACCCCTTAGTACTTTGGCGCCAATCCAGCCTTTCTTCGTCAATCAAATCCAGACCAGTGCGAATTCAAACTACAACTCACTGCAAGTATCGTTGACGCAGCGGAATTGGCATCATTTCAATAATCAGGTGGCCTACACGTGGTCGCATTCGATTGATACCGCCAGCGACGGCCAGGACTACGTCCCGAATGCTTCGCAGCCGAACGACAGCACGAATCCGGCGGGAAACAAGGGCAGCTCCAATTTTGATGTGCGCAACCGTTTCATAATTACGTCAACCTACGACGTTCCAGCCGCAAAATCGCTAGGGAAGTTTGGCTTCGGATGGGCGTTGAGCGGAGTAGCGACAGTCATGAGCGGCCATCCGTTCTCCCTTAATTACGCTTACGAGGGCGACTACGATGGGAGCGGAGAAGATTTTGGGCGCCCTGACGTGGCTGCGCCCGTCCAGTACAACTACAGCAATCCTGCGGAATTCCTTAACCTGACGTCTTTCGCTGTACCCTGCACGCTGGTGGGCGGAAACGCTGACACGAATTGCACGCCGGGAACACGCCATTTCGGCGACGAGGGCCGCAATTCTCTTCTCGGACCCAACTACCGGGATCTGGACTTTGCCATCAGCAAGATGACCTCAATCACCGAGCGGTTGAAGGTACAATTCCGGGCGGACTTTTACAATATATTCAATCACCCCGCTTTTGCCAGCCCGTTGTTGCCGGCGTTTTTTGCGGACGCCGCACCTAATGGCATTAGCGACGGCACAGCCGCAACGTGCGGCCCCGCCGTTACGATCGGCCGGAGTTGTGGCTTCTATCCGCTCACGGCGACTTCCGACGTCGGCTTGGGCAACCCGGTTCTGGGTGGAGGTGGTGCGCGTAGCATCCAGTTTGCGTTGAAGTTTTTGTTCTAGTGGCAGACCACGATTCGGAGAGGATTGAGCGGCTCGGTGGCCATGGGTTCTGGAGGCTGCCGGGCCGCTTTGCTTTGAGGCTGGCGCTAATGTAAGTGCATTAGAATGTGTAATATGCATAGCGCATGCCTACTGCTCATGAGCGCGGGTGTGCCGTGCTCCAAGGATTGCGATTTAAGTGGCATGAAGCGAGCTGACACAGCGCGGCCGTGGGAAGTCAAGCAGACGCGGCGTAAGCGACTGATATGTCACGGACTTGAAATATTTCGATAGGATCATGCGTATTCATATATGGAGCGACGCAAGAGCATCGGCGAGATGAGCACCGCGGAACTAGCGGATTTGCTAGCGCAGGTCCGGGCGGGCGATTCGGACGCCTGGGGCGACCTGTATCGCCAGTATGCTCCGGCGATTTTCCGGTTCTGCCGGCGGGCTTTGCCGACGCGCGAAGATGCGGAAGACGCTACAACAGAAATATTTATGAAGGTGCGGCAAAAACTCGGGATGTACGATTCGTCGCGGCCGTTTACGGCGTGGCTTTATAAAGTGGCGAGCAATCATTGCTGGGACCTGCTGCGGCGCAGGCGGATTCGTCAGGACCTGGAAACCGGCGACCTGGAGACGCTGCCGCTGGAACATCCTGATCCGAGCCAGCTGGAACAATTGCAAATGGAGCACGACAGCAAACACGTTCGCGCCGGCCTGGCGAAATTGCCGGACCGCGCGCGCATGGCGCTCGTGCTGCGGTATTACTCGGAGATGAGCTACGACGAAATCGCGGACACGCTGGGAGTGCGGCGCGCCTTCGTGGGAGTGTTATTGCTGCGCGCGCGTCATCAACTGCGCGAAGTGCTGGGGGAAAGCGGCGGCGGATTGCATGGCGCGGCTGCCGGGGGAAGGCCATGAGCCATTTCGATGAAATGACGGCGCTGCTGTATCTGGAAGGGCAGCTCGATGCGGACCACGCCGAGGGAGTGCGCACGCACGCGGCAGGGTGCGCGGAATGCCGGGGGTTGTTGCGCGCGTTGCAAACAGAAAGCGTGTGGCTGCGCGAATCGCTGGAAGCAGACGACGAATCGGTTCCCGCGCGGTTGGTGCAAGCGCCGGAACACGGCGGCGCGCCGTGGGGCTGGATTACGGCGCTGGGATTGAGCGCGGGCGGAGCGTACACGGCGTGGAGCGGATTCATCGAACCGTGGCGAACGCAGGCGGCGCAGGCCGGCTTCACGCAAGGGAATTTACTGACCATGCTTTTTTTCAGCGGTGCATTCTGGAAAGGATGGGACGCGATGCGAAGCCTGATCGAATTTCTGGCGATGGCGACACTGGGGCTGGTGGTGATGTGGCTGCTGCGGCGTCGCTTGCGGCGCACCACGGCGCTCGCGGTGGTGATGGGCGCGCTGGCCCTGATGGTGGCGCTGCCTCCTTCCGCTGGAGCCGCGGAACTCAGGCATGGCGATCCGAATTATTCGCTGCCGGCGGGCGAAGTGATACATACGGATTTAATTGTGTCGGCGGATTCCACGCGGATTGATGGCGACGTGGAAGGCGACCTGATCACGTTTTCGCGCAGCGTGACGGTGAACGGGCACATCAAGGGCGACATAATTGCATTCAGCCAGGAATTGCGCGTCAACGGGCCGGTGGATGGAAATGTGCGCGCGTTTGTGCAGAACTTGCAGCTTTACGGCAAGGTGGCGCGCAATGTGCTGGCGTGGGCCGGCGATGTGAACCTGGACCAGGACGCAATCGTGAACGGCACGTTGACGACGGGATCGGGGCACCTGGAAGTGAATGGGAAACTTGTGGGGGATTTGCTCGCGTTTTCCGGAGATGTGGACATCAATGGGCAGTTGGGGCGCAATGCAAGGATTCGCGCCGGACACCTGACGATTGGATCACGGGCCGATATTGCGGGGCAGACGACTGCCGAGCTGCGGCAGGCTCCAGAAGTTTCAACAAGCGCGAAAATGCAGAGCCCGCTGGATTGGAAGATCACCAAGCGCGACTCGGAGAACCGTTACTCGTCGGCGCGTTATTACGTGCACCAGATTTTGAAGTGGGGCGCGAGTTTTGTGTTTGGGCTAGTGTTGTTGTTCCTGATGCCGGGCTTCTTTTTTGATGCGGTGAGGGCCTGCAACAAGACGGCGCAGGCGATTGGATTCGGCGTGTTGTTCTTGTTTGCGATTCCCATTGCCGCAATCATCGTGTGCATTACGGTGGTGGGCTTGGGGGTGGGAATTTCAGCGGTGATGCTGTGGTTGATCTGCATTTATGCGGCGCAAGTGCTGGTGGGCGCATGGCTGGGAGAAAAAATTCTGGGCGCGAGCGCCGGCGTAGGAGCGGCGCTAGGGCGTTTGGCGCTGGGCCTGGCGATTTTGCGCGCGCTGGGGATGCTGCCATATCTGGGCGGATGGATCTCGTTTGTTGTGGTGGTTTGGGGCATTGGGGCCGTGGCCCTGGCGAGTTACAAGAATATGCGGCCGCAGGTGGCGGCTGCGGTGGCGGCGGTGTGAAGATCGCGGTTGTGTGACGGCCACGACGTAGCGCCGGCGATCGGTGCGCGCTACGAGACGACTCCGAGTTTCTTGCCTACGCGCCCGATGATTTCGGCGGCGCGTTCCAGGTCGGCGCGTTTGTGAGTGGCGGTGACAATGGTGCGCAGGCGCGCTTTTCCTTCCGGGACAGTGGGAAAGCCGATCGCGCCGGCGAAAACTCCTTCAGCGAATAATTCCCGCGAAAATTGAAATGCTTTGGCCGCTTCGCCCACCATGATGGGCGTGATCGGAGTTTCGCTCTTGCCGGTATTGAATCCCAACTTTTTCAGTTTGCGCTTGAAGAATTTTGTGTTGGACCACAGCTTTTTGATGAGCTTGTCCCCGGCTTCGGAATCGAGCAGCTCGAACCCGGCCTGGCAGGTCGCGGTGACCGACGGCGGATGCGAGGTGGAAAAAAGGAACGGCCGGGCGCGCTGGTACAGGAAAGCAATCAGGTCGCGCGAGCCGCAGACGTAACCGCCGACGGAGCCGATTGCTTTGCTGAGCGTGCCCACCTGAATATCCACGCGTCCGTGGCAGTTGTGGTGGTCAATCGTGCCCCGGCCGCGATTGCCGAGGACGCCTGAGGCATGCGCGTCGTCCACCATCATGATGCAATTATATTTTTCGGCGAGGTCGCAGAGCGCCGGGAGGTTCGCGATGTCGCCGTCCATGGAGAAGACGCCGTCGGTGATGAGCAGCTTCTTGCCGTTCCAGTCTTTGGTTTCCTGCAGGACGCGCTCGCAGTCGGCGGCGTCCTTGTGTTTGAAGACTTTGATGGTGGCGCGCGAAAGGCGGCAGCCGTCAATGATGGAGGCGTGATTCAGCTCGTCAGAGATGACCAGATCTTCCTTGCCGAGGATAGCGGAGACGGTGCCGGCATTCGCGGTGAAGCCGGATTGAAATACCACGCACGCTTCCACTTTTTTGAAGCTGGCGATTTGCGCTTCCAGGTCCATGTGCATTTTCATGGTGCCGGCAATGGTGCGGACGGCGCCGGAACCGACGCCGAATTTGCGCGTGGCGTCAATGGCGGCGCGGCGTAACTTGGGATGCGTGGTGAGGCCCAGATAATTATTGGAGCTGAGGTTGATGACTTCCTTACCGTCGAAGCTCGCGACGGGTTTTTGCTCGCCTTCGAGAATTTTCAGATTGAAGTAGAGATGCTTGGCTTTGAGGTCTTCGATCGCGTCATGCAGATACTGAAGTTGGGGACGTGAGGCGCTGCTCATGATTCCTCCGACAGATTCCTGGCGCGCTATTTATTTGCGCCGTTAGGATAAAACAGGATTTTACCGGCGAGGCCGGATTCCAGAAGGGAAAAGGCTTGTTCGAATTTGTCGAGGGGCACGCGTTCTTTGAAAAGAGGTTCGAGATTGAGGCGATGGTGTTTCAACAGCTCGGTCATCTGCACCCAGGTCTCGAACATCTTGCGGCCGTAGATGCCCTGCACGGTGGCGCCTTTGAAAATCACGTCGTTGACGAGATCAAAGGTGACGGGATCCTTGGGAATTCCAAGCAGCGAGGCGCGGCCGCCCTGGCGCAGCATTTCGAAGCCCTGATGAATCGCGGCGGGATGGCCGCTCATTTCCAGGAGCACGTCGGCGCCCGCGCCTTCGGTGGCTTCGCGGACGCGCGCGACTACGTCTCCTTGCGCGGGATCGAGAGCTTCATCGGCGCCCATTTTTATGGCCAGCTCGCGGCGATGCGGATTTACTTCGGTGGTGAAGATCATGGCGGCGCCACAAGCGCGCGCGACGTTGATGGCCATCAGGCCGATGGGGCCGGCACCGGTGACCACTACATTTTGCGCGGCGATCTCACCGGCTAGCACCGTATGTACAGCGTTGCCTAGCGGATCGAGGATGGCGGCGTAATGCTCGGGAATCGCAGGATCAATTTTCCAGATGTTGCGGATGGGAATGACGACGAATTCGGCGAAGCAGCCGTCGGCGTCTATGCCAATGATTTTTACATTCTGGCAAACGTGCGGCTGGCCCATGCGGCAGGGGCGGCAGTGGCCGCAATTGACGTGCATTTCGGCGCTGACGAAATCGCCGGGCTTGACGGAGGTGACTTCAGAGCCGACTTTTTCGACGTGGCCGCAGAATTCGTGGCCGAAGGTCATCGGCGGATGAATGCGAGACGCGGACCAGCGGTCCCAGCCGTAAATGTGGAGGTCCGTGCCGCAGATGGACGCGGCGCGCACGCGGACCAGAACTTCGATGGGGCCCGGCGTGGGAATGGGAACGGATTCGAGTTGCGCTCCGCGCTGGGGACGCATCTTGCGCAGAGCTTTCATCGTGGATGTTGGCATCGTGTACAGGCGGAAGTGCAGCAGCCCGCCAAATTTGCAAGTTTAGCATAGGGCTGGAAGAACGAAAAATCGGGGCGCGGGGGGCGGTGCTTCCGTTACAATCGCGGCGGCCGCAGACGTGTGCAAGGCCGAGGGAGACGCGTTGAGCTTTTCACAGCGATTCGAGGAAATTCGCACGGGATTTGAGCGGCCGTTTTGGGTCGCGAATATCA
>Ga0209274_10000974_pt1 | contig 15291 bp, 10 predicted proteins | sample HubBroMetageREF1_FD_188343 | JGI IMG/M metagenome (GOLD analysis project Ga0209274, IMG submission 188343) | Reference soil microbial communities from the Hubbard Brook experimental Forest, New Hampshire, USA - Hubbard Brook CCASE Soil... | ecosystem: Environmental > Terrestrial > Soil >...
CGAGAGCCTTCTCTAGGCTGTCGTGCAGACCTGGCAGCGCGTCCCGAACGCGCCCGGCGCCCTGCTCTAGCTCGCGCGCCTTGTCCGTCATCAAGGGATCCGCGCGGTCGAAACTATCGGGCGGCGCTTGGCCAAGTTCCTTCGCTTTGTCCCTGATGTCTCGAATCGCGTTCAAGGCGTCGACAAACATGTCGGCAGCGTCGCTCATGCTCGCGAGTGAACACGAAGCCGCGAACGGTGGTCAACCTGGAAGCGATCAAGGCTTCCCGCGGGTTATACCGAGCACCGCATAACCAATAGGCGATTCCGGTCGCGTTCCGCGATCGGGAACGTGGCTTAACTCCTGCTTTCCGCCATTGCCACCGTTGGGAGCGCCCCGCGATTCAGACGATCGCGGGACCGCGCTTATCGACGATCGCCTCCACTGTGCGCTCTCACTGCCCGTTCCGGCTAGGCCGGCGATGCGTTGCGTGCCGCCGAGCCGAGAGATCATTTGGCGGAAATCTGGGCCGTCAGTTCGCGTTCCGCTGCCGACCAATCCTCAAGGTCAGTGCCCTGGGGTTGACCTCGACCCCGCCACCGCAGATACGCGGCCTTGGCGATCTCGTCGTGACTCGCCGATGCTCTTGGCTTGGGGGAGGCGAGCGCCACGTCAGCATCGCCAATCGGTATCGGAGCGGGGGTCTCTGCAACGGCCACCGTGACCTTCCTCTTGGCCGTCGCTCGCGTGGTCGTTGCTCGAACGTCTTTGACGACGCTCGCGAGTTTGCGCCCAACGGCCGTCGCCTGCTTCATGACCTTCTTGGTAACCGTCTTTGCCGGGAGACTCTTGCGCTTCGGGGTCTTGCTCGACGCGCAAGCTTTCGTTGCCGAGACCGCGACCTTTTTCTCGGCGGCCGTCCTCTTCGCCGCGCCCGCAGCTTTCGCGCTGTCGCGGACTTGGTGGACAAGCTCAGAGGTCAGCTTGAGGCCCGCAGCCTTGGCCTTCGCGATCACCTCGGCGGTGGACCAGTTCATGGGTTGGGACAGGATGAAAGCGGAGTTGCTGAGGGGCGGCTTCTTCGAGGCCCTGTACTTCCCCGAGACGATAGAAGGCGGACTTGACCGTAGCGCAGGCCACGCACGACATTCCCAAAAAATCTGCCTGACCCGAATTTTCTGGAATCCCGTCAGGGTGTGGTGGCGAGAAATCCGTTTTCGGGCGCGATTGGGAGCGAGTCATCATGATGGGCCGTCGCGTACCGGCGGCTGCGGGCACCCGTTTTTGAGCCAAGGCTGCTGGATCGTGGCTCGACTACTGGACGTGCATTCGTGAGGAGCCAACTCTCGTCCCCGGCGTCGAGGAGCGCATCAGCTACCGCATCCCCGCGTTCCGCTTCGAGGGCATAAGCATCGCCGGGTTTTCGGCGACTTCGACGGGCGGCTCCTACCGTTCAGCGGCACGACGCTCAGGACACTGGCCGACGGCATCGAGGGCTACGACGAGACCAAGAGCGCCCTTCACTTCGACAAGCCGCTGCCCGCAGTTCTCGTTCGGCAGCTGCTCAACGCGCGCATCGCCGAGGGTCATGTTTTTTCTTTGTCTCGCTCCCCGCGGAGCAAGGGACCGCCTGATGGACCGCTCGTCAAGTAGGGGGCCAGGCTAGCATTTCAGGACCTCACGACGCGCAAGCACACGGCCGTATTGGTGCGGAGTGCAATCTGGGGATACCGCGGCGACCCGGTCTGGGCCCCCTCAAGCCGTGCCGTAGGTGGGTCGCTTCGACGGGTGGTCTGCCCCATCGACCGCCGGATCGAGTAGGGTCAGCCCCTACCGAATGCGCATCCCCGATTCCCTCGCCCCGCTCTTCGACTACGGCATTCTCGAAGAAGTGGTTCGTCCCCTCATGAGCGGCAAGGAAGCCCAAGTCTACCTCGTCGTGTCGGGCGGCAAGCAGTGCGTCGCGAAGGTCTACAAGGAGGCGCAGAACCGCACGTTCAAGCATCGCGCCGAGTACACCGAGGGACGCAAGGTCCGAAACTCGCGCGATCAGCGAGCCATCGACAAGCGGTCGAAGCACGGTCGCGCACAAGACGAGGCCGCGTGGCGATCGACCGAGGTCGACATGATTCATCGCCTGCATGCAGCTGGGGTGCGCGTGCCCGTGCCCCAGCACTTCATCGACGGTGTGCTGATCATGGAGCTCATCACGGACGCCGAAGGCAACCCCGCGCCGCGCCTCGCCGACCTCGGGTTCGATCCCGCCGGGGCCCAGGCGATGTACGACCGATTGCTCCGCGAGGTGCTTCGGATGCTCTGCGCCGGGGTCGTGCACGGCGACCTCTCGGACTTCAACGTCCTCGTCGGCGCCGACGGGCCGGTTCTCATCGACTTTCCGCAGTCCGTCGACACGGCGCACAACGCCAACGCGCGAAAGCTCCTCGTCCGTGACGTCGACAACCTGCACCGCTTCCTCGGCCAGTTCGCCCCGAACGCGCGCCGTCTGCCCTACGCCGAGGAGATGTGGGAGCTCTTTCAGCAGAACGCAATCACGCCGGATACGCGGCTCACGGGTCGCTACCGTCCCTCCGAGAGGCGCGCGAACACAAGCGTCGTGCTCGAGCTCATTCAGGACGCGAACCAAGATGAGCGCAAGCGGCGTGAATCGCTCGGTCTACGCGGGGGTCCGCCCGCAGCACCGCAGCAGCACCGGCCGGCGCCGCCCCAGCGCAGCGGGCGCGCTCGTCACGAGCCTCAGCGCCACAACGCACCACGAAACGGTCCCCCATCCGCGGGGTCGCCGCCAGGTCGGCCTCCGCCGCAGGGCGCGGGCCCGGGTGCCCGACGCCCGAGGTCGGGCGCGCCCGACGGCCAGCGTGACCGAGGGCGGCCCGTCGAAGTGATCGCGCGCCGGCCTCTCATGCCTCGCTAGACGCACGGACCCCGCAACATCGGCGGGTTTTCGCCCTTCTCAAGCCTGCCAGGCCGGGTGCTCGCGTCACGTCAGACGAAGCGACGCGATCTGTCCGTTCTGCGGCGCGACCGCCAGCATCGATAGCGGCCCGACGCGAACGATCGTCGGTCGATTGTCACGTGCCGCCCTCTTCGCGGCGGGCGCGGTGGCGGCCATCTAGCGCCGGATGCGTCGCGACCATTCCGCAGGTGGGCTGGCACCGAGAGCTCACCTCAGGCGTCGTCGCCCGTTGCGTCGAGCACCTCGCGCACCTTCGTCGTCAGCATTTCTGGCGTGATCGGCTTCTGGAGGAACGAGATGGCCGATCGTACGACTCCGTGCCGAACGACGCTGTCGTCGGTGTAGCCGGACATGAAGAGGACCTTCATCTCCGGGTGGAGACTTGCCAGGCGTTTCGCAAGGTCGGGCCCGCTCACTTGCGGCATCACGACATCCGCGAGAAGAAGGTGAATCGTGCCCGCGTGCGCCTCCGCCTGCAGAAGCGCTTCTCCAGCGTTGCGTGCTTCCAGGACCTGATAGCCGCTCCTGCGGAGAATCCCTCGCGAAACCGTGCGCACCTGGTCGTCATCCTCGACGAGAAGCACGATCTCGGTGCCGCGCGACGCTGTGGGCGGCTGGGTCGGTCGGACCGAATCGATCTTCGCGTCCACGCGCGGAAGGTAGACCTTGAAGCTGGCACCCTTGCCTCGCTCGCTCTCGATCGTGACCGAGCCACCGCCCTGCTGCACGATGCCGAAGACCGTAGAGAGCCCCAAGCCGGTGCCCCTCCCAGCCTCTTTGGTCGTGAAAAATGGCTCAAAGATGCGGGCCTGCGTAGCTTTATCCATGCCCACGCCGGTGTCGGTCACCGCCAACATGACGTAGCGTCCGGGCGTCACTCCGTAGTGTTTTTTCGCGTACTGCCCGTCGAGCAAGGTATTGGCCGTCTCCAGCGTCAGCGTGCCGCCTGTGGGCATCGCGTCGCGCGCGTTAACGACGAGATTCATGATGACTTGTTCGATGCTTCCGGGGTCGATGCGCACTCTTCCGAGCGGCTGCTGCGGCGAGAAGACGAAGCTCACGTCTGCCCCGAGGATGCGCTGGAGCATCTTGTTCATGCCGGTGACGACGTCGTTCAGCTCGAGAACCTTCGGCTCGATGACCTGCTGCCGGCTGAACATCAACAGCTGTCGGGTGAGATCCGCAGCCCGGGTCGCAGCCTTCCGGATCTCTTCAACATCGTCCCGCATCGGGTCGCTCGGTTTCAGGTCCGCGAGCAGCATGTCGCCGTAGCTCAGAATTACGGAGAGTACGTTGTTGAAGTCGTGGGCGATGCCTCCGGCCAGCCTTCCCACCGCCTCCATCTTTTGCGCCTGGCGAAGCTGTTCTTCCAGCCGCTGGCGCTCGGTCACGTCGGACACCAGCGCCAGCCGTGCGCGCCGGCTTTGGAAGGTGAGGTCGTGGCCCTGGATCTCCACCGTGATGGCTGATCCATCCTTGCGGCGGTGACGCCATGTTTGTTTCTCGTCGACCGACTCCGGGACGCTGTCACGCGGCGAACGCGCCTCGCCCGCAGGTTGGATATCCGCCAGCGTCATGGTCGCGAACTCGCTGCGCGTGTATCCGTAGTGCCGAACTGCGGCTTCGTTGACGGCGAGAAACTTCAGCGTCTCCAGATCGAAGACCCACATCGGCAGTGGGATGCTCTCGAACAGCCTGCGATAGCGCGTTTCGGACGAGCGCAAGTCCTCCTCGGCCTTGCGACGCTCCGAGCGAGCTTTGCTCTCGCGAAGCTCGCGCTCGACGACGGGAGCAAGGCGCGCGAGCTTGCCTTTGAGAAGAAAGTCGCTCGCGCCCGCGCGCATGCCCGCGACGGCAGCCTCCTCTCCGATGGTGCCGGAGACGATAATGAACGGGATATCGAGACCGACCTGCGTGAGGACCTCGAGCGCCTCGCGTGCGCTGAAGTCGGGCATCGACGAGTCGGAAATGACGATGTCCCACGAGGTTTTCGAAAGAGCGGACCGCATCGCTGCTGCGTCCTGGACGCGCTCCCAAGTCGGATCATACCCGCTGCGTTGGAGTTGCCGCACGAGGAGGATCGCGTCGTCGTGCGAATCCTCGGCCACAAGGACGCTGATGGGTCTGCTCACCCGAGCCCCCCAAGCAGCGTGTGCCTCAGCATCCTATCCCCCGGACCTTTCCCCAATATCGCGCTCAAGAAGCGTACGCAGTTACCGCCTATTGCGTCATTTCGCGACCAAGTGTCCGTGCCGAGCTACGGGCCCGACGCCTGGGCTTGCTTGCGTGTCTATGGCTCGAAGCAACGGGAATGGTCCCACATCCAGTCGGATTAGCAATACGCCCGAAGGCGTATGCAGTTTTTGCGGGGAGACGAGTCTCTTTGGCTGCTTTGACGTCAATTCAAGGTGCCGAAGGCGTATGCGGCGCCGCCTTCGGTATCGTGAAGAAGACAGTCGCGCCTCGGCCGACAGCGCCCTCGGCCCAGACTCGACCTCCGTGGCGTTCGACGATGCGACGCACGGTCGCAAGCCCGATGCCCGTTCCGGGAAAGTCGCTCTCCTTGTGGAGTCGTTGAAATGGACGAAAAAGCTTCGCGGCAAAGGTCATATTGAAACCCGCGCCGTTGTCGCGCACGAAATAGACCGGTTCGTCCTCCCGGGCTTCGACATCGAACTCGATCCGAGCTTGCTCCGTTTTGGAAGTGAACTTCCACGCGTTGCCGATCAAATTGTCGAAAACGACACGCAAGAGATGACTGTCCGCGTCGATGACGAGCCCGTCGTGAATCGCAAACCTCACGGTGCGGTCGGGTTCCCTTCGTTGTAGATCGTCGGCAACGCCTCTTGCGATATCCGAAATTCGCGCCCGATCGCGACTCAGCTCGGTCCGGCCGACGCGCGAGAGCTCCAGCAGATCGTCGATGAGATCCGACATTCGTTGGGCCGCGGTGCGGACGCGAGTCAAGTAGTCTCGGCCTGTGTCGTCGAGGAGCGGTGCGTAATCCTCGAGGAGCGCCAAGCTGAACCCGTCGATGCTTCTCAAGGGCGCGCGAAGGTCGTGCGAAACCGAATAGCTGAACGCCTCGAGCTCCCCGTTTGCCCGCTCGAGCTCCTCGACCAGAGCCGCGCGCGCTTGAGCGAGGTCCCGCGCCGCCCGGGCTTCGGTCGCCTCGAGCTCTTTTCGCAGGAGCTCGTCGCGCACAATACGGTGCTCGTCCTCGAATTGTTTTCTGCGGATCTGAGCGCGCACCCGCGCTTTCAGGATCTCGAACTCGCTCGACTTCGACACGTAGTCGTCGGCGCCCGCGCTCAGGCCTTGGATCATCGCGTCGCGATCGTCGAGCGAGGTCAGCATCAAGAGCGGCACGTTCCGGAGAGCGGGTGCCGCTTTGATCCGGCGGCAGGTGTCGTGTCCAGAGAGCCCGGGCATCATCAAATCGAGCAGAATGCAATCGACGAGCTCGACGGCCAGGAGCTCAAGAGCTTCCTCGCCGGACCGCGCAAGGCTCACGTCGTAGCCGTCGACTCGTAGCGCGTCGGCTAACGCTCGGAGGTAGGTGACGCTGTCGTCGATGGCGAGAATCTTTTTCGGTCCTAGCTGACTGACGGATTGCTCCTGCAGCGTCGCGCCGCTGGAGCGCCGTAAAACGGCCGAGAGTTTGGCGAGGATGATGCCGACCTCTTCCTCCTTTCGGACGAATGCGTCGGCTCCGGCGTCGAGTGCGCGAAGCTCGGCCCCCGTGCCCTCCGACCCTGTCAGAAGCACGCACGGGACGGCACGAAGCGTTGCATCGAGGCGCACGCGCCGAATCACGGTGGTCCCGTCGATCCCGGGTAGAACGCCATCGACCACGATTGCGGTGGGCGTGCGCGCTGCGGCGGCGCGCAGACCCTCCTCGCCGCTGGCCGCCACGACGACCTCGTAGCCTGCGGAGAGGAGCGCCGTCCTCAGCGCCTCGCGGAATGTCACGCTGTCATCGATGACGAGAACGCTACTGCCGAGGGCGCCGACGCTGGCGGGAGCCTTGCGCTTCACCAGCTCCTTGGCGCGCGCGACGACGTACGCGCGGTCGTAGGGCTTGCCAACGTACGCGTCGGCTCCCGTTTTGAGCCCGCGAATTCGGTCGCGCACCTCGGCTTCCGTCGAAAGAAGCATGATGGGACTCTCGGCGGTGGCCATGTTGCGTCGGACCTCGGCCAAGAGGTCGACGCCGTCGCCATCGGGAAGAAGGACGTCGATGACGAGCACCGTGAACGTTTCACGCGCCAGCGCCTCGCGCGCCTCTCGCACGGTGCCGCAGAGCTTCGCTTCAAAACCGGCGGCTTCGAACGCCTCCTTCAGGTCCATGCGGACCGTGAGACTGTCATCGACGATGAGCGCGCGACTGGTCATCGAGTCCCTCCCAAAGCCCCCGCCGCGAGCGCACGGATCTCGAGCGTGATGTCCCGGATGGACAGGACTCGCTCCGCGGCGCCCAGTAGGATCGCTTCACGTGGCATCCCGAAGACAACGGAAGTCTTTTCGTCCTGTGCGATCGTAGCGCCACCCGCTCGTCGGATGGCGAGGAGCCCGGCGGCTCCGTCCTTGCCCATGCCCGTCAGCAGGCACCCCGCGCCACGTGCCCCAAGATCGCGCGCGATCGACTCGAAGAGCTCGTCGACGGAAGGACGGCACGAATGGCGCTCGGGAGCCTCTGTCAATCGGAGTCGTCCGGCCTGAAGCACGAGGTGACGATCCGGAGGGGCGAGGATGACTCGACCGCGACCGGACGCGGGCAGCGGTTCGCCGTCTTTGGCGTACGAAACGCTCATCGCGCACAGGCCATCGAGCCAGTCGGCGAGCGCCGTGGCGAAGGCTTCCCCAATGTGCAGAACGACCAGTATCGGCAGCGGGAAGCTGGCGGGCAGTGAGCTCAGGATCTCGAGAATCGCCGCTGGGCCTCCTGTCGACGCCCCCATCGCGATGACGGCGCATCCGGAGGCCCAGGCGCGCGCGACGGCCTCGACCGGTGTGCGGGGATCCCGTGGCGGCGAGCTGAGCTTCGCCCGCAAATGGGTAATGACGCGGATGCGAGCGATGAGCTTGACTCGGGAAACGAGCTTTTGTTCCCAGGCATCCTCGACTTCGTCCCCCCTCGGTTTTTCGAGCACGTCGAGCGCTCCCGCCGCGAGCGCCTCATACGTTCGGAAGAGCTCTCCTCGGTTCGTGGAGGCCGACACGACGAGGATCGGTGTCGGGCAGTGCGCCATGATGTACTCGGTGGCCGCAAGCCCCGTCATCACCGGAAGCATCATGTCGAGGGTGATGACGTCGGGACGAAGCTGGATGCAAAGCTCGATCGCCGTCTTGCCGTTGTCGGCCTCGCCGACCACCACGAGCTCCGGCGCCGCGTTCAACGCATCGACGAGCTTCTTGCGCACGCTGAGCGAATCATCGACGACAAGTACGCGAATTTTGTCCATCGCTCAGCCGATGAGGTCTCGAATGCTTTTGAGCAAGTGCCCTTGGTCGAATTCGCCCTTGGCGATGTAAGCGCGCGCGCCGGCCTCGAGGCCTCGTCGCTGGTCTTCGGGAGCCCCTCGCGACGTCACCAAAATGGCGGGCGTTTCCCGGAGATTGGGGTCGGCGCGGGTCGTGGCAACGAATTGAAATCCGTCCATACCCGGCATCTCGACATCGACCACAAAGAGCGCGTAGCGCTGAGACTTCGCCTTCTCGAGGGCCTGCTCTGCCGACGTGGCCAGGTCAACTTCGTAACCGGCGGATTCGAGGATGCTCTGCTCGAGCATGCGTGTCGTGAGAGAGTCGTCGACCACCAATAGGGGGAGTCTCGGTCTGACCTGCGCTTCCGAGACCAGAGCGCGGGCTTGTTGGGCCGCCGCCACCAGGCCCTCGGGGTCGACAACGAGCTGGGGGTGGCCTTCTGCGTCGAGAGAAGCACCCGCCACGACGCCGTCGATGTCCGCACGGGCGGGTAGCGGCCTCACGACGACAGTGCCCGTACCCAGCAGTCTGTCCACCCCCACGGCGGCGAGCGAGCTCCCCGCCGCTACGACGACGGCGGACCAGGCGAGGCGGCGTCTCGTGGATGCCCCAGGTCGGCGAAGGGCTCGGGCGAGCGGAATGAACGGAATGACCCTGCCCTCGTGCACGATCGAGTCCCCATCCGCGGTCCGAGCGATCTCGGCGTCGGTCACGCGCAGTGTACGGCGCACCGCATCGAGCGGCACGGCCGCAGCCACGCCGTCGGCCTCGACGACCAGTGACGACACCGACGAGAGGGAAACCGGCACGAGAATCTCGACGCTCGTGCCGCGGCCGGGCTCCGTGCGAATCCTCACCTGTCCGTTGAATCGAGAGACCGTCTCGCGAACCGCGTCGAGCCCGACGGCGCGCCCGGAGACCTCGGTCAGAGCCCGCGCGGTGGTCAAGCCCCCCTGGAGCAAGAGTTGAAAGACATCGGCATCACTCAAGCGCGTCGACTCAGCCTCCCCCACGGCACCCGCGACGACAGCCGCCCGCCGAAGGCCCGCGACGTCGATGCCGCGTCCATCGTCTCGGCAACTGAAAGCGATCCGGTCCCCTCTGCGTTCTACCGCGAGGGTCACTTCGCCAACGGGAGGCTTTCGGCTCGCGACGCGCTGCGACTCCGGCTCGATTCCGTGCGCCACGGCGTTGCGAACCACGTGGGAGAGTGCGTCGCGCATTCCCGACAGGACGTGGGCGTCGACGCGCCCGTCTCCGCCGGTCGTCCGAAACGCGATTCTCTTGCCGAGCGCTTGAGCCGCATCGCGCACTGCCCGTTCGAGCGAGCTGAATATCGCGCTCGCCGGTTGAAGTCGGAAACGATTGGCGGCCTCCCGAACCTGGCCGAGCTCGCGATTCACCTGTTCCACGCCACTCGCGACGTTTCGCGACACACGCTCGAGGGTGTACCCAAGCTCTTCGGCGAGGGCGTAGGCTCTGAGCGTCGCTGCAGGAGAGTTTCCCTTCTCCGCTTGCCCGGCGCCAAGCTGTTCCAAAAGGAGTTTCGTGAGGTCTCTCGCGCGCGCGAGTCTCTCTCCCTCCCTTTCGAGCGAGTTGATTTGCACAGTGGCCTCGGTCACTCCGTCGAGCAGGAGATCCATTTCCTCAAGCTCGACGCGAACCGTCTCCACGGGAACCTCAGCATTTGCTCGGGGGGCGGGCACTGCGCTGGCCTTGGGCCCGTCGAGAGACGCGAGTTCGCTTGCCATCTGGTCGATGAGTCCTAGAAGCTGAGTGACTCGCTCCGCTGGGAGGCTCCCGTGTCCATCGCGAAAGGGCGCGAGCGCATCCTCGACCGCGTGCGAATGACGCGCGATTTCCGTGAGTCTTACGACGCGAGCCGCGCCCTTCAGCGTGTGCGCGAGACGCAAGAGTCGGCCGACCACCTCCTTGTTTGGACCGCCGCGTTCGATCTGCAAGACGCCGGCACTCAGACCATCGATCAGCTCACGCGCCTCGACGCGAAAATACTTGTAGGGATCCACCGACACGGCTCACGCCGCGTCTTGTTTGACGAGCTGAATCAGTTCGCTCGATAGACTGGTGAGCTGAGTCGCTGTTTGCAGCGTCTGGTTCGAGCTGGCCTCCGTCTCCTTGGTGGCTTGCGCCACATTGGAGATGGCGATGTTGACCTGTTCGACGGCCGTGGACTGCTGCTTCGTACTGAGCTCGATCTCTTTGGCAGCCTCCGTGGTCGTGCCCACCAAGTCGGCAATTTGTTTGAAGGAGGCCGCGACATCCGAGAATTGTCGCGTGCCGGTATCGACCGCTTTCGTCCCTGCCTCCGTGGCCATGACCGTCGTGTTCACGGAAGCACGAATGTCGTCGATGAGAGCCCGGATCTCCTTGGTGGCCCCCCCCACCCGATCGGCGAGCTTGCGGATCTCATCGGCAACCACCGAAAACCGCTTTCCCGCATCCCCCGCTCCTGCGGCTTCAATGCTCGCGTTGATGGCGAGAATGTTCGTCTGCTCCGCAAGCTCATTGACGATCTCGAGAATGCTTCCGGCGCGCTGCGACTTTTTGCCGAGCTCGAGCATGTGGCCGACGACGAGGTCGACCTGTCGTTTGATCCCTCCAATGGCCTCTTGCGCGAGAGACACGGTGTGGTCCCCTTTGCGCGCCCCGAGAGCCGTTTCCTCCGCGATGCCCGCGACGCGTTGAGCGCTGTCCGCGATCTGTCGGGACGTGGACAAGAGCTCGCGAAGGGTCGTAGACACTTCGCTCGTAGCGGCCGACTGCTCGCGCGCGCCCGACGCCTGTTGCGTCGCAGCCGCCTGCAGCTCGGTCGACGAGCTGCGAATGCTGGAGACCGCTCCGCCGAGCTGTCTGCTGAGCGAGCTCGTGATGAGGAAGCCGGCCACGCTCACCAGAATGAGCGCCAGGAGCGCCCCGATGGTGATCGTCGACTTGGACGCGATCGCTCCACCTTCTGCCGCTTCATTTCGCTCCTTGAGGAGATCGCGCTCTTCTTGATCCACGGCTGCGAGCGTCCTGCGCAGGTCGTCCATGGCTTTTTTGCCTTCGTCGGTTTCGACCACCTTCAGTGCGGCGTCCAGACCTTGCGTTCGCCGAAGGTCGATGGTGCGTTTGAGCTCCGCGAGCTTGCCCTCGATGAGGGGCTCGGCTTCGGACAGCCTCGCCTGGTCATGGGCGCTGTCGCGGGTAAGCGTGCGTAGCTCAACCAGCGTCTTGTCGATGGCTCCCAGGGCGCTCTCGTAGGGCTGGAGGTAGGCCTCATTGCCCGTCAGCAGGAAGCCGCGCTGCCCGGTCTCTGCGTCCTTCATGACCGAGAGGACGCGAGCTACGCTTTCAAGCACTTCGTGAGTGTGGGTCACCCTGTGGTTGTTTTCGACGAGGGCGTCGGTGCTCCGGTAAGCCACGGTGCCCACGACGAGCAGCATCGTCACGGAAAGACCGAATCCGAGCGCGATCTTTTTCCCGAACGTCCACGCTTGTGTAGCCACTCACGCCTCCTTCATTTCATGCCAGAGCTTCCCGTATCTACACCCAGCCAATTGAGAATCGAACGCGTGTCGATCAAACGACCGGTCGCAGGCCCGATGCGAAAAGCCTCGCCGAGATGAGGTCGGGTCGCGTCGCCGCGATCGACCGCATGCAGGGTGGGCCGAGGTAGCCGCAGGAAGCTCTCGAGCTCGTCGAAAGCAAGGCCCACCGACTGGGTGCGTCCGCACACCGCAAGCCACCTCGTGGCGGCCCCGTTCGCCCCGTAGCCCAGCAGGGACGAGAGACAGTAGACGGGGACGAGAGCGCCGCGAAGGCCGGCCACCCCGAGGAGCTCCGGCCGCGGGCTTGGCACTGGAACGATCTTTCGATTCACGAGGAGCGCCGTGAGCTCTCGGACTCGGAGGGCATAGGGGTCCCCCCGGGTGCGAATGGCCAGGAGATCTTCGGTTGCGGTTTCAAGCGGCTGCGGGGACCGTGCGAACGTGCCATCGAACGCCGCCTTCAAGCCTGCCGCGCGCTCATCGAGGTCGAGCGCCGCGCCGCTCACGAGCCGCCCCCCCCCACCGCTTGAAGCTCGGACCGGCAAAGTGCCACGAGCGCTTCACGGCTGAAGCCACCACCAAAGAGCAAGATTCGAGAAGGCTCCTCGTGCGTCAACAGCACGAGGGCCCGGCCCAGCTCACTCCGCGCGCGCTCGATATCGCCCGTGCGCCGGACGAGTAGGCCGAGGTGCAGGTGCGGCATGGCGAACCCGGTGTCGAGATAGGCCGCAGCCTTGTCGTGCTCGACGGCTGCGGCGCGGTCTCCCGCATGCTCGCGGCATAGCGCCATGAGATAGTGCGCACCCGCGTTGAGCTCGTCACTTCTCAGAATATGCCCGCACATGCCCTCCGCGTCCGCGAGGAGGCCGCGGTTCATCAGGAGAACGGCCCGAAGAAGCTGAGCATCGAGATCGAGCGTCGAGTCTTTGACCTCGGCAGGAAGCGCATCCATGGCTTCCGCGAATCGCTCTCGTCGAAAGAGCTCGAACGCTGGCCCCAAGTCTGCGCGTGGCCGCCCATCGCCGGATGCGGTGGACGACGAGAGACTGCGCGGCGCCTCGCTCGGAGGCTCGCGGGTCAGGTGCTCGATTCGGTCGGAGGCTTGTTGAATCGCCGAGATCCACGAGGTATCGGCGAGGTCCAGAGCCGCGGCCAGCCTATCGCTGGGAGTGGCCCTGGGAGCCGCCGCGCGAGCGATCTCCGGCGCGCCGGCGGGCGCCCCGTCGCGTCGCTGGTAGTAGAAGGTCTCGTGCGTGTGACGCAGATGAAAGTCGTGCGAGACGCCTCGCAGCGTTTCGGCATGGCCCAGAAACAAATAGCCGCCGGGTGACAGCGCACGACTGATTCGGCTCACGGTGGCCGCCATGACCTCGGGGCAGAAGTACATCATGACGTTCCGAAAGAAGACGACGTCGAATCGGCCTTCTCGCCAAAACGCGTCAGCGTTGTCGACGAGGTTACGCTCTTCGAACGCGACCATCGAGCGCACGGCGTCCGACAGCTGAAAGTCTCGCCCCTCGGCACGAAAATGGCGCGCGGATAGCTCCTTCGGAGTATCCCGAAGCGACCAGTTGGAATAGCGCCCCCGGGCGGCCCTCGCGAGCACCGCCGGGTTGATGTCCACGGCCTGTATATTCAGCTCCAGCGAAGCCGTACTGGGCAAATGCTCTCGAACCACGATCGCAAGCGAGTAGGGCTCTTCGCCGGACGCGCAGCCCGCGGAGAGCACGTTGAGTCGCTTGTGAGAGCCGGGTGCGGCCAAGCGGGCCGGCAGGACGATCTCGGCAAACGCGCGAAACTGGTTCCAGTATCGAAAGAAATAGGTTTCGGCGACCGTGAGTCGGCCCGCGAGCGTACGCACCTCGTCGGGGACCGATCCCACGAGTCGCGGCTCGTAAGATGCGAAGGTCGAGCAAGACAGCGCTTCCATGCGCTCGCGTAGGACATCTGCCAGAGCGTCGAGCTTGGCATCCTCGAATTGCAGCCCCATACGGCGGGCAACGAGATCTCGGAATCGCTCGACATCGCCGCGTGCGACGAGCGGCATCATGAACAACCCCCATGTGCAGCGACTGCGGTCCAGACGTCCTCCGGAAGCAGACGACTCGAACGTAGAACCATGAGCAGCTGCGCGTCGAGCGTGCCCATCGCCTGTACGACGTCGGCGTGGGCTCCCTGCAGCAACGGGGGCATTTGGTCCAGCAGAGCCGTGTCGAGATCCCTCACGCCGACGACCTGGCTGACGGCGAGCGCAGCGGTTCTATCGCCGAGCCTTATCGTGACGAAGCGAGCGGGAGGCCCAGCACCGCTCGTTCCAACGACCGAGCCCAGGTCGACGACGGGTACGGCGCTCCCACGCACGACGGACACCCCCATGACGAAATGTGGGGTTCCGACCAAGCGCTCGACTGGCTGTGGCCTCATCGTCTCGACGACGTCGCGGAGCGGCAGCAGACACGCTCGCGCCCCCGCGTGAACGAGCAGTCCTTGACTTCGATCCCCCGAGTCCATGCCACCGGCAAGTGTTCCGGCTTTGCGTCCCAATAGCAATACGCCAGAGCGCGTATGCAGCAGGCGAGTCACGCCAAGCGAGCCGAGCGGCCCCCAAATACATTTCCAGGGCGGTTTCTGCTCGATGTTACACTGGACCAAACGTGGTCAATGGCCGCGGGTCATCCAATGAGCGGCTCCAAAGAGAACGTGGGCGCGGCTGCGAGTAGCCCGGGACGGATTCTCGTCGTGGACGACGAGGAAGCGCTCATCCGTGTGATTGCACGGTCGTTGCGGGCGGCGGGCTCCGAGGTAGCTACCGCTTCGGACGGGATGAGAGCCGTGGACCTGGTCGCCAATGCGCCGTTCGATGCCATCGTCAGCGACATCGACATGCCGCGGATGAACGGTATCCAGTTTTTGCAGAACCTGCGTCAACGCGACGCCGACGTTCCGGTCGTGCTCATGACCGGTAATCCGAACGTCGAAAGTGCCGTGCAGGCGGTGGCACACGGCGCCCTCCAATACCTCATCAAGCCGCTCGATTTGGCGGAGCTGCATAAGGTCGTCGGGCGAGCCGTAGGGCTCAATCGAATGGCCAAGCTCAAGAGGACCGCATTTGATCTGGCCAGCGAGGGAACCTTGGGTGCCGGCGATCAGCTCGCGCTGGAGGCGAGCTTCGATCGCGCTCTCGACACCCTTTGGATGGCCTTTCAGCCCATCGTACGCATAGCGGACCGATCGCTCTATGGATACGAGGCGCTCCTGCGAACCGAAGAGAAAGCGCTACCGCATCCAGGCGCCGTCCT
>Ga0209274_10000976_pt1 | contig 15281 bp, 11 predicted proteins | sample HubBroMetageREF1_FD_188343 | JGI IMG/M metagenome (GOLD analysis project Ga0209274, IMG submission 188343) | Reference soil microbial communities from the Hubbard Brook experimental Forest, New Hampshire, USA - Hubbard Brook CCASE Soil... | ecosystem: Environmental > Terrestrial > Soil >...
ACCGCAAACTGAATCTTCTTCTCCACCGGATCAATCCGGTCCACCAGCACCCGAATCTTCTGCCCCAAACTATAAATCTTCCGCGACCGCTGCCCGATGATCTCCCGCGTGTTCTCGTGATAGGTATACCGGTCGTCGGTCAAAGTATTCAGCGGCACCAGTCCCTCAATGAACAAATCGGTGAGCTCAACAAAAAACCCAAACTTGGTCACACTGGTGATGAGCCCATCGAACTCCTCGCCGACGCGGTCCTGCATAAACTTAACTTTCTTCCCCTCCATCAGTTCCCGCTCGGCATCGGCAGCCCGCCGCTCCGCCCGGCTCGACTCCTCCGCAATCTCGTGCAGTTCCTCCACCCCAATCGGCCCACCCAAGGCTTCCTGTGGGGCAGACTCTTTTGTCCGCCGCTTCGACCAACGCGAAGCCTTTTCCTCGAACGCGGGGTGCCCCACCCTTGCCTCGCCGTCCTTTGGCGAGACAGGGGGGGGGGGTTGACTTGAGCGGTTCTTGCTCAGCACATCCTTCAACACCCGATGCACAATCAAATCGGGATACCTGCGAATCGGCGAAGTAAAATGCGTGTACGAAGTCGCCGCCAGCGCAAAGTGCCCCAGATTCTCCTCTGAATACCGCGCCTGCTTCAGCGAACGCAGCATCAGATAACTCAGAATCCGCTCCTCCGGTTTCCCCGCAATCTTCTCCGTCAGCTTCTGATACATCCGCGGCGTAATGTGCACTTCCTGCGGCACTTCAATCTCGCGCACCCGCTTGCCCGTGCCATAAGCCGAGCGCCGGTCAGTCTTCGTTTGCACGCGATGAATCGGCAGCGCTCCCACACCCAGGGAATATCCAAAAGTAGCCGCAATCACTTCAAAATCGTAAACCCGCTTTGCATCCGGCTTCTCGTGAATGCGATACAACGATGCCACGTGTCGCGATTCCAGATCATGCGCCACGCACTCGTTCGCCGACAACATGAACTCTTCAATCAGCCGGTTCGCGATGTTGCGCTCCGACCGCCCGATGCTCTTCATCAATCCCAGCTCGTCAAACTCGATCACCGGCTCCGGCAAATCGAAATCAATCGATCCCCGCCGCTGTCGCTTGCGGTTCAAAATCAACGCCAGTTCGCGCATCAGCTCAAACGTCGCCACCAGCGGCGCATAGCGCTCACGCGCCGCGGTGTCGCCTTCCAACACCGCATTCACCGCCGTATACGTCATCCGCTCCGCCGACCGGATCACACCCTCACTCAGCTGATAGCTCACAATTTCGCCGCGATGGTCCATCTCCATCATGCACGACAGCACCAGTCGCTCCACCTGCGGCCGCAAACTGCAAATGTCGGTCGAAAGCTCCAGCGGCAGCATGGGCACGGCACGGTCGGGAAAATAAACGCTGGTCCCGCGCAGCCGCGCCTCCTGATCCAGAGCGGAGCCCGGCCTCACATACTGCGCCACGTCGGCAATGTGTACCTGCAATTCAAAGTTGCCATTCGCCAGCATGTGTACATAGACGGCGTCGTCGAAGTCGCGCGCCGTCTCGCCGTCAATCGTCACAATCGGCAGCCGGCGAAAATCGCGCCGCCGCTCGATCTCCTCCGCCGGAATTACAGCCGACGCATCCTGCGCCTCCTCCAGTGCTGCCGCGGGGAAGTGATGCGGCAGATGAAACTTGCGTATCGTGATCTCGACGTCGACACCGAAATCATCCTCGCGCCCCAGAATCTCCACGACCCGCCCCCGCGGATTTTGAGTAGCAGAAGGCCAGTCGGTAATCTCCACATCAACCACTAAGCCCTCGAGATCATCCCATTGGGTCGGTCGCGCAGCCTCGTCGCCCAGCACGCGATCGACAGATTTGTTCTTCCTCTGTGTCCCCTGTTTCCTCCGTGGTTCAGCGTTTGTTTGTTCTTCTGCGGAGGCCGTGAAAGTCTCCGGCCTCTCCATCCCCGCCGGAATCAAAATCTCGTGCGTGATCTTCGAATCGATCGGACGCACGTATCCACCGCGGCTCCCGTAATGAAAAATCCCCACCACCGTCGGGTGCGCCCGCATCACGGGCCGCACAATCCGGCCCTCGGCGCGCCCATCTGGTCGCACATTGCTGATGTCGACCAGCACCAGGTCCCCGTGCATAGCATTGCCAGTCAGATTTGGCGAGATGAAGATGTCACCCGTAAGCCGCGCCTTGAGCGCCGGCGAAAGCGACTTCGCATCGGGAATGACGAACCCAAACCCATCGCGGTGCATGGTAAGCCGTCCCGCGACCAGATTCTTATCGGCAGACGCTGCGGGCAGGGAATATCGATCAGACTCCGCTTGAATCAGCGTCCCGCGCGCCACCATTTTCTGCAGCAGCGAATCAAGCTCCCGTCGCTCGTCCCCATGCAGTCCGAGCTCGCGCACCAGCTGCTTAAACCCCGCCGCGCGTTTCGGCTGCCGCGCAATGTGTTTCAGAATTGTCGAATCAGAAAGCATAAGAGCTGTCAGCTATTTGCTCTCAGCATAAATCATTGAAGAATGGTTCCTGACGCTTTGTCATCCTCCGGGGAGGATTTTGTTTTGCGATAGCGAAGCAAACCACAGTCGAAGAACCTGCCCTGAGCTCGCCGAAGGATCCTCTGAATGACCAAGCGTGGCCGGACTTTAGAAAGGAGTTCTAACGGCTTGCCAATCAGCGACGACCTACCATGAATCCCCGCCCCCACGCGGAGGCCAGGCCCCCAGCGCCCGCCGTACCACCGCAATCTGCCCCACGTGATAGCTGTTATGCGCCACCATCTGCCAGAGCACGCCTTCGAGTGTGCCAGCAACGTTCTTGTCTCCATCAAGCACGTTGTCGATTTCGCGCTGCAGCTCCGGCGCGGAAGACCTCGCCAGCTCGGCAAACGCCCCCAGCAACCCTGCCAGCCGCTCCTTCAGACGTTCCCACTCCTCCGCATCGACAGACGAAGCTGCCGCCGGGAAGCTCTCAGAGTTGTGTTCCGGATAGGGTGGCCTCTGCCCGAGAATGCGCCGCAGCTCATATTCCATCCAGTAATTCATGTGGGACACGAGTTGCCCAATCGAATGCGGAAATCCCGCTACTTGCCGCGCCGCCAGCTCGGCAGAAAGATCTTCCACGCACGCAACAGGATCAGCGTGCGCCCCTTTGCCGCGAAGCAATTCGGTGAGTGCGCGCTGTGACATGGGAAGAAGTTAAGACTTCGATCGATCCGCGTTCATCCGCGTGAATCTGCGGCCAATGAGTGTCCCTTTACCGACCCGAAAAGTACTTCTCCTCCAGAATCCTCCGATGATGCAACTCGTGCCCCGCCGTGATATACGCCAGCGCCCGCACACTCACCTCATTCTTGTTCGCCACACCGCGCCGCGCCCACGCCGCCTCATCCAGATTGCGCAGCAGCGTCAGCGTCGCCCGCCGCACCGCGATGTAGTCCTCAATAATCTCCGCCAGCGGCGCGCCAGCGAACGGACCATGCTTCACATAGTCATCCTGCTCGAACCCCTCGATCGGCGTCCGGTCGCCGCGCGCAATCCGCAGCGCCCGATACGCAAATATGCGCTCCGTATCGCACACATGCCCCAGCACTTCTTTCGCGTTCCATTTGTCGGGCGCATAGCGAAAATCTCCATCAATCTCGTCGCGTCCTGAGAGCATTATCATCATCTGCCGTCTCTGCGAGTCGAGCGTGTCCAGAATGTCCGACCCGGTTATCAACGAAATGTAGCGGTCATAATATGGCGCATACTCGCCCGGCTCGGGCCGCGCGATCACGAACGTTGCAGGCGAAACCACGGCTGGTTCTGACATGCTTGGCTCCAATATCGAAAAGTGTTCCCCAAGGCCGGATTCTTACAGATTTAGACTCCCCACTTCAGATTCCGTTTTCGATAAATCTTCGACCCTGAAAGAATAACTCTCAATCCCTGTGGAAGGGTACGGTCGAGGAATTTTTCCGGGAATCGTTACACGCACCGGGCAGAAATTAGGCAGCCGAGCACCGCCCGCACAAGTCCCCTACCCCACCCGCCAAAGCATCAACCCAGTTACTCTTGACTGAAAATAAAGGATTTTCCACAGCACTCACTTTGAGACACCGGAGTACAATCGGGTTTGGTCACGAAAGTGCGGCCAGTGACCCCTAATCCCCAACCAGGAAAGGAATTTTACCCCATGTGGAAGCCGACCAATCAGCCTCAAACTCCTGCGCAGCCCGCCGCGTCGGAGCGTCCCACTATGCCAGCTCCCAGCGCGCCCACAATGTCCGCTGAACCAGTCGCTCCCCGGCCGGTTGCCACTACCACTGCTGACCAGGCCACTATCGGCAAGTCTCTCGTCATCAAAGGTGAAGTCACCGGTTCCGAGTCGCTCTACATCGACGGCCGCGTGGAGGGTTCCATCAATCTCGCCGGCAATCGTGTCACCATCGGACGTAACGGCGTCGTCGCTGCCAACATCAACGCTCGTGAAATCGTCGTGCTGGGCAAAGTCCGCGGCAACCTCACCGCCAGCGACCGCGTCGACATTCGCAGCGACGGCTCGCTCACCGGCGACGTCATCGCCGCCCGCATCTCCATCGAAGACGGCGCCTTCTTCAAGGGCGGCATCGACATCCGCAAAGGCGGACAGCCGCAGCAGCAAAAGCCTAATGGCGAAGATAAATCAGTTCTGGCCTCCGACCCGGCTGCAGTCGGCGCCAGGGCGTAAGTCGCGCACGAGAAAGTTCGTCCGGAATTCGGCAACGGGCATCCGTAAAGGATGCCCGTTTTCGCTTTGTAGCGTCGCCATCCCGAGGAAGTCCCGCTCGCGTTGTTCTCGCCTTGTGCCGTGAACCCGCCTGATTCAGCAGAGCCGCAAAGCGGCGCAAGAACGCAAGCCTAGGCCGCATGCCGTGTGTGGCCGTTCTTTCGCCGCATTCGCGCTCCCGGCGACGCGTGGAAGCCAGTTGGGCGGCAAGGTTAGAATCCCCACCCTCTCGCGAAGAGCGCGAGAAGGGTGGGGCACCCGCTTTCTATTTTTTCTCTTGATTCTTGGTGGGGGCGGGGAGCAGGCCGAAGGCGCCTACGCCGTTGGTGGTGCCGACGTAGACTTTTCCGTTGGCGATCATGGGGGTGATGTACTTGTTGCCCACGCCGAATGAATCGCGACCGTTCGGGGCCTGGGTGCTGTCGTAGAGTTCCATCAGGGTCGTGGCGTTGTAAGCGTCGAGGATGGCCGGGTCGGTGTTCTGCGAGGCCCAGACGATGCTGTTTTTCCCGGCGTTGGAGGAAATGCTGGGAGTGGCCCCGGGGGAAATAAACGAGGTCGTGGTTTTTATCGTGGTTGCGACCAGCTTGGCGTCGCTGAACTCAAACTTGAGGATCGGCGAGTTTTTGGGGCAATAGTAGACGCTGCTGTTGATGGCCGCGGGCGTGGAAAAAATTGAGCCGGGCAGGGCGTCGGTGAGTTCCTGGTAAATGTTGTTGCGCGTCGAATTGTATTTCCCCATATTCTCTCGATTGACGATATAGAGGTTTTCATCCTTGCCGGCCGCTAGGGCGAGATCCCAAATCTTGCCGGTGGAGTCCTTCTCAGTGAGCAGGATGGCCCCTCCAGAACCCAGGTCAGAGTCATGAGGGTTCTCCACCGATTGGTTGTACATCACCCAGTAGTCGGCAACGGCGAGTCCGCCTTTGGTGCTAAGCCGGAGGAGAGCGTTGCCGTAGTCGCCCTCGTCGGGGAAGCCGCCGGCATTGAGGGTGGTGTCGAATACTCCGTTGGCCTGAGCCAGGAAAATGTTGCCTTTGCTGTCGGCCGCCATGCCGCCACCAGAGTTCCAGATTGCCCCTCGGTCGGCGTTGGGAGTCAAGTTGAGTATGGTTGTTTGCTCCAGAGTGGTCGCGTTGTAGCCCATGACCCATCCCGTGTAGGGACGGCTATCACAGTGCGATGCCCAGGCAAGATAGACGGTGTTGTTGACCAGCAGCAGGCTGGCGCGTTCGGCGTATTGTTCAGGATCGAAGATGACGAAGCCTCCGGAACTGTCGTCGCCCGTGCCGGGATACTGGCCCGTGATGGTTGCCGGGCCACCGTAGAGTTCGGCGCCGCTGGTGGCGTCGAGGGCGTGCAGGCGCTGGTAGTAATTGCCGGAAGTGTCTTTCGACATGGCGACGACGTAGATGACCGGGTCGCCTGTCGGGGGCCGCGAGATGACGGGAGTCGACGTAATTCCGATCGTGGGCGAGATCAGGTTGCAGCCGAGATTGTCGGAAGCGACCTCGCCGGGCAGGAGGGTCGTGATCTGCCAAAGGTTCGCGCCGGTGTCGGCATCGTAGGCGTAGACAGTGTCGTTCTCGGTAGCGACGATGAGGAGATTGTGGGTAGCGCCGGCGACAGACACGGAGGACAAGTAGAGCGGCTCGGCGTCGACGTGTCCGTCGGCGGGGGCGATGAAGAGCAGGCCGAACGTGTTGTAGTTCACGTTCGCGAGCGTGAGAATGGTCTCTTCGTTGTCCAAGCCGGTGCGAGCATTATTATCGTGGTAGGTGAGGACGTCCTGGGAGCGAGCGCTGGGCGTGAGGGCGCACACGATGGCGAACAGCAAGAGTATTGGCAGGCTTCGAGAATGTGAGAGCACGCGTGGGGTCTGATGTAACTGCATGGCGCATTTCTCCTACGGTCTGGTCAGAGGGTGACCGTGGTGGAACAGGTTACAACGGAAGGTGTCGGGAGTGGGATGGTTTTTTTGAGAGAAATTTAGTATGCAAGAATCTGCAACATGGATCAGGCGAAGAACGTGACGTTTACTTCCGCGGTGGCCGGTTTGAAACGCGGGTGATCTAAAGTCAAATATCCTACCTGATTTCAAAGTCAGAAACCCCCACCCTCTCGCGAAGAACGCGAGAAGGGCGGGGCACCCGGTTTTTATTTTTTCTCTTGATTCTTGGTGGGAGCGGGTAGCAGGCCGAACACGCCTACCCCCGTCGTGGTGCCGACATAGACTTTGCCGTTGGCGATCATGGGGGTGATGAATTTGTTGCCGGCGCCGAATTGATCGCGGCCATCGGCGGCCTGGCTGGTGTTGTAGAGTTCGACCAGGGTTGCGGCGTTGTAGGCATGAAGGACGGCGGGGTTAGTGTTCTCCGAGGCCCAGACGATGGTATTCGTCCCGGCGTTGGCGGAGATGCTGGGAGCGGCTCCGGGATAGCCAAAGGAGTTTGAGGTTTGAGCTACTGGCGTGGTGATCAACTTGGCGTTGCTGAACTGGAACTCGAGGATGGGCGAACCGACCGGGCCGTAGTAGACGCTGCTCTGAGTGGCGGCGGGTGTGGACCAGATTCCGCCGGGCAGGGCTCCGGAAATTTCCTGGTAGATGTGATTGCTTGTGGAATTGAACTTTCCCATGTTGCCGCGGTTCACAACGTAGAGGTTGCTATCTTTGCCGGCACCGATTGCGAGTTCCACGACTTTGCCCTTGGAAGTTTTCTGATTGATCAGCAGGCTGCCGCCGGAGCCGAGGTCGGTGTCATCGTCACTCTCCATGATCCCGTTGTACATTTCGAAATAGTCGGCGACGGCGAGTGTGCCGCCGCTAGTGGTGAGGCGGAGGAAGGCGTTGCCGTAGTCGCCTTCGGAGGGAAAGCCGGAGGCGTTGAGGGTGGAGTCGAAGACTCCGTTGGCGTCGAGCAGAAAAATGTTGCCCTTGCCGTCGGAGGACATGCCGGCGCCGGCGCCCCAGATGGCGCCTTCGTTGGCGTTGGGAGTTAGATTCAGCACGGTGGTCTGAGCCAGAGTGGTCGGGTTGTAGCCCATGACCCATCCAGTGTAGGGGCGGGCATCACAGTGCGAGGTGAACGCGAGATATACCGTGTCGCCGGTCAGGAGCAGGCCGGAGCGTTCGGCATATTGACTGGGCTCGAAGATGACGAATCCGCCGGAACTGTTGTCACCGGTGCCGGGATACTGGGCGGCGATGGCGACCGGGCCGCCGTAGAGTTCGGCGCCGCTGGTGGCGTCAAGGGCATGCAGACGCTGATAGTAATTTCCGGAAGTGTCTTTCGACATGGCGACGACGTAGATGACGGGATCGCCGTTCTTGGGGCGACGGATAACGGGAGTCGACGTGATTCCGATCTGGGGCGTGATCTGGCCGCAGCCGTGATCGTCGGAGGGCACTTCGCCGGGTAGCAGTGTGCTGGTGTGCCAGAGACTGGAGCCGGCCGTGTCGGCGTCGTAGGCGAAGACGGAATCGTTCTCGGTGACGACGATGAGAAGATTGTGGATGACGCCGGCGACGGACACGGACGACACGTAGAGCGGTTCGGCGTCGACCAGGCCGTCGGCGGGGGCGATGAAGAGCTTGCCAAAGGTGGTGGAGTTCACGTTGGTGAGCGTGAGCGTGGTCTCGGCGTTGTCGAAGGCGGTGCGAGCGATGTTGTTGTGGTAGGTGAGAACATCTTGCGAGTGGGCTGAAAGGGTTAGGGCGCAGGCGACGGTGAACACGCAGAGCGCTGATAGACTGCGAGCACGCGAGAAGAGAGTGAGGGGCTGGTGTAGCGACATGGTGCAGGCCTCCTGAAAATCTAGCCAGAGGACGACGGGTGGGTTGTTACAAGCGTACACGGAAAATGACGAAAAGGGGATAGGTTTTTGAGTAGGTAAGGACGCAACAATTTGCGGGGCAGGGACTGGAGATATGACGGATTTGGGTAAGTTGCTAATCGGAGTGGGCCTGGTGCTGGTGGTGGCGGGAGTGTTGGTGCTTTTGCTGGGGCGGGCGAACCTGCCGCTGGGAAAGCTACCGGGAGACTTCTTGTACCGGGGGAAGAATACGACATTTTATTTTCCGCTGGCAACGTCGGTGGTGGTGAGCGTGGTGATTTCGATTGTGTTGTATGTCGTGGCGCGGTTGAGGAAGTGAGGGAGATCCATTCGGGCGCCGAGTTGGTCGTCGAATCGAGTCGAGATATAGAGTCGAAATCAATATCCCCACTCTAGCCGCAAAGAACGCGGCTAGAATGGGCCACCCGACGTATTTGACTTCGGCACGGGCAGCCGTTAGATTCTTGGGGCTGTTGTTTGTGATCGTTTTCTGTTCTTTGTCATTTCGTTCGGAACGCGCGTCTTTGCCGCTCGGTGAAGACAGGGAAGCGGGTGAGAATCCCGCGCTGCCGCGCAACTGTAAGCGAGGAAACTGTCCTCGGCCACTGGGAGAAATTCCGGGAAGGCCGCGGATGTGAACGGATGGAAATCATCCTTACTCGCGAAGCCAGGAGACCGGCGCGATCCGTCTACTTCAACCTCTTTCGCGTGCAAAGGAGGAACGTATGCGCGTATTGGTGTTTCCTGGATTCGTTGTCTCTCTCTGTTTTTCTTTCTGTTTGTCCCTTTCCCTGGCTGCTTCCGCAACCGATCTCAAAGTTAAGGTGGTTGATCCGCAGGGTGCCGCCGTGGCGGGAGCGCAGGCGTCTTTGCTGCGCTCTCACGACAGCAAGGTACTCGCCACGCAGGCGACTTCCGCCGAGGGCTTGGCGGTTCTTCCTCTGGCAGCTGGCGAAAGTTATCAGCTACAGGTGCTGGCGCCGGGGTTTGCGGCGGAAACGGTTGAGGTTTCACCTTCCTCGAAGAGCAGCGCGGAGAGTAGGGCGGAGATCACGGTGAATCTGCGGCTGGCGACAGCCTCGGAAACGGTGGTAGTCACTGCAACCCGAACGCCGGTGGTGGGAGAAGCGGCGGGAGCAGACGTCGACACTCTGAGCGGGGCGCAACTCACGACCATGCAACCGGTGGCGGCGGACGATGCCATGCGTTTCCTTCCGGGCGCTGTGGTCAATACTGCGGGGCAGCGAGGTGGGTTGTCGTCGTTGTTCGTGCGCGGGGGCGAGTCGAATTACAACAAGGTGATTGTCGACGGGGTCACGGTGAACGAACCGGGCGGCACGTTTGATTTTGGAACTTTGTCGCTGGCACAGGGAGACCGGATGGAATTCGTTCGCGGCGCGCAGAGCACTTTGTATGGGTCGGATGCGATGACGAGCGTAGTCCAGGTATGGACGCGCGCGGGCAGTACGCGCGTTCCGGAATTCCGTTTCGGCGCGGATGGGGGAAATTTTGGAACCGCGAGTGGTCACGCATCGCTGGCGGGAGCGCGCGGGAAGTTCGACTACAACGTTTTCGGCGATCAGATCAACACGGAAGGCTCGGGGGTGAACGACGCTTACTCGGATTCGCTGCAAGGGGCGAATGTGGGGGCGGCGCTGAGTGACAAGACTTCGCTGCGGGTGCGATTCCGCCACTCCAACTCGCATACTGGGCTACCGGGGGAATGGAGCTTTAATGGTTATGATCCGCTGGTTCCAGCGAATGGATTCACGGAGCCGCTTGTGCCGTTGGCGCCGAATCCTTATGACTGGTCGCAGTTGAATGATTTGTTGGGCAGCGTGGAACTGGCGATCAGCGCACCTTCCGGATGGCAGCATCACTTCAAGGGATTCGACTATCTTTATCGCTACTACGAGCTCAATCCGGGCGACCCACAGCGGGTGAATTCGGAGAATTGCGCATTCTCTGGGCCGGCTGTGCCATGCGCGATTGACTATGCGTCGAACGAGGTGGATCACATAAATCGGAGCGGATTTGAATATCAGGGGGACTATACCGAGCGCACGTGGGCGCACACCACATTCGGTTACCGCCTGGAGAATGAGAACGGGTTTGTGGGCGACCTCGATTATGGGGCGCAGAACCATGGACAGAGGCTGAACCAGGATACGTATGCGGAACAAGACCTGACGCTGGGACGGTTGGGAGTGATTGTTGGCGGACGGTTTGTGCATGACAGTGCTTACGGCAATACGGGGGTTCCGCGGGTTGCGCTGACGTTGCAGGCGCTGCGCGGGAGTGATGTATTTTCGGGGACACGCTTTCGGTTCTCGTATTCCACGGGATTCAAGGAACCGCGGCTGGAGGAGACGTTCAACGGACTGCCGGGGGATCCCTATGACATTCCGAATCCGGGGCTGAAGCCAGAGCGGGTGCGGGCGTTTGAAGCCGGGTTTCAGCAGGATTTTTATCAGGGCAAGTATGAATTCACCGGGACTTACTTCAATAATCTTTTTCATGATCAGATCAATTACGTGGTGATGAACGATCCGCCGAATTATCCGGGGGAGTACGTCAATGTCAATGAGGCTTTCGCGCAGGGAGCGGAGCTGGTGGCGCGGGCGAAACTTCGGTCGCGGCTGCTGCTGAACATGGCTTATACGTACACTTCCTCGGAGTATCTGGACAATCCTGCGCCCTATGATCCGGCTTACAACCCGGGGCAACCGCTGCTGCGGAGGCCGAAGCACTCGGCGAATACGCTGCTGTCTTACCTGGGGAATCGCTGGGGCGGGGACGTGGGCGGAAGCTTTGTGGGGTCGCGGGCGGATTCGGATTTCGACGGATTTGGCATTGATCACGCGGCCGGATATGTGCGCGTGGATCTTGGGGGATGGTATGCGGTGCATCCGCGGGTGACCGCGTACGTGAACGTGGAGAATGCGCTCGACCGGCGGTATAACGAGGTGGTGGGGTATCCGGCGCTGCCGCTGAATTTCCGGGCGGGGGTGCGGTTTCGGATTGGCGGGGAGTGAACGGGGGCAGCGACGGATGCGGGGTCCGTGAGCGTAATCGTTGTTTTCGTCAGTTATCAGGAGAGACGCCAATGCGTAGCGGCGGTAGGAGTCGTCATTTTTCGTCTTGCCGGATAGTTTTGAGCATTTCCAGCATCGTTATTGGAAGTCTCTCGTGGGGGAATGCCCGAACGATCCGCCAACCCTGGCGGCGATAGAACGCGATCGCCGTTGCATTGGATTCAACGACACGAAGATGCAGCGTTTCATAGCCGCGAGCGATTATTTCAGCCTCGGCTTGCGCGAGCAGACGCCGGCCCACCCCATATCCCCGGTTTTCGCGAAGCACCCATAAATCATCCAGCCATTCTCCGCTGGCCCGAACCACTCCGATGATTTTCCCGTCCCGTACAGCGACCCAAGAGAAATGCCAGTTCTCCTCATCGACTGGAAGCGGCGGAGGTGCCCAAAGGCCGCCGTAAATTTCATCCACTACTGTTTGGACGACCGCGCGAACGGAATTGTGCTCCTCGGGCTGTGGTCGTCTTATGAGCACGTCGATCATCTATTCAGGCGTTCATCGCGTGATGCCGAATTCTGCGGTGCTGTTGGGCTGGGGCCTAGCTGACTTTTTGGGGGAAGCGGGGCAGGGGCATGGCGGCGGCGATTTTTGCGCCGAAATATTTGGTTCGGGCCAAGAGGAGTTTTTCGATTTCTACTTCTTTCAGGGGCTGCTGGCGGCCGAGCAGGTGCGTGACCAACGCGATCTGGGCGAAGTGCTCGACGGTTTCCATCTTCATGTAGGCGTGTTCAAGAGTGTCGCCGTAGCTGACGACGCCGTGGTTCGACATGAGGATGGCATCGTAAGTGGGAACGTAGGGTTCGAGCGTCTGGGCTAATTCTGATGTGCCAGGCGTGCCGTAGCGGGCCAGCGGAATGCATCCCAGGCCCATAACGACCTCGCAGACCAGGGGTTCGGTGAGCGGGATGCCGGCGGCAGCGAAGCCGGTGGCGGTGGGAGGATGGGCGTGCACAATGGCCTGAACGTCGGGGCGCGTGCGATAAATGAGCAGGTGCATGCCGATTTCGCTGGTCACATTGCGGCGACCGGCGACCTGCTGACCGTCGAGATCGACGATGACCATATCCGCGGCGCGCATGGCGCCTTTGCTGACGCAGGTGGGGGTTACCAGGATGCGGTCGTTGTCGAGGCGTATGGACAGATTGCCATCCATGGCGGCCACGTACCCGTGTTCGTGGAGCATACGCCCGTAATGGACGATTTCTTCCCTGTGTTCACGTTCCGTAGGCATGGCTACCCTTGGGGGGAGAATGATAAAAAGCAGGCCGCAGTCTGGCACCCGCATACTATCAGCCCGCGGGGAGCGGAGACAATCCAAATTTCGTGAAAATTAAGACAACCGACCGCGCAGTTGGCGCGCGGGTCTTAGCATGAAGCCGATAATCACGCTGTCTATAATCAGCGCATGCTGGTCTCCGATTTCGATTACGAACTTCCGAAAGAATTGATTGCGCAGGAACCGCTGGCCGACCGGGCGGGGTCACGGATGCTGCGCGTGCATTCGAGCGGCGGGTTGAGTGACCGGCAGTTTCGCGAGTTCCCGGAGTTGTTGCGAGCGGGCGATCTGGTGGTGTTCAACGATACGCGGGTGTTTCCCGCGCGGTTGTATGGGCGGCGGGCTGGGGTATTACTACCGGAAAATCACAATCTCCGCCCCTTCGACAAGCTCAGGGAAGGCTCTGTCGCGAAAAACGCGACAAGGATGGAGTACCCCGATGCGACACTCTCGGGGCGAATTGAGGTTTTGCTTACGCGGCGGGTGTTGCAGGAACCGAATGAGTGGGAGTGTCTGGTGCGTCCGGGGCGGAAGATTGGGCTGGGGGAGCAGTTGTTCTTTGGGGAGCATGATGAGTTACAGGCTGAGGTGATTGCGCGCGCGGAGTTTGGGGAGCGGAGGATTCGGTTTGCGGCAGTGGGTGACTTCTTCGGACTTTTGGAGAAGATTGGGCATGTGCCGCTGCCACCTTATATTGGGCGGGCGGATTCTTCTGGCGATCGGGCGCGGTATCAGACGGTGTATGCGCGGGAGCGCGGGTCGGTGGCGGCGCCGACGGCGGGGTTGCATTTCACCGACGGTATTCTGGTGCGGATGCGGGAGCGCGGGATTGAAACCTGTGAAGTCACGCTGCATGTGGGGCTGGGAACTTTTCAGCCGGTGCGTGTGGATCGGGTGGAAGAAGTTCAACTGCATTCGGAGAGTTATTCGATCTCTGGCGAGGCAGCGGAGAAGATCAATCGGGCGCGGAGAGAATCGCGGCGGATTGTTGCGGTTGGGACTACCACCGTGCGCACTCTAGAATACGCTGCGGAATTTGCGGCGCTGCAGGGTGCGGGAGAAATTCGCGCGGGGACGGGTGAGGCAAATTTGTTTATTTATCCAGGATACGAGTTTCAGGTGGTGCGGGCGCTGCTCACAAATTTTCATTTGCCGCAGTCGACGCTGCTGATGCTGGTGTGCGCGCTGGGTGGGAAAGAGAATGTGATGCGGGCGTATCAGCACGCGGTGCGCGAGCGGTATCGGTTTTATTCTTATGGGGATTGCATGTTGGTGGAGTAGAGATCTTCGCGGACGATCAAAAAGTTCAAATCTCGCACGCGGCAGATTTCATTGACATCGCCGGATTTTGGCCATAGACTGATGCCCGTTTTGAGGCCCCGGCGGTAAATCCCAAGGACAATATGGAGGTGTTTTGTGAAAAAGATTCTGTTCGTGTGCCTCTTGGTGCTCTGCAACCTGACGCTTTACTCCCAGACTAAACGAAGTCCCCGGATTGTGCATGCCCCGGAAAAGTCCGCAACCCACGTGCCCCCGCAGCAAGCCCCAGCGAATTTGAAAAAGATCTACAGCAACCTCGGGACCCAGCTCGACCTTTACGACGACGAGGCCGGCTGGATCCTTGAAGGACCTAACTACGACGGCTTTTCTACATTCGGTGCAATACCCTTTACCCCAAAATCCAACTCGCATGTTTTGCAAGTAGGGGCTGCTGTGCACTATTTCACTGGAGATAATCAAGTGAACCTCAGCATCTATACCGATGCGAACGGAGCTCCGGGAACGATTCTGGCCGGTCCGGTGACCGTTACAAATCTGCCGGAGAGCGGAACCTGCTGCACGCTGGCCGTTGCCAACTTCGCTCCAGTTGCAGTCACTGGTGGAACTCAGTACTGGGTAGTAGTGGATACACCTCCGACCGGCACGGGAAGTGACTTTGATGGCGAGTGGGACATGGTGGCCGCGACCGTTCCAATAGCGTTTAACGATGACGGTCTTGGTTGGTCCGTCTACACCGCCAACGATCTACCCGCCGGCGCTGTACTTGGCACGATTCCGTAAGACTTTAGTCTGCGTACTATGCGCCCGGCTTGCGGCTGTTCGTCAGCAGTAGTGCAGTTTGGGACCGCTACGACCGTTTTCATTTGATGGCCAGCGGGATTGGGTAATACTTCTGGATCATTCTGCCGGTCATCAATCCGCCTTCGTATTCGGGGATGATGACTTCGTCGGCGCCCGAGCTGCGGATGGCGTTGGCGTAACGCTGCTGCCGGCGCGGGTGATGATTTTGATTTTGGGATTCAACGAGCGCGAGGTTACGGTG
>Ga0209274_10000978_pt1 | contig 15246 bp, 11 predicted proteins | sample HubBroMetageREF1_FD_188343 | JGI IMG/M metagenome (GOLD analysis project Ga0209274, IMG submission 188343) | Reference soil microbial communities from the Hubbard Brook experimental Forest, New Hampshire, USA - Hubbard Brook CCASE Soil... | ecosystem: Environmental > Terrestrial > Soil >...
TCGGGTGCCTGGAGGCCGGCCGTGAACGCCTGGATGGCTTCGTTCACGTTGCCCCGCTCGATCTCGATCATCCCGATCATCGATTGACACACGCAGGCGAGCTTGCCGTCCCGCGCGGCCGTCTCGAACTCGCGGACGGCGTCGTCGAGCAGTCCCATCTCTTTGTACGCGACGCCGAGGTCGTAGTGGCTTTGCGCATCGTCGGCCCCGATCTGCCTGGCCACCCCGGCCTTGAATTTTGCGAACACCTCCTCGACGTCGACGTGCTCCGGGCCCGCGGCCGCGACGGCAGCAGGGGCCTGCTCGAGCTCGAGTGAGCTCAGGGACTCGGCGATGTCGAAGGCGTTGTCCGCGGTCGACTTGGCGGCCGGGGAGGGCCGGGTACCGGATCCACCACGAACGCTGCGCTCCTGCACGTCGAGCTCGGTGAGCCGATCGCGCACGAGCGGATGATTCGGCAGGCGGGCCAGCTGCTCCTCGAGAATGGTCCGTGCATCGTCGAAGAGGCCCCTCGATGCGAAGAAATCCGCTTCCTCGAGCGCAGACTCGAGCTCGGGAATTCCACGCGACGAGGAAGAATCGGGCGGAGCAGGCCGCTCCGTCTGCATCGTCGGGGCCTCCCCCGAGGGTCCCCCGCCCTCGACGCCGGGCTCGAGCGGAAAGCTCGGCAGCGGGCCTCCGTCGAGAAAGGGGTCGTCGATACCGTCGAGGCTGGCTCGGGGGCCGAAACCGCCGGACGCCGCCCTCGTCTGGCCGCCCCCCGGGTCCGACTGAGATCGCACCGTGACGTCGTCCGGACCGATCTCTTCGAGGTCGTAGGAGGGAAGCGGCGCGTCCGGATCCTGACTCGCCGCGCGCGAACGCATCGAGCCGGGATCGGAGTCGTCTTGGATGCTCGTGACCGACCCGGGCTCTTCGACCAGCTCGTAGCCGAGGTCGCCGAGCATTCGTGTTGCCACGGCATTTTCGGGGTCGAGCGCGAGGGCGTCCTGCAGCGTGCGCGCAGCCGCTTCGCCGTCGAGGCCTTCGACGAGCACCTCGGCGATGCGGATCATCTCGACGACCGCTTCGTCTTGGCGGTCGGCTTCCAGGAGACAGTCCGCGAGCAGCTGGCGGAGCTCGAGAGACTTGGGCGCCGCCCTCAGCCCGACGCGCAATGCGGAGACCGCGCCATCGTGGTCGCGCTCCCGACGCTGAGCCGCCGCGTCAGCCAAGATGCCGGCGATCTGCACGCTCGGCCCGACGGCTGTGGGGATTTGGGAGACCTCGTCGAACCGTTCTCTTCGCTCTTCGGCGTATAGCCCCCCTGCGCCGGCGGCCTCAGCGGCGATCTCTTCCGAGGTCCCCTCGACCGCCTCGATGTCGCTGTCGCCGACGTCTTCGTAGGATTCCGAGCCGGGTCGGGGCTCCGCGGAGGGCAGCTCGGGTCGGGGCGGGAGGCTCGAACCTGTGGCATGCGCCGCGAGCTGCTGGACCCCTTCGTCGTTCGGCGCCAGCTTCGTGAGCTTGGTGACCAGCTCTGCGAAGAGTGCGTTCTGGCCTCCGTCGCGCGCGATCCGCGCCATCTCCTTTTGCACCTCGATGGCCTTCGCTGCCTGGCCGATCTGAGTAAATGCGCGTGCGAGCAGTCCCAGCGTGTTCAGGTCGCGCGGGTCGGCCTGAAAGCAGATCTGCAACTTGGACAGCGCCTGCATCCCGTCGGAGCCGCCGCCGCGGGCCAGGTAAAGCTCGGCGGCAATTCGCGCGTGAGGGGCGTCGGCTCGGTGATGGAGAAGCCGTTCGAGGACCTTGAGCGCGTCGTCGCGTCGCCCGAGCTGAGTGAGCTGTCCGGTCGCGACTCCGAACTCGACGACGGCGCCGTCGATATCCTTCGCCCGGGAGAGCGCCTCGGCCAATCGGAGGTGGGGGAGTGGGTTGGTCGGGTCGAGCTCGACGAGCTTGCGAAATACTTCGATGGCCTCGACGTCGCGATTCTGGCGCTGAAGTCGCGTGGCCACCTCGTCGAGGGCCGCGAGCGCATCGCTGGTCAGTCCGAGCTGTTGATAGAGCTCGGCCAGCCGCGGCGTGACGTGGGAGTACTTCTCCTCAAGCTGCGGAACCTGCTTGGTAATGATCTCGCGAATTTGTTTGAAGACGGCGATGGCCTTCAGGGCAAAGCCTTGGGCTGCGTAAGACTTTCCGACTCGGTCGTAGGTTGCGACCGCGTCGGCGTAGGCCTCCATTTTTGACTGGACGTCGCCCAGCTTCAGAAGAGTCCGAGCGTCGTTCGGGTCCTCCTGAAGGATTCTCTGGTACTCGACGGCCGCCCGGTCGTAGCGCTTTTTCTCGACGTACTTCTGAGCGGCGGCGAGTGTCCTTTCGCGGTCGATCGCCACGATTGCTAGTGCTCCTCACGCGTAAATGCTGGCCGGAAGGCAAGAGGAAAAGGCCGCCGCGACACCGGTCTTCGAGCGAGCGTAAGTTCCAGCTCACCTAGCGAAATCCACCAAAACGGGTGGCGGCGCGCGGTAAGGGAGGCAACCAGTGAGGGACGGCGGGGGGCGGGCAGGGAGTGCCCCTTCACAATAGCGCTCTTTTCCCCTGGGTCGCCACATCAAGGAGGCTCTAACCCTGGGGCGGCCACCCTCGAGCGAGGGGCTGGCGCCAATGTAGGCGCCGTCTTCCCCGGCGCTCGCGCATCTCGCCAACGCGCCTTGGCGCGTGTGGGTGTGCTCGCGCTCGACGCGTCGGCGACGAGAACGTAGGTTGCCTGCAATATGCCGGTGCGATCGAATCTCTATCAGGCGCCGTTCGGTCCGGGTGGCTCGGCCGCGATCGACTCAGCCGTGGCAGAGCGCCTGCTCTCGGTCGCCCTGGAACGCGGTGGCGATTACGCCGATTTGTTCTTCGAGTACCGAGCTGCGGGTGGGCTCGTCTTCGACGAAGGGATCCTGAAGAGCGCGTCGAGGGGCGTTTCGATGGGGCTCGGGGTCCGGGTCCAGAAGGGCGACGCCACGGGCTACGCCTACGTCGAGCGCCTCGATTGGGACGCCATGAAGCACGCGGCCCAGACAGCCGCTCAAATCGCTACGGGAGGCGGGTCGAAGGCTCCGGTGGAGGCGCGACTGCTCGAACCGCCCCGTCGCTACGAGCTCGATCGACCGAGCCTCGACGTCCCGGGTGTCGACAAGAGGGCCCTCCTGGAGCGGGCCGCGAGCGCAGCGCACGCGTTCGACCCCCACATCGTGAAAGTCGAAGCGAGCTTCTCGGAGGAGATTCGCGAGATTCTCGTCGTCACGAGCGACGGCAACATGGTGCGTGATGCCCAGCCGCTGCTCCGCTTCGGCGTACGTGCAATCGCCGAGAAGAACGGCAAGCGGCAGGAGGGGTCGAGCGGCGGTGGAGGGCGCACGAGCATCGACTACTTCGTCTCCAAGACCCCCGAGTGGCACGCCACGGAAGCGGCTCGCCAGGCGTTGACGATGCTCGATGCCGAGGAGGCACCCGCCGGTCAGATGGAAGTGGTGCTCGCGCCGGGCGACAGCGGGATTCTCTTGCACGAAGCTGTGGGCCATGGGCTGGAGGCCGACTTCAACCGGAAGGGGACCAGCAACTATTCGGGCAAGATTGGCACCGAGGTCGCGAGCCACCTGTGCAGCGTCGTCGACGACGCCACTCTGGTTCAGAGTCGAGGCACCATCAATGTCGACGACGAAGGAAACGAGCCGCGCCGGTCGGTGCTCATCGAGAACGGCAAGCTGACCTCGTACATGCACGATCGGCTCAGCGCGAAGCACTATGGTCTACGCCCGAGCGGGAATGGCCGCCGGGAGAGCTTTGCCTGCGCGCCCATGCCCCGAATGACCAACACGATCCTCCTCGCCGGGCCTCACGAGCCCGAGGAGATTCTGCGGAGCGTCAAGCGCGGCATTTACGCGAAGAAGTTCGGGGGAGGGCAAGTCGACATCGCCAACGGCGATTTCGTTTTCTCGCTCACCGAAAGCTATCTCGTCGAGGAGGGCAAGATTACCGCCCCCCTCAAGGGCGTGAACCTCATCGGAAACGGCCCCGATGTCCTGCGGCGGGTCGTCATGCTCGGGAGCGATGTTGCGGTCAGCGACGGCATCTGGACTTGCGGCAAGGACGGTCAAAGCGTCCCCGTCGGCGTCGGCTGTCCGACCGTCAAGATATCGGCCATCACGGTCGGCGGGACTCGCCTCGGCTGACCGTCGATCCAGGAGCCCCAACGCGCGCTAAGTCGCGCGGCCGCGTATCTGTTCTCGACTCGCGCGGCGGCACACGATATGGAAGGGGGGTCCACTGTGGGCAAACCCGGTTCATTTGTACTTGTCGTTGGCCACCGAGCGCTGGTCGACGGTGCCGAGGGAGCCGCCGCCATGCTTCGGCAGCTCGGGTCCGAAGTCCGAACCCTCGACTTGTGGGACGACTTCGTCGCCATCGTCGAGCAAACTCGGCTCGGGGGTGACGTCCGAGCGATGGTCTTCGAGGCGGGCGAACGGCCGGACCTGGCGTCCGCAGCCCTGCGGGCCGCGCGCAAAGTGCCCGAGCTCGGCGAGACTCCGACGATTCTGACCCTTCCCCCAAGGCAGATCACGGCGTTCGACCCCGCAAGTGGATTCGACGACTTCCTCGTGATGCCCTGCGTGCCCGCGGAGCTCTACGCGCGCATCCGCGCGCTCGAGTGGAGCCGGAGCGAGTTTGCCACGGAAGAGCGGCTGAAGATTGGCTCGCTCGTGGTCGACCGCGCCGCCCACGAGGTCAGCGTCGACGGTCGACGCGTGACGCTGACCGCGAAAGAGTTCTTGTTGCTCGGTTTTCTCGCGTCCAACCGGGGGCGGGTATTCTCCCGTGAGACTCTTCTCGCTCGCGTGTGGGGCAGCCGGTACGAGGGGGGGGCGCGAACCGTCGACATCCACGTGCGAAGGCTTCGGGCCAAGCTGGGAGACGCCCTGCCACTCGAGACCCTGCGGGGCGCCGGCTACAAGCTTCGCGCTCCGAGCGACCTCGGCAAATCGCGATGACCGTGGCGCGAGCCATGGTGACCCTGGGTTGCCCGTGTGGCATCGGTCCGGAGGTAAGCCTCGTGGCGGCGACGCAGCAGCGCGCGGCGCGCGTGCTGCTCGTGGGGGATCACGGTGCGGCTCTCACGGCGGCCGCAGGGCGGGGCATTGACCCCGGGCGTCTGGTGCGGGTCGCGGAGCCGCGGGCAGGGTGGACCCTGCCCCGGGGCCGCCTCGCGATCTGGCAACCGACCCGTGATCTGGCCGCGGCCGATCGCAAGCCCGGCATGCCGACGTTGGCCGCAGGGGCCGCTCAGCTGGCCTGGGTGGACGCCGCATGCGACCGCGTCGCCCGGGGCGAGGCCGATGCCCTGGTCACGGGGCCCGTCAGCAAGGAGCAAATCGTTCGCTCCGGAGCGCCGGGGTCACGCGGTTTCATCGGTCATACGGAGCACTTGCAGCAACGGCTGCACGCACGCGAGGTGGTGATGGCGTTCTGGTCGTCGGCCCTGGTGACGTCTCTGGCGACCACGCATCTGCCCCTGGCGCGGGTTTCCCGCACGCTCTCGGCAACCCTCGTCGCGCGCGCCGCGTTTTGGCTGGCTTGGCTTCTCGCGCGGCTCTCGAAGCGCGTTCCGCGAATCGCGGTTGCGGCGCTCAATCCCCATGCTGGTGAGGGAGGCTTGCTTGGGAGCGAGGAGCGCACCAGCGTCGTTCCAGGGATCGCGCGAGCTCGAGCAAGACTCGCGAGGTTGGGTGTGGCGGCCACCCTCGATGGCCCGATCCCGGCCGAGACGGCGTTTCGGTTGACCGTCGCAGGCCGATGGAGCGGAGTGGTCGCGATGTACCACGATCAAGCGACGATTCCGATGAAGCTCCTCGGCTTCGGAGAGGCGGTGAACGTGTCACTCGGCCTGCCGATCGTTCGGACCAGCGTCGATCACGGGACCGCCTACGACCGCGCGGGAGCCTGGAGCGCGGATGCGAGTGGGATGAGACTTGCGATCGAATTGGCGGCTCGGCTCGGTCGCGGAGGCCGGGCGAAGGCGGCGGCCAAGATTTAGCGGTGCGGGAAGAGCTCCCACGCCAGCCAAGAGAAAAGAAGCAGGCACACGCCGACCGCGCTCAGCGTGATCGGCCACGGGGTCTTTCCGGGCGCCGGTGTCTTTTTCGAGAAAAGCAGGCTGGTCGCCGCGAGCACGATGGCGTCGATCTGCGCCTTGGCGCGCGCTCCCTTCGCGGCGTCGTCGAGGAGCGCGCGGTAGCGGCCAGCGACTTCCGGAAGTGTCTCGGTTCGAAGCGCATGCTCGAGGAGCGCGGCGTGCGTCGCGTCGTCGTCCCACGCTTCGAGCGTGCGCTGCCAAAGCGAGTCGAGCCACGGTGCAGATTGGCCGTCTTCGTGCACCCAGCCATTATCGCGCTGCGAGCGGGGCTCCGCCACGGCGCGCCGCACCGCGAACCGCCGAGTCGACCCAAATCGTGACCGGGCCGTCCCCTATGGAGTGGACCGTCATGCGAGCGCGAAACGCGCCCGTCTCGACGCGCACGCCCGATGCGCGCAGGTCGCCGACCGCCGCCTCGTACGCGGCTCGTGCCTCCTCGGGGGGCATCGCTTGGTCGAAGGCCGGCCGCCGGCCGCGTTGCACGTCTCCGTACAGCGTGAACTGACTGACCAGCAGCACGGCGCCCCCGACGTCGGAGACGCTGAGGGTCATTTTCCCGGAGCCCTCGGCGGGTGCGGGCAACCCCTCGAACACTCGCAATCCGACGATCTTCGAGACCACCCAGCGGCGGTCGTCTGCGGTGTCGTCGCGACCAAAGCCGACGAAGGCGAGAAGCCCGTGCTCGATGGCCCCGACGACTTGGCCATCGACTTCGACCCGAGCGCCGAGCACGCGTTGTACGACCGCTCTCATGCGCGTCGGATCGCAAGCTCGCGGCTCAAACGTGCGGTCAGCGCGAAGTACGTGGTCCGGTCATAGGGCTGATTCAGGATCGAGAAGTCCGTTTTGTAGAGGCCGACGCAACCAAAGCAATAGTTGCAAGAGCTGCAATCCAGGCAGCGAACGAGATATGCGCTCGCTGTGCATCGGTCGCTGTCCACGCAGTGCTTGCAGCCGCGACACGAGCGACACGCGATGCAGTGGGACGATTCCGTGCAGCTCTCGCACTTCGAGCAGTAGTGACATCGAGTCAGCGACTTCGAGTCGACGCAGAAGGTGCACTCGCTGCTTTGCTCGCAGCGTTCGCATGCGACGCATCCGACGTTCGCCCGCTCGCTTCGGGCGGTGTTCATGAGCTTTCGTAGGGCTGCCTCGAAATCGATGGCGCTCAGGGGGATGTCGGCTTGCGTCATAGGGGGCCAAGGGTCGCGGGCGGCCGGTGGTGCGGTCAAGCGAAAGGCCGAAAAGGTGAATTTGTTGGCCAGGATCGCGGGTTGTGGTCCAGTGTGCGACACGGAGGCACCCCCGAATGTTCGGCTCCCATTCATCGCTTGTAGCAGTGTCGCTTACGGCCCTGGCCCTTTGGCTCACCCCTTCGGCGGCCCAAGCGGCCCCGAAGCATCGGAAGGGCGCTCGGACCGCCCGCGTCGTGAGCGAGCGTCCGTGCTCGAAGCCTGCGGTCGAAATCATCGCCGGCAAGGAGTCCGCTACGTTTCCCCTTGCGAAGTGCGACGGATCGGCAAGCCCACAGGGGGTCGATCAGATTTCCCTCCTCGCACGTCCCCGTGGCGTTTCGAAGCCCAAGGAGTCTTTGGCCGCTCTCGGCAAGACCCGCGGGGCCGAGCTGGCTCCCGGCATCCGCCGTTTGGACCCACGCTTGGTCGAGAAGTTGGAGCTCGTGGTCGATCAGTTTCGGAAGGCGGGGCAGGCCGCGCACCTGGTGCTCGCGCCCAGTGTGTCGGCATCCCAGCCGTCTGGCGGCCGTCGCAGCATGGCCCGAGCGCTCGATTTTCGAATCGAGGGCGTACCCGGGGAAGCGATTGGGGCTTTCTGCAAGACTCTTCCCGATGCGGCGTGCAGCTCGTCGTCGCGCGGCGCATTCGTTCGGATGGAGCTTCGCGGGTCGGGCATCGGTCATGCCGTGGACGCGGACCCCGCGGCTCCGCCACAAGGCTCAGCGGTGGCTGCTGCGCCCCCTTCCGCAGCGCCTCGCGGCAAGCTCGCTCCCCTGCCAGATGCAGACCGCCCTGCCGCGGCGAGCATGGTCAAGCCGGCCGATTCGGAGCACTTCCTTTAGACGTCAGCCGACGGAGCAAAACCCTTCGTAGTCGATGTAGCTCGTAATCGTCGGCTTCGGCCCGCACACCGGGCAATCCGGGGCGCGCCGCAACCTGAGCTCGCGAAAGCGCATCTTCAAGCTGTCGTAGGTCAGCAGGCGCCCGACGAGCGACGTGCCCTTGCCGAGTAGAATCTTGATCGCCTCGGTGGCTTGAACGGTACCGACGATGCCGCAGAGAATCCCCAGCACTCCGGCTTCCTGACAGCTCGGCGCGAGATGGGGTGGGGGCGGCTCGGGATAGAGGCACCTGTAGCAAGGACCGGCGGCGACTCCGAACTTGGTGGCAGCCCGCTCGGAGATGAACGTGGTGACCTGCCCATCGAAGCGAAAAATACTTCCGTGGACCACCGGTTTGCCCATCCAGACGCTCGCGTCGTTGACGAGGTACCGCGTCGGAAAATTGTCCGTGCCGTCGATGACGATCTCGTAGTCGGCGAAGATTCGCTCGACGTTGCTGCTCGTCAGGCGCTCCTTGTACGGAACGACCTTCACGTCCGGGTTGAGGTCCGCCACGAATTTGGCGGCGCTCTCGACCTTGGGAGACCCGACGCGGCTCGTGGCGTGGATGATCTGTCGCTGCAAGTTCGACGCATCGACGACGTCGGCGTCTACGATCCCGAGCGTTCCGACTCCGGCTGCCGCGAGATACATCAGAGCCGGCGACCCGAGGCCCCCGGCGCCGAGCAGCAGCACCCTACTTTGAAGGAGCTTGGCCTGTCCGGTTTCCCCCACCTCGGGCAACAGGATGTGGCGCGAGTAGCGCTCGCGCTGTGAGTCGGACAGGTTCGGAGGCGTCTCTACGGGGTAGCCGAGGTCTTTCCACCGGACGAAGCCAGGATTCGCCGTTTCGACGTGGACGTACCCGAGATCTTGGAGCGTGGCCGCCGCGAGCGCTGAGCGTGTGCCTCCCGCGCAATAGGCCACGATCCGGGCGTTCTTGTCCGGGAGCTTCTGCTCCGCCTGGATTTCCAAGAAGCCCCGCGGCAGGGACACGGCCCCCGGGATGTAGCCTCCGCGCCACTCATCCTTCTCGCGCACGTCCAAAAGCGTGACCTTTTCGCCGGCTTCAAGGCGGCACTTTAGCTCCTCGAGGCTGACTTGTCGGGTCCGCTTGCGGACCTCGGAAATCAGATCCGTGTACGTTATGGGCATGCGCCGTAAGGCAATCTAGTCACGATTCGCGCTCCGTCGAGGATAGCGATGACGCGCCTGGAGCCGAACGGCCATCCGCTGGTAGTCTGGGTCACGCATGGCGAACAACAACCGGCTCGGAGAGCTACTGGTCCGGGAAAAGCTCATCTCGCTCACGCAGCTTCGCCGTGCCCAGGAAGAGCAGCAGCGGTCGGGGCAGAACCTCGGATACACACTCGCGAAGCTCGGCTTCGTCAGCGACGACGAAATCACGAGCTTTCTCAGCCAGCAGTATCGCGTTCCCACCGTCAATCTCGACGAGTACGAGATCGAGCCCGAGATCTTGAAGCTCGTGCCGAAGGAGCCTTGCGAACGACACAAGGTGGTCCCGGTCTCTCGCACGGGCAACTCGCTCATCGTCGCGATGGCCGACCCCACCAACCTCAACGCGATCGACGATCTGAAGTTTCTCACGGGCTACAACATCGAGCCCGTGATCGCGAGTGAGACCGCGATTCAGGCCACGATCGAGAAGTATTACAACGCGGGCCCCAACTACGACGAAGTCATGGCCGGCTTCGACGAAGCCGAGATCGACTTCACGGGCGATGACGACGACATCAGCCTTCTCGAGCTCGAAAAGGCGAGCGCGGACGCTCCCGTCGTTCGGCTCGTCAACCTGGTGTTGCTCAATGCGATCAAGAAGGGCGCGAGCGACATTCACATCGAGCCCTACGAGAAAAAGCTTCGCGTTCGCTACCGAATCGACGGCGTTCTCAGCGAAGAGATGACGCCGCCCCTCAAGCTCAAGAACGCGATCACGAGCCGCATCAAGATCATGGCGTCGCTCGACATCGCAGAGCGGCGGCTGCCGCAGGACGGTCGCATCAAGCTCAAGCTCGGCAAGGGGCGCGAGATGGACTTTCGCGTCTCCGTACTGCCGACCATCTGGGGCGAGAAAGTGGTCATGCGGTTGCTCGACAAGGGCAACCTGCAGCTCGACATGACCAAGCTTGGTTTCGACACCAAGCCCCTCGACGACTTCAAGTGGGCGATCAGCCAGCCCTGGGGGATGGTGCTCGTCACGGGGCCCACGGGATCCGGGAAGACCACCACGCTCTATTCGGCGCTGACGGAGCTCAACAAGCCCGCGCACAATATTTCCACGGCGGAAGACCCCGTCGAATACAACCTGCACGGCATCAACCAGGTGCAGATGCACGAGGAGATCGGGCTCAATTTCGCGGCGGCACTGCGTTCGTTTCTACGACAGGACCCCGACATCATCATGGTCGGCGAGATCCGCGATTTCGAGACGGGCGAAATCGCCGTCAAGGCGGCGCTCACGGGCCACCTCGTGCTCTCAACGCTCCACACCAACGACGCGCCCGCCACCATATCTCGTCTGCTCAACATGGGCGTCGAGCCGTTTCTCATCACCGCGAGCGTCAATCTCGTCCTTGCGCAGCGTCTCGCGCGCAAGATCTGCAGCGATTGCAAGCAGCCGGCCCATTACGATCTCAAAGTGCTCGAGGACTGCGGGTTTTCGCCCGAACAGATTGCTGTGGCGAAGCTCCAGAAGGGCGCCGGTTGCCGAACCTGCAACAGCAGCGGATACAAGGGGCGCGTCGCGCTCTACGAGGTGATGCGCTTCACCGACAGCTTGAAGGAGCAAGTCCTCACCGGCGCGTCGACGGCCGACCTCAAGATTGCCGCCGTCAAGGCCGGAATGAGCACGCTGCGTGCAAGTGGCATCAAGAAGATCATCGACGGAGTCACGACGCCCGAAGAGATCATGCGCGTCACGATGTCCGACTGACGAGGGTCGGGAGAACCGAGAACCAAACCGACATGAGCCAGCCGAGCGAGATCAAGTTCAGCCTCCACCAGCTTCTCCGGACGATGGTCGAGAAGGGGGCGAGCGACATGCACATCACGACCAACACCCCGCCGCTCCTGCGCATCGACGGGTCCATCGTGCCGCTGCGCTTGCCCGCGCTGGGTGCCGTCGAAACCAAGCAGCTCTGCTTCTCGGTGCTCAGCGAGGAGCAGCGGGCGCACTTCGAAAAAACGAACGAGCTCGACCTGTCCTTCGGTGTGAAAGGCTTGTCGCGATTCCGCGCCAACATCTATATGCAGCGGGGCGCGGTAGCTGGAGCGTTCCGCACGATTCCCTTCAAGATATTGAGCTTCGACGATCTGGGGTTGCCTGCCGTGGTTTCGAGCCTCGCGGAGAAGCCCAACGGTCTCGTTCTGATTACGGGGCCGACGGGATCCGGCAAGTCGACGACGCTCGCGGCCGTCATCGACAAGATCAATACCGAGCAGCGCTTGCACATTCTCACCGTGGAAGACCCGATCGAGTATCTGCATCCGCACAAGAGCTCGATCGTCAATCAACGCGAGGTGGGGAGCGACACCGAAGGATTCAAGACAGCGCTCAAGTACGTGCTGCGCCAGGACCCCGACGTCGTTCTCATCGGCGAGATGCGCGATCTCGAGACGATCGAGGCCGCGCTCACGATCAGCGAGACCGGTCACCTCGTTTTCGCCACGCTTCACACCAATAGCGCCGTTTCCACGATCAACCGCATCATCGACGTCTTTCCTTCGCACCAGCAGCCGCAGATTCGAGCGAAGCTCTCGTTCGTCCTTCAGGGGGTCGTCTCCCAGCAACTCCTGCCTCGCGACAAGGCACCCGGTCGCGTGCTCGCCCTCGAGATCCTGATTCCAAACCCCGCGATTCGGAACTTGATCCGGGAGGACAAGGTGCATCAGATCTATTCGCAGATGCAGGTCGGGCAGGAGAAGTTCGCGATGCAGACCCTCAACCAGAGCCTGTACTCGCTCTTCCAGCGCAAGCTCATCTCGCAAGAAGAGGCCATGAGCCGATCGCTCGAGCCCGATGAGCTGCGCATGATGATGGAGGGGCGGACCATCATGCACGTGCCGCACGCGCCGGGTCGGCGGTGAGCGCCCCCGCTGTCGCTTTGCCCGCCCCGTTCATTTGACGATGGCCTTGCAAATCAACGAGTGTACAATTGCTGATTAACCGGCAATACCGGACACACGTTTAGCGACAAGGTATGAAGCAATGGGGGATCGTGATGACGCCTCCGTTCGGGATGCGGAATCGGCAGAAGCCGCGCTCGAGGCGATGGATCCGACGATTGTTCGCGCGAAGGCGCGTGTAGGCAGCATTCTGCGCGATAAGTGGCGCCTCGACGCGCTACTCGGCGTCGGGGGGATGGCGGCGGTCTATGCAGCCACGCACCGCAATGGGAGTCGCGCCGCGGTGAAGGTTCTTCACGCGGGAATGTCGAGCAACCCGTTCGTGCGACCGACATTCTTGTGGGAAGGCTACCTCGCAAACGCCGTGGAACACGAGGGCGCCGTCAAGGTCATCGACGACGACGAGGCGGAAGACGGTTCGCGATTTCTGGTGACTGAGCTCCTCGACGGCGAGACCCTCGAAGAGCGGCGGGTGCGCCTCGGCGGTCGCCTTGCGTGCGACGAAGTCCTGCTCGCAACCGATCAGGTTCTTTCCGTGCTTACCGCCGCACACACCAAGGGGGTTATCCATCGCGATCTCAAACCCGAGAACTTGTTCGTGACGCGTGCGGGTGAGATCAAGGTCCTCGACTTCGGAGTTGCCCGGCTGCGCCAGCTGCCGGCGTCGAACGGCTCCGCCGAGCCAGGCGAGATGGTGGGGGGAACTCCGGCCTACATGGCTCCCGAGCAGGCCAACGGTCTGGCAGACGCCGTCGACGAGCGCAGTGACCTCTGGGCGTGTGGTGCCACGATGTTTTGCCTCCTTTCCGGCCGTACGGTGAACGAAGGAGCTACGACCCACGAGCAGCTGGTCAATGTGGGCACGCGGCGCGCGCCATCTCTGAGGTCCGCTGCGCCGGACGTCGACGCGCAGGTCGCACGCTTGGTTCACCGCGCGCTGGAGTTTTCCAAGGAGCGGCGCTGGCCGAGCGCGTCTGCGATGCACCAGGCCCTGCGGAAGGTCTATCAAGACCTGTACGGCCACCCGATCAGCGACGCGCCAAGGTTCACGTTCCCCGAGCACGTCCCCCATCCTACGGGGCAGCAGGAGCCGGGCAGCGTCCCGGCCCTTTCTCGGAGAATTCCGACCCGAGCCCGGCCGCTAGCCCGTTCAGATGGGATCGCATGGCGTTCTCCGTTACGAGCCCACGCTAGGGGCGTTGCCATCGGAGGCGCGGCGGCTCTGGGGTTTCTGCTCTTAAGCGTGGCACTGATGTTGAGCGGTTGGCATACGGAGGGGCGCGCGCAAGCTACGCCCAGCCCGCGGCCGATGTCGAGCCGCGGGCCGACGGCGGCTCCTGACATCACCCCGCAGCCGACCCGGGAAGTCGCGAGCCCGCCGCCACCCAGCCCTCCGGTGATCGACCCTCCTGCCATTTTGGTCTCCCAACCCCCAGTCGTGGGTGTAGCGCGCACGAGCGCACCAAAGAAGCCGGCGGTCTCGGCGCTCCCTTCGGCAGCCCTCAACCTGCAAGCGCCGATCGCACAAGCGCCGATCGCACAAGCGCCGATCGCACAAGCGCCCAACGGCGAGACTTTTGGCGCCGAGGTCCCCAGCGCGCAACCCCCCCCCGCAGCAACGCCGAGCGTGCACCCCCAATGTGCGCCTCCCTACGTCGTGGATGCGACGACGGGCAAGAGGCACTGGAAGCTGGAGTGCTTGTGAAGTGTCCGGAGCCGGCGAGGGCCCGGTCGTTGCGAATCGTGCGGTCGGGAGGGCCCCTTCGCGCCCTCAGTCGTAGGTAGGCCTGCGCCGCCCGTGGTCCACCCGATGGAACCCGAGCGCGACCGCTGCCGTGGTCAAGTCCGGGTTCAGGCTGCCGGTCGCGAGTAGCTCGTGAACGTGGTCCCAGCCGCGCTTGCGGTCTTTAACCGCGCCGAGCGCGGCGGCGGCGATGAGCCGAGCCTCGAATGGCGTCCCGGCAGGAGGGGGGTCGAGCGTCGCGAGCTTGGCCTTGGCTGTCTCGCTGTTGCCGGCGGCCGTGGCGTAGGCGTTCAGCCACGAGGCGAGGGAACCGAGCACGAGAGGATATCGAGCGAGGAGCGGTGCCACTTCGGCGGGGTGCTCGCGCGCGACGAGCTCGAAGACGCGTTCCCAAAGAACCCGTGGCGTGACAGTGCCGTGATCGAGCGCTCGCTGCGACATCGTGTCGGCCTGGTCGAGGTGCCCTTCGTAGCGAGCGAGGCGCGCGAGTCGCACCGCGCGAACGGGCCCGACGTCCCCCCCGGTGCCCCAGCGCGCAGCGATCGTATCCGCCGCGGCAAGATCGCCCCCGTCGAGGGCCACGTCCATGGCGACCAAGTCGGCCCACGGAGCATCGTCCGCCGGGGGGGGCGCGTTGCGCTTGGCGCTCTCGCCTTGCCACTTGCCCGACAGCGTGTCGATGGCGAGAGAAAGACCCGACAGATAGGGCAGCTTGCGGTCTCCCGGGCGTAGCGCCTGCAATGCGAGAGCCACGCCGTCGGGGTCCAGCCTTTCGTAGGCCGCGGCCGCTCGCACCACGACCACATCGGCCGATGAGGGGTCGAGCTCTTCTGTGGCCTTGAGAGCCTCGTCGAGTCTTCCCGAGTGCAGCGCGACGCGTGCGGCGAGCGCTCGCGCCGGTTCGTAAATCGCTGAAAGCTGCAGCGCCGATAGAGCGGCTCTGCGCGCGAGCTCCTCGTTGCCCAACGGAAGCGCAATGGCTCCGAGCCAAACCGCAGCGCCCGGAGAATCGGCGACGCGCAATCCGGCCTCTACCTCGCCGCGCGCTTCGTCGAAGGCATGGTGGTCGAGCGCACG
>Ga0209274_10000984_pt1 | contig 15220 bp, 9 predicted proteins | sample HubBroMetageREF1_FD_188343 | JGI IMG/M metagenome (GOLD analysis project Ga0209274, IMG submission 188343) | Reference soil microbial communities from the Hubbard Brook experimental Forest, New Hampshire, USA - Hubbard Brook CCASE Soil... | ecosystem: Environmental > Terrestrial > Soil >...
CAGCTCGATCATCGGCGCCGCGCGCCACATGGAGCGCGCGGCGCGCCGCGAAGAAGTCCGGGCCTTCGTCGCCACCGGCGATCACGCCCCACGCCGCGCACGTTTCTCCGCGGACCCTGCGCCTCTGGCCATGGGGTTGGCCGTGGCGGCGCGGGAATCCACGGCCCGCAATCCCGAAGGTCGTTCCCCCTCAGGGAGCTTCGCCGACGTCCGGGCCGGAGTCGGAACGCCCAAGTCCTTGGTCCAGAAGCAGGCCACACGCTTCGGCCGCGACTCCTCGCAGATCGCGCTCGTGGTGGCGCTCTCGCGCGCCATTGGTCTCTGGGACGCGTCGGCGACGAACACGTCGTCCCCTCCGGGGAGCTTCACGCTCCAAGAGCTGAGCCGACACTTGTTTACCGCTTGGCGTCACGGCGGTGCGTGGGACGAGGCCCGCGCCGACCCGGAGACGCTGCGCCTTGGCGCTGATTCGCGAGACTCGAGCCCGGCCGGGGTCCTTCGCGAGGTCGTGCTCGACGCCTTGCGAGACCTGGGAGAGGGGCGATGGGTCCCCTGGTCGTCGCTCGCCGGCTGGCTCAAGAGCGACCACCGCATGCCCGGTTTGTCGCGCCTCCTCCGACGGTGGGCAGAACGAGTCGGCAGCGAGCAAGTCGAACCTCTGGAAGTCGCGCGACGGATCGTCCACGAGAGCCTCCCCGCGCTCGGAATCGTCGACCTCGGCGATGCCGACGACCTGCCTCGGGACGCGCGGGTCGAAGGGGGTGTTGCCGCGGTCGCCCTTCGGCTGACGGCGCGCGGGCGCGCCCTCCTGGGGGACCGAGCCGCGCAGGCCGACGCCGAGCCAAGCGAGTTCGTCGAGGACCAGGTGCTCCGCCTGCGCGGGCAAGCCCGCGTGGGCGCCGTGCTGGGTATTGCTCCCTTCGTCGAAGTCGGTCGCGTGGCCGACACCCTGGACCTCGTCGTCGCCCCGCAGACCCTGTCTCGCGCCCTATCGGCCGGCATCGACGCCGACGTGCTGCGCGCCCGGCTCGAGGCGGTGGCACCCCTTCCGGAAGCCCTCTCGCGAACCCTGGCTCAGGCCAGCATCGTCGTCGGGAGGGGCACCTGGACGGCCGCGGCCGCCTTTCTGTGGGTCGAAGATGGCAATGTCCGGGAGCTCTTGCGGACGCGGCGCCCGACCCAAGAGCTTTTTCTCGATCCTTCGCCTCCGGGAGGGCTTCTGGTGGCGACTGGTGTCGACCTCGATCGCCTCGCCCGCCGGTGCCGAACCGTCGGGGTCGAGGTCGTTTCCGAGGGGCACGTCGTCAGGGCCCGCACGCTCCCGCCCGGCACCCGCAGCACCCCGCCCCCACGAGTCGCGCCAAGAGACAAATAGGGACACCGCGGGAGCGCTCTCCGCGCGACCTCACGGTTCTCTTCTTCTCGCTCGACTGCTTGAAGGCAACTCGATTGGGGAGAGCATCGCCAAGCCGTAGCCCGCCAAGCCGAGAGGGGGATTGTTGTGATGGATATCGGGGGAGCCCGACCCCACGGCAGCCCGTCCTCAAGTCCGCTCGCCAAAGTTCACGAGCCGCCCGAGCGTCAGCCCTGAGGCCCTCGTCGGGCTCCTGCACAACAAATGCTCCTGAACGCCTTGGCGCCTTGGCGGCTCTCATTCTCCCTTCCGCCGCCTCCCACAGCAGCGCTAGACCCCCGCGTTCGTGCGCTCTTTGGCCCAGCTTTCGACGCTGGCCCGCTGCGTATGGCCAGCGATTCGCCCGCCCTGCACGAAGACCTCCACGGGAAGCAGTCGACCGTTGTATTGGCTGGCCATCGTGTAGCCGTACGCCCCCGCATCCAGAACGGCGACCAGGCCGGGGGGCGTCGCGGGAAGGGCGTGCGCCCCGAAGTCGTCGCTGCTTTCACACACGGGTCCGACGACTCTCCAATCGAGCGCATCGGGCTGGCCGACGGCCGCGTCGACGGCGACGATGCGGTGAAGCGCTTGATAGAGCGCAGGCCGCAAGAGGTCGTTCATCCCGGCATCGATCATCAGCCAACGCGCGGTCGACGTGACTTTCGTTTGAATCACGCTCGCAAGCAGCACGCCGTGCGGCGCTACCAAGCAGCGCCCTGGCTCGACGTACAACGCGAGATCGTCCAGCCCGGCCGTGCGCTGCTCGCCTCGCGCCGCACGCACGAAGTCGCCCGCCCTAGGCGCTCCGACCTGAGAGCCCGTGTAGTCGATCCCGAACCCGCCGCCCGTGTCCACGAATCGGAGCGACCGGGCCAGTCCGCCGTCGCGCAAAGCGCGCACCACGCCAAAGAGCGTTCGGGCGGCGGCGATATAGGGATCCGTCGTCGAGAACTGCGACCCCACGTGGGTCGCCATGCCGACCAACCGAAGATGAGGCGAGGTCTCCACCCGCTGAATCGCGCGGCCAACGTCCGGGAGGGCGACTCCGAACTTGGCCGCATCGTGCCCGGTCGCAATGTGCGCGTGCGTCGCGTCCTTGAGATCGACTCCCGGGTTCACACGGATGCTGACCTGCGCCGGTCGGCGCAGCGCGCGCGCACGCGCCTCGACGCGCGCGACCTCTTCGACGCTTTCGACCTGGATTGCCCCTATGCCTTGCGGCCCGCATGCAATGGCGCGATCGAGCTCTGCATCGCCCTTCGCTACGCCGCTGAAGACGACCCGTTCCGGCGAGATGCCGCAGCCGAGCGCGACCAGAAGCTCGGCGCCGCTCACGACGTCGGCACCGCATCCCTCGCCCGCGAGTGCGCGGACGACCGGTCCGGCACTATTGGCCTTCACCGCGTACGCGACGAGGTGCGTCATTCCATCGAATGACGCACCCAGGGCTCGCGCGCCGGCGGCCATCGCGTCGACGTCGTAGACGTACGCCGGCGTGCCTGTTTTCAGCGCAATTTCAGCGAGACGGACGCCGCCTAGTGTGAGACTGCCTGACGGGTCGCGGACAATGGGCATCGGGAAGGGGCTCGAAGCCCGAGGCTTCGTGTAGTAGCGTCCCCGGTCGCGTCTCATCAAGGGGCAAACGCCGCACAGGCGCACAGTGCCCGAGAAGCGCGCCCCCCCACCCGCCTGACTACGGAGAATCTTCCCTGGCCATGTCTTCTCTGCGACGCGCGAAGCTCGTGTGCACGCTGGGCCCCGCGTGCGATTCCATCGACGGGCTTCGCGGCCTCATCGCGGCCGGGATGGATGTTGCTCGTTTGAATTTCTCGCACGGGACCCACGAAGAACAAGGCGCGCGCCTCTCGCGTGTGCGTCAAGCCTCCGATTTGGAACGCAAGTCCGTGGCGGTGCTTCAAGACCTCTGCGGTCCCAAGATCCGCACCGGCAGCTTTCCGGCCAAGTTCGACTTGCCGTCGGGCGCCGAGGTCACGCTCACCGAGGGAGAATCCTCCACGAGCGAGCGCATCATCCCGATCCAATACGACGGTCTCGCCGCCGACGTGCGATTGAACGATCGGATCATGTTCGACGACGGGCGCCTCGTCCTCACGGTGCTCCGCATCGAGGGCGAGTTGGTGCGAGCACGGGTCGACCAGGGTGGCGGCATGCGCGACCACGTCGGCGTGCACCTCCCGAGCAAGACCCTTCGAATCTCCGCCCTGACGGAGAAGGACAAGCAAGACCTCGATTTTGGCCTGTCGTGCGGCGTCGACTACGTCGCGATGAGCTTCGTGCGCAAGGCGGACGACATTCATCAGATTCGCGAGATCTGCAACGCGTGGGGCGCGCCGACGCCCGTCATCGCGAAGATCGAAACGCCGGACGCGGTGGAGGACCTCGAGAGCATCGTGGCCGCAAGCGACGGCGTCATGGTCGCCCGCGGGGATCTCGGAGTCGAGTTCCCCCCCGAGCGGGTCCCGGTCATTCAGCGCCAGATCCTCGCCGTCGCCCGCCGCGTCAGGCGGCCGGTCATCGTGGCCACCGAGATGCTGCAATCGATGACGAAGTCGACGCGTCCAACGCGGGCCGAAGCGAGCGACGTCGCCAATGCCGTCTACTCGGGGACCGACTGCCTGATGCTCTCCGGCGAGACTGCGACGGGCGATCATCCCCTGCTCGCATGCTCCATGATGAGCCGCATCGCGATGGAAGCAGAGGTGAGCCCGTTCTTCGAGCACGCCCCCTATAGCTCGCGCGCCACCAGCGTGGCCGAAGCCGTCGCCCGCGGCGCATGCAATACCGCCCGCGAGATCGGCGCCAAGTTCCTCGTGGCGTTCACGGAAACGGGTTCGAGCGCCATGACCGTGAGCCTCGCGCGTCCTGACGTCCCGATCATCGCTTACACGCCGAACGCAAAGACGCGCCGGCGCATGGCGCTCTATTGGGGCGTCGTACCCCGCGAAATGCCTGCCGTTCACGACAGCGACCAACTGGTCGACTGGTGCACCGGCGACTTGCTTTCCGCGGGCTTCGGGACCCCTGGCGAGCGCGTGGTCATCGTCTTCGGAGCCCCCATCGGGGTGAGCGGGAGCACCAACTCGACCCGCGTTCACGTGCTGGGATAACCCGGCCAATAATATTCCAGCGGAACACGAGGGGCTTGCCCTCTCCCCGTGTCTGCGGGGACAATGCCCGCCATGGACAAGACTCTTCGCTGCACCGTCTGCACGTGGCGCGGTGCCTGGGCCGAGGCCGCCTCAGTGCGCGTTCACCCCACACCACTCGCGCCCAGTCTCGAAGAGCTTCAGCGCGCCTACGAAGAGAAGCAGCAGATCGTAGAGCAATTGGGAGGGCACCGTCCCCCGCCCTGCCCGCAGTGTGGGCACCATACGGTGACCGTGCACTTGAAGCGCAGCCACGCGATCATCTGAGCCGTCGACGTCGCCTCGATTGAGGAGAGATCGCCAAGACGCGGTCCGAGGAGCGGGGCTGAGCAGGGCTGTCACCGGCTGCCGATGACCCCCTGAGCAAGACCGTCGACTTCTTCGTCCGGCTCTCTCCTCGGCGTCTTGACTGCGATCTCGCACGGCACGAGGCGACTCGGCCGTGTTGACAGGTTGCCTGCGCGCGCCGACGCTCTTGGCTGGTCGTCGATGCCCGGACAGCACCTGCGCGCTTGGTTCGAGGCGCTCGTACCACCGCTGAAGCCTGAAGATCCAGCCGAACGCATTTCCGCGCGTCTCGTAGCGGCGATCGTCGACCTGCTTCTGATTGGCACGCTGGCGTTCATCGTGATCGCGTTCGTGGGGCCTGCAAAGGCTCCCGTGATGTACCGGGTGACGCTCCCCACGGGCCTCCTTCTGCTCTATGGCCTGCGGCGGCTCGTGCGCAGCGGGAACGTTCGCCCCGCCGCGACTCTGCTCTGCGCCGGTGGATTCCTGATCATCGCAGCCGACCTCCAGCTTCATGGCCCTCAAACGGTTGCAACCGGCGCCTTCGTACTGATGGTGGTCATCGGGGGCCTGACGCTGGGACCCGTCGCTGCGGTGTCGCTCGCGATCGCCAGCGTCGCGCTGCTCGCCGTTGTGATGCTCGGGGGCGACCCCGCTCACGCATTCGTCACACCGAGCCGGTGGACTCGTCTCGTTCACTATTCGACGCAACTGGTGCTCGTTTCCGTTTTGGTGGCGTGGTGGTCGCAGGGCATGAGACGACTCGTCCATCAACTGCGAGATTCGGAGGCGCGTCACGCGCAGCTCCTGGAGGACGCCCCCGATGCCACCTTGAGCTTCGACCGCGACGGCGTCATCACGTTCTGGAACACCGCCGCGGAGCAAATGCTCGGTTACCCGAGGTCTGCGCTCGTTGGACGCCGGTGGGACACGGTGCCGACGATGCCCAGAAATCCCGAGCACGTCGAGCGCGCGCGCGCGAGCTTGGAGCGTGCGATGGCCGGCGCAGAAGGACCCCCGCACGAGCTCGAGCTGACGCACCGCGATGGGCACGCCGTGACGGTCGAAGTGAAGTCCGTCCCTTTGCGCCGCGAAGGACAGGTCACGGGCGCCATGTCGACCGTTCGCGATATCTCCGCACGAAAGCTCGCCGAAAAGGAACGGGCCCTGCTCGAGGAGCAGCTCCTGAGCGCTCAACGGATGGAGGCGGTTGGCCGTTTTGCGGGGGGCATCGCGCACGATTTCAACAACATCCTCACGATCATTTTCAACGCGACCGAAGTCATGCGCGCGACTGTGCCCGAGGACGCGGACGGTGCGATCAGCGACGTCTTGGAGGCCGCGACCCGAGGCGCCTCGCTCGCGCGACAACTGCTCACGTTCAGCCGTCATCAGCCTTCGGAGGCGCGCCCGACCGACGTCCACGCGACCATCGTCGCCTTGAACCCCATGCTCGCCCGACTGGTCGGCGACGACGTGTCGATCGTTACCGTTCTCGACGAGCGGCGTCCGCTCACGGTGCTCATCGGGCCCGGACAGCTCGACCAAGTCTTGCTGAATCTCACGATCAACGCGCGCGACGCGATGCCGGGAGGAGGCGCGATCCGTCTAACGGCCACCGTCCTCGATCCGTTGTGCGATCCGGGGGCGCTCGAACTTGCGTTCTCCGACACCGGCTGCGGCATGGACGCCTCGACGATCGCGCGGGCGTTCGATCCCTTTTTCTCGACGAAGGGTGAGCGCGGGACCGGTCTTGGCCTGTCGATCGTCAAACGGATCATCAATCAGGCCGGCGGGACGATCGAATGCGAGAGCGAGCTCGATCGAGGCACGCTCTTCCGAATCACTTTGCCACTCGTCGCTGCCGCCGCATCGACGGAGGCGCCGAAGCCCGGCGACACCGGACCGCGCCCAAAGCGGCGTGTCGTCCTGGTCGACGACGACCCGCTCGTCCGTCTCGCCGTAGCTCGCGCGCTGCAAAGCGCGGGCATCGCCGTGGACTCGGTCGCCACGCCGCTGGTGGTCGCAGACGTCGAGGAGCGGCTGCGCGATGCGTCCGCGCTCATTACGGACGTCGTGATGCCCGGAATGACGGGCCCCGATCTCGTCGACGAATTGCGCCGACGCGGCTGCCGCACACCGGTCATCTTCGTCTCCGGATACGCGGAGCATGCGCTGCTGGCACGCATACAAAGCGCGGAAGGCGCTTTCCTCGTCGCAAAGCCGTTCACCGCCGAAGACATCCTGGCGAAGCTCGACGAGATTTCCGAGGATAGCGCGCGAAGCGGGGTCCTCTTGAGTCGTGGCTGGTCCACGCGTACTTCCTAAACCTAGAGCGATGGTGGGACGAATTCTGGTGGGCCTCGTGGGTTTGACCGCCTTTGCCCTTGCTTCCGTGTTCGAGCTCGGGGGGCGGGGCGGTTGCACGTGCACGCTCACCGAACCGGCCCAGACCACTATGAGCTCGGCGCGTACGCCACGAGTGGCGGCTCGATCACCACAACCGACGCAACAGCGACGAGCGCGATGAGTAGCGGAAACTACGGCGTCACCATGAGCGGCTCGCTGCACTTGATCTCGACCTCGACGGGCACCGGCATCGATGGCGGCGCGACGACCGCAATGGTCGACGTCGTTCTCACGAAGTAGGCGCCGCGACCTTCCCCCAGCCCGTTACCGGGATCTCCCGGGAAGCGCTGGAGAGGATAGACAAAAAGATCAGAAGATCAGGGAGATTTTCGACTTAACCCTTCCTGATCTTCCCGATCTTTCTGTCTATCCTCTCGTCCCGGCGCTACGCGACGAGCTCCAGCGAGAGACGCGTTCGGCCCACGAGAAGCTCGTCGCCCCCTACGAGCTCCTGCTCGCCCTTGATGCGTACGAATACGCCCGTGCGCGACCCAAGATCCGTCAACAGGACCGACCCCGCCTGCTCCTCGATGAGACAGTGTTGCTCGCTCACGAGCGTGTCGCTGGGGAACACGAAGTCGCCGTACGTCGAGCCGATCTGAAGCGTCGTGCCGCGTGCGAGAACGCACGCACCGAGCGCGCCCCCCTCGAACACTTGCACGACCCGAAACGACGAAATCCACTTCGGCGACGAGTAATAGTAAGTCGGACCCGGACCCGGTTGGTCCTTTGGAGGGGGATTGCGGTCGATGCGCAGGAGCTGGTCGCCGACGATGAACTCGTCGCCCGGACCGAGCTCCACGGGGGCACGGATCCTCAGAAAGACACCGTTGCCGGCTTCGAAGTCGTGAAGCCATAGACGCCCGTCGCGGTAGCGCACGGCGGCTTCGCGCGCGTGGCAGAACGCTTCTCCGGGAAGCGTGATGGCGCCCGCCCGACCGATGATCGCTTCTTGGCCGCGCGGCTCGTAGACCGCGGGACCCCCGCCCAAGCTCCGGAGGACGACGAGGCGAAAGTAGGCGCGCTGGTTTTGGCCGGCCGGGGGTGCGGCCTCCGCAGCCTTGGCCGCGGTCGGGACGGCGCCAGCGTTGCTCTCGCCGTCGGCCCGCACACGGGACTTCTTCTGCGTCGCGAGCTTCTGCAAATCGACTCGCGGAGGCGTGGTGAGCACTTCGAGACCCCCTACGGCCCGACCTTCGATGATGTCGTCGAACGTGCCCTCCCGGAGCGAGAGCGCCATCTCGAACTGCTGCGCCTTCATGAGCTGGCGGACGAATTGCGCCACGTCTTCTTTGTGCACGTGCTCGGCGTACGACCGGCGATGCCCTTTGATGACGCGACCCCCGTCCGCGAAAAGATGCGTAATGACGTGCGGCTTATCGAGCCCGCTGTCCTCGGTCTGGATGTGAAAGGTCTGGTCCTTGTATTTGACGTTGTTGTTGAAGCCGACCTGCGCCCGGACGAACGCGGGTCGCGCCAGCTCTCGATCCAAACGCGTCACTTCACCGGCTGACCAATCGACCATCGCTTGGTCGAGCAGCGCCTGGTCGCCGACAATCCCCTCCATCCGCTCGAAGGCTTGCTGCGCCAGTCGCGAGGCCGGATCGATGCGCAAGGCTTCCGCGAGCAAGCCTTGCCCGTCGGCGTCGTTGGGGCCATTCGCAGCCCACGCCGCCAAAACGGCGACCGCCTCGGTCGGCTGCCCGCGGTCGACCAGGCCCTTGGCCACGCGAGACGCGGCCGCACGCTCTCCTTGCCCGTTGCTCATGCCCCCCCATCATTCTCGCGCTCATCCCGAAAGCGCAAGTGGGCGCTATCCTGACCCCCGTCTTGCACCTCCTCCGCCCCGACCCCTGCCCCTGGAAAACCAGGGTCGACCTCGACTGGCACCGCCTCCTGAAGGCGATTGGCGACCGGTGCGCCGGGCCTCTTGGGCGCGTGCTTGCCGAGGACCTCCCCTTCGCGGAGACCCGCCCACAAGCCCGCACGTGGATGGCCGAATCCGCGGAGGCGCACGCAACCATGAAGGCCGGACAACCGCTGCCGCTCTTCGAGCTCCATGGCGTGCGAGAAGCGACCGACCGAGCCCGGATCGGGGCCTCCTTGAGCCCGGACGAGCTTCGCGACCTGGGACGCATGCTCGACGCCGCACGCACGCTCCGGCGATTCCTGACGCCACGAAAGGCGGAGCTTGTCGCCCTTCACCAAGCCTGCGCGACGGATCCGACTCTCGACGCCGTGGCCGACGCGATTCTGGATTGCTTCGAGGCCGACGGCACGCTCGCAGACCGCGCGAGCCCGGAGCTCGGGGAGCTTCGGGGGGCCTGGCGTGCGATGCGCCAGCGCATGCTCGCCCGGATGGAAGACCTGATGCAGCGCCACGAAGCCGTCCTTCAAGATCGCTTCGTCACGGAACGCGAAGGAAGATGGGTGCTTCCCGTCCGGGCGGACGCTCACGAGCGCGTAGCCGGAATCGTCCATGCGACCAGCGCGAGCGGCTCCACTCTGTTCGTCGAGCCACGCGCTGTGGTGCCGATGGGCAACCGGCTCAAGGTTCTCGAAGCCGAGGTGAGGCGCGAAGAGGAGATCGTTTGCGCACGGCTGTCCGCGTTGATCATCGACGTCTTGTCCAGCGTGGAGGCCGCGTGCGCTGCGCTCGCCCTCGCGGACGTGCGTACGGCCATCGCTCGTCTCGCAAGCGACCTCGGGTTGACGTTTCCCACGCTCCTCGACGACCCACACCTCGATCTGAAGCGAGCTCGCCATCCGCTGCTCGCTCTGGATTTTCTCGAGCTCGTGGGTCCCGCACCCGGCGCGCGCGGCGCGCACGTGGTGCCCAGCGACATGGGCGTCGAGGCCGGAAAGGCCATGGTCATCAGTGGACCGAATGCCGGCGGAAAAACCGTCGCGCTCAAGACGATGGGGCTCGCGGCGCTCATGGCGCGCAGCGGCGTGCCCCTTCCGTGCGACGACGGCAGCTCGATCGGAATCTTCGACGTCGTTCTCACGGACGTGGGCGACGATCAGAATCTTCAAAAGAACCTGTCGACGTTCAGCGCCCACGTGTCCAACCTCGCAAGCATCCTGGAGGAAACCGCGAGCGGAGCTTTGGTCTTGCTCGACGAACTCGCGGGCGGGACCGATCCTCGCGAGGGCGAAGCGCTCGCCGCGGGAGTGATTCACGCGCTCTGCCGTCGCGGCGGCGCCGTTGCGGTCACTACGCACTACGAGGGCTTGAAGACCCTCGCGCTGGCCGACCCGCGGTTCTCGAACGCGAGCGTCGGGCTCGACCTGGCAACGATGACGCCCACCTTCGAGCTCGCGATCGGCGTGCCGGGTCGCTCGAGCGCCCTGGCCGTGGCCAAGCGCTTCGGAATACCGACGACCGTCATCGAGGATGCCGAGCGGTTCCTGACCCGCGAAGACCATGACTTCGAGACCGTCTTGAAGAAGTTGCACGACGAGCGAGCGGCTCTTGCGCTTGCCCGAGAAGCGGCCGAAGCCCGTGAGCGCGAGGCCGAACAGACTCGGGCGCGTCTCGATGCCGAGCTCACCGCGGCAAAAGGAAGAGAGCGACGCCTGCTCTCGGAGGAAGCTCAGAGTGTCATGGATCGCCTGCGCGACGCGCGCGAGGATTTGAGAGACGTCCGCGCGCGCATGCGCTCGCGAAAGATCGAGGCCCCCGCCCTACGAGAAGCGGAGCGCACGGTCGAGCGCATCGCCGAGGAGCTGGCCATCGGGGGCGTGCTCGAGCCACTCGTGGTCCTGGCCGCGACCGAGCAGCGAGAGATGGTGAGCGCGCGCGACCTTCGAAAGGGGGCTCGCGTCTGGGTACAGCGGCTGCGCGCCGAGGCCGACGTGGTCGAGGTCCTTGCCGACGGAGCGGTTCGTGTAGCCGCCGGACCGCTCAAGCTGACCGTGGCGTCGGCCGAGCTCCGAGCCGTGCTCCGGGAGGCCCCCAGAACCAAGCCAGGGGGGCGAGCAGACGCTCGCGCAGGCAGCCATCCGCCCGAGCTGTCGGCCGCGCGGTCGCCGAGCTCGGTCCCGATGCAGGTCAGAGCCAACACGTGCGACCTGCGAGGCCTTCGCGTCGACGACGGCGTATCGATGGCCACGACCTTCTTGGACCGCGCGCTGAACGACGGACAGGACGTCGTCTTTCTTCTCCACGGTCACGGCACCGGCGCGCTGCGAGAGGCGATTCGTGGCGAGCTCCAGCGCACACCTTACGTGGCCCGATTCCAAGGGGAGGCCGCCGATCGGGGAGGCGACGGGGTGACCGTCGTGTGGCTGATGTGAGCGCAGCTCCCGTGAAGCTCGAATTCGAGGTCGGAGGGGTCGCCACGTCCGCCCTCCGGTACCTGGTTCCGGCGGCGAAGGTCACCCTCGTGCTCGGGCATGGAGCCGGAGCACCCCAACGCCATCCCTGGATGGTGGCCATGGCGCTCGCGGTCGCGAGCCGCGGGGTCGAGGTCGTCACATTCGATTTTCTCTACACCCACGCGAAGCGGCGTGTGCCCGACCGCCCCGACGTCCTCGAAGCGACCTGGCGAGCGGCGGTGGCGGCGGTGCGCGACGAGGACAAGACCCGGGCCCGGCGAGTCTTCGTAGGGGGCAAGTCGATGGGCGGACGCATCGCCACCATGGTGGCCGCGCAAGGCGGCTTCGGCGAGATCGGGGGGATCGTCCTTCTTGGCTACCCGCTGCATCCACCGGGACGACCCGAGAAGCTCCGCGTGGCTCACCTGCCCAAGGTCACCGTGCCCATGCTCTTCGTCCAAGGTTCGCGCGATACCTTCGGGAGTCCCGCGGAGCTGGCGCCCTATGTCGACGCCTTGCCCGCGGGCGGCCGCATCTTTGCGATCGAAGGGGGTGACCACTCGCTCACCCCTCCGAAGAGAAGTGGGGAATCTCTGCCTCTCGTGATGGGTCGTGTGGCGGACGAGATCCTGCGTTTCGTGGGGTAACGCGGAGGCGATGAGAACCGCCAAGCCGCCAAGCCGGCGAGAGGGGGATGGTTGTGCAGCAGCCACGAGGACGGATCCTCGGCCGGTACATCGCGCAGCGAAGGTAGCGCGGCCATTGCCACCCAGGGCTCGCGCGAGCCCTCTCTCCCGTGAGACTTGGCCTCGCCGCGCCGATCTCGCGGCGGGTGACACCACGCTCGATCCGCTTGGCATCCCCTCGGGTGCAGCGGCGGGCGCACCCGTGATCTCCGAGCCGATGGAGTCGATCGTACGCTTCGGCCGCCGAGGCGATAGGCGTCCAACGCGAGGCGGTCCGGCCTGCGATGGCTGCCGCTTTTGCAAGAGCACGCGAGGTCGGGCTCGATGCACAGGCCGTCGCCGCTTACTTGCAGGCAATCGTCGATAGGTCGACCTGATAGATGTGGGCGTCGTTGGCCGCGAAGGCGTCGGTAAACACGCCCGCCGAAATGGAGACCGTTCGGTTTTCGCCCACGACCGTGGCCGACCCGCTGCCGGAGAGCCCGGCAATCGTGAAGGAGCCCATCGCCGTCCCCGTACGTGAGATCGCGGCGAACACGTAGAGCGACGTCCCTTGCGCCTTGGTCATGGTGTCGATGGGCGCCGCGGTGTTCGAGCTCGCGACCGAAACCAGGTTGGGCAGGCTCGCGCTGTTGAGCTCCGGGGCGAGGGCGACGATTTGCTTGTTGAGCGCCGTGACTCCGTCCACCATCGCCGGATTGGCAAATATGCCGTCTTCGCGAAACGCGGGATTCCACGTGTCGATGAAGTAGATGACGCCGTTCGCCGCGTGAATCAGCGAGAGCCAGACTTCGGAGCGCGTTTGCGCGGGCGTGGGGCCCGAGGTCGTGCCCGCGGCGATGACCGTGGTCTCGAAGTCGGTCCATGCGGCTTGCCCGCGGGTCGACCACTGGTGGAGCCGATCGATTCCGAACGAGTTGAGCCAGAACTGCCCGCACGTCGCCTGCTCGTTCGCGTCACCTCCGCAATTGTTATACGGGTAAATGTCGAAGGCCACGATGTCGGCGGCGGCGGGATACGCCGATTCGGGCGGCGCGTTACTTCCCCGGCCTTCCCAGGCATCGTAGGCCACCCCTTGTCCGAGGCCGAGGAAGACCGGACGCGTCGGGTCTGCCTTCGTGTATGAGGCGTATTTCGTCACGAGCGTCGCCGGAGCCACCGGCGGGCCGTAGCCGCCTCCTGCAGCAGGCTGGGCATTGTCGGGCTCGTCCGGGTCCATCCACCAGGCGACGATCGTCGGGTCGTCGATGTTGGCCAGGCCCACCGTGTCCTGCCCGATGATCGCGTACATGCCGAGGCCCTTGAGAATCGCGAGATCACTCGCCGCAAGCGCATCGGTGCCGGCGTTGTTGCCGACGTAAATGTTGATGCCGAGATCGTGCATCTCGGTCGCGTGCCACGACCCTTGGAGCCACACGGCGATTGGGAAGAAGGATGGGTCGTTCGGAACGCCTCGACTCCAAGCCGCATAGGGGCTCGTCCAGGCCACCTTGGGAAGCGTCGGCACGCACGATCCGGTCGTAGCGCTCGACCCCGAGGCACCGGACGCTGCTCCGGCTCCACGCGCCGTGGACGACGTCCCCGAGGTCGAAGCCACGCTGCCAGACCCCATAACGCCCGAAGTAGGCGCGGTGCCCGTGCTGGAACCGGTGGAGGCTCCCGTCGAGGCCGTGCCGCTCGACGGCGCTCCGCCCGAGGCTCCACTCGCAGCTTGCGAGGTGCCGCTTGCGACCCCGGCGCCGCCGCTGCCCGGGCTTGCTGAGCCTCCGGGCTCGCCCTTCAGCGATCCATTCGACGAGCACGCCAGTAGCGCCGTGACGGCGCACAAAGAGATGCGCTTCGGCATTCGAGCCCTCCGAGCTTGCCCAGAGTGTAAATGCGATTTGCCTAGCTTCGATCGAATCGCGACCGCACCGCGACGGATTGTGCGCACTTCCTGATTCCTCGGCCGACACCCCGAGGCGTAGTGGTTCGACCCCTTTCCGTGCACTTACGCTCGTTTGGTCGCGCCTGACGAGGGGTGCCGCCGCCCGAGTTGCTACCGCGTTTGGCCCAGCACGAACATCTCGGATGTCGGTGGCAGTTCTTCCGCCGCGTCCCCGAGGGGCCTCGTGACGCCTATGTCGCGCGAGCGCCCTGACGGCGCTGCATCGACTTCATCTGGGACTCTGTGCACTCCCTCCGGGGACCTCGACTCCGTGCCGTGCAGGGCGAGTCCCGTCGAACCGGCATCTCCTGCCTCAACTCCAACGGACCGAAGGAACCCGCTGGTGACGAAGAGCACGCGCGGCGGGCCGAGGCCCATCCTGCTCAGCCCCAGGGGCGGCACTATTGCGGTGAGCCCGTGAGAATTGTGCCGCACGCTTTCGACCCCGAGCCTTCCCGAGCCTACAAAGAGCAGGTCTCGATCTGGCATTGACCGACCGCGTTGACGACATAATGCGCGCATCCCAGCCCGCCGTCCGCGCACACCACGCAATACTGGGGAACGGGCAGGCCGGCGCAAGGCTCGATCGGTACGGGCGGCGGTACCGACGCGTCCACATCAGGACACACGGTGTTGCATTGGAAATGACCCGTCACATCGCAGTTGCACGAGGTCTCGCATCCGTAGAATCCCGGGGGCTGCGCTGTGCCGCACCCGGTGCCCGGCATGCACGAGGCTCCCTGCTGCGCGCATGGGGGAAGAATAGGCGGCGGGGGGCAGGTCGTGGTGCACTGCAAGTGCCCCGTTGGGTCGCAGGAGCACGAGTTCGAACAGGCGCCGGGCGACGTCGAACCGCCCCCGCATCCGGAGCTCGGCTCGCAGGGTGCGCCCTGTTCGCAGCCGATCGGGGGCGGTACAGGGGGCGGGGTCGCGGGCGGGCAGATCTCGGTGACGCATTGCCCGTTCTGAATCGCATAGTGCGCGCACTCCGTCTCACCACTGGGACAGACTTCGCAGATGCTGGGCA
>Ga0209274_10000986_pt1 | contig 15209 bp, 13 predicted proteins | sample HubBroMetageREF1_FD_188343 | JGI IMG/M metagenome (GOLD analysis project Ga0209274, IMG submission 188343) | Reference soil microbial communities from the Hubbard Brook experimental Forest, New Hampshire, USA - Hubbard Brook CCASE Soil... | ecosystem: Environmental > Terrestrial > Soil >...
CGGGACATATTTTTTTGGCAAGTGTCGTACGCGGACTGTGCGATTCACTTCCCTAAGATCGGGTGAGGTAACGCGAGAATTCTTCAACGCGGCCGCCAGAATCTCTGGCACGACCACGGCGGTGCGAACGAGTACTAACTCCCTTGCACTGAAGAGAGCCGCACGCATACTAGTTGCGAGTACGAAGAGCCCCTTTTCATTTCGCTGGATAATCCCGTTTGCACATAGAGACGCAAGGGTCTTAAGACAGGCTTTAGCCCCGCAGCGGGCGGAAATCAGTTCCTTCATGGCCGCCTCACTTAAGGGCATCGGCTCCCCCTCTTCGTCAGCGTACTGCGACTCACGATGCCAATCCGCGACTACGTTTGCCGCAACCTCCCGGATATCTTGATACCAGCCGCGTACGGCCAGCACTTGTCTTTGCGACTTCGCCGTATCTCGCTCTTTCACTCTCTTCGAGTTCTCTCGTAAGAGTTTCAGTACGTGCGACCGTGTTAGGCCAGCCTTCAACAGAAAATTAACTGTCTCATTCAAAAGCAACTCAAGAGCGACCGTCGATCGGTGATTAGGGCCTTTAGCGCTTGCTCCGCGCTGCATTTGTGTCGCGCTCATTTTTCTTTTCCTTCCTCACAGTTTCTTCCAGCGTGAGTCCAAGCAACTCGAAGCGAACGCCAGTTTCACCGTCTTCCACGGGCCCCCAGCGTGAACTCGAGAGTTCATCATTGAGCCAAGAAAACATTTGCTCGACCCGTTCTCTAAGCATCTTCCGCAATAGCGGAACGTCACTCACGCGAACAGGTTGGCTCTGCGCTTTACGCCATATGGCCTTGCTTTGAGCTAACGGACCGACACGCAGCAGCGCCTTCAAGGCGCCACGCAGGTGTGTAGATGCGGCCTGATCCTCTGCCGCAGGCATGAACAATTGCGCCGTCGAGTTTCCTCCCACCCAACGCAACTTTCCATTGGGACGTGAAATCACAAGATTGACTCGCAAAAGCTCGTCAACTATCAACCTCGCCGACACCCCGGGCGCATAATGTTCCACAAGGGTATGCACGCAGCGCTCTTTGGAGTGCTTGTCGCCAATGGGAAGATCCCGGGGACCTTTTCGCGTGGAATATTGCGGATCGGATAGCCAACCGTCCGTAACACGCCTAATTGGGTTTCGGCGACCTTCCGGAATGGTTAGAGCCAAAGCCTGATTCTTCAATATTCGCGAGACGAGATGGCGATCGAGACCCGTCTTTACAGATATCTGCGAAACATTCGGTTGCTCACCCCAGCCTCGGCGTACGTCTTTGGCTGTTTCGCGAACATAGGCAGCACGTAGCAGCCTCTCAGCTACTTGACTCGGAATGCCCTGTTCGATGAACGACTCCGCAAGCTCTTCAAATGCAACCTTGGCAATCCAGAGGGCCTTCGTTCGTGAGTGTTGGCCTGCAGTTCGGATGGAAACCGACCGCTCGCCGACGCCCGCTTTGCGCCAGTCATCGGGCACCAAAGTCTTCCGGTTAGTCATAAGGCGCAAGTTTGGCATCTGACTACGTCTGTGATTTCAGAATCGATCGTCGCGAACTCGCACCGAACGCATTCTCTGCGTGCTGGCACCTACCCAAAGGATCAAAAACGCCTACTACTTTGGTGTAAATTCACCAAACGATTACACCCCCGATAGCAGAACATCAAGGCCCACGGGGGGCGGATTCATAGAGATTCAGGTTCTTTCGCCCGGCTCAAATAGCCGTCGATGCTCGAGGATCGCGTAACGGTCGGTCATGCCAGCGATGTAATCGGCCACGGCGCGTGCGCGGCCGGGAATGCCGTGCGCCGCTTCTGCGTTCGCCGCGACATCGCGATGTTCCCCGGGCATCAGGTTGATGTCCTTCAAGAAGGCTTCAAAGAGCTGCTGCAGCACCCGTCGCGCCTTCGAGGTCATACGCAAGACCTTGAAGTGCCGGTAGACGTGCTCGCGCAGGAATTCCTTAAGTTCCAGGTGCTCTTCCAGGCAGCCCTCGCTCAGCATCGCCAGTGGTTTAGCCTGCGCGCGCACCTCGTCGATGGAGTGCGGACGGACCTCCGCCAGTCGCGCCTGCGTCGTGCGGATGAAGTCCACGACGATGTAATTGATCATGCGGCGGATGATCTCGTGGACCAGCACGCGCTCGTTCAGACTGGGATGCAGCGCCACCACCGCGTCGTACTGCCGACGAAACATGCGCACCTCGCGCAGCGCCGTCAGATCCAGCAGCTGCGCCCGGATACCATCATCAACGTCGTGGTTGTTGTAGGCGATCTCGTCCGCCAGGTTGGCAATCTGCGCTTCCAGGCCCGGTTGAAGCCGCTTGACGAACCGCTCACCGAGCTCACCGAGCTCGCGTGCGTTGCGCAGTGAGCAGTGCTTCAGTATGCCCTCGCGGCATTCGAACGTGAGGTTCAGCCCGCGGAAATCCGCATAACGCTCCTCGAGTTCATCCACCACGCGCAGCGATTGCAGGTTGTGCTCGAAGCCACCGTATTCGCGCATGCACTCGTTGAGCGCATCCTGCCCGGCATGCCCGAACGGGGTGTGCCCGAGATCATGAGCCAGGCAGATCGCCTCGGTGAGCGCCTCGTTCAGGCCGAGCGCGAGTGCCACCGAACGCGCGATTTGCGCGACCTCAATCGAGTGGGTCACCCGGGTACGGTAGAGATCACCTTCGTGATTGACGAACACCTGGGTTTTGTACACCAGCCGTCGGAATGCGTTCGAATGGATGATGCGATCGCGATCGCGCTGGAACTCGCCGCGAAACTGCGGTTTGGGCTCGGGGTAGCGACGGCCACGCGAAGCTTCATCGTGCGCTGCGTACGCCGCCAATATCTGCCCGCGGGCAACGGTGTCATTCACTGCGCTCACCCAAAGTGCGCAGCCAGGGTGCGCGTCAGCGCCGCCGGCGCGTAGTCGGCGCTCACGAAGGCCTCACCGAGCCGGCGCAGCAGCACCAGGCGCAGCCGCCCGCCGAGCACTTTCTTGTCGATGCGCATGTGCTCGAGAGCCGCCTCGGGGGTCACCGTACCGATGTGCAGCGGCAGACCGGCGCGTTCCACCAGGCGGCTGATACGCGCCGCCTCGGCGCGCGGCAGCAGCCCGCATTCAACTGACATGTCCGCGGCCATGACGAGGCCGGCACCGACCGCCTCGCCGTGCAGCCATTCGCGGTAGCCGGTCGCCGACTCGATCGCGTGCCCGAAAGTGTGACCGAGGTTGAGCAGGGCGCGCTCGCCCTGCTCGCGCTCGTCGCGGCCGACGACGGCCGCCTTGATCTCACAGGAGCGGCGCACGACCTGGGCGAGTGCGGCCGGCTCGCCTGCGAGCAGCTCATCGAGGTGCGTCTCCAGCCATGCGAACAGTGAGGCATCGCTGATGAGCGCGTACTTGATGATCTCGGCGATGCCGGCGCGCAGCTCGCGTGCGGGGAGAGTGGCGAGTACCCTGGTGTCGCTCACCACCAGCACCGGCTGATGGAAGGCGCCGATCAGATTCTTGCCGCCGACGTGATTGACACCGGTTTTCCCGCCCACCGCCGAATCGACTTGCGCCAGCAGCGTGGTCGGTACCTGCACGAAGGCGACGCCGCGCTGGTAGCAGGCGGCGGCGAAGCCTGCAAGATCACCCACGACGCCACCGCCGAGCGCCACGAGCGCGCAATCGCGCGCAAAGCGGTTGGCCACCAGCACGTCGATGACCCGCGCGACGTTGGCAAGGGTCTTGTGCGCTTCACCGTCCGGCAGGATGACTTCGACCGTGCGCCGCCCAGCGAGAGCGCGCGCTAATTGCGCCAGATAGAGCGGCGCCACGGTGGTATTACTGACGATGAGCAGGTCGCGAGCCGCCAGCTGCTCACGCCACAGCCGCGACTCGTCGATGAGGCCGGCGCCGATCAGGATCGGATAGCTGCGCGCGCCGAGTTCGACATTGAGAGTATCCAAATGGGCCGCGCCGCGCCGGAAAGTGCCGCCGCCGCACCGCGTGGCCTCAGTATACGTGAGGGTCGCGCCGGGCCGCGGCGAGTTCCGCCAGCACCTGCTCGGCGACGCTGTTGACCCGCCGGCCATCGGTGGAGACGACCACGTCGGCGATCTCCGCATATAGCGGCGCGCGTGCATCCATCAGCTGGCCGAGCCGCAGCGCCTGGTCGCCGGCGGCCAGCAGCGGCCGATGCCGGCCGTGGCGCACACGATCGGCCTGCTGGGCCACGGAGGTCTTGAGGTAGACCACCCGGCCGCGCTCGGCCAGGTAGCGGCGGTTTTCCGGCAGCAGGACGGCGCCGCCGCCGGTCGCGAGGACGATCCCCTCCAGTGCGGTCAGCGCCTCCAGCGCCTCGCGTTCGCGCTGGCGGAAGCCGGCCTCGCCCTCTTTCTCGAAGATGTAGGGGATATCGACGCCGGTGCGCCGTTCGATCTCGGCGTCACTGTCGTGGAAGGCCAGTCCCAGCGCGCGCGCGACCTGCCTGCCGACGGCGGTCTTGCCCGAGCCCATCGGACCGATGAGAAAAACGCTGCTTTTGCCGAGCATGCCTCGGCAGAGCATACCCAAAAACGCAGCGGCCGCCCGCAGGCGGCCGTCGCGTCGTCCTTACAAGCAAGCGCGTCAGTTATAGACGTTCAGGCCCTCACGCACGATCTTCGGGGTAATGAAGATCATGAGCTCGTCCTTGTTGTCCTCGTGATTGGTGGTCTTGAACAGGTGGCCGAGCACCGGGATGTCACCCAGGTACGGCACCTTGGTGTCGATCTCGCTCTGCGTGGTCGAGAGGATGCCGCCCAGCACCACCGTCTGACCGTCGTTGACCAGTACCTGGGTCGCGATCTCGCGCGTGTCGATCGAGGGCACGTTCACGCCGCCCGAGGCCACCACTACGGTGCCGACCGCATCGTCACGCACATCGAGGTCGAGAATGATGCGGCTGTCCGGGGTGATCTGCGGCGTGACTTTGAGCGAGAGCACCGCCTTCTTGAACTGAATGGTGGTCGCGCCGCTCGAGGCCGACTGCTGGTAGGGAATTTCCACGCCCTGCTCGATGGTCGCCTCTTTCTGGTTGGCCGTGACCACGCGCGGCGAGGCGATGATGTTGGCCTGCGTCTCCGCCTGTGCGGCATCGAGCTCCAGATCGACGATGAAGTTGCTGCCGAGAATGCCCAGCGCGATCGAGCCGGCCGGGCTGCTCACCGGCAGGTTGACGTTGTAGCGGTTGGGCGCGTTGGTCCCGGTGGGCGCAGCCGTAGTGATCGGCGTGGCGTTGCCCGCGGTCATGATCTGATCGGTGCCGGCGGCGGTGCCGGTGGTGGTCACCAGTCCGTTGGCGCCGTTCTTCTGCACGTTCGTGAAGCCGAACACCGCACCCAGCTGACGCTGGAAGTCGTTGTTGACGATGACGATGCGTGCCTCGATCTGCACCTGGCGCACCGGGATGTCCAGCGTCGCCACCAGGCGGCGGATATCGGCGAGCCGGTCGGAGGTGTCCTGCAGCAGCAGGGTGTTGGTGCGCTCATCGACCGCCACGCTGCCGCGCGAGGACAGCAGCGAGTTGTTGCCGGTCTTGATCAGCGCCGCCATGTCCTGCGCCTTGGCGTAGTTCACCTGCAGGTACTCGGAGCGCAGCGGCGCCAGCTCCTGCACGTCTTTGTGCGCGGCCAGCTCAGCCTTCTCGTGCGCGGCAAGTTCGGTCTGCGGCGCGACGATGATGACGTTGTCCTGGCGACGCTTGTCGAGGCCCTTGGTGCGCAGCACGATGTCGAGCGCCTGATCCCACGGCACGTTCTGCAGGCGCAGCGTGACGTTGCCGGTGACCGAGTCGCTGACCACGATGTTCTGCCCGCTGGCGTCGGCGAGCAGCTGCAGCACGGCGCGGGTCTCGATGTCCTGGAAGTTGAGGGTCAGACGCTCACCGGTGTACACCGGCTTTTCGTCCGCGGCGTTGGCCGCATGGCGCTTGGGCGCCACCTCGATCACGTACTGGTCGTCCGACTGGTAGGCGAGCTGCTCGAAGTCGCCGGTCGCGGAGATGGTGATGCGCGAGCCGTTGCCGACCCGCGCCACATCGAAGCCATTCACCGGCGTGCCGTAGTCGGTGGCGTCGTAGCGGCGCGCCAGGTTGGCGGGCACCGCGGCGTCGTTGAAGTCGACCACGATCTGGTTGCCGAGCTGATGCAGGTTGATGTGGGTGTGCGGATCGGACAGTTTGACGATCACGCGACCGGCGCCATCGGCGCTGCGACGGAAGTCGATGGCGCGCAGCTCGCGCACCCCGCTCATGCCACCGCCGGCCGGCGCGCTGTTGGACGCCGGCACACTGGCGTTGGCGGCGCTGCCGCCACCCAGCACGACGATGACGTTGTTGCCATCGACGCGCGTGTCGTACGGCACCAGCTTGTCGAGGTTCAGCACCAGGCGCGTGCGGTCCTTGGTCTCCGCGGCGACGATGGTGTCGAGGCCGCCGTTGTGCACGTCGATGCGGCGCGAAGGCAGCGCCAGCGTGGTGTTGAGCAGGTCGAAGGAGATGCGTGCCGGATTGTCCACCGTGAACGACAGCGGCTGCTGCGGCGGTGCCGACAGGCGCATGGTGAGCTGCAGCTGCTGGTTAGGCAGGGGCTGCACGTCAATGGCCTGCAGTGCAGGCTGGTCCGCGGCGCGCGCCGGCGCTCCCGGCAGCATGCCCAGGGCTGCTGCGAGCAGTAGGCCGGTCACCATGCCGAGGAGACGATTCATCAGGCTAGACGCGTGCATTTATTGAAACTCCCTGCTGGACCTTTACTCGTTCAGGCCAAGCGCGGCGGGCCGCTCCATGTACCCGCCGAGACTGTCCGGAACGATTTCGACAAGAGTGATCTTGGAGGGCGTGATGTCGGTGATGCGCCCTTCCGCCTGTCCCATGTAATTGCCGGTGGTGACGCGATGCACCAGGTGGTCCTTGGTCTCCACCAGGCCAAACATCTGCCCGCCGAGGCGCAGCGTGCCGACCATCTTCAAAGTGTCGAGCGAGTACTGCTCGAGGAACTCGCGGTTGCGCTTCTGATCCGGGCGCACCCCGGCGAGCCCCGCGCCCGAACCCGGGCTGCTGGGCATGAACGGCGAGCGCAGATCCGCGGCTGCGTATACGAAGGTCTCGTACGGCTTGATCTCCGGCAGCGGCTCGACGCGTCCGCCGGGCTCGCGCTTGGTCTCATCGACAAAGCGCTGCATCTCGTCGTCGGCGCTCGAGCAGGCGCTCAGCAGCGCGTAGCTGCACGCCAGCAGCGCACACAGCAGTCGCAAACCGGGCCGGGAGCGTAGGTGATTCATGAGTGAGTACCGCATTCGCAAGCTGTTACCGTCTATTGCGCCGCCGCGGGCTTGGCGCGGTGCGTGACATCCTTCTTCTTGTCGGCTTCCGCCGCAGCAGCAGAGATCTCATCCTCGTCCATATAGCGATAAGTCTTGGCCGTCAGCTCCAGCGACAACTGGTCGTAGGCGTCCTTGTTGTCGGGCTTGATGTCGATATCGTCGAGCGTAACGATGCGCGGCAGCGCCGCGATGCCGCTCACGAACTCACCGAACTGGTGATAGCTGCCGGTCAGCCGGATCTTGATCGGCTGCTCGGCGTAGAAGTCCTTCTTCTGCTCCGCCTCGGGCTGGAACAGTTTTTCCTGCAGGCCGGCGGCCAGGCCGGTCTGCGAGATGTCCACCAGCAGGCTCGGCACCTCGGTCTTGCCCGGCAGCTGGCGCAGCAGCGCGCCGAAGGAGCGCTCGATGTCCTTCAACTGCTGCTTATAGAGCTCGAGATTGACCGCCTTGGAGTGCTTGTCCTTGAACTCCTGGCGCAGTTTGCCTTCCTCGTCCTGACGGCGCTGCAGCTCGGGGCGCTGACCGTTCCACACCAGGAACCAGATGCCGGCGAGGGATACCGCCACGAAAGCGAGCAGCACGGCACCGCCGAGCACCGGCAGTGGCCAGCGACCCGGATCGCGCGGATCAAGTGTCCGCAGCTCTTCGAGCAGGTTCATTGCTGCGCTCCCGGGCCGCCGATGCTGGCCTTGCGGATCTTGCCCTTGACCGCACGCGGCGAATTGCCGTCGTCCGCGCCGGGCGTCGGCACTTCCTGGGCAGTGAGCACGAAAGTGGAACCGGGGCCGGTGCCCTTGCCGGTCTGCACCACCTGCAGCTCGGGGTTGCGCAGCCACTGTGAGCCATCGAGGTTGCGCATGAACGACGAGACGCGCGTGCTCGACTGCGCCACGCCCTCGAACTTGAGCGCCTTGCCGGTCTGTTTGATCGAAGTCAGGTACACGCCCTCGGGCATGGTGCGCACGATCTCATCGAACACGTGCACGATCTCGGGGCGCGAGCGCTGCAGCTTCTCGATGATTTCCATGCGCGCGATGTACTTCTGTTTCTGGCTCTCGAGGTCGTTGATCTCCTCGATCTGCTTATCGAGCGTCTTGATCTCGGTGCGCAGCTGGGTGTTGCGGTGCTCCTGACCCTCGATCATCGAGCCGTACAGCAGGTAGGCGGCGAACGAGGTCACGATGCCGGCGCCGGCAGCCGCGACCAGCGCCACCATGAAGGCCAGCTTGCGTTCTTTGCGTTTGCGTTCCCGGTGGGGAAGCAGGTTTATACGCGGCATATCAGTCGAAACTCCGCAGGGCGAGCCCACAGGCAGTGAGCAGCGCCGTGGCATCGCGTTGCACGGCCTGCGCCTTGGCGCGCGAGGACAGTTTCATCTGGCCGAGCGGGTCGCCCTTTTCGGCGGAAATACCCACGCGGCTGGAAATGACTTCGGCGACGCCGGGGATGTTGGCGCAGCCGCCGCACACCAGGATCTTCTCCGGCTGCTCGCGCCCGGAGCCGGACGCCAGGTAGAACTGCAGCGAGCGACTCACCTGCTGCGTCATGTCGTCGATGAACGGGTCGAGCACTTCCGACTGGTAGTTGCCCGGCAGGCCGCCTTCTTTCTTGGCGCGGCCGGCCTCTTCCATCGCCAGTCCGTAGGTGCGCATGATCTCTTCGGTGAGCCCCTGCCCGCCGAAAGCGAAGTCGCGCGTGTACACCACTTTCAGATTGCGCAGCACGCTGAAGGTGGTGCTGCTCGCGCCGAAGTCGACCACTGCGATGGTGCGATCGATGCCGCCGTCGGGCATCTGATGCGTCATCAGTTTGCAGGCGTTCTCGAGCGCGAACGCTTCGACGTCGACGATGCGCGCCGACAGGCCCGCGGCCTTGACCGCTGCCTGGCGCTGCTCGACGTTCTCGGTGCGCGTGGCCACCAGCAGCACGTCGTTGCTGTCCGGGTCCTTCTCGTTCGGACCCAGCGTCTCGAAATCGTAACTGACCTCATCCATCGGGAAGGGGATGTACTGGTCGGCCTGCATCTCCACCTGCGCCTCGAGATCGCCGCTGCGCAGGCTGCGCGGCATCTGGATCACTTTGGTGATCGCGGCGTCACCGGAGATCGCGACCGCCACCTCGCTACTCTTCGCGCCGGCGCGCTTGACCGCGCGGCGGATCGCCTCGCCCACCGCCTCCGCATCCACGATCGCCTTCTCGTTGATCGCATTCTGCGGTGTCGGCTCCGCGGCATAGGCTTCGACCCGGTACTGCCCCCCCGCCATCGCGAGCTCTATGAGCTTCACCGATGAGGTCGTTATGTCAAGTCCTAGCAGGGGGCGATATTTGCGCTGCAGAAGGAACATTTTTATTTCCTTTTCAGGAAGTTACGCCTGAAAATGACCGCCCTATATCAAAATCCGAGACACTATATATCAGCGCAAAGTCAAATTGAACGTGAGGAGCCTCACGGAACCGAGCGCCCAAGCTCCGGCCGCAGCCCGGAGTGCTTAGAGCGTCACGCGCAGCGCCTGCTGCGCCTGGGATCAACGAGTGCCGTTTCGTTCTGTCCAAGCGTTCTGGGGACGTGGGCCGCCACCGCGGGGGATACAGCCGGCTGCAACGCGGGATTAGTCGGCCGACGCTGCACCTCCGCGAGCGCGTGGCTCAGGGGATCAGAGTGCGTTAACGTTCGGACCGGCAACCCCGCTGTCATAGGCACGTGTGTCCCGTAGACCGGAGGCTTTGCGTCCCCACCTTTCGGTGAGTTTGCCAAAAAGTCGGCGGCTACTATGCATAGCCCCCGAAGCGAGCGCAAGCAGAGGAAGTTGGTTTCTGTGAAATGGAATTACTTTCGCGTCCTGAGCATCATCGTAGGCAGTGTGATGCTGATCACACTTCTCGGCGCGTACGCGCTGGCCTGCAGTTACGTTTACTTAGTACCAACGCTGCCGTCGGTGGAAGCGATGCGCAACGTCGAACTGCAGGTGCCGTTGCGCGTCTACACGCGCAGCGGCGAGCTGATCGCGCAGATCGGTGAGCAGCGGCGCATCCCGGTCACCTACGAGCAGATTCCCGAGTTGGTCAAACACGCCTTCCTCGCTGCCGAGGACGAGCGCTTCTTCGAGCATCACGGCATCGATTATTTCGGCGTGGTGCGCGCCGTCCTGGTGGACGTGGTGTCCGGCGACAAGACGCAGGGCGCCAGCACCATCACCATGCAGGCCGCGCGCAACATGTTCCTCACGCTCGACAAGACTGCGCGCCGCAAGCTGCAGGAGACCTTCGTCACCTATCGCATGGAGCACGAGTTCACCAAGCCGGAGATCTTCGGCCTCTACCTCAACGTGATCTTCTTCGGCCAGCGCTCCTACGGCGTTGCCGCCGCGGCGGAAGCCTTCTTCGGCAAGCCGCTCGATAAACTCGACGTCGCCGAGGCGGCCACCATCGCCGGCGTGCCCAAGGCGCCCTCGCGCTACAACCCGATCGTCGATCCGCAGCTCGCCACGCAGCGGCGCGGCTACGTGCTGCGGCGCATGCGCGAGCTGGGATTCATCGATGCCGCCACTGCCGAGGCTGCCAACCAGGAGCCCATGGCGGCACGCGCACACGCACCGCTGTTCGCCGTCGAGGCGCCTTACGTCGCGGAGATGGCGCGCCTCGAGCTGCGCCAGCGCTTCGGCCCCTCGGCCGAGAGCGCCGGCTACAAGGTCTACACCACCGTCGACGGCCGGCTGCAGGGCGATGCCAACCGCGCGGTGCGCGTCGGCCTGATCGAGTACGACCGTCGCCACGGCTGGCGCGGACCGGCCGGTCACGTCGACCTGCCGGCGCACGGCCAGCCGGACTACGACGCGCTGGTGGAGGAGTACTCCGCCATCGGCAATCTGGCGCCGGCAGTGGTCACCGAAGTCGGCGAGAAGAACGCGCACGCCTACGTCAAGTCGACCGGACCGGTGGAGATCGACTGGGACGGGCTGTCGTGGGCACGGCGTGAGCTGAAGAACGAACAGCTCGGCCCGCAGCCACATCAGGCCGATCAGGTGCTGAGCAAGGGCGATGTGGTCTACGTGGTGGCCGATGCCTCGGGCCACGCGCAGCTCGGCCAGATCCCGGAGGCGCAGAGCGCACTGGTGGCCCTCGATCCCAACGACGGCAGCATCGTCGCGCTGGTCGGCGGCTTCGACTACTTCACCAACAAGTACAACCGCGTGACCCAGGCACGGCGTCTGCCGGGCTCGGGCTTCAAGCCATTCCTCTACTCGGCGGCACTGGAGCACGGACTGACGCCGGCCACCGTGCTGCTGGATGCGCCGATCGTGCTCGAGGGCAATGGCAGCGAGGACTCGTGGCGACCGGAGAACTCCACCAAGGAGTTCGGCGGCCCGACGCGGCTGCGCGAGGCGCTGGTGCGCTCGCGTAATCTGGTGTCGATCCGCGTGCTCAAGGAAATCGGCATCCCGACCGCCATCGACTACATCAGCCGCTTCGGCTTCGACCCGCGCGTCATGCCGCGCGACCTGACGCTGGCGCTCGGCACGCTCGAGGCCACCCCGCTCGACGTCGCCGCCGGTTATGCGGTGTTCGCCAATGGCGGCTACCGCGTCGCCCCGTATTTCATCGAGCGCATCGAAGATGCCGCCGGCAAAGTAGTGTGGCAGGCGAAGCCGCGCATCGCCTGCCCGCAGTGCGACGACGGCGAGCCGGCAGCGCCGCCCGGCCAGCCGGCGCCGGTGCGCGTGTCCGACACTTCGCAGGCGCAGGCACTCAGCCACGTCGACCCGACTCACGGCGAGCCGCCGCCGCTTGCGCCCGAGCAGGCTGCGCCGCGCGTCATCAGCGCACAGAACGCCTACCTCATGACCGACATGATGGCGGACGTCATCAAACGTGGCACCGGCCGGCGCGCGCTGGCGCTCGGTCGCGACGACATCGCCGGCAAGACCGGCACCACCAACGAGGCCAAGGACACCTGGTTCAACGGCTTCACACGCAATCTGGTGTGTACCGTGTGGGTGGGCTTCGATCAGGAGCGGCCGTTGGGCGAGGCCGAGGAGGGCGCGCGCACTGCGCTGCCGATCTGGATTCAGTTCATGCGCGAGGCGCTCAAGGGCGTGGCCCAGCAGCCGCGGCAGATGCCCGACGGGCTGGTCACCTTGCGCATCTCGCCCGAGAGCGGCACGCTCGTCAGCGCCGAGAATCCCGACGGCATCCCGGAGATGTTCATGGTCAACCACCTGCCTTCGGAACAGGACGCGGCACAGAACGCGCAGGGACCACAGGCTCAGGCCAGCAGCGAACCGATCTTCTGACGCGGCGATGAGAGCGAAGAAACACCCAACGCGCGGGGACAACGTGCGGCGCGCGCTGGCGCAGGAAGCCGCACGCATCATGGCCGAGCATGGCATCGGCGATTTCCTCGTCGCCAAGCGCAAGGCCGCCGAGCGCTTCGGCGTCAGCGATGGTGCGGCGCTCTTGCCCAAGAACAGCGAGATCGAGAGCGCGCTCGCCGAGTACCAGCGCCTGTTCGGCGGCGCGAGCCACCTCTCGGCACTCTTGGCGCAGCGCCGCGCGGCGCTTTCGGCGATGCGCTACCTCAACGAGTTCTCACCGCGGCTGGTGGGCGCGGTACTCGCCGGTACCGCCACCGAGCACTCGGAGGTGCAGCTGCACCTGTTCGCCGAGCGGGCCGAGTCGGTGAGCCTGAAGCTGCTCGACCAGCGTATCCCGCACGAAGTCACCGAGAAACGTCTGCGCTTCAACGCCGAGCACGTGCGCGCCTTTCCCGGGGTGCGCTTTGCACTCGATGAGCAGTCGATCGAGGCGACCGTGTTTCCCACCGACGGCATTCGCCAGGCGCCGGTGAGTCCGGTGGACGGACGGCCGATGCGGCGTGCCAGCGCGCTGGAAGTGGAAGCCCTGCTGCAGCAGGGTTAGGCAGTCGCGCGCCTCAGGCGCGCTTGCCGATCTCGCTGTACTCGCGCCGGGTCGGGCCGGTGTACAGCTGGCGTGGCCGGCCGATGCGCATGGCCGGGTCGGAGATCATCTCCTGCCAGTGCGCCACCCAGCCGACGGTGCGCGCGATGGCGAACATCACCGTGAACATCGAGCGCGGGATGCCGATAGCGCTGTAGATGACGCCCGAATAGAAATCCACGTTGGGATAAAGCTTGCGCTCGATGAAGTACTCATCCTGCAGCGCAATCTCCTCCAGGCGCAGTGCCAGCTCGAACAGCGGGCTGTCGGTGCGCCCGAGCTTGCTCAGTACCTTGTGGCACATCGCACGGATGATCTTGGCACGCGGATCGAAGTTCTTGTAAACGCGGTGCCCGAAGCCCATCAGGCGGAAATGGCTCGACTTGTCCTTGGCCATCGCCAGGTACTTGGGAATGTGGTCGACCGAGCCGATCTGCTCGAGCATCGCCAGCACCGCCTCGTTGGCGCCGCCGTGCGCCGGACCCCACAGTGCGGAGACACCCGCGGAGATCGCCGCATACGGGTTGGCGCCGGTGCTGCCGGCCAGACGCACCGTCGAGGTGCTCGCATTCTGCTCGTGGTCGGCGTGCAGGACGAACAGCAGATCGAGTGCCTGGGAGGCGACCGGGTCGACCTTGTAGGCCTCGCACGGCACCGCGAACAGCATGTGCAGCACGTTGGCGGCGTAATCGATATCGTTGCGCGGATACATGAACGGCTGACCGAGCGAATACTTGTGCGCGGCCGCCGCCATGGTCGGCAGCTTGGCGATGATGCGGTGCGCGAAGATCTCGCGGTGCCGCGGGTTATGGATGTCCATGGTGTCGTGATAGAACGCGGACATCGAGGCCACCACTGCGGACACCATCGCCATCGGGTGCGCGTTGTGGTGGAAGCCGTTGAAGAAACGCAGCAGCGTCTCATTCAGCATCGTGTGATAGCGGATGCTGTTGCTGAACTCGGCGAGCTGCTTGGCCGTGGGCAACTCGCCCGCGAGCAGCAGGTACGCCACTTCCATGAAGCTGCTCTTCTCGGCCAGCTGCTCGATCGGATAACCGCGATAGAGCAGCACGCCCGCATCGCCGTCGATATAGGTGATACGGCTCTCGGTCGCCGCAGTCATGCCGAAGCCCGGGTCGTAGGTGAAAACGCCGAGGTCTTTATGCAGGTTGGCGATGTCGAGCGCCGCCGGGCCAATGGTGCCGGCACGCACCGGCAGCTCGGCCTGCCGTCCGCTTACGGGGTCGCGCAACTCGAAGGTCTTGGGCGTCTTGTCCGTCATGTCCGCTGCCGTGTTTCCGTGTGGGCGAGGCCGAAAGGCGCCGGCACCAGATGAGAGCCCACCGCGCAAAGAGGTTTACATGGTCCGTGCGCCGAATCAAGGCACGCGCCGGCCGCGCCGGCTGCGCAGTCGCACCGAGGCGCGCCAGCGGCGCGCGCATTACAGCGGCTTAATTAACGCGCGCGGCGCGTTACTTGGCGCCCGAGGCGGCGGCGTACTTCTTGCGGAACTTGTCGACACGCCCGGCGGTGTCGACGATCTTCTGCTTGCCGGTGTAGAACGGATGACAGGCAGAGCACACTTCGACCTGCAGGTCGTGTCCCAAGGTCGAGCTCGTCTTGAACGTGTTGCCGCACGTGCAGCTGACGGTGATCTCTTTGTACTCAGGATGGATGGCAGCTTTCATGGCGGGCTCTGCGGTTTGGTTTGGACGCTGCCACCTAAATGGGGCGGCGCGGATTCAAGTTAAAGGGCGCGGGAGTTTAGCGGCAGGTCGGTACTGCCTCAAGCTTTTCATCCGCCGGGGCGCAATCAGGAAATTCCTTATCCACAGAAGCTGTGGACAACTCTGTGGACGACAGCCCGTCGAGGGGCCAGATTTCGCGGCCA
>Ga0209274_10000988_pt1 | contig 15199 bp, 12 predicted proteins | sample HubBroMetageREF1_FD_188343 | JGI IMG/M metagenome (GOLD analysis project Ga0209274, IMG submission 188343) | Reference soil microbial communities from the Hubbard Brook experimental Forest, New Hampshire, USA - Hubbard Brook CCASE Soil... | ecosystem: Environmental > Terrestrial > Soil >...
GGATTGAGGTTGTACTGCTCGTCCCAGGACGCATGGCGGCGCAGGAAGAAGTCGAGCCGCGCCTGGGGGCTCGCGGCGAACGCGGGCTCTTGCTCGAGTCGGCGCGCGAACTCCACTTGCAGCTCTGCGCTCTGCGCCAGCATCTCGCGCGCGATCTGCTCGGCGACGTACGGCTCGAGGTACTCCTTCTGCTCGTAGCAGGCGTTGAAGAAGCCCCAGGCCGACAGCGAGTCGGGCGCCTGCGGCTCGAGCAGATGCATGACGAGGCGCGCACCGGGCTGCGCGATCGGCACGAACAGCGCACCGGCGCGGATGTTGCGGGTCTCACGCTGCCAGCGACCCTCGAGCGTGAGGCACATACGGCCTTCGAAGGGGCCGGCGGCGAACTGCGTGCGCGTGGCGCGAAACGCTTCCACCCGCACGCCGTCGCTCGCGGTGTGCACCGCTGCGAAGGCGAGGCCGTGCAGCGCCAGGCGCTCGCCGACCTCCGCCGCCCACGCCACCGGGACGACGTAGCCGCCGAGCGGCGCCTGAACCACCAAGGTCGGCGTCACCCGATCGCGCAACGGGACGCGCCAGGTCTGTTTCACCGTCGGCTCGTAGACGGTGACCGGCGCGCCGGAGATGGGCGAGAGCTCGCGCCGGTAGGCGTAGCCGGGAAAGTCGATGAGCTCGCCGCCGCCCGCGCCGCTCGCGTGCGGCCGCCCACCGCCTCCCGGCTCGTGCCACTCGCAGCCGTAGTCGAGCACCACGTCCGTGCCGCCGAGGCGCATCGCCTGCGCATCCGCCGCGCGCGTCGCCGCGCGCCAGGCGTCGCCGTGCGCGGCGAGCAGCTCGGCGAGCGCCACGATGGTATTGCGGGTCACGCGCACGCGCGTCGCGTAGTCCTTCCAGGAATGAGTCTCCACCAGCACCGTGAAGCGGTTGCGTTGCGGGAAATATCCGGTCGAGAAGCGCGGCGAATACACCGTGAGCTGAAAGCCCGAGGCGGGATCATCGGGCCGGACTAAGTCGGGGTAGAAGGGCAGGGGCATCGAGCCGCGGGCGGCGAGTCTGGCGATGAGCATGTCGCGCAGCTCGCGCCCGGCGGCGAACAGGCGCGGATCTCCCTGGTTGATCGGCTCGACCTGCAGCGAGATGTCGGGCTGGAAGTCGGCGCCGTCGGTGACGTGCAGGTCTGCACACACCAGCGGGTCCCAGGTGCGGATGAGCCCAAGGAGCGCGCGCATCTCGGGAGCATCCGCCTTGGCGTAATCGCGGTTGAGGTTGAGATTCTGCGCCGTGGTGCGCCAGCCGGTTTCCTCGGGACCGTCCTGGTTCGGGCGGTTCCAGCGCCCGAAACGCTCGTGCCCGTCGACGTTGAACGCAGGCACGAAGAGGATGGCGATGCGCTCGAGCGCACGGGCGGCGGCGGTCCCGCTCAGGATCTCCCGCAGCGCGATGAAGCCGGCGTCCTTGCCGTCGCTCTCCCCGGGGTGAATGCCGGCCTGCAACATGAGGAGCGGCACCTTGCGTGGATCGGCGCGCGAGACGATGAGCGCCCACATCGCTCGTCCCTCCGCCGAGCGTCCGAACTCGAAGCTTCGCACGGCGTCCGGCCAGGCAGCCGCGAACGCGGCGCACAGCCGGGCAACTTCAGCCGTGCGGCCGGTTCTGGTGAATCCGGATTCCTCGGCAAGGGTGGTGAGCGTGTGATCGGGCACGACGCGCCCCCATGGGGAGGGACTTCAGCCGGCCGGCCGCCCCGCCAGTGGCGCGAGACGCTGCACCGCCTGCAGTGCCTGCTCGACATTCTTGTCGGGCGCGACGCCGCCGATCGTCTGGGCGATCTTGCCGTCCGGCGTAATGACGAAGGTTACGCGCTGGGCAAAAGCATGACCGATCTCCGTGCCCCGCACGTCCTTCAACCCCGCCGGTCCCTGCTGGATGGTCAGATCGTACGAGGTGGCGATCTTGCCATCGGCGTCCGAGGCGGTCGGGAACTTGCCCGCGCAGTAGTCGGGATCGGCGGAGAAGGCTTTGAGGCGCTCAATACTGTCGAGCGACACGCCGATGATGCTGGCGCCGGCAGCCGTGAACTTGTCGCGGTTGACTGCGAACGTATGCGCCTGAATATCGCACCCCTGGGTGTAGGCGGACGGGTAGAAGTAGACCACCACGGGCCCTTTGGCGAGCGCCTTCTTGAGAGAGAAGGTGAACGGTTTGCCGGCGAGCAACGCCTGCGCCGTGAACTCCGGTGCGGTGTCGCCCGCCTTGAGCGCCGCCATCGCGGGCAGGGAGATGAGGCCAACCAACAGCAGACCCAGACCGAGCTTGTTCATACATTTCCCCGGCGTCGCAACCTTGCAATATTCGTCATCAACGATATGCGCGCCGGGCTACCTTTGCAACCGCGTCAGGATCCCGACGGCAGGGCGCCAGCATGTCGAGTCAGGTAGCCTTCTTTGCGATCGAATCACTGAGCATCCGAGCGATCAGCACGCTGACGATGCCGCCGCTGCTATCGGAACCGCCGGCAACGATGTCCGGCACGAGCTTATTGCCGGAGGTCGCCAGCGCCTGGGCAATCTGCACCGCTGCATAGTTGGCCTGGTCCATTGAGGCAACCTTGAGCTTTATGACTTCGGCATCGGCCGTGCCGACCGCCAGCGTCTTGGCCGCCGTCGCGTCGCCAACGGTGCGCAGGACCGTGGCGTCGGCAGAGGCATTGATGGTCTTCGATTGCGCTTCACCCTCGGCCGCCTTCACCACCGCCTTGGCGTTGAACTCGGCAATGGATACGGTGCGCTCGGCGTTCACGACCTGTGCCTGGGTAGTGGCCATAGCGGTGGCTTGCTCAAAGCCCTGGCGGATCACCTGGGCCTGCCGCTGTGTCTCGTAGGTCACCTGTTCCTGCTCGGCGATCTTACGATCTGTCAGCGTCTTCATGAGTTGTTCGGGCGGAACGATATCTCCGATGAGAGTATCGACCGCTCCGACATTGTATTCCGTCAAGGCCGCCGAAATGGCCGCACGTGCTTCGTCCTGGCGGGTTGTGCGCTTTCTGAGGAAATCGATGACATCGGAGTTTTGAGCAGCGTTACGAAAGTAGTTACCGATGGTCGGCTCCAGCACCTGCGTCACGAGCTCGGTCATGCCGCCGAAACGCGCGATCACCTTCGGCGCGTCGTTTCTCGGAATGTGGATGATCTGTGAGACGTCGAGATTGAAAGTGAACCCGTCAGCCGATCGCACCGTGATGGTTGACAGGTTCTTGTCGAGTTGATGCGCTTCACTCTTGCCTGTGGCCCAGTTCAACACCACATTGGCGGTCGGCACGATCGAAACCTTGTGAGTGTACGGATTGATCGGGTACTTGCCGGGGTCAAGAGGATCGTTCCAGACGCCTTTCTCGCCCTTGCTGACCAGATTGCCGTGCTTGAAGGTATCACCCGTCACGTCATGGCCTTCCTTGCCCACGTAGGCGATTACGACCCCGACATTCGCAATCGGCACTTCAGTCATGGGCACGGTTTGCACGGTGGCAAACATCGGGTTGATGAAATAACGCCCTGCGAGCAGCACTTGCTCCTGCAGACCTTTGTTGCCTCCTGCGTCCAGGAATGTCTGCGGGTCCTGGAATGAGTTATGACCCGGGACAATGGGTCCGGCGATCTCCCCGGCATTCAGCGGCTTGCCCTCGCGGGTGGTGACGATGCCGACCATGTTATCCGGGACATCGGCCACGTCAGCAAACGAGACGGTAAACATGTAGGGATTGATGAAATAAGTTCCGGTGGTGATCACGCTGGCCTGTAGTCCACGTTCGCCGCCACCCGTGATAAACGCTTGCCCGTCCTGATAGGAATTGCATTCGGCCTTCTTGCCGATGATTCGGCCGGCGGGCAATGCTGCCCCGTCGCGTGCCGAGACCACACCGACCTTGCCCGGCTGGATGACGATCGCGTCCATCAAGTCAGTTTTGAATAACAGCGTGTTGATACGCCAGCTCCCCGGAGGAATGATCCCCATCTGCGGACCGCGTTCGCCGCCTGCCTTTAAAAAAGCACGCGCATCCTGAAAGGTGTCGCAGGCGACCTGCTTGGCGACGACTCTGCCTCCGGCCAACGGTGCGCCGTCGCACGCCTGCACGATGCCGATCTTGCCTTGCGGCACTATCAGGAATTTCACGACATCTACGCTGTATTGCCATGGCCAGAGCCCCAGATGCAGCCCAGGAGCCAATGTGTCGGCCTGATAGCCGGCCTCGCCGTTCAATGCGATGATTTTGCCGGCGGGCAATGTGCGGTTGCGCCCGAAGATCACATATTTTTTAGTGACTACCCCAAGACTGTCATCTGGCACGATGACCACACCGAACAGCTTCAGAAAGGCACGGTAGAAGACCAGAACAATGAGAATCGCCAGCGCGATGAGCGCGTAGAGATAGATCGTGGGCAGATACGGCATGCAGGCTTCCCCTTTTTGATCTCGGAGGGAGTGGTGCCCAGATCGACGCCGTTTCTATGGGGGCGTCGAGTTTTTTGGCTCCCAGAGCTCGATCTTGTTGCCTTCTGGATCGAGAATCCACGCGAAGCGCCCGTTCGGGTCGTCGTCGCGCTTCAGGATTGCGACGCCTTTCGCGCGCAGCCGCGAAAGAAACGCGTCCATGTCGTCGACCGCATAGTTGATCATGAAGTCACCGGTCGACGGCGCGAAGTAGTCCGTCGAGGCAGGGAACGCATTCCATATCAGCGCCGGAGGATGCTTCGGCGCGTCGTAGCGCAGCGCCGCACCACCCCAAGCCTCCAGCGGCAGGCCCAGCACGTCGCGATACCACGCCGCCAGTGCCTTCGGATCCTTCGCCTTGAAGAACACACCGCCGACGCCGGTAATGCGTCCGGCGGGTTCGGCAGACACAGATTCGCCCGGACTAGCCATGAAGAGAACTTGCCATCCCCGGGCTCCTTGCAGCGCGAGTCTCCGCGGATCCAATTGTAGGTTCGCATCGAGCGGCTGGCTACCAATTGATTCAGCGACCTTGGGCGCTCGCGACGGCTTGCGCCAACACTTCCGCGCCCGCGCCCGGACGCCGTGCGCCTTCGTTCAATGTGCGCCGGAACTCGGGCGCGCCGGACTCGCCCGCGTACAGACCCTGAATGTGACGGACGACGGCGGACAGCCTTTCACCGCGCGCCAGCTGACGCTCGGTGTAGCGCCGCATGCGCTCTATCGCACGCGCTCGCGTAACCGCGTCGAGCGTTTCCCGATTCGAATGAGAGTTGCCCGGGTTCGGCCCTGCACCGAACAGCAGCGCGTCGAGCCGGGCGAGGAGCAGGGGGCGGTTATACGCCTCGCGGCCGAGCATGACGCCGTCCAGGCCGTCGAGCGCCCTGAGAATGGCGTCCGGGTCGCGCAGACCGCCATTGACGACCACCTGCAAATCGGGAAAGGCTTTCTTTAACTGGCTCACGACGTCGTATTGCAGCGGGGGAATCTGCCGATTGTCCTGCGCCGACAGTCCGCCGAGCACCGCCTTGCGCGCGTGGACAATCACTGCGTCGCAGCCGGCATCGCGCACGGCGCCCACAAAACGCAAAAGCGCAGCTCGCTCCGCTTCATCGAAGCGGCGACTGGCCTCGATGGCGGCCCCGCCCCGGCCCTGGATCACTCCGATCCGCATCTTGACCGTCACCGGCACGCGAACGGCTGCACGCATAGCGGCCACACAGGTCGCAACGGTTTCTGGCCGATGCATCAAATAGGCGCCGAACACGCCACCGGTCGTCCGGTCGCTCGGGCAGCCGCAGTTGAGGTTGATCTCGTCATACCCCGCCTGCTCACCTCTGCGAGCCGCGGCCGCCAGCTCTTGCGGGGCACAGCCACCGAGCTGCAGCGCGACGGGATGTTCCTCGGGGTCGAATTCGAGCAATCGAGCGCAGTCGCCGCCCAGCAGATCGGCGGCGGGGATCATCTCCGTGTACAGGAGCATGCGTGCGGAGAAGCCGCGGAGGAAATAGCGGCAGTGGCGGTCCGTCCGCCCCATCATCGGCGCGGCATTAACTGTCCTATCCAGGATCATAGTTTCACGCGCCTGCGCGTCTAATTGAGAGGACCGAAAACGGCCACGCCGCCCTGTGCACCGACGAACACCTTGCCATCGGCGATCACTGGCGTGATGAATTTGTTGCCGGCCCCGAACTGGTCACGCCCGTTCGCGGCCTGCGAACTGTTGTACAGCTCGTGAGCGAGATTGCTCGCATCATAAGCATGCAGCACCGCCGGACTCGAGTTTTCGTACGCCCAGACAATGCCGTTGCTGGTGCCGTTCGCGGAGACCGCCGGCGACGTACCGGGATAGGGGAAGCTGCTGGAGGTGCTCGAGGACGCAGTGCGCGCGAGCAGCGCCTCTGTGATTGGAAACGCCATGAGCGCGCCGTTCACTGGCCCGTAGTACACCACCTGGCTGAAGTACGCCGGGGCGGACCAAATGCCACCCGGTAGCGCGCCGGACAACTGCTGCCAGATGTTGTTGGTGTTGGCATTGAACTTGCCCATCGAGTCGCGGTTGACGACGTAAAGGTTGCCGTCCTTGCCTGCGCCGATCGCCAGGTGGCGCACAGTTCCGCCGGAGTCCGTAACGTCCGGCAGCAGCAGAATGCCGCCCGAGCCGAGGTCCTGATCGGCGCTCGATTCGCTCACCTCGTTCGACATCGCGAAGTAGTCGGCGACGCTGAGGGTGGCCGCCGCGGTCGACAGCTTGAGAAAGCTGTTACCGTAGTCGCCGCCGCTCGGGAAGCCGTTAGTGTCGAGGGTCGTCTCGAATGCACCGTTGGCGGTAAGCAGATAGAGGTTGCCGCTCGAGTCGGCGGCGGGGCCGCCGCCGCTCATCCAGATCGCGGGTCCACGGCCGCCGCTGTTGGCCGCGACGTTGAGTACGGCAGTCTGGGCGAGCGTGCTTTCGCTGTAGGCGATGATCCAGCCGTAGTAAGGCGCGGTATCGCAGTGCGAAGTCCAGCTGGTGTAGATCGTGCCGCCTGCAAGCAGCAACGCCGCTCGCTCAACGTGCTGCGATGGATCGAAGGTCGTCGTGGTCCCGCCCGTCGTGGGGTAGGTGGCGGAGATATCGACCGGCCCGTTCAGCAGCTCCGCGCCGGTGGTCACATCGAGTGCATGAAGTCGCTGGTGGTAGGTCGCGGCGGCGGGGTCGCGCGACATGGCCACGACGAAGATGGTGCCATGCGCGCCCGCGCTGCGGTCGATGACCGGCGTCGAGGTGATCCCGATCGTCGGCGCCACCTGCGTGCAACCGTAGGCTGGCAGGTCGTCCACGGTCTCTCCGGCGGGCAGCAGCGACACGTGCCACAGCGACGCGCCGCTGTCGGTGTCGAGGGCGTACAGCGAATCATTCTCGGTCGCCACGAAGAGCACGTTGTGCTTGGCAGCCTGCACGGTGAGCCCCGACAGGTAGAGCGGTTGGGCGTCGACGTTGGCGTCGACGGTGAGGAAGCGCTGCAGACCGAAGCTCGCGGAGTTCAGGTTAGCGAGCGTGAGAATCGACTCGGTCAGATTCTGGCCGGTTCGTGCCTGGTCGTACTTGTAGGTGACGACGTCGGTCGGCTGCGCGGGGATTGGATTGACTCCACCACTACCTGAACCCGGCGCGCCGGCCGTCGCGGTGGTGCCGCCGCTCTTGCCGCTGCAGGCGGTCAGCGCAACGAGCAGCAACAACAGCGGTCTGGCAAGGATTGCTCGCATGCGCAACTCCAAGGGCTTGGTCTAACTCATCATAAAGGGGCCAAGCGCAGCAATCACTTAGTCACTGGTTCAGCAAGTTGTGATTGCGAAGGATTTCTCTCAATCGATCGTGAGGTAGCGCTGGCACGAGCCAATAGTTCGCGCCGGTCATCGTCTTGGCGGCAATGAGCGCATTGTCCACGGCTTCCTCCGTGGCCTGCGTAACGGCGCTGAATAACGGATCCATATTCCGGCTCGCCAATCGTTGCACTCCCGCAGGCTTGGCGGCCTGCGACCGATCGGCATCCACACCACTGTTTCCGTCATCCGCCCCCGCGTTCGCAGTTGAGAATGCGATGAAAATGTCACCCGACCCGTTCATTTCGATAGCACCTGCCCGCCCTAATCCCAACGGAACGCGCCGCGCCAGGCGCTTTAACTGATCTGGTGACAGGGGTGCATCGGTCGCGACCACGACGATGATCGATCCCACATCGCGCGTGCCATCGCTGTCGGTCCGGTTGACGCCGACCTGCGCTGTACCGCAGACGGGCGCGACTGTTCCATCGGAATCCAGTGTCGGCGGACTCAGCTGCCGTAGCACGCATCGCTTTTGTTGGACCTTCATCTCCCGCGCCACTGGGATACCGGCGATTCTCAACTGCGGCGGACGGCCGTAATTGCACTGCACCAACACACCGACCGTATAGCCGCCGCCTTGCGTATCCAACGTGCGAGACGAACTACCGGTGCCCCCCTTGAAGCCGTTGCAGATCATGCCCGTGCCGCCACCCACGTTTCCTTCCTGTATCGGACCGCCGGTCGCCGAGTTCAGCGCGTCCAACGCATCCTGGGCGGTCACATGCTGACCTTTGATGTCGTTCAAGAGCCAATCGGCTGTTTCCGCAACCACCGGGTACCAAAAATCACCGGGTTGATTTCGCTGAACCATCCACTTGATCGCCGCGTCACGCACCACGCCGACGCTGTTTGTGTTCGTTATCAGAATCGGCGTTTCGAGTACACCGCTCTCCTCAATCCAGTGTGTCCCCGTCATGTCTCCGTTGCCATTTCCGGAAAAGAAGCCCGCGAACACACTCTGCTTGCTTCCCTTGCCACGCGGCAGAATCGCGGTGACGCCTGTTCGGACCGGCCCTTTACCCACGACGAGCTTGCCGTCACCCGAGATCAGCGTCTTGTATCCGACCTCGACGCCTTTGACATCGGTAATCGCGTTGAACGGGCCGGGCACCCCATCAAAGGGAATTCCAATATCGCGCGCTCGAAGTCCCGGTGCGGGATGACCGGAATTGCTCTGGGCAAGGAGTAGAGTCGGAATGCTCAGGAGCAGAACGAGAATCCCGACGCTGTCTTTACGTTGCTGTTGCATTGATCCGTGTCGACTCACGAAACTGATAGCACGACCCGGAAGCGCGCCTTGCCGCTCATCATGCGGTCGTAGGCCTCTGCAGCCTTCTCGAGCGGGTATTGCTCAATCATCGGACGGATTTCTGAGAGGACGCTGAAGGCCAGCGTGTCCTCGGAATCGCTCGCCGTGCCGGACGGCCAGCCCTGGAGCGAGCGCCGCTGCCCGATGAGCGCGATCGGAGGGACTTCGATCGGCTCGGAGGACGCGCCGACTATCATCAGCTTGCCGTCGATCCCGAGGCCGTTGACCGCGGCGGACATCGTCCGGGCATCTGTGACCGTGGCGAGGATCACGCGCGCGCCGCCGAGCTTCGTCAGCTCGGTGGCGGTGTCCTGTACGGTGCTGTCGATGTAGTACCGCGCGCCGAGTTTGCGTGCGAGAGGGCCCTTATCGGCTCCGCGTGCAATCGCGACGGTGCGAAAGCCCATCCTGGCGGCAAACTGAACCCCGAGATGCCCGAGGCCTCCGATTCCGAGGACGGCGACCAGATCGCCCGCTCGCGCACCGCTGTGGCGCAGGGCGTTGTAAGTCGTGATCCCGGCACAGAGCATCGGTGCGGCCTCCGCGGAAGAGAGCTCCGCAGGCACCGAAACGAGTGCCTCGAACGGAGCCAGCATGTACTGCGCATAGCCCCCGTCGTATGTAATCCCTGGAATCTGGCGCCGCTGGCAGGTAAGAAAATCTCCGCGCCTGCACGAGGCGCAATGGCCGCAGTGTCCACCGTGCCAGCCGACGCCCACGCGTGTGCCCGGCTTCCAGTCCGGCACATCCGAGCCGACGGTATCGATCAGCCCGATGATTTCATGCCCCGGAACTCGTGGGAACTCGAGGCCCGGATATGCTCCTTGCTTGGTGAACGAATCGCTGTGGCAGACACCGCAGGCTTGCACGCGGAGGCGGACCTGACCGCGACCTGGCTCCGCGATTGGGCGCTCAACCATCTCAAAAGGCGCATTGGGCCTCGGAACCTGAACGACTCGCATCCGTGGCATGACCGGCTCCGAAAGGTGAGGAGGAGAGACTTTACGCTCCAAGCGCTTCGGCAGCATACGCCATCCGATGTAGCGCGTAGCCGCATCCGAACTTCGACTGAAGCAGTCTTTCCGAGTTGAGATGACCGGCCGCTGCGGCAAGACGATACCGAGCGAGTTTATCCTTGTTGTAACGTGCCACCCTCGGAACGATTGCGACCAACCGCTTCTGGGCACACCAATATGGGCGTATCGATACCGAGACGTTACCTATCTCGGCAAGCGTCTCTCGCGGTTCTCGAGTTCATGCTCCTCGTCGGGATTTACCTTGCTGATTGGCAGCATTTGGTCATTCCCAGCAAGGTTCCTTATCTGCTCGCGATTGCCTGGATCTCTCTGTACCTGCGGCAATTGCGCTGGCGCGACGTTGGATTCCGCCTCTACCGGGACTGGCCCACAACGCTCGCAATCGGCGTAACAGCGGGCGTCGCCATGGAAATGCTGGAGCTGTTCTGCACGCAACCCCTGCTTGTCCGCATCACCGGGCAGATGCCCGATCTGTCGGCATTCAGTCGAGTGGCAGGTAATGTCAGGTGGCTGGCAATTTCGCTCGCCCTGACGTGGACACTTTTCGCCTTCGGCGAAGAGCTGGTCTTTCGCGGCTACCTGATGGATCGCATTGCGGGTCTGCTCGGCCGCATTGCGCGCGGCTGGGCAGTTGCCTTAGCTTACGGCGAGCCTCGTTTTCGGGCTCTCGCATTTCCAGCAGGGCATTACCGGAGTAAGTGAAAATTTTGTAGATGGGCTCATTCTGGGAGCCCTTTACTTGAGGCTGGGCGGCAATCTCGCCGTGCCGATCGTTGCACACGGTCCCGGCCTGCATTGACGCGCAGCCGTGCGTGTCTCCGCTGCGTCACTTTGAAGCAAAGAATCGAGCGCGGACCAGTGCGTACCAGTGCCCCGCAAAGAGCAGGTAGCTGCCGGCGATCGAGAGTTTGATCAGTTCCATAGTAGGAATCCCTGTGTTGGATCTAGGTGGACAGGCGCCTTTTTGGGGGCGTCCAGACTCAATTTCAAGGGGCGGGTCACCGCGCGGAAGTACTGGATCCACTCCGGGTGGGCCTGTACCACGTCATCTGCACCATGGGCTCATCATCCCTCCGACCCAGCGACGCTAAAATGTCCCAGACGGATTGAGTCCTGAGCGGACGCAAAAACGCCCACCGGGAAGGAGACAACTTGACGCAGGTTGTTGCGGTCATTTTCGACCTCGATGGAACTTTGATCGACAGCGCGGGTGACCTTCAGGTTGCGGCCAACCGAGTGTTGAATAGATTCGGGTGCGCACCGCTCTCACTGGCCGAATTTCGCAGCATGCTCGGGGACGGTGTGGGCGCACTGATTGCGCGGGCTCTGGCAGCTCGGCAGTGTGCGGTCCCTGACCAAGAAGCGCTGCGACTCTTCATCGCGCACTATGAGGCCGACCTAACAACTCTGACTCGGACTTATTCGGGCGTTCAGGGGATGCTCGAGATCCTCGATTCGCGCGGTCTGAAACTCGCTGTATGCACCAACAAGCCGATAGCTCTGACGCACGTGATTCTGGAGAGGCTGGCGCTCGACCGGTACTTCACTCACGTAGTCGGTGGTGATTCCCACCCTTTTCGCAAACCGGATCCACGCGTTCTTTTAGAGATGCTGGCCGCGCTTCAGACCAGTTCCGCCGCCTCTGTGTTCGTCGGAGATAGTGAAGTCGACGCCGCGACCGCCGCAGCCGCCGGTGTACCGTTCGTGCTGATGACTCACGGATATCATCGCGGTCCCGTAGGCGAGATCCCCTGTATCGCCGCTCTGGAGCACTTTGAGAGGCTCGCCGACTTTCTCGCAGGCGGAGGGCGAGATGCCTGATCTTGCGATGCCAATCCCAGGGCCATCTCCTCCGGCCACGCGCCTCTCTCGTGGGGGGGACTCTGGAGCGCTCGGATGGTAGTTTCGTTATCTCTCGATCGTCGATTATCTGCTGCGATGTTGACGCAGGCGCGCCCGGGCATGCACGATTCGCGATCACGCTGAACGGCTCAGTTCAATTGCAGTGCCACGGACGCAGTGATTCCTCCAGAACAGCGGCGCCATCCGGATGGCGCTCGTGGGGATGCGGCTGCCTAGCTGCAGCAGCGCTGTGCGTCACGGCTTGCGCGGTCGGCCCGGACTATCACAAGCCAACGGTGCAGATGCCCGAGCGCTTCAAGGAAGGCGCTGACTGGCAGCGCGCGCAGGCCAATCCGCAGGGCGCGTTGTCGAGCACCTGGTGGGTCGAGTATCACGACGAGCAGCTGTCGCAGTTGGTCGATGCAGCCTTGCAAGCGAATCAGTCCATCGTTGCAGCGGAAGCCGCCTACCGGGTAGCGCAAGCTACTGTCTCAGCGAGCGTTGCGGCTCTTTATCCCACGGTCAGCGCGAACGTGTCTGCCACGCGCGCCGAGGCCGGCCCCGGAGCCGCGGCCACCGAACTTCCGGTTGGTGTAAGCCATTTCGTTACCGCCACTGCAGCCGCCAGCTGGGAGCTCGACCTGTGGGGCCAGACTCGTCGCCAGATCGAGTCCAGCAAGGCCGGCGCGCAAGCCAGCGACGCCCAGCGCGCGGGCCAGCGCTTGTCGATCGCAGCCAGTGTTGCAAGCGATTATTTTGCGTTGCGCCAGGCTGATGGCGATATCGGTTTTCTGAAGCAGCAGCAACAGGTCAACGCGGACATACTGACGATGACGCAGGCCGGTTACGCTCAGGGCGCAGCCTCGGGCGATGACGTGCTGGTCGCTCAGGACACGCTGGAGGGGGTTATCGCTGCGTTACAGGCGAGCCTGACCCTGCGTGAGCAGTACGAGCACGCCATTGCGGTGCTGGTTGGTGTGCCTCCGGGCGGTTTCTCGATTCAGCCGCGGCAGGACTATGTGTTCGTAACCCCAGCCGTGCCGCTCTCGCTGCCCTCTCAACTGCTGGAGCGCCGTTACGACGTAGTTACCGCTGAACGCATCGCTGCTTCTGCGAACGCGAAAATCGGTGTGGCGGAAGCCGCGTTCTTCCCGACCCTCGATCTTTCGGCGGAAGGTGGCTATGAGCACAACCAGTTCGCTCATTTATTCTCGCTGCCCAACCGCTTCTGGACCCTGGGTCCAACCCTGGCGGAGACAATCTTTGACGGCGGGGCGCGGACGGCGGCAGTGCGCGAAGCACGCGCAACCTATGACGAAGAGGTAGCCAATTACCGGCAGACGGTGCTGGCAGCGTTCCAAAGCGTGGAAGACAGCCTTTCGTCGTGCAATCACCTGCAGCAGCAAGTTCAGGCCTACGCCAACATCTATCAGCGCAACCAGAAGCTGTTCGACAACACGCGCGCACAACGGGAGGTGGGTACGGCGAGCGAGCAGAATCTTCTGAGTGAGCAGCTCACCCTGCTGCTGGCAAAGCAGAATCTGCAGGATACGCAAGCGGCGCTCACACAGAGTAGCGTCGCATTGATCAAGAACCTCGGCGGGGGCTGGCAGTGGGATGAGACCCGCAAAGCTGCCGTCACCTCCACATCGATGGATCGACGCAACCGCGCGGATCCGGCAGCCGGCCTCGCAGCGCAGTGAGGCGAGTGAATTGCACAGGTCTCGTGCCCAACCACGATCAAACCGTATGGGAGCTCACCCGATGAAGCCGGCATTGCGGGCGCTTTTGCCATCTCTAGGCCTGATCGCACTGGTCGGCTGCGGTCGGGGCGGCGCGCCGGCACCGGCGGCCCCGCCCCAGGTCGGCACAGTGACGGCCGAGCAGCAAACCGTGCCGCTGACGAGGGACCTGGTCGGCCGCCTGTCGGCGTACTTCAGCGCCAACGTCGTGGCACGCGTCTCCGGTGTGTTGCTGAAGCGCGTCTACAAGGAAGGCGACGAGGTCAAGCAGGGCCAGCTCCTGTTCGAGATCGACCCGGCCTACTACCAGGCCATGCTCAACAATAACCTGGCCGCACTGGCGGAGGATCAGGCCACATACATCAACAACCGCGTGACGGCCGAGCGCGATCACAAATTGCTGCCCATCGGCTCGGTCTCGCAGCAGACCGTGGATGACGCCGATGCGGCGGAGCGCAGCGCGGCCGCGAAGGTTCAGGCCGATCAGGCGGCTGTCGAGACCGCACGGATCAATCTGGGTTACACCCGTGTAACCTCGCCGATCGGCGGCATAGCCGGCCAGCAGCAGGTCACGCAGGGCGCCCTGGTGGGCAACGCCACCAGCGATACGGGCTCGGGTGGCACGCTGCTCACGACGGTGGAGCAGGTCGACCCGCTCTATGTGAACTTCACCATCAGCGCTGCCGACCTGGTGACTCTGCGGCAGGCGCAGAACGTCGAGTTGGCGCAGCAGAACGACACGCCGGTGCACATTACCCTGCCCAACGGCAGTCCGTACGATCAGGCCGGCACGTTGGACTTCTCCGATGTAGTCGTAAATCCAACCACCGGCGCGGTGAATCTGCGCGCCGTCGTACCGAATCCGAAGCATCAGTTGCTGCCGGGCATGTACGTGACGCTGAAGGTCACTCTCGGCCAGCAGAGCGCTGTGTACCTCATCCCTCAGGAGGCACTCCAACGCGACACAGTCGGCGCCTATGCGTTGGTTGTCGGCCCGGACGGCAAGGTGCTGCGCAAGAATGTAAATGCGAGTGACAGCTACGGCAACGCCTGGATTGTCACCAACGGTCTCCAGCCCGGTGACCAGGTGATCGTCTCGGGCCTGCAGGTGGCGCGCGAGGGCGGTCAGGCCAAGGGGGTTCCCCGCCAATCAACACCAGCCACCGCGAGTCCGTCGCACGCCAGTAACCCCGCGGCAGCGGGTGCCAGAATCGCCGGCCGCAATCCGTAGGAACGCTTTCCGCATGCCGAATTTCTTCATCGATCGCCCGGTCTTCGCCTGGGTCATTCCCATACTGATCTGCCTCGCCGGCGTCATCTCGATGTTGAACATGGGCATCGCGGCCTATCCGGATATCGCGCCGCCCCAAGTGACCGTCACGGCAACCTATCCGGGCGCCAGCGCCGCCACC
>Ga0209274_10000990_pt1 | contig 15176 bp, 20 predicted proteins | sample HubBroMetageREF1_FD_188343 | JGI IMG/M metagenome (GOLD analysis project Ga0209274, IMG submission 188343) | Reference soil microbial communities from the Hubbard Brook experimental Forest, New Hampshire, USA - Hubbard Brook CCASE Soil... | ecosystem: Environmental > Terrestrial > Soil >...
AGGCCGGATTTAATGACGTTCTTCCCGAGGGGCACCCGCGCAAGATCCCGATTCAGCGCGGACGCGTCGTCTACCGACAAATCCCTGAAACCCGTCCCGTAGGAGGTGCAAGACGAATTGCACCTCCCGTATCGGCCGAGGTCGCTCTGTTCCACCGTGGGGAGTCAGAAGTACTCAACCGAGCTCCGGCGCGTAAGAACAGTCCATCGGAGTGGGTGGTACGTGCCCCTTTTCGACGTACAGTTCCTGGACCCGTTCAGAGTCGAGGATGCGGACAGCCTTCGAAGCGTCGGCTCCTCCGCCGGGAGTACCCGAGCAGGACGTCGTGACTATCTCTCGCCGGAAGATTGAGCACGATCTTCGAGTCAGCCTGGGCCTATTGATTCCGGGCCTCATTACGTTCTAACGCCGATTACCGGTGTCAGCACCTCGTGCGAGTGCCCGCGAGTTAGGTCGTACATCGCATCTCCACCGCCGGGTGAGGTAGACCCACGCCACCTGTGCGTTACCAGTGCTTGCGCCCCCAAGCGGGCACCGGTCACGGCCGGCGGACAAACCGACGGACCGTCCGAGGGGAAAAGTTCTCTATTCCCTGAAGACGAGCCCCGTCCGGGCGCACGAGGAGAGGCAACACATCGTCGGGACCGACCCATCGGGCGACGAGGTCCTGCCGTCCGTCCGACCGATCCACGTCGACGACTGCGACCTTCCGATCCTCCTGTTCAGCGACTTCCAGGACCGTGTTGATGCAGTGGACCTGCTCGGGTGGAAGGTGCCAGCGGGTCCCCCGATACGACTGAGAGGGAGACGTACCCGAGACCGTCGTGGGCCCTTGCGAAGATTTCATCACGAGCCCCAGAGGCACGGCGGCACCGACCGCGCGGGCCAGACTCGAGACAGTGGACTGCCGGAGCGAGGGGCGACCGGAATCAGGCTCCCCAGCGATGAACATGATGAGGTCAATCGGGCCGCGTTCAGCCATCGGACAGACATCACGACGGCCGACTTAAGTCGCGCCGCTCGCACGACGGGGACACACCGCTCCGCTCGCATCGCACCGGGGCCGGGCAAGCTACGTTCCGGGTTGAGTCTGCGAAGTGCGCCTCCGGGGAGTTCACTTTTCAACGCGGTGGTCTTTCGGGCCCTGGGTGGTCCGGATGGCCCAAGTTGCGCGTCGCCTCGTGCCTTCGAAGTTGATCACCACGCCTCCTCTGCAGGTTCGACGCGGCCAAGAGCTCCAGGTAGGTGAACGGTCCGAGGAGTGGCCAGCATTTGTTTTCGTGACCGCCGAGGGAGGGGAGCAGGGCTGGGTACCTGCCCGGATCCTCCGCATCGAAGGTACCACGGGTCGCGTGCTGCTCGGCTACGATACGACTACCCTCAACCCCGAGATCGGAGATGAGTTGGAGGCCATCGAGGAAGATGTGGAAGGTGGATGGTTGTGGTGTCGCGACTCCCAGTCCCGGACCGGCTGGTTCCCGAAGAACCACCTCAACCCCCCTAGCCACTAGCTCCGTCACACGGGTGGGTTCGAGCGTGATGCTGCCCGATGGCCCGGACGTTCGGAGCCCCGGCGCTGGCCCAAGTCCGCTCGGGTTCCCCGGCCCGACTCCGTGAGCTATCGCCCCGAGAGGCCAACCACGAGATCGCCCCGGTTTCGGGAAACGGGGCTGATACCCCCGAACCGGCGGGGAACCCACCGACCCAGGGAGATTCTTCCGCGAGAGATCCGGGCTTTGGCGAAGACGCCCCTATCCCCGATGCGAGGCGAGCCGTCGGTCCGCCCCGACCGTCTGAAGTAGGTTCTTCATGTCTTCGGCGTGCTCTTCTTCCATCGCGAGGATCTTCTCCATCATCAATCGACTGGTGGGGTCGTCGTTCCCCAGGTATCGGATGATCTCGCTGTACGTCTCGATGGCGATGCGCTCCGCCACGAGGTCCTCTCGGATCATATCGACCAGGGTCTTTCCCTCGACATATTCCGAGTGGGCCCGAGTCGCGAGTCCCTCCGGGCTGAAATCCGGCTCTCCATCCAGCTGAGTAATCCGTTCCGCAATCATGTCCGCATGGCCCTGCTCCTCACTAGCGTGTTTGGCGAACTCGGCGGCAACCGCCTCTGAATTGATTCCCGAAGCCATGTAGTGGTGGCGCTTGTAGCGAAGTACGCAGACGATCTCCGTAGCCAAGGCTTCGTTGAGGATCTTGAGGACCTGGGGCTTGTTCGACTGGTTTCCCCTCGTCACCGCACCCTTCTCCATGTGCTCTCGGGCGCGCTGGCGGATCTTCTTGATGTCCAACAGAAAGGGGCTCTCGGACGCGTCGGCTGGCTTTGGTGCCATGAGGGGCCGACGTCCGCGGACCCATCTAACTCCTCCGTTACCAGAGTGTTCCCTCTACGTTGGTGCGCAGATCGTCGAGGGCTGCGGCCGGTTTGCGTCCTCCCCTGATCAGGGTGGACCGACCGGTAAGATCCCTCGGGCCCGGAAGAGTCTGCATGGGGACGACGGATCCCGGATGACCGCTCCCTGTAGGGTGGTCGGCCCGCGCAACTCGCATGGGTGGCCCCATCAGATCGCGATGTACCCCATCACAACGAGCACGACCACAATGACCGCGATCAGGACAATCCATCCGATCATCTGCAGTACCTCCTCTACTCCTCGTCTCCGAGGATCAACAACCGGTTCGGATTGAGACGGAAGCGCGGCGGGGATGCGTCCCGCTCCGCTCCGACCTCGTCGGGGTTCTCTGCCCAGGCCGCGTGAATCGTGCCGGACCGAGCGGCGGAGGTGGAGCCGTTGGCCGCGCGGAACACCGCGGCACGGAGACCGTCACGGCTGGAATCCTCGACACCTTCCTTGTTCGACATGAGCATACCTCCGTCCGATTACTGTCGAAAAGGGCAGGCGGGGGTTAATCTCGCTCTAAACGGAAGTGGACGAACTAACCTTCCGGCAATGGGCGAGGACGTGGACTCACATGCGTGCCGGACGCACCGTTTCAGGAGAGACCAACCTTCGACCCGCGGAATCGATGAGCCGAGGTAGGAAAGCCCCGATCATCAGGGCGTAGCTGAGGAATAACGGTGACATTGCAACCACGATCGGTGCTACCGACGCAATCAACGCCCCCCAGTTGGAGAAGAACTCCGTCAGGAGAAGAATGGCGCGCTCCCCGACCACGTAACCTGCAATCGTCGCGACGCCGAGCGACCAGCCGAAACCCGCCCACCCGAGGGCACGGCCCAGCGCCGAGCCGAACGGCCGGGCCTCCCGCTGCAAGCCAAAGAAGAACTGTCCGAACGCCAGTACCACGATACCTCCCACGGGGGCGGCCAGCCAGACGGGAGTGCTCCCTCCGGTCAAGCCCCCTTCGCCGACGATGAGCACCGCCGTCGCTGCAGTCCCGCCACCCCAGAGAGTGAGGGAGAGCGTGGGCCACCGTCGCTTCCGGGGCGATGCGTCGCCTCGGTCCACCATCACCGTCGCGACGACCAGGACGACGGTGGCCGCGGCCACTCCGATCATCCAGGGAATCAGGTACTTCCGGCGAAGCCACGCGGAGTGAAGTCCAACCCAAGAGCCGATCGACACACCTGCGGCGAAGAACAACTGGATCAACCGCCACGGAACCGCCCGGCGGCGTACCGGTCGTGGGTGAAATACGCGCCATTCCCTCAAGCCGAGGAACATCAGATAGAAGCCGAGGATCGTGGTGGCGAGGGTGGTGTAGTACTCGGGCCAGCCTTGGCCGAGCGTCGTGCGCTGGACGAACTGATACGCCTCGGTCGCACCCTCGACGAGAAAGCCGGCGAGAAGGACGGCAAGCGCGTGGCCGCTCGAAACGGGGGCGGGCAAGAGGTACCGGGCCCATCGGCGGAGGCCCACCGGCGCTGTGGTCGGACCGTATCCCCCCGCGGAGTTCGATCGCTCCGCGCCGAATTCGGACATCTCAACGGCAAGCAGAATAGTTCACTCTCGTTTCGTCGGACGGTCGGCGAGGGCCTTTTTCGAAGTGGGCGCCTTGCTGATCGTCTGCTTCTGGTAGACGTAGGTCGTCACCGCATCAGCGATCTTCGGCGCGATCTCTGTCGCCAGGTTCCGCGCGAGTGCGATCTGAGCTGCTCGGGTCTTGTTCCCCTTCTCTTCGGCGCTCGCTTCCGCTTCCAGCAGGCCGGCCTCGAGGAGGTCCACCCCCACTTTTGTGACGATCCGGACCAGCTTTTCCGACCCCGCCTTTCCGGAAACCGGGCGCCCGCAGTACGGGCAGGCGACCCAAGCACTCTCGAGAGTATTCTCGCACGCCTCACATTTCCCGCTCATCGGACGAACAGCCGTGGTCGGGCGGATAAACCGGGGGAAGAGGCGCTTCCCGAGTTGCTACGACCGGTTCAATCGGGAAGGAGACGTTGATAATCGACCATCCCGGTCCATCGCCCATGGGCGGTAAAGTAGTCGTACAGGTGCGGCAAGCCGACGGAACAAAGGTCGCGGGCGCGAGGATCATGGCGATCAATCACGACGCGTGGTCGAAGCAACACCGCGAGTGGCACGGGACGACTGACGAGTCGGGAGACTATACCTGGCCGAACATGGATACGGGGACCTTTGGGGACCGGTATACGTTCAGCGCCGTTCTCGAGGACGGCAAGAGCGGAAAGTGGGCCGGCGAGTCCAGCCACCGGATCAAAGGGGATACGACGGTCACCCTGACGGTCACCAAGGCGACGGATTAGTCCCGACCGAACCCCTTCCTCGACCTGAATCCGACCCGGTCCAAGCGCCGTTCTCCCACGTTTTACTCGAACGACGGCACCGTTCCGTGGCCCACCCTAAGGATTTGCGAATCGCCGGCATTCTCCCCGACAGAACCCGCGTCGAATGCGGTCCGCGCGCGGTGGTTCCCGTTGACGTCTCGAAACGGCGCCTCGATGCCGACGGAGTATCCATCCGGACATCTACTTCCCGTCCGTCCATGGTCCGGACTCCGCCCATTATATTGGATGACCGAAATCTAACGCCCAGAAGCCGAGGGTGAAACCGATGAAATGTTCAGAATGTGGAGCCATGATCCCGAATGATGCCGACGAATGTCCCTCGTGCGGGGTCCCTCGCACCGCCTCTACCTCGAGCGCGATCGACCAGATCGCGGACGACACAGCGCAGGCGATTCATGACGTAGTGCGCGTCGTCAAGAGCGTACAGCGGGTCGGCGACGAAGTCGCGGAAGCGAGCCGGTCGGCTGCGAAGGCGGCGAAGTCGTCGTCAAAGTCCGGCACCGGCAAGATCTGGAACGCGACGAGGACCCTCGTGGCCGACGGGGAGCGCACGGGGAAGGTCTCCGCCCAGCGGCTCCGGGCCCGAGGACGTGCCGTACGGCAGAAGGCGGGAGTCGCGGGCCACCGAGCCCGGTCCACCGCGCGAAAGGTCGAAGCGAAGGGTCAGGCCGCCCGTCGGAAGGTCGCACTCGCGGCGCACCGGACCGAGTCGAAGGTTCGCAGCGCGGCGAGGAAGGCCCGGAGCGCGGCCCGGCGCTCGTCGCGCTGACGCTGATTCGTCCTCCAGGCGACATCCTCGGTCACCCCCCCGGGCGAAGTCGCCGGGCCCCGCCGTCGGGCGGGGCCTCCCCCGAGTCCATCCGGCCGGAGGGGTGGAGGACACGGAGCTTTCGACGAGTGTCGCGGAGCATCGCCTTGGCTCTCGACCGGCCCGAGCATGGGCCGGTGAGAACCGGCCGGCGGCGACGGGTTCGGTATTCCTCAGGCTCGCGGGCGAGCGGTCGCGGGGCCGCGGTGGGAGAGAACCTCGTCCACACGAGCCGCCAAGAGCGGTTTCATGATGAACTCGGCCTTCCGATCTGCCACCAGTTTCGCCACGCGGGGATCCGAAGGGTCCGTGGCGGAGCAGAGGATCACCCGGACGCTGGGATCCCGACTCAAGAAGAGCAGGGCCAGCTCGGCTCCGTCCTTGGGATCCTGAGGTGAAGGAGGTCGGGACTCGGTGGGGAGCGCGGGGGCCGAGTCGGCCCGCAGTTCGACATCTAAGAATACGACCTCGGGACGCCACTGGGTGAAGAGAGTCAGCGCCTCGACGACGGTTCCCGCGACTCGGAGATTCGGTAGCTCTGCTCCCAGTCGGAGCAGCACATCTTGGAGCAGGCGCCGGGCCGACGGGGAATCCTCGACGACGAGGATACGGCCGGCATCCGCCCCCGGCCCGGCGTCGCGCCGGCTCATGGCATGTCCCCCGGTGAGGCGGGGGGCGTCTCCTCCGGGGGCGGTGGCGTAACCTCGATGGGCGGCGGAGCCGGGGCTACTTCGCCCGACGGGGCCGGAGACGCGGAATTGGAGGGCGCGCTCGCTTCTGTCTTCGCGCCCTCGTTCGGGGCGGCCGTCTCTCCCGTCCCGTCGCCGGCGCTCGTGGTCGCGGTACTCCCCGTCGCTTCGGATGCCTTCGACGCGCTCTCCTTGGGAACCCCGGCGGATCGGAGGAGTTCCCCGACTCGTTCCAAGAGCGGGGCTCGTCGGACCGGCTTGGTCAGGTAGTCGGTGCACCCAGCCTCGAGCGCTTTCTCGGCGTCGCCGGCCATCGCGAACGCCGAGAGCGCAAGGATCGGCAACTGAGCGGTCTCCGGCCGGGCGCGCAATTCCCGGGTGAGGGTATAGCCGTCCTTCCCCGGCAGGGCGACGTCCATCAGGATCAGGTCGGGTACTTCTACCGCGATCGCGCGCTCCGCCTCCAGCGAGTCCACCGCGGGGATCACCGTATGGCCCTCACTCTGCAGGATGATGGTCGAGAGCTTGAGATTCTGCGGGTTGTCCTCGACAACGAGAATGCGGGCCATCACACGGGCGCTCCCTGCTTCGGACTTGCCCGGGCCGGCTCGCTCAGGCGGGTCCACGGAAGCCGGACCGTGAACGTCGAGCCGATCCCGACCTCGCTCTCGACGGCGATCGTGCCCCCCATGAGGTCGACCAGCTTCTGCGTCACGGGTAGGCCGAGACCGGTCCCGGAGTAACGGCGTGCGGTCCCGGTATCCAGCTGCTCGAACTCGCGGAAGATCCGAGAGAGATCCTTCGCCGGTATGCCGATCCCGGTGTCGGTGACGCTGACGAGGAAGCCGTTCCCGCCCGTCGGTGCGATGATCACCTCGACGCGTCCGCCCTTCGCGGTGAACTTGACCGCGTTCGAGAGGAGGTTGTAGAGGATCTGTTTGAATCGGACCACGTCGAGGATCACCCGGTCGATCTCGGGGGCGACGTGGGTCCTCAGCCCTAGGTCGTGTTCCTGCAATTGGGGTCGCAACGAGGAACAGACCTCCTCGATCGCCTCCGTCAGGGAGAAGACTACCGGGTGGAGGTCCAATTTGCCGGACTCCACCTTCGCCAGGTCGAGCACGTCATTGATGAGCGAGAGGAGATGGTTGCCGCTGTTGAGGATGTCCGTGAGGTACTCGCGCTGGTCCGGGGCGAGGCGGTCGTCGCCCGACGTGAGAAGGAAGTCCGAGAACCCGATGATACTGTTGAGCGGCGTGCGCAATTCGTGGGACATACTCGCCAGGAACTCGCTCTTCATGCGGTTCGCCTCCTGCACCCGCTCGTTCTGGATCTCCAGCTCCCGGTTCCGCATCTCGAGCTGTTCGCGGAGACGCTTCGACCCGGCGACGTCCCGGATGCTAGTGATGATCCCCGCCAGTCGCTCCTTCGCCTCCCGCGGAACGGTCGCGTTGTAGGAGATATCCACCAGCTCCCCGTTCGGTCGTCGGAGCTTGAGCTCGAGGTCCTTCACCCGACCATCGAGCAGGACCCGCCGGATCGCCTCGTCGATCGCCGAGGGGGTGGTCACCAACTCGCGGAACGGGCGGCCGAGCAGCTCCTCGCGCGAGGTGCCGCTGAGGATTTCCATCTCCTTGTTCACATCCGTGATGCGCCCGTCGAGATTCGTCATCAGAAGTCCATCGATCGTGGACTCAATGAGACCCCGGTTGTAGGCCTCCGACTCCTCCAGGCGCTGGTTCAGCCGGATCTCTTCCGAGATGTCCTTGGAGATGCTCAGATACCCGATCGGACGTCCGTGTCGGTCGCGCCGTACCGTCGCCACGATCCGGGTGGGGAGAACCTGCCCCCCCTTTCGGACCCGGACCGAAACGCCCTCCCAGCGGCCGCGTTTCAGCGCCGTCGCGAAGATCTCGTCGACCTTTCCGGACGCAACGTCCTCCGGCCGGTGGAGGATCCGAATGTTCTGGCCCATCACCTCGGGTCCTTCGTACCCGTAGATCCGTCGCGCCCCCTCATTCCAGAGGAGAAAGGTGCCGTCGAGCTGGGTGGCGACGATCGAGTACTCCGTGGAGGCGTCGAGGATGCTCGTGAGCACGGACGCATAGTCCGCGTCCTGGTCATCGGCGGAACGGTCGCGCATGGTCAACGTTCCGGAAGCGACCCTAGCCCAACTCGCACGGCCACCGCTCCTAGACGTACTCGACTTCCTCGCCCCGTATTAGCACCACCGATTCCCCAAAGGATAGGTCGTTACCAGGACGTGATGCGAACTTCTCCGGGCCGCGCCGGCCGCCGGTCTGTACCCCGTTCTAACGGGAGGAAGCACCGGCGGTCGACTCGTCCGCCCCGTGGGTCCGTTCGCGCACGCCGGTTTGCTCGAGGAACAGCAGGACTGGGTCCGAGAGCCACGCGACGGTCCAACCCTGGTCGGTCAACGTGTAGCGGACCCGGGGGGGTCGCGCATCGATGATCTCCCGTCGGACCATCCGATGCTGTTCGAGACTCTTCAGTTTTAGCGACAGGACGCGGGGGCTGATGCCCGGGAGCGAGCGTCGAAGCTCCTCGAAGCCCGCCGAGGGCGTCGTGTGAAGCGCCACGAGCACCTCCATCGACCACTTTCCAAAGACCGACCGCACGAGTCGGACATCCTTGGGGGGTGCCGAGTGGGGAGGCAACGAGGGCGCCATGAGGTCGTTGACCCGCTCGACGAGACGAACCGCTGCCTCGCGGAACTCTCGGAAGCATTGATCGATCTCGTCCCAAGGCACCTCCGGAGCCCGTGCGACCGCCGTTGCCGGCGACGGACGGGGACGGCTGGCTCGAGCGGGGGTCATCGTTCCGGCGCACGGGGTTTCGCGATATAAGAGGCGAGCGCCCGAAACGACATTTCGGGGCCCGCGTGTCGCCGACCATTCGCGGAATCCATCGCTCGTCCGGGTACCGGGGTCTGGCGGCGGGCATCGCGCGCGCGTTCCCACTCGGTAACGGAGTTCAACCTCGCTCACGGGTCGTTTATCCGACTGCCCCCGGTTCTCGCTACGGAGGGGAACGTCAGTTGGAGCCACTGATCCGGGCCCCTCTCACGACGTCCTTCTTCGATTCGCGAGGAACCGATCGGACCTGGCCGTTCGACCGGTCCAATGTCGCCCCCGGCCTGGGGGGCTGACTCGACCCTTCGAACGGTCGACCGTCACATCATGCGCCACAGAAGGCGGAGGAATGAACAACCATGGAAGCCACACAGAATAGGACGAAGGAAACGTCGCGTGATTCGGCGAACCACTGTGATACCTGCGGAGCGAACTTCCCCAACGAAGAGGCCCTGCAGAGTCACGCGAACATGGTGCACTACGGCAACTGGAACACCGACCGACCGAGGGGTCAACGCCCGATGATCGACAAGTCTCCCCCAGCCCAAGGGGATGACCGTGATGCCGACGAGGACCCGTCGGAGTCGAAGGATGACGATGCGGAGTCGCCTCCGCCCCGCGAGATGCCGGGACGAGAGTCGGGCCCCGCCGGTAAGCAGCCCGCCGAGGAGCTGAGCCGGCGACCGCCTCAGGCCGACAAACCGCGGTCCACTCCGGAACGGTCGAGTGGGGGACCGAAGAAGGAAGGGCAGGTCCCGTACGGATCCCCTCCCCCGAACCGCGAGAAGGGGCTGGACGAGGGCCGGCAAACGAAGACGGAGGAGTCGGAACCCATGGGGTCCCGGAACCGGGAGAAGTCCCGAACCGGAGGCGGCCGTCCGTCTCCCGGTGAGCGGGGTCAGGACGAACCGAAGGGCGAATCTTCGGACGGGCCCGCGGACGCAGGGGAGTCGGGAGAAAGTCCGCCCAACCGGCGAACCGATCGGCGAGCGCCTTCCAGGGAAGGGAGCCAGGCGTAGTCACGCCGCGGTCTGCCTGCGGACCCATCGACGGTTCCAACAACCCCTTCCCGATACCCGTCCGTTCCTTGATTTGGAGAGGCCGAGACTCGCCCTCGGAACAGCGAACGCCAAGCGGGGCGAAGACTCGGTTCTCCCGCCGGGCGACCTCGATCGTGGGGAATCGTGCGAACTCATCGCGAGCGATGTGCCCGCTTGCGTCCCGAACCGCTCTTTTTGCCGCCTCCGTCCAACTTGTTGACCGTGGCCCAGGCAATTCGAGCTGCGCGCGTTTCGGAGGTTCCGCGTTCTTCGTATCCCTTCTCGATATGGCGGGCCTTCCGTCTCTGCTTCGCGGTGTACTTTTCCTTGCTGCCTCGCACCATCGCCGTTACCTTCTGAGCACTCAGCTCTCGGGTTCCGATGCGGCCTTCCTCAGCTAAAGGCTTGGACGGGACCCTCACAGCTCGCTGCGCTCGTTCATCGTTGGATAGGTCATGGATGCACGACGCGAGCCACGATCCTTCGAGCACAGGTCATGGCCCCCGCGGTGGTCATAGGGAGTGTTCTGGGAGGATCGGGCCCTGGTCGAGGTGTTCGTGGTTACCTCTCGGGTAGTGCCTTTCCCAGCCTCTTAAGTAATGGAAATCCAACTTAGTGCTCGAGAGGCGCGAGAGAAATGGCAGTGCACCAAATCAGTCTGGTTGGGGCGATCTTGCTCGTATTGGTGGCGATCCTGTTCCTGTTCTTGATCGGACCGCTGGGTCTCCTGATTCTGATCTTGGCCGTGGTTCTATTCTGGTGGGCCTTTGGCCCCGGCTCTCGCGGTATAGTAGTGACGACGCCGTGAGCCGACTGCCCGAGGCGAGGTGGCCGATCAATCGGTCCAGGTCGCCTCGGGCGGGGAAATGGGGGGGAGCAAGATGAATTTCTTCGAGTCGTCGAGTCCGTGCGTCAGAGTACCGCACAGCTTCGTCAAATCCTACCAGGGGTCAGACCGAATTCCCCCGCACCCGTTGGTCCGTGAGGTGCGGGCTCGATGAGCGCGAACATCGGTCGACTTCCGCTCGGAGTCGCAATCCTCGCGGTCTTGATCGGGATCTTTGGATTCTTCGTCTTGGTGGTGGGCCTGCTCGTCGCATTTCTTGGGGTGGGAATCGGCCTCGCAGGCGGAGCCACCGTCTTCGGAGCCACCGGCCTCCTGGCCGGGCTGATCATCGTGATCATCGGGGCGATCATTCTGGCGGTCGCGGTCGGGCTGTGGGACCAGGAGTTGTGGGCCCTGGTACTCGCCATCATCGTCCTCGCCTTTTACGGAATCGTCGAGTTTCTGTCCGCCTCCTGGCTGGCGCTACTCATCGTAGTGGTTCTATTGGTGTACCTCGTAGCGGTCTCGGGCCACTTCGACTGATCCCCGAGTCACCCGGTCAAGCAGGGATGGGTAAGTCGGGGGGGATTCGAGAACTACATGGAAGGGACCCCGGACGTACGCTGCGAATTCTGTCGCGTCACCTTCGAATCCAGTGAGGAGCTCCAACGCCACGTGACCAGTGAACATGCCGGTCGGCCGTTCGCGCCGAGTTGTGAGATCTGCGGGGAGACCTTCGAGTCGCCGGCGGACCTGAAGGCCCATCACTCCGGGGTTCATCGTTCGGGCGGGTAGGGCCTCGTCCGACCGCTCTTCTGAGGGTTCCCCATAATCGGCGGCAGGAGTGATTGCGCCCGCATCCCCACCGGAGCGGACGAGGATGTAACACGCGATCAGAGTTCCCTTACGTATTCGTGCAATTCCATCCCGTGGAAATCGGTCATCCTTCCGGACCTACGGAATCCGTTCCGCTCGTAAAATCTCGAGGCCCTGACCAACGGAGCCGTCGTACCCAGGGTGACGCGACGACAACCGATGGACGCCAAGTACCCCAGCGCGCGATGGAGTAGCTCCGTCGCGACACCGCTTCCTTGCGCCTGGGGTCGCACGGCCATCCCACGAAGGTGCCCTTCGGATACGGAGACGCGGGCGGCAGCTACGGTTCCCACGACGGTGTGGGACGGGTCGACCGCGACGAATACTGCCATCGCGCGCAGCCGTTCACGGGCCGTCGCCTCCGTGAGAACCGTATCGAGGAACGCCCCAGAAGTGTAGGAATCCCGGTACGGGGCAAAGACGACCTGCAAGCAGTCGAGCAATCTCGCAATGTCGTCTTCCGTGGCCTGGCGGATCCGGGTTGGTGCTCCTTCGGTCACCGCCTGCCGGACCCCCGCACGATTGGTTTCACCGCCCGTCGCGGTGGCGAGCCCCGAGAACGTCGGGGCGGCAGATCGAGCCGCATCTCGTTCGAGTCCTGAAAGCCAAGACGCTCGTAGACCGGGTGCCCGAACTTCGAGGCATGGAGGACGATGCGGGGATAGCGACGCTCCGTCGACCACTCGATCATCGCGTGAACGAGTCCAGAGGCGACCCCGCGTCCTCGAAACCTGGGCTCGGTATACATGGACATGATGTAGGGCATCTCCGGACGCGACAGACGTCCGGGCCGTGGCTGCGCGGACCTCAACCACACCGCTCCGCTGCCTACGACTCGACCCCGGTCGGCCATCGCGAGAAACGCGATCCAGCGGCCCGCCTTCATTTCCCGACGTACCCACCGTCGATAGTCCGGGTCCGCACGATCGAGATCTCCGGGGTTCCACCTTCGGATATCCCTCCACATGCGATGTCGGTGATCGACCAGCGTGTCTAGGTCCTTGGGACTCGCGGCTCGAATTCGAAACTCCGAGCCGTCGTGGTCGCTCGAGCCACGCATTGATGTTGGGGCCCTCGGAGCCGAGATGCGCTTCTTGGTCGGACGGCCTCGTCGTGTGCTCGTCATTTAGGAGCCACGAAAGCAGAACCGTATCAGAATACATGAACGCTTCACGGCGAGGAATGGACGGACGTTCAGTCTCATGTCCGAAATGATCGATTCACTGCGGAGGGGCTATCGTGGTCGAGTCAAACGACGACCCATTTCGACTCCGATGGAGCGGTTCTCCGCCGAAGCCGGGTGCAAGAGGAATTGCACCCAAGCTCCCCAACTTCGAGAACGGGAGATATACACGGATATCGTTCCCGCACGAAGATGAAGGCAAAGCGCGTCGCGGACCTACTGGTCGACACTCTAGTGACTGCGGGAGTGCGGCGGGTCTACGGAGTCGCGGGAGACTCTCTCAACGGGATCACTGACTCCATTCGCCCTCGGAAGGACATCGAGTGGATTCACCTACGACACGAGGAAGCCGCGGCCTTCGCGGCGGGCGCGGAGGCCCAGCTGACCGGCAATCTCGCCGTCTGCGCGGGCAGTTGTGGGCCGGGGAATCTCCATCTGATCAACGGGTTGTTCGACGCCCACCGTAGCCGCGCCCCGGTCCTGGCGATCGCGGCGCAGATCCCTAGCCCAGAGATCGGCGGAGGCTACTTTCAGGAAACGCATCCGGACCAACTCTTCCGGGAGTGCAGCCACTACGCAGAACTCATCTCGCAGTCCGAACAAATGCCTCGGATCCTAGAGATCGCGATGCGGACCGCAGTCGCCCGGCAGGGAGTCGCGGTCGTGGCGATCCCGGGAGATGTCTCTCTTCGTGCGGCGACCGAGGCGCCTTCCGGCGTCACTTTCTCTGAACCACGCCCACGAATTACTCCGAGCGATGGGCAAGTCTCCCGGATGGTGGATCTTCTCCGGGGCGCGAAAAAAGTGACGATCCTTGCGGGTGCAGGCTGTGCGGGCGCACACGACTCCGTGGTGGCGCTCGCGCAGAGATTGGGGGCCCCTATTGTGCACACGCTTCGAGGAAAAGAGTACGTCGAGTACTCAAACCCGTGCGACGTCGGCATGACCGGGCTGCTCGGCTTCACGTCGGGATATCACGCGATCCAGGCAGCCGATCTCCTGTTGATGCTGGGGACGGACTTTCCCTATCGGCAGTTCTACCCAACGAAAGCGACGATCATCCAGGTGGATGTCCGCGGGGAACAGATTGGCCGACGCACGCCGGTCGCCCTCGGCGTGGTAGGCGACGTGGGCGCGACCGCCGAGGCGCTCCTCTCGCGGCTTTCCGAGGCGCGGGACGGCCGTCATCTCACATCAGCGCTCGCTGATTATGCGAAAGCACGCGAGGGCTTGGACGCTTTGGCGAGCCCGGGAACCAATGAATCGAAGGTCCATCCCCAGTTCGTTGCCCGAGTTCTGAACGAGCTCGCGAGCGAGGACGCGATCTTCGCGTGTGATGTAGGGACGCCGACCGTCTGGGCAGCGCGCTATCTTTCCATGAACGGGAGGCGGCGTCTCCTCGGGTCGTTCAATCACGCCTCGATGGCGAACGCCCTCCCGCAGGCGATCGGGGCTCAGCTCACCTTCCCGGGTCGTCAGGTGATCTCGATGTCGGGGGACGGAGGACTATCCATGCTGCTGGGAGAATTACTCACTCTCCGCCAGCTGGAGCTTCCGGTCAAGGTAGTCGTGTTCAAGAACGACTCGCTCGCGTTCGTCGATCTCGAGATGAAATCGGCCGGGTTCCTCGACTTTGCGACGGATCTTACGAATCCCAACTTCGCGGCGCTCGCTGAGTCCGCAGGTCTGCTCGGACTCTCGGTAACGTCCTCCGAGCAACTAGCGCCCGCCCTCACGAAGGCGCTCCAGCATCCGGGACCCGCCCTGGTCGAAGTCGCGGTCTCCCACCAAGAGGTCGTCCTCCCCCCGAGTATCGACCTCGAACTCGTGCAGAAGTTTGGTCTGTTCGTCGTGAAGGCGGTACTGAGCGGACGCGGGGACGAGGTCGTCGACCTTGCGAAAACCAACTATCGGCGGTAAGGCTTCGGTTCAAATCTAATCGAGCCACACGCCCTCGACCTCACTGGGTCTGCCGAACCTTCAACAGGGGAACGGGCCGCCGCCCTTCGAGTCCGAATCCGGACCGGTACTGATCAATGCTGTCGGACGGCGTTTCACCACCCCTCCGGGCCCCTTTATGGTTCGAGAGTCTCCAGGGACTGAA
>Ga0209274_10000993_pt1 | contig 15157 bp, 12 predicted proteins | sample HubBroMetageREF1_FD_188343 | JGI IMG/M metagenome (GOLD analysis project Ga0209274, IMG submission 188343) | Reference soil microbial communities from the Hubbard Brook experimental Forest, New Hampshire, USA - Hubbard Brook CCASE Soil... | ecosystem: Environmental > Terrestrial > Soil >...
CCAGACCAAGCTTGGCCTGCGCCCTGAGAGTAAGCCCGACCATGTCCGCTTCGTGCTCGCGGAAGTCCGGCGACTGCTCTACAGCCACGCCAAAGTCGAAACCAAATCCGTTCGTGTTCGCCTCACCGACATTTCGGGCAGTTCGCTCACGCTCGAGGTGTTCGCTTACATTCTGACGCGCGACTTCAACGAATTTGCCGCCATCCGAGAAGATCTGCTGCTGCGCATCATGGACGTGCTGGAAGACTCCGGCGGCGGCCTCGCCCTTCCGTCGCAGACGCTCTATTTGAGCCGCGATTCCGGGGTCGCAAAAGAAAAGGCCGAAAACGCCGTCAAGAAAATCGCGGATCTGCGCGACGGCAAGCAACTGCCCTTCCCAGACTTCCATCAGGACGACATCGCAGCGTTGAAGGGCTCGATCGAATACCCACAGCCCGAGTCCGCCATGCGCAAACCGCAAGATGATTCCGGCAAGACCCGCTAGGCACGCAGGTAAAGCCACTCGGGGGCCCGTCCCGGTCGAAATCAACCTCGAATGCGCACACGATCCGTCCGGCCCTCCCCGAATTCCTCATGAATCTCCGCCAGATTGCCGTCCGGTTTAGCAAAGAAATCAATGTATTCATCGTGACTAAAAAACGCATTCGCATAGTCAGCGTGAGTCAAGATGTAGCCGCCCCAGCCGTTCAACATGGCGACTTGCGCAAAGGATGCCAGATCCTCGGACTCGTGTTCCAGAAACAGGTGACCGGGAGCTTCGTGAAGCAGTCGCTGGTCGTTGTAACCGTGACGTAAGGTGTAATACAAGTGCCAATTCTCGCTACTAGGCCAGATCCCCCATTCCGTAATCCAGAGAAGCGCTCGTTGGCGGTATGTCAATGACGTCGCAATCCAGTGGGCCATATAGAAAATGCGGTGTGGCTCCTTAGGGTAACTGAATCGCTCCATTTGGACTTGGGGAACCGCATCCGGCTTCGGGCGCCCGCGGTCGCGAAGCCATTGCTCGCATTCCTCCTTTGTGTAGAACCGCATCAGCACCTCCCTAGACGTCTCACCGCCCCACTTCGGATAAATTGTACTGTTCGTGAGATTCTACAACCCGACTCTTGGATCCCGAACCTGCCAGCGGCGGTTCAGCCAGTTCAGAAATAAGTGCGTTGGAAAATAAACGAACATCGGTACCATCGTTAGATACGCAAGGAGATAAGCCCACCCCGGCATTGCATGCTGCTCATGAAAGAACGGACCTCGGGCCCAGTTCACATCCTGCTCGGGACGCCAGAAGTGATTGATCGGCACCACAATCCACGCCATCAGAGTCTGCAGCTTCCATCCGCGAGGATCGTATCCGAGGCGCCAGATCGCCCACAGGAGCAGCGGCGGCGTGACCACGTGAAACAAACTGAGCAGCCGAATTATCAGCGGCAGGCCCGGATCGAACATGTACTCCGTGCCGCCGATGACATGGCGGCCGGTTAGCAAAGCCCCAACAAAATCCACCGTGTAGAGTGTTTGGAAGAAAAGCAATCCCGACGCGACCCAGGAAAAGATCAGTGCACTTTCCAACCACAAGCCAATGCCGATCAGCACATTTCCCAGATCGCAGAAGAAGAGAAAATTCTGGGCGCCGTATTGCCGCCAGTAGGCCGGCGCCCACACAACCAGCCAAACCGTCCACGCGATCTTGAGCCACAGTGGCAATCGCATGGCCCGCTATTGTATGCGACCACCGCAGACGAAACTACGATCTGAACCACGGAGGACACAGAGGACACGGAGGGACCTGAAAATCCTCTGTGTCCTTCGTGTCCTCTGTGGTGAACCGCCTTTCCCGAAACTCCACAAAAATCGCGCCACCGCGAATTACCAGCGTAACTTGCCGCGGCTTACGGCTGTACCTACGATGACTTTGGTATGGGTTACGAAGCTCTTCTCTTCTGTCCCGATGAAAAAACCGCTCGCACGGTGACGCAAGTCCTGACCGAGCTAGAGTTCAACGTCGAGGCCTGCCTGGAACCTTTCGCTGCAGTCAAGAAGCTGATGGGCCAACACTTCGACGCTGTCGTGGTCGACTGCGATAACGAGCAGAATGCCACACTTTTATTCAAGAGCGCGCGTGGCTCGACGTCCAACCAGGCGTCGCTTGCCGTAGCTGTCGTGGAAGGTCAGGCCGGGGTCGCCAAGGCGTTTCGCATCGGCGCCAACCTCGTCCTGACCAAACCCATCAACATTGAACAGTCCAAGGGAACGCTACGCGTAGCCCGCGGACTGCTACGCAAGGCCGATCCGGCCAAACCAGCCACTGGCGCATCTGCGCACGGAACTGCAACTTTACCTGCACCCATAGCGACACCTGGGCCCACGCCTGGCGCTGGAGCAGTACCGGCAAAGCCCGTCGCTGCCAAGCCGGCTGCGGCTGCAAAGCCAGCCGTTCCGTCTAGACCGGCGGCAGTTGCGGCTCCGCGTCCGGCGACGATTCCCGTCGCGAAGCCCGCCGCGATCCCGGCCCGACCAGTGCCCGCGGCTGCCGCGACCAAGTCGGTTCCCGCCGCTCCAGCCCCGGCTGCGCACAACCCAGCGCCGCACATTACCACTACGAATGCAGATCTGCCCCAAATCAGCGGGGAGAAATCGGTCGTCTCGCACCCTGCGGCCGCATCGGTTGTACCTGCGGACAACAAAATCTCATCACCTCTACCGGCGGTGACGCTGCCAGTTCCTGCAGCCACAGTGAAGCCTGGGTTCAGTGTAGGTGCCAGTTCACCGGCCGCACACGGCAGCGGAGCCGCCAGCGCGCCTGCTCCAGCTCGCGAAGCTCACGATTCTCACAGCGCGGAAATGTCGTCCGAACACGCTGTTGTGGTTGCCGATCCGGCTTCTGACAAGCCCGCGGCGGCAAGCCACAACAACTCCGGGTCTATCGGAACGGCACCGACCTTCACCTTTGGCGGGGCGAATCTTCCGGAGGAGAAGAGCGGCAAAGGCAAGAAAACTTTTCTGGGAATCGCCGCAGTCGTGCTGGTCGGCGCAGCCCTCTATTATGGTTGGACGCAATACAAGGGGGCCACGACCTCGCCGGTGCGCACCGCGGCGCCGACGAAACCGGTGCCTGCGCCGCCCGCGACGTCAACTACGTCGTCCCCGGTGTCCACGGGATCCGCAGCTTTATCGGGTTCGCAGCCCGATTCAACGGCGACCAGCCTCAATAATGCCGGTTCTGCTTCTCAGTCATCCGCAGCATCCACAACTCCGGTGTCGACTGCGCCCGGTGCGAGCAAACCTGCAGGTCCGGCTTCGCCGGAAGCAAGTAGGAGCTCTGCCGACCATGATTCGAGCAATCATGATTCGACCAATCCTGATTCAACAAAGCCAGGTTCAGTCAAACCCGTTTCCAAGCTTGGTCCGGTTACGCCGGCCGTTGCTGCCCTGGTGGTCAAAGGGGGCACGGCTCCCGCGCTCCAGTCAGCAGCCGCGGCGCCCGACGCTGAGGCTCCCAGCATGACCGGGATTGCCGCCGGTGACAGCGCTCCTCCGCCAGACTTGGGCAGCGGTGCAGATGGCGGGCCCAAACCGATGCTGCAGAGAGTCAACATTTCGCAAGGCGTGTCGCAGGGGTTGCTGGTCCGGAAAGTGGCACCCATCTACCCTAAGACTGCTCTGACGATGCGGATCGAAGGCCCGGTCGAGTTGACGACGACCATCTCGAAGACCGGCGACATCACCCACGTGAAAGCCGTGAGTGGAGATGCGCAGCTGGTCAATGCCGCCGTCGAGGCTGTGAAACAGTGGAAGTACAAACCGTACTTGCTCAACGGAGAGCCGGTTGAGATTCAGACTCAGATCACCATCAATTTCAAGTTGCCCCAGTAGATTCGCGTTTGTCGCGAGCAACGTCCCGTCTGTCCCCAGTATCTCCGGTAACTCCGGGAAGGGCACGACTTTCAGTCGTGTCGATAAGCCCCCCAACACGAGCCGGCTTCAGCCGCCGGGTTCTCGGCGACAACATCGCACCTCAGCGGCTTAAAGGGGGCCTCACCCATACCGTCTGATTCTTGACTTTGATCGGATCACCAAGGAAGAGGCTGCCCCACTCGTCGCGGTTTTCGACGAGTGGGCACCACGAACCTCGACGGGTTTTCGCGGAGAGCTTATCATGCGACCCGGCGCACGCGCAGTTCAGCTTTCCCCGCTTCATTGTCCAATACCGAATAAGATGAGGGCACAAGAGGTAGAGGTCTGTGGTGCCCACTCGTCGAAAACCGCGACGAATGGGGCAGCCTGGCGTTGGAACGGCGCAAGCGAAACAAAATCTACGAATGGGCCAGCCCCCCAACTGGGTTGGTAATGCCAGCAAGATCAAAAGCCTGCCTGCCCAGCCCTCGAATTGCTGATTGCTAATATTTTGGACGTACCTCCCTTTTAGAAAAGCGACCCCTGCTTTGGCTGTGCCATTGTCTGAGCCGGCTTTTCCCCCTTATTGTTTCGTTTCAACCGCGCTGAGATTGCTTCCTCGATGTCTCTCACACCTTTTGACATGAGGGCGATGCCGCCACAAATAAGGATAATTCGATCCATTTGGCCAGATTGCCTCCCTCCTGTAGATAGTTTTTCCAACTGATACCAATTAGCCCAAAGAGAGGAAGCAACCTGTAGAAATCCGAACACGAATTTGAACCACAGTATCTTTCGCACAAGGGTATAGACGATGGCCCACAGCAGCATGCCGACAAGTACTTCAGCTCGTTTTGAACATGTCAAAGCCCTTCGAGGAAACAGCTTCGCTGACAACCGCGATCATGCAGAACGTTATTACTAGGGCAGGAAAATTCAGAAGGTCCAGTTTCCAGTCCCCCGTGGAACTAAAATCCGCCATGTCATCCTCCTTAATCGTGCTGGAAGAAATCAATCGTGAACTGTGGCATCTATATTTATGCACAAACGGAGGAGTATCCACCTTTGACGCCGCCTTCAGTCAGCGCAGCGTCCGGTCGGGTCGACGATTAAGTAAGAGCGTTCCTGATCGGGGGATTGGCCCACCTTTAACGAGGATATTCAGGCCGTGAAGCTGAGCACCCCCCGGCGGCTGGCTATTGGGAGCGAATTCTCCGGTAGGTTCTGGCAGAGTTGTTTCTACGAAGTAGCTACCGATCCTACGCGTACGGAGAGGCGGGATTGGTTCGGGTCAACGACTGGACTTGGTGGGAGGAGAAAATTCGGCGGAGCGCTGATTGAGGGTTGGTAGGTGTCGGCGTAAGGCCCCACTTCTCGCAAAGAACGCGAGAAATGGGGCACCCGGCGATAAGATCGTTGCGACGGCTCGTGAGCGGGAATCCGGGCGCCGCTCACTACCTCGTTCGGGAAATAGCGTCACGCCCTACTTCCTCTCGTGTTCCGGAGGTTTCGGGACTAGCACATAAACGGCGGGTTGCGTGTCGCACCTAGTTGCCTAGTGGGGGTTCCAGTTGTCGTTCCCCTCAGATTGGCCTGAATCCCGACCCCGGAAGTCGGACTCGATCCCTCGCCGCACTGATGGCGATTCCTTGCGTCCAATGCCTGTTGCCAATCATGTCTTAGCTTCCCGAAACCTCTGGACGGGTAGCCACATGACACCGCAGGGTCAGCAAAAGTTTTGTCAACTTTCACCTCCTCTGTAGCCCTCATTTTACTCCTATTTGCCGAAGTGAAAGTAAAGGACCCATTCGCCGGTTGCGAGATCTTTCTTCATGCTTCTGTAAAGGTCTTGCTTGCCGCTGGCTCCGGCGTCCATGTATAGGCCGGTTCTATCTTCGACTTGCTTGCGGTTGATGCTCGCTCGAAATTTCTTATATGTTTCGAGTTTGGTTTTGCCACGAATCTCGCCAGCGGTTCCGCCCATAATTCCACCGCCTCCCGCTCGTTGGCAATTCTACGGGTGCCCAGCTTTAACGATCCTTGTGTGCGCCATTCGCACTGAGGGTGCGACATCCTTGCGTTTTTTTGAAAGAGCCTGCCCTAAAGGAGCGGGGCACCCACTGTGCTGAAAACCGGGGACAGCCAAGACGTTTCCTACCCCTCCAACCCGTCTTTTTCCACAACCCTCCGCGACAATAACTCCAGCTCGTGTGACGAACAACCTTTACTGAGGATTTCAGAACGAGCAAGCTCGTTCCATGCGCGAGCTCTCTCCCAACAATCTTTCGACCGCCGACCCCAAGCGGGGATCATGGTCTGCGCCGTCTGACGCTAAGTCCTTATTCCGGAATATTTTAGCCGCAAGTCCTTCCGGATCAAGATTTTACCCAGGTCCCACCCTGCCCGCGACTCACAAGCCATTAAGAATGAACACTTTAGTCGACCCAGAAGAAAAAATAGTGGGGGGGAGGGGGGGTGATACAAGAAGCGCAGCTTCCGAAAGCGTCTTGGCAAGCCGTAGACAGACGGGACTTCTCCCAGTCATTGTGGACAAAACCCTGGCGGTTTGTTTTAGAAGATTGGGGGCCCGCGAGTTTCCCGATCCCAAAGTTCCGGAAAACGCACCAGAGGCATCGAAGTGAACTAGGCGGCGTATGCGACCTTACTGCCGCTGCATCACTTCGTCGATCACAGCTTTGCCGCCCTTGTCGACCGAAATGACCTTGTGAATGGGCGCGTACCCACTCTGCGTAATATCGATCACGTAGTTACCGGGATCGAGGGCCACATCGACCGGCGAACCCTTGTCGAGCATGTGCTGGTTGATCGCGATCTGGGCGCCCTTCGGCTGCGTATGAATGGTGAGAATCGCCTGCCCCGGATCGGCACCCTTTCCGCCGAACAGTTTCGACATCTTTCCTACAGGCTTGATGCTGTCTGTGTTGCCGAGCGAGCGCAGTGTAGGAGCGAAGTTGAAAGTCTGCCCCAGCGCAAATTGCGCATTCATGGTTTCGTCAATGTAGCCCGACATCCTGACCAGCACGACGTGCTGACCTTTATCCACGCTGACCTGGGCGGGAGTTCTGGTGCCCACGTCACGTCCATCCACGTAAATGCTGGCGCCCGGCGGATCGCTCTTCACGATCAGCGTGGCCATCAACTGCGCCAGATGGATGACCGACGTCGTGCGGTTTGCAGAAGTCACCGCAACGGCGCGCGTGTCCGTGGTGTAGCCCGCCTTGCTCACAGTAATGGAATGCTGCCCCGGCTCAAGATTCGTCAACACAAACGGGGTTACGTAGCTGGGGTCACTCTTGCCATCGACCTGCACTTGGGCGCCCTGCGGCGTGGAATCGATCGCGATCTGCCCAGGAATGACCGGAGCAGGCGCAACTACCTTCTTCGTTTTTGCATTTCGGCCTCGCACGGGCGCGGCGGGCTCCGCCGCGGGAGCTTCGTGCTCCGGTTCGGCGGGCTGCGGAATGGCGGCCCGGGCCGGCGCTGGCGACTTTTCTGGCGCGGTCTGGCTGGCGTCGGACTGGGCAGGGGTTTCGGCCACTTCGCTCGTTTTGGGCGCGCCCGCATCATCATCGCCGCTCAGGCTATGAATGTAGATGGTCACCCCAATGCCAATGGCCAGAATCAGCGCAGCTGCCCCACCCAGAGCGTAAAACATGAGCTTAGGAGGAACGCCTTTGATCTCTTTAATGGCCTTCTGCGCAACTTCGCGAGGCTGAATCTTTGGCTTCTCGTCCGCTTTTTTCGTGCTGCCCGAAAAGCCGGTACCTGCCGACTGCGCCGGCCGGAACGAAACTGGCTCCGCTGGCGGCGGAGGCGGAATATAAACTTCCTTGAGCGGCGGCAATTCCGTCATCTCGGAAAAGCTCACGCCGCCGCTGCTTTTCTGCCCGCCCTCGGCCATCATCGGATCGACTGCAATTCTCGGAGCGTCCTCGTCGACCTGTGGCTCGAAGGTTTCAACTACTGGTTCGAGGCTCTCGACTTGCGGCTCGTCAGCCACGGCCGCAGACATGGACGCGGATGGAAGGTCTTCAGAAGTCCGCTGTTCCCCGACTTGGGGCTCGTCAATGGTCGCCTTCACGCACGCCGTGATGAACTGGTTCGAGAGATCGATTTCAGGAACGTCCGCCGAATCCAGCGTCGCGTCAGAACTTCCTGCCCCCGCGGCCGCCGCGGCGGCTTTCGGAACGGCAAGCTTTGACACTGGCGTGGCCAGAGCCGACGGCTTCGCGTCCGCGCTCAACGATGGCGGCGAGTCGAGTTTCTTTTCGGCTGGTTTGGCCAGCGTGGACTTCGCTTCCGACGATGCCACAGGGCTCGCAGGCCGCGCCGGCGCGGTTGGCGCAGGCTTGGCAACGGGCTTGGCCGCGGCTGAAGAAGCAAACTTGGCTTGCGCCGCCGGGTTCGCCTTGGGAGCCGCGACGCCTTTGGGCGCTTCCGGTTTCTTAGCCGCGGCCGGTTTCGATTCTTTGCACTTCTCCAGATCGTCCAGCAGTTGCCGGCCGGTCTGGTAGCGTTCCGCCGGATCCTTCGCCAGCGCCTTCATGATCAGGTCGCTCAGCAGAGGATGTACCTTAGGACTGACCTGCACGGGCGCAACGGGTGTGCTTTCAAGAATGCACTGCCGCAGACCTTCAATGTCTTCGCGATCGAACGCCTTGCGCTCGGTCACCATTTCATACAGCATGGCGCCCAGGCTGAACAGATTCGAGCGGCCGTCGGTGGTCTCGCCCCGCACCTGTTCCGGTGACATGTAATGCAAGCACGCCGGAATGCCTCCTGAAACATGCTGCGCGAAAATGCCCGCGCTGGAGACTCCGTAACTGAGAATTCTTACCGTGCCATCCCAGCCGCACATGATCTTGGCCGGTTCCAAACTGTAATGCACAATATTCTGCGAGATCGCATAATCGAAGGCGCCGCCCAACTGCCGCCCGATATCGAGCAGATCCCAAATCGAGAATCCTTCTTTGCGCGCCAGCATAGTGGCAATGCTGTTGCCCTGCACATATTCCATGGCGGCGCAGAATTGGCCTTCGAATACTCCCGCGCCGAAGACCGGTGTTATGTTGGGGCTGCTCATTGCCTTGGTGCTCTCAGCCTCGGCCAGCAGCGCCTGTTCGAGCGCAGCGGCGCTGTCGCCGAACGCGCTCAGCTGAATGACCTTCAGGGCGATCGTCTGCGCAGTTTCGGGGTCGTTGGCTTTGTACACCGTGCCAGTGGGCGATTTCGCCAGTTCACTCAGGATTTCGAAGGGGCCAATATTCGTAGACATTTTTCTTTTCCCGCTCCGTCGCGAGTCTGCCGTCATCGCTGCGACACAGGCGCGGCGGGCGCAGACCCCAGAAATGGGTAGGGTTAGGATAGCTCCGCCGGGGCGAACCTTCGAGTTACCAAGGTAAGCTCAGCCCCTCCTTGAAGTGACTATGGACACATGCCCTGGCATCGTCCGCGGAACCCTGATTGGGCCTGTTTGAGGGGATTCCGGAGGACTTCGGCATCGGCCCGTAACTTTCGCGTAGCGGCGGCCGTTGTCGTTATGGGTTGTCGTTCGCTGTCCTTATATTATGTCCGGCTTGGTGTGACATTTGTCATCTCACCCGAATGACGATCTCCACTTGTCGGCGCGCCCGCGTCGCGAAAGTATAGGAACTACAAGAAGACGAATAGGCTCTGTGGAATCAGAATGTTGAGCATCGGAAAAATCGAATGCGCGGCGGTTGCCGATAGGGAACTCCTTCGTCTATTCTTGGTGGGCTTGGGCGTGCCGGTCTTCTGCGCCCAGTTCCTGGTTCCCTCTGGAGTTCGCCGATGACTTTGACCCGGTTCGTGACCAAGAATGCATTCCGCAACAAGCGCCGCAGCATTCTGACGGTCCTGAGCATCGCTTTTTCTTTGCTGCTGCTCACGCTGATGATGACCATCTGGCGCGGCTTCTATCTCGACCAGGGCAGCGCCGAGTCGTCGCAAAGGCTGGTGGTTCGGCACCGCGTATCTCTCACCTTTACTTTGCCCAGCTACTATCGGGATAAGATCCGGGCGGTCCCTGGCGTCGTAGGGATCGTGCCCATGTCGTGGTTTGGCGGGATTTATAAAGACCAGAAGCCGGAGAATTTTTTCGCGCAGTTTGGCACCGATCCCGATGAATTTTTCAAAGTCTACCGCGACCTGGAAATTCCTCAGGAACAGATTGTGGCTTGGCAGCGCGACCGCCAGGGCGTGATCGTCGATTCCTCGCTCGCCAAGAAATACGGTTGGAAGGTGGGCGACCGCATCGTTCTGCAGGGAACCATTTATCCCGTGGACCTGGAGTTGATCGTTCGCGGCATCTTCCACTCCAACCCGGACAACAAATCGGTTTACTTCAATGCGAAATACGTGGAAGAAGCCGTGGCCTTCTTCAAAGGCCAGGCCGGCACGTTCACTATTCTGGCCGCAACTCCCACCGACGTGAGCAGGGTTGCCAGCACCGTCGACGACATGTTCCGCAACTCGCCGCAGCCCACCAAGGCGGAAAGCGAGAAGGCGTTTGGGCTGGAGTTCGTGGCCATGATGGGCAACGTGAAGGCATTCATTCTGAGCATCTGCTCGGCGGTGGTCTTCGCTACTTTGTTGGTATCAGCCAACACCATGGCGATGACCATTCGTGAGCGCACCCGCGAAGTGGCGGTGCTGAAGACTTTGGGTTTCACCCGGCGCGGCGTCCTCGGCCTGTTCGTCAGCGAAGCTGTGTCGCTATCGCTGATAGGCGGCGTGATCGGCGCGGGGTTGGGGTGGGTGTTAGTTTATGGCTTGACCCATTCTCCACAATTCATCAGTTTTTTCCCTTTGAAGGTAACGTTTGGAATCGCGGTGGTCGCGCTCTTGACCTCCGGATTTGTGGGACTGGTGAGCGCGGCGCTGCCTTCATATAACGCTTCGCAGATCAACATTGTGGATGGGCTCCGCCACATCGGATGAATTCATGACGCTGGGCAGTTTCGTGGTGCGCAACACCTTCCGCAACAAGCGGCGCAGCCTGCTGACCATGGTCAGCATCAGCTTCTCGCTGCTGTTGCTGACGTTGATGATTTGCATCTGGCGCTCGTTTTATGTCGACCAGGTTGCGCCCGAAGCATCCCGGCGCGTGATCACCCGCGACCGCGTTTCGCTGGCGTTTTTTCTGCCCGCGTTTTACCGTGATAAGATCCGCAGCATTCAAGGCGTAACCGCTGTGGCGCCCATAACTTGGTTCGGCGGGCGCTACATCGATGAACGCCCAGAACATTTTTTCGCGCAGCTGGCCACCGATCCCGACGAATATCTGAAAGTGGCCTCGGATAAGATCGTCCCCCCGGATCAGCTGAAGGCCTGGCAGCAGGACCGCGCCGGAGCACTCGTCGACATCACGCTGGCGAAAAAATATGGTTGGAAGGTTGGCGATCGCATCACGCTGCAAGGGACGATTTTCCCCGCCGACCTAGACCTGACCATTCGCGCCATCTACCATCGCGATCCACCCCAGAACGCGCTGTATTTCAACGGCAAATATCTGGAAGAGTCGGTGCCCTGGTTCAAAGGGCAGGCGGGCTGGTACTCGACTCAGATCGCCTCGGCGGAAGAAGTATCCCGCGTATCGCAGGCAGTGGACGACATGTTTCGCAATTCACCGCTGCAGACGAAGACCGAGAGCGAAAAAGCTTTTCAGCTTGGCTTTGTCGCCTCGCTGGGTAACATCAAGGCGTTCATCTTGGGCATTTGCGGAGCGGTGGTGTTCACCATCATGCTGGTTTCGGCCAACACCATGGCTATGTCGGTGCGTAGCCGCACCCGCGAAGTAGCGGTGCTGAAAACCATCGGCTTCACCCGCGGGCGGGTCCTGTCGATTTTCGTGAGCGAGTCCGTGGCGTTGGCCGTTGCAGGCGGAATGCTGGGAGTTCTGGCCGCGATTCCGGTGATTTATTTTCTGACCCGCGGCTTTATTGCGCTGGGAGTTCCGCTCTCCATGAAAGTCAATGTGCCGACGGCTGGGCTGTCGCTGCTGGTAGCCCTGACTCTGGGATTGGTGAGCGGTTACCTGCCGGCGTTCAACGCCTCGCGCATGAGCATTGTCGACGGCCTGCGGCACATCGGGTAAGGATTCGCGGTTGCTGTGTTTGGCGGCGGCAAGGGAATAGAGATTCATTATGGCGATACCGATCAGCTATAACATTCGCAATTTGCGGCTCCGCCTGGGGCTCACGGTCATGACGGCGCTGGGCATCGCGCTCACGGTCACGACTGCGATTTTTCTGATGGCGCTGGTGGCCGGACTGAACAAGGCGTTCGTGAGCAGCGGCAATCCGTTGAATGTGCTGGTGCTGCGCAAAGGTTCAGAGGCGGAATTGTCCGGCGGCTTCGATGCCCCACTGTTCCCCACTCTGAAGACTCTGCCCGGAATCGCTAAAGACAGTCATGGCGAGCCGATGGCGTCCGGCGAGTTAGTGGTGGTGATCGTGCTGCCGCGCAAAGACGGCACGGGCGAAGTCAACGTAACCGTACGTGGCATGATGCCCGATGGCCTTGAAATGCGGCAGCTGTCCGGCCCCGATCCTCATGGCGAAGATCATCCTGGCGTGAAACTGGCTGAGGGCCGCTGGTTCGAGACCGGGCAACGCGAGGTGGTGGTGAGCAAGTCCATTCGCGACCGCTTCACCCACGCCGGCATCGGTGACAGCATGGAGTTTGGCAAGGGATCGTGGAAAGTTGTCGGCGTATTTGACGCCGGGGGCTCGGCGTACGAATCCGAAGTTTGGGGCGACGTGCACCAGATGGCTTCGGATTTCGATCGTACCGACGGCTATTCGTCCGCGTACCTGCGGGCCACCGATCCCATTTCCGCCGCGGCGCTCAAAAACCGCGTCGCCGACGATCAGCGCTTAAAGCTCGAAGGCTTTAATGAGACTGAGTACTACGCCAAGCAGACCAATTCCGGCACGCCCATCAAAGTGATCGGCTATGTGGTGGGCTTCATCATGGCGATAGGATCGATCTTCGCGGCCATGAATACCATGTATGCGGCCGTGTCGTATCGCGGACGCGAAATTGCGACGCTGCGCGTGATCGGCTTCTCGCGCCCGGCGATTCTGACTTCATTCGTACTGGAATCATTGTTGCTGGCCTTGCTGGGTGCGGCAGTGGGAATCCTGCTGATGCTTCCGTTCAACGGAATGCAGACCGGCACTTCCAACGCCGTAACCTTCAGCGAAGTGGTGTTCGCCCTGCGCATCACGCCGCTCGTGGCCGGATACGCCGTTCTATTCGCCTTGATCATGGGATTCGTGGGCGGGCTGGCGCCGGCGTGGCATGCGGCGCGGCAGAATATTCTGAACGCACTGCGCGGGTAGAGAGATGTAGCATCAACAGGGTTGCTCTGGTTGACAGTCCCGCGTCTCGCAAAGGCGCTGGGGCACCCGGCAACGAAACTACCGGGAGTTTTAGAGCGTAATCATTCTTATGGCGATTGACACAAAGCACGAAGAGCTGCAGAGCCTGCGCATTGACCGCACCGAGCGCGGCAGTTCCGGTGGAGAGCCACCGGCATGGGCGCGCCGCTACATTCTGGGCGGCATTGCGATGGTGGTGTTGTTGGGCGTAATCACCCTGGCCTATCGCGCGTTCTCTTCCGACACTCCGGAAGTCGAGGTTGTGCGCGCCGCCGCCGAAACCAGTGGCAGCGACGTGGGCGGGACGGTCCTTTCGGCTACAGGTTACATCGTGGCCCACCACACGATTAACGTCAACTCCAAGGTTACTGGCCGCCTCAGCTGGATCGGCGTGGAGAAGGGCGACAAGGTCAAGGAAGGTCAGGTGCTCGTTCGGCTCGAGGATCAGGAATTTCGCGCGGCGTATGAGCAGGCTCGCGGTGCTCTCGAGAACGCGCAAGCGTATCTCGACGAACTGCAGCACGGCTCGAGGCCGGAAGAAATTCAGGAGGCGCAGCACAATCTGGACGAAGCGCAGGCCACGCTGGTCAACGACAAGCTCACCCTCGATCGCACCAAACAACTGGCGGGCGGCGGCGTGGTTTCACGCCAGCAACTTGATGATGCCACGGCAAAATTCGAGTCCGACCAGCAGCGCGTGAATTCTCTGGAGAGGGTGTTTCAACTGATGAAGATCGGTCCGCGGCCGGAGGAAATTGCTCGCGCGCAGGGCGCCGTCACGCAGGCGCAGGGCCAGTTGGACTATGCCAAGTCGCAACTCGATGCCACGGTGATCCGCGCGCCCGTGACCGGCACGATTCTCGACCGCACGGCGGAAAAAGGCGAGCTCATCACCGCGCAGTTTGCCAGCGCTGCGGCGGGTGGCCCGCAGGGTTCGGTCGTGTCGCTGGCGGACTTGCAGGATCTCCAGGTAGAGCTTGATATCGCGCAGGCGGACTTTGCCCGCCTCGGCCCCACGCAAAAAGCTAAGGTCACGACCGATGCGTATCCCGACAAGGAATATGACGGCGTGATCGCACAGATTTCGCCCGAGGCCAACCGCCAGAAAGCCACGGTGCAGGTGAAGGTGCAGGTGCAGAATCCGGACAAGTATCCCGCCGTTCAACTGCGGCCGGAAATGAATGCCACCGTGAAGTTTCTGGCTGACGAAGCGCCGAAGACGAAAACCGCGCAGCAACCGTCGGGCGTGTACGTGCCGTCGACCGCGATCCGCGATCGCGACGGGAAGAAGATCGTGCTGATCGCTTTCGATGGAAAAGCGGTCGCGCGCGAAATCCATGTAATGAGCCAGCGTAGTGACGGAGCGTTGGTCGACGGGCTGGTCGGAGGCGAGCGCCTGATCACCACCGCGCCCGCGACTTTGAAAGACGGAGACAAAATTAAGGTCAAGGGGCAGTCTTAGAAGAGTTGCAGTCCTAGGACAGCCGCAATCCTAAGAAGCTTGAAAAGGGGTAATCATGAGCACAGTCGCACAAACCAACGTGGCCACGGGGACGAAAGTGGTACAGGTTCGCAGCGTCAGCAAAGTTTTCAAGCGTGATGCCTTTCAGGTGACGGCGCTCGACGACGTGTCGATCGACATCGCGAAAGGCGAATTTCTCGCGCTGATGGGACCGTCGGGGTCGGGCAAGACCACGCTGCTGAACATGATCGCCGCCATCGACCGGCCGACCAGCGGCGAACTGCTGGTGCAGGGGCAGGATATTTTCCGCTTCAACGACGCGCAGATTGCGCGCTGGCGCAATGAACACATCGGCTATGTCTTCCAGACGTTCAATTTA